>Ga0214917_10000475_pt1 | contig 52729 bp, 50 predicted proteins | sample LL_1208_BB_MetaG_FD_177983 | JGI IMG/M metagenome (GOLD analysis project Ga0214917, IMG submission 177983) | Freshwater microbial communities from Lake Lanier, Atlanta, Georgia, United States - LL_1208_BB | ecosystem: Environmental > Aquatic > Freshwater > Lake | place: USA: Georgia | collected... | reverse complement strand
GCTTTGATGCGCGCGGCCACGGCCTCGAGCGGTTCCTTCCGCCGGCCGGTCAGCACCACCACATAGCCATCCTGTGCCAGGCCCTCGGCGCAAGCCTCGCCAATGCCGCTGCCCGCGCCCGTCACCCATGCCACTTTATTCATTGTACAATCCCTCCCGCGCGCGGGCTGGAATGCCCGCGTCATCGGGCGTGAGTGTCACGCCAAGTGCCAGATAGGACAAGGTCGCCCGCCGTGCGAATGCAGCGTTTTACCAGCGCGGTTTTACCAGCGCGCCAGGGCCGAACCCCAGGTCAGCCCGCCGCCAATGGCTTCCATCAGCACGACATCGCCGCGCTGGAATTTTCCGGCCGCCTCGGCATCGGCCAAGGCGAGGGGGATGGAGGCGGCGGAGGTATTGGCGTGGCGGTCCACCGTCACCACCACCCGCTCGGGGGCCAGGCCGAGTTTTTTGCCCATGGCCTCGATGATTCGGATATTGGCCTGGTGGGGCACCAGCCAGGCGATGTCGTGCCGGGCGAGGCCATTGGCCTCCAGCGCCTCATCGACCACGGAGGCGAGCTTGGTGACGGCGTGCTTGAACACCTCGCGCCCGGCCATCCGCAGCAGGCCGGTGCCGCCGGTGCTGCCGGGGCCGCCCTCGACATGGAGGATATCGGCGAGCCTTCCATCGGCGTGGAGGTGGGTCGAGAGGATGCCGTGCTCGGCATCGGTCTCGGCGCGCAGCACCACAGCCCCCGCGCCATCGCCGAAGAGCACGCAGGAGGCGCGGTCGGTCCAGTCGAGGATGCGCGAATAGGCCTCGGCGCCAATCACCAGGGCGCAGCGGGCGGAACCGCTGCGGATCATGCTATCGGCCACGCTCAGCGCATAGACGAAGCCGGTGCAGGCGGCGAGGATATCGAAAGCGAAGCCCTGGGTGATGCCCAGCTGCGCCTGGATGCGCACGGCTGTGGCGGGGAAGCTGCTATCGGGGGTGGCGGTGGCCACGATCACCGCATCGACATCGGCGGGGCCTATGCCGGCGCGGGCCATGGCCTCGCGGGCGGCGGCGGCGCCCATGGCGCTGGTGGTCTCGCCCGGGGCGGCGATATGGCGCTGGCGGATGCCGCTGCGCTCGACGATCCATTCATCCGAGGTGTCGAGATTATAGCGCTGCGCGAGCGCCGCATTGGTGACGAGGTCGGATGGCAGATAGCCGCCAGCGGCCAGGATGCGGCTGCGGATCACGGGGTGCTGCCTGCCAATTCGGCCGTGTGGAGGCGGGCCACGCCCTCACGAATCTGGTGGGTGAAGCCGTGTGTTACCATATCCATCGCCACATCCACGGCATGGGCGAAGCCCATGGCATCGGTTCCGCCATGTGATTTCACCACCACGCCATTCAACCCGAGCAGGATGGCGCCATTATAGCGCCGCGGGTCCATCCATTCGCGCAGCCGGTCCAGCGCCGGGCGGGCGAGGAGATAGCCGAGCCTGGCGGGGATGGAGCTGGTGAAGACCTGCTTGAGCAGGCTGCGCATCAGCTTGAGCGCGCCCTCGCCGGTCTTGAGTGCGACATTGCCGGTGAAGCCATCGGTCACCACGACATCGACGGTGCCGGCGGTGATGTCATGGCCCTCGACGAAGCCATAGAAATTGATCCCGGCATCGGCGCGGAGGATTTCGGCGGCCTGACGCACCCGATCATCGCCCTTCAACTCCTCGGAGCCGACATTGAGCAGGCCGATGCTGGGATTGGGCAGGCCGAGCACGGCGCGGGCGAAGGCATCGCCCATGATGGCGAATTCGACGAGGTTGCGGCTGTCGCAGGCGACATTGGCGCCCAGATCGAGCATGACGACATCGCCACGCGCCGAGGGCATGATGGCACCGAGCGCCGGGCGGTCGATCTCCGGCAGGGTCTTGACCAGGATTTTCGCCAGCGCCATGAGCGCGCCGGTATTGCCGGCCGAGACGAGGCCCGCGACCTCGCCCGCCGCCACCGCATCAATGGCGAGGCGCATTGAGGCATCGCGCATGCGCAGCGCCATGGTGGGCTTCATATCGCCAGGGATGAAGCTATCCGCATGACGAATGAGGCAGGATTTCTTCGCCCGCGGATAGGCATCGAGCATAGGAAGGATGCGGGCCTGGTTGCCCACGAGCAGGAATTTGGCGCCCGGATGGCGCTCGGCCGAGAGATCAACACCGGCCAGCACCGCCTCGGGCGCATTGTCGCCGCCCATCGCATCGATTGCGAGTGAGGCAATCTGCGGCTTGGAGTTCGCCCGTTTGCTGGGCGGCCCGTTATCGGACAATCCGCTCTCTCCTCACACCACACCGGCGGCCATGGCCACCAGGGCCCGGCGCGCTTCCGCTCAGGCCCGGATGACGCCCTTCAGCGCATCGCCGGCGGGAGCCACTTCACGGCCGTCATAATGGCCGCAATGCGAGCAGACATGGTGCGGGCGCGCAAGCTCACCGCAATTGGAGCACTCGACATAGGCTTCCTTGCCCAGCGCGTGATGGCTGCGGCGCATGCCACGGCGTGATGGCGAGGTCTTCTTCTTCGGAACGGCCATGGTGCCGGGCCTTTCAATAGGTCAGCGAGCTGAATTGCAATGAGGGGGGGGCGATAGCAGAGGGGGGCCTGGGTGTCCAGCAGGTGCCGGCGAAGATGTGACGTTCAGGTGACGCAGGGCTAGCGGGATTGCCCCGAGGGGGAGCGGCGCGCAAGGGCGGCAAAGGGGCCGCGCGGGCCGTCATCGGCGCCGTGCTCGGGCAATTGCGCGCCGTCCAGCCGGGGATAGGGGTCGAGGGCGAGGGCGAGAAGTTGGGCCATCACCTCACCCAGCTCGGCGATGCCATTGTCGCATTCGACCTCGTCTTCGGAGTCGGGGTCCTCGGAGGGGGTTTGGCCCTCGGGGAGGATTCGCAGGGCGACATCCTCGCGCAGGCTCTGGGGAACCGGCTCGAGGCTGACCACGCAGGCCTGAACGAGGCTGGCCTCGATATGGCCATGGACGCGAATGCCGCCGGCGGATTCGCCGCGCAGGCGCAGCTCGGCCGAAAACCGATGCAGCGCGAGCAGGCCCAGACGGGCGGCGAGGGCGGCGCATTCGGCGGCATTGGCCTCAAGGCGCAATTGCTGGCCGGCCCCGGGCAAATGCGAGACGCGCACGGGGCGGGAGAATTCGAGTTCGCTCATAGGGCGGGAAAGACCAGGCGGCCGGCGCGAAGGCCTGCCATGGGCTGGGCTGCGAGCGCGGCATCGAGGGCGATGGCGCGGGCGGCGAGGCGCGGGGCGGCGGTGGCGTCCTCCGGCGCGCTTCCGGCCCAGAGGTTGCGGATCAGCGCCTCGGCCAGGGCTTGCGGGTCGGTGGCATCGAGCGCGGCCTCATAGGCCTGGGCGCGGCCATGAAAGGCCTCCCACATGCGCTTGACGCGTTTGCTGATGCTCATATCGCCCACGCCCATCTCGCGCAGATTGACATCCATGTCGTTGAACATGGCATCGAAGACCGCCTGGGCGAGGGTTTGCCCCTCGGGGGCGGGATCATGCCGCAGGCGGCGGATCAGCAGGGCGACATGCAGGCCCACCAGGTCAAAGCGGCCTTGCAGCGTGTCGGCCACGGCGTAGTCCAGATAATAGGCGGGTGCGCGGGCTGCGGCGACGGCGGCGCCGTAAAGCTCGTAGCCCTCGCGTTCGAAGGGTTTGCGGCGGAAAAGGCGGGCGAGCACCATGGTTTCAGTCTGGCCTTTGGAATGGGTGTGGCGCCACGCAGTTGACCGCAACCGGGCAAGGTGGCACCTCGCCTCACATGGAACCGACGCCTCTCAAGGTCAATGCGACACCACCTTTGGCGCGAGCACTGGCCGTGCTGGCCTGCCTGGGCGTGGCGGGGTGCCAGTATCTGCCGCCGCTGCCCGAGCGCCCGCGCGAGGTGTTTTCCTCGCCCATCATCGCCCGCGGGCATCTGGTCTCTGCCGAGCAATTGCAGCAGATCACCCCAGGTGTGACCGCGCGCGCCGATGTGCAGGCGCTGCTGGGCAGCCCGAGCCATACCGCCACCTTCTCGGATGACACTTGGTATTACATCAGCAGCTCGACGCAGCTGCGGCCGGGGCGGGCGCTGTCGGTGAGCAATCAGCGGGTGGTGGTGGTGGCCTTCAACCCCAATGGCACGGTGAGAGAACTGCGCGAATTGGGCCAAGCGGATGGGCGCAACCTCAGCTTCGCCAGCCGCGAGACGCCGGTGCCGGGCAATGATCGCACCCTCTTGCAGGGGCTGTTCGGCAATATCGGCCGCTTCAACCCCACGGGTAGCAGCACCGGCCAGCCGGCGGCGCCGGGTGTGAACAATTCCTCCAACCGCTGAACCGGCGCCCATGGCGCGCTATGGGCGGGCGCGGGTGGTATGACGCCGCTGATTTTTGACCGTGCTCTGCTGCGGCGGAGGCGGGACAGGGCGGCGGCGCGGCTGGGGGATGTGGCACCGGTGCTTGCGGCGGCGGCCGAGCTTTTGCTTGACCGGCTGGATGACACGACCCGGCGCTTCACCCGGGCCCTGGAGATTGGTGGGCGCGGTGTGGTGGCGCCCATGCTGCGCGCGCGTGGCATTGCCGATGTGGTGAGCCTTGATCTCTCCCCGGCCATGGCGGCGCGGGGGGGCGGGTTGGCGGTGGCGGGCGATGAGGAAATGCTGCCCTTTGCCGAGGGGGCGTTTGACCTAGTGGTCGCCTCGCTCTCGCTGCATATGGTCAATGACCTGCCGGGGGCGCTCATTCAAATTCGTCGGGCGCTGCGGCCCGATGGGCTGTTCCTGGCCAGCCTGCCGGGCCTGGGCAGCCTGCAGGCGCTGCGTGAGGCGCTGGTGGTGGCGGAGGTGGCGGTGAGTGGCGGGGCCTCGCCGCGGGTCTCACCCTTTGCGGAATTGCGCGATATGGCGGCGCTGTTGCAGCGCGCGGGCTTTGCCCTGCCGGTGGCGGACCAGCAAAAGCTGGAGCTGGCCTATCGCTCGGCGCTGGGGTTGGTGACCGATCTGCGCGCGGCGGGGGAGCAGAATACGGTGCTGGCGCGCGATGGGCGTATTCCGCCGCGCGGGCTGTTTGCCCAGGCCTTTGCGGCGCTGGAGGCCTCGCTGCCCATCGCCATGCCGTTGCCGCTGCTAATGCTGACCGGCTGGGCACCGCATGACAGCCAAAGCCGCCCTGCCCGGCCCGGCAGCGCCAATGCCCGGCTGGCCGATGCGCTGGGGGCGGAGGAACACAGCGCGGGTGAGGCGGCGGGGCCTGGGCGGGAGGGGCGTGGGTGATAGGCTCTCAGAAGCGAAAACCGAGGCTGGCCAGCGCCCTCGCCCCGCAAATATCCTGGCCCCGGCCGGCGATGGGCACGCAATGCTCATGCGCGATGGAGGTCTGGACGTAGCTGAGCGTGGCCGTGAGGGTGCCCACGGCCTCGATGGTGAAGTCGCGGGTGAGGTTCACGCTCCACCAGCTGTAATTGCCGGCGCCGAAATTGGCCGGGCGTTGCAGCATTTGATGCGCCAGCCGCCCGCCCAGGGTGAGGCCCCAGAACCCGGTTTGCCAATCCAGGCCGCCCTCGACATAAAAACCCGTGCCTGAACTGGCAAAGTAATTCGGTGACGCGCCCAGGGTGGCCAGCGTGGTGACCGGCCCGAGGCTGCGGCTGGCGCGCAAAATGGCCTCGGCATAATCCAGCCGCGGCTGGCCGCCACGCCGGGTGAGGCCGGCATAATGGTACCAGATGCCCTGGAGATCGATATTGAAGCCGCCCAGGGGGAAGCGAATGCCGCCGAAGAGATCGATCTCGGTGGTGACGTCATAGCCCAGATACTGGGCGTTGGAGACGAAGCTGCCGATATAAACCCCGCTGCCGGGATGGGCGAGTTCGGCATTGGCCTGGGCGGCCGGGCGGGAACGGGTTTGGCTGATGCCGCGGAAGATATAGTCGCTGGTGAGGGTGGCGGTGGGGTTGAGGGTCAGGCCGCTCTCGCCCAGGCGGAGCTGCGCCATGGCGGGGCTGGTGGCGAGAAGGAGGCCTAGTAGGGCGGCAAGGCATTTCATGAAGGGGGTTTAGCCGAAGCCGGCTGGCAAAGCCATGAAATGAGGGGGGTGAGCGGGTTGCTGAAAAAGGACAGCGCGGGGAAAAAGATCGAGGGGCTTTGCCCCTCGAGCACCCCAGGAGGGTCGACATGTATGTCGACGAGTTTCCTCCACCTTGGTTAGATTATTGATTTTAAGAATAAACAAAGGTCCAGGAAAATGATTTTCCTGGTGGGAGAGCGCAAGAGGGCAAAGCCCTTTCGCTCTTTTTCCTCCCATTCAGCCTCATCCCGACGCCGGCAAGCATATCACGAATTCGACCGGCTTCCGGCGCAGGCTGGCGCTTGGCCGCTTGCACCGCGGCGCCCGCCACTTGATATTGGCGCGATGGAGCAGCCAGCCGGCGAGAGCCGCACAATACCGTTACACAAGCCCGAGGATTTCCTGGGCATGCGCCGCGCCGGGCAATTGGCCGCGGCCTGCCTTGATATGATCGGCCCGCATGTCCTGCCCGGCGTCACCACCGGGCAATTGGACCAGCTTTGCCATGACTTCGCCCTGGCACATGGCGCGACACCGGCGACGCTGGGCTATCGCGGCTATCCCAAATCCTCCTGCACCTCGATCAATCACGTGGTCTGCCATGGCATTCCGGGGGATCGGGCGCTGATCGATGGCGATATTATCAATATCGATGTGACCGTCATTCTCGATGGTTGGCATGGCGATACCAGCCGGATGTATATTGCCGGCCAGGCCAGCACCAAGGCGAAGCTGCTGATCGATGTGACCTATGAGGCGATGATGCGCGGCATCGCGGCGGTGCGGCCGGGGGCCACGCTGGGCGATGTGGGCCATGCCATTCAGAGCCATGCCGAGAAGCATCGGTTTTCCATCGTGCGGGATTTTTGTGGCCATGGCATTGGCCGGGTGTTTCATGCGCCGCCCAATGTGCTGCATTTTGGCCGCCCGGGTGATGGGCCGGTGCTCAAGCCTGGCATGTTCTTCACCATCGAACCCATGGTGAATGCCGGCCGGCCGGAGGTGAAGATTCTCGATGATGGCTGGACGGCGGTGACGCGTGACCGCTCTCTCTCCGCCCAGTTCGAGCATATGGTGGCGGTGACCGAGACGGGCTGCGAGATTTTCACCCTCTCGCCCGGCGGGCATCACAAGCCGCCCTATGGGTTCCGCCCGGGCGGCTAGTGCCCTAGCCTCAACCCACCCTTGGGGGGGATGATGATGCGGCTTGGCCGTGAGATGCGATGGATGCTCCTGGCGCTGGGGGCGATGTTCATGCAGCAGAGCTTTGCCTCGCTGGGCCGCAGCCTGCCCACAGTGATTGCGCCGGCCATTATCGAGGATCTGGCGATCGATCCGGCTTGGGTGGGGGTTTATGTCTCCATCGCGGCCTTTGCCTCGCTGGTGTTTCAGCTGGGTTGCGGCAGTTTCATCATCCGGTATGGCGCTTTGCGGATGAGCCAGGTGGCGCTGGTGTTTTTGGCCGCTGGGCTGGCCTTTGCCTCTTCGGGGCTTTTGCTGATGTTCGCGCTTTCGGCGTTGATTGGCGGCGGGGGGGCTGCGATGTCCACCCCCGCCTCATCGCATTTGCTGGGGCGCTATACGCCGCCGCGGATCATGCCGCTGGTCTTCTCCATCAAGCAGACGGCGGTGCCGGCGGGGCTGCTGCTCGCAGGGCTTTTGGGGCCGGCCATCACCCATGGGATGAGTTGGCGCGCGGCGCTGGATATTGCGGCCATCGCCTGCCTGGTGTTTGCGGTGATGCTGCAGCCGCTCTCACGCGAGTTTGACAGCGACCGCGACCCCGGCCGGTCATTCCATATGAGTGACTTCGCCACCACGCTGCGGGCGGTGATGACGGCGCCGGAATTGCGGCGGCTTTCCCTGGCCTGTTTTGCCTTCAATGGGCTGCAGACGGTGTTCACCTCCTATTTCATCATTCTGCTGACCGAGGCGGGTTATGGGCTGAGCCTCGCGGGGCTGGTCTTCTCCATTGCCATGATGGTGGCGGTGCCGGGACGCATTCTTTGGGGCTGGATGGGCAGCAGCTTTGTCGCCCCCCGGGCGATGATGGGGGCGCTGGCCCTGGGCATGGCGGTGAGCAGCATGGCGCTGGCTTTCTTTGGCGCAGCCTGGCCGGTGGTGGTGGTGGGGCTGGTGGCGAGCGCGCTGAGCGCCACCGCAATGTCCTGGCATGGCGTGCTGCTGGCGGAAGCTGCGCGGCTCGCGCCGCATATGCGCGGGGCGGCGACGGGGGGGGTGCTGTCCTTCGGCCAGGTGGGGGCACTGCTTTTGCCGCTGGTCTTTGCCGGAATTCTCTGGGCCAGTGGCAGCTATGGGCTGGGCTTTGCGGTGTGTGGGCTGCCTGCCTTGGTTGTGGGCATTGTGTTGCTGCGGCCTGCCAGGTCCTAGGCTGGGCGGCCTTGCCAAGGCTGGGGCGGCGGGCGCAGCCTTGCGGTGCAGAAGGAGCTTTTTGATGCGCAGACGCAGTCTCATTGCAGCCGCCACCGCAGCGCCCGCCCTCGTCCGCGCGCAGAGCGCGGCCACGCTGAAATTCATCCCGCAGCAGGATCTGATCGTTCTCGATCCGGTCACCACCACTGCCTATATCACCCGCAACCATGGCTACATGGTCTTCGACACGCTTTACGGCATGGATGGGCAATTCGCCGCCACGCCGCAGATGGTGGATGGCCACAGCATCGAGAATGACGGGCGGCTGTGGAACCTCAGGCTGCGGGAGAATTTGTGGTTCCATGATGGCACGCCGGTGCTGGCGCGCGATTGCGTGGCGAGCATTCGTCGATGGGCGAAGCGCGACCCCTTTGGCGTGACGCTGATGGAGACGACGGAGGAGCTTTCTGCCCCCGATGACCGGACCATTCGTTTTCGCCTCAAGCGGCCCTTCCCGCTGCTGCCCATCGCGCTGGGCAAGGCCTCGGTGCCGGTCTGTGCGATGATGCCCGAGCGGCTGGCCAATACGGATGCGTTTCAGCAGGTGCCTGAGATGATCGGCTCGGGCCCCTTCCGCTTCAAGGCGGATGAGCGGGTGCCTGGCGCGCGGGTGGTTTATACGAAGTTCGAGCGTTATGTGCCGCGTGCCTCGGGCATGCCGACATGGACGGCCGGGCCCAAGATTGTGCATTTCGACCGTGTCGAGTGGAACTCGATGCCCGACCCTTCCACCGGCAATTCGGCGATGCTGAATAATGAGCAGGATTGGCAGGAATATGCCTCGCTCAACCATCTGCCGCTGCTGCGCCGGGCGCGCAATTTGCGGCTGCAGATTCTCGATAATACTGGTTATGTATCGATGCTGCGGGTCAATCATTTGACGCCGCCGTTTAATAATCCGGCCATTCGGCGGGCGCTGTGGGGGGCGATTGACCAGCAGGCTTGCATGCATGCGCTGGTGGGGCCCTCCGAGCCCAGCCTGTATCATTTGCCGCTGGGGTTCTTCGCGCCGAAGACGCCCATGGCCAGTGAGGCGGGGCTCGATGTGCTGCGCGGGCCGCGGGATATGGCGGCGGTGAACCGGGCGCTGCGGGCGGCGGGGTATAATGGCGAGACGGTGCTGCTGATGATCCCGACCAATTCCTCGGCGCTCAATCTGCAGGGCGAGGTGATGGCCGATACGCTCAAGCGGGCGGGGATGAATGTTGAGGTCTATGCGGTGGAGTTCAACGCCATGCTGCAGCGGCGCAATCGCCGTGGGCCGGTGAGCGATGGCGGCTGGAGCGCCTTTGTCACCAATTGGTCGGGCTCGGATTGGTTGAGCCCGGCGGGGCATATCGCGCTGCGCGGCAATGGCGAGCAGGGCTATGCCGGCTGGGCCAGCATGCCGCGGATTGAGGCGATGCGCGATGCCTGGTTTGAGGCGCCGGATGTGGCGTCGCAGCAGGCGATCTGCCGTGACATGCAGTTGGAGGCGATGAACGAGGTGCCGTATTATCCGCTGGGCCAGGTGATGCAGCCGACGGTTTATCGCTCCAACCTGACGGGTGTGCTGGATGGGTTTTCCACCTTTTGGAATGTGAGGCGCGCATGAGCCCGCGTGACACCGCGCTGGCCTGGATTGCGGCCCATGAGAAGCGCTTTTCCGATTTCTGCGGCCGGATTTGGGAATATGCCGAGCCGGCCTGGCGGGAATATAAATCGGCCGCCGATTACGTGGCGTTGCTGCGGGCTGAGGGCTTTGCCGTGGAGGCTGGCTCGGGCGGGATGCCCACGGCCTTTGTCGCGACCTGGGGGCAAGGCGCGCCGGTGCTGGCGGGCTTCTCGGAATATGACGCGGTGCCGGGCAATTCGCAGCAGGTTGTGCCCTACCCTGCGCCCCGCGCCGGGCTGCACCCCTATGCGGCGGGGCATACCGACCCGCATTCCATGCTGGGCACGGCCTCGCTGGTGGCGATGCTGGGTGCGAAGGCGGCGATGGAGGCGCATGGCATTGCCGGGCAGTTGAAGCTGTTTGGCGAGCCGGCCGAGAAGGTGTGCGGCTCCAAGCCCATCCATGCCGCCAAGGGCTATTATGATGGTCTGGATGCGGCGGTGGTGTGGCACCCATGGCCTTCGAATACCGTGACCTCGGACACGCAGTTTGGTGCCTATTGGTCCTGCGTGATCAGTTTTGAGGCGGATCAGCCGGAGCATTGGATCGACCCCACTCTGGTGCCCATTGAAGGCGCGCATGCGGGGGCGCGCAGCCCCGGCGCGCTGGATGCGATGTGCCTGATGTACACCACGACGAAATACACCAAGGAGGCGATGTTCCCTCATGCCGGCTCCTGGACACTGAATGAATTCGTCCTGGGCGATGGCGGGGCGACTTCGGATAATCTGCCGCCGCGGTTCAGCCAGATTCAGTATTCCTGGCGCTCCTCCTCCTTGGGGATTCAGGAGCAGATCTGGCGGGTGCTGGCCAATAATGCCCGGCATGCGGCTGGCAGCACCGGATGCCGCGCCTATGTGCGCTGGGTGACCAAGACGCGGGTGGGGGTGCCCAATCAGGTGATGACGGACCTGACCTGGAAGAATCTTCAGGCGGTGGGTGCGCCCAGTTATGGTGAGGCGGCGAAGGAATTTGGCCGGGCGATTCAGCGCCATCTGGGGCTGGAGGCGATGGATGACCCTTTCATTGAGAGTGTCAGCCGGCTCACGCCGCCCGAGGCGAATGAGGCGCGGCTGCGGGCGGGTTTGCCTGCCTGGCAGAAGCATTTGAGTGCTGATGATTATGTCGAGTTCTGCTGGCATGCGCCGACGGTGCGGCTGCTGGCCGGGCGGCCGAGGCTGCGCCCGCCCTCTCATGGTTTTGCCTATCCCAATTGGGCCTATACGGCGCTGAGCGGGCTGCCGGAGGCGATTGATCCGGGCATGTTCGTCGCCGCAAAGACCATGGCGCTGACCTATATCGACCTCGCGACCCAGCCCGAGATGCTGGCGGCGGCGCAGGCGGAGTTTGTCGGCCGCACCGGTGGCGTGGGCGGGCCGGGCTGGGTGGGGCCGCTGCTGCCGGCGGATTTCGACCCGCCGGTGGATTTGCGCTGGCCGGAATATGTCACCACGCCGCGCGGCGATGAATGGTGCATTCCCACGCCGCATCAGGGGACTGGCGCGGGGGAGCCTTTATAAGCGATGGCCATGCGCGGCGCGCCCGGGGCGGGCCAGGCATGGCGGCGGGGGAATGGGGGCTGAGGGCCCCTACTCCGCGGCCAGTTTTGGCTGGGAGATGTCGTTCAGCCGTTGCTGCGGCAATTTCCAGCCCAGCATTTTGGAGGCCACCAGCGTGCGCAGCACCTGCGCCGTGCCGCCGCCGATGGTGAACATCCGCACATCGCGCGCCATGCGTTCGATGGGGAAGTTTTTCGAATAGCCGCGGGCGCCGAAGATTTGCAGCGCGTCATTGACGATTTTGATCGCCGCCTCGGAGGCGAAGATTTTGGCTTGTGCGGCCAGTTCAGGGTCGGGGAAGGCGCTGTTATTGGGGCCGCGTGATGCGGCGGCGGCGTGCAGCATGAGCCGTGAGGCGGTGAGTTGGGTCTGCATATCGGCCAGCATCCATTGCAGGCCCTGGAACTCGCCAATCGGGCGGCCGAATTGCTCGCGGCCCTTGGCCCATTCCAAAGCGTGGTCGAGCGCGCCGGCGGCGATGCCCATGGCCACCGTGCCGGCGCCCACGCGCTGTGAATTATAGGCATTGATGAGTTGGGCGAAGCCGCGGGCAAAGCCGCCGGGGGGGCGCAGCACCATGGCGTCGGGCACGATGAGGTTGGTGAAGGTCAATTCGCCCTCAGGCATGCCGCACAGGCCCATGGTGGGCTCGCGCCGGGTCATGTCGAGGCCCGGCGCGCCGCGCTCGGCGAGGAAGCCGCCAATGCCCATGTCGCGGCCCTGCTCGTCAAAGGCGCGGGCGAAGATGAGGTGGAGTTTGGAGACGCCCGCCCCGGTGATCCAGTGCTTGACGCCATTGATCACCCAGGCGTTGCCGCGCTGGTCGGCGCGGGTGCGCATGGCGGTGGCATCCGAGCCGGCATCGGGTTCGGTGATGCAGATGGCCGGCTTGTCGCCCGCCAGCACCAGATCGGCCGCCCAGCGTTTTTGCGCCTCACTGCCATAGGCCATGATGGTGGAGATGGCGCCCATATTGCCCTCCACCACGATGCGCGCGGTGACGGTGCAGGCGCGGGCCATTTCCTCGACCACGATGGCGACATCGAGGAAGGAACGGCCCTGCCCGCCCCATTCGGCGGGGATGGACATCCCCATGAAGCCGGCCTCGACCAGTTTGGCCACGATGTCCCAGGGGTATTCCAGGGAGGCATCGATGGCGGCGGCGCGGGGTGCGACCACGGTGTCGGCAAATTCACGCGCGCGGCTGCGCAAATCCTGGTCGATGGCTGGTATCATGATCGGATGTCCCCTCTGCATGCACCGTGAAGCCGGGGCGGGAATTGGGCAAGTGGCGGTGGCGCTCAGCCCTGCGCCACCGGGCGAGTTTCAACCACCTCCAGACCATAGCCCTCCAGGCCGACCACGGGGCGGGGGTGGTTGGAGAGGCGGATGATCTGGGAGAGGCCGAGATCGGCCAGGATTTGCGCGCCGATGCCGTAATCGCGCAGCGCGGGGGAGGCCGCGCGCTCACGCCCACGGCGGATTTGGGTGCTGATGCCATCCACCCGATAGTCGCGCAGCAGCACCACCACGCCGCGGCCTTCGGCCTCGATCATCCGCATGGCGCCGTGCAACTCGGCCACGCCCGCGCCGCCCACCAGATCATGCAGCAGGCTCGCCGCATGCATGCGGGTGAGGACGGGGGCGGGGCCGGAAATGTCGCCCTTGATGAGGGCGAGGTGTTCGCCAGGCTCGAGCGGGGTGGAATAGACCACCGCCTTCCATGCGCCGCCGACGGCGTGCTGAATCTCGCCCTCTTCGACGCGGGCGACCAGTTTTTCGGTGCGGCGGCGATGGGCGATGAGGTCGGCGATGGTGCCGAGTTTCAGGCCGTGATGCTGGGCGAAGGCGACCAGATCGGGCAGGCGGGCCATGGTGCCGTCATCATTCATGATCTCGCAGATCACGCCGGCGGGGTTGAGGCCGGCCATGCGGGCGAAATCCACCGCTGCCTCGGTGTGGCCGGCGCGCACCAGGGTGCCACCATCGCGCGCCACCAGCGGGAAGACGTGGCCGGGGGTGACGATATGCTCGCGGCCCAGATCGGGGTTGATGGCGACCGCGATGGTGCGCGCACGGTCCGCCGCCGAGATGCCGGTGGTGACACCATCGCGCGCCTCGATGGAGACGGTGAAGGCGGTGGAATGGCGGGTGCCATTGTGCTGCGCCATGAGCGGCAGGCTGAGCTGTTCGACGCGCGGGCGGGCCATGGCCAGGCAGATCAGGCCACGCGCGTAGCGGGCCATGAAATTGACCGCATCGGCGGTGGCGAATTGCGCGGGGATGACGAGGTCACCCTCATTCTCGCGGTCCTCATCATCGACGAGGATGAACATGCGGCCGTTTCGCGCTTCTTCCAGCAGCTCCTCGGTGGGGGCCAGGAAATCCGCGAAGCGGGTGGTGGTGGTCTTCAAGACTTGTGCTCCACGCAGGGGCCGGGCCGAAGTGGCGCGGCGGATGGCCGGGCTTTGGCCGGCGCTTGGGTGATAACGGGCATCAGCGATATTCAAGCAGCCGGGCGACGTAGCGCGCCAGGGTATCAACCTCGAAATTCACCCGATCACCCGGTTGCAGGGTGCCGAAACTGGTGTGGGCGGCGGTGTGGGGGATGATATTCACACCGAAATCATCGCCCTCCACCTCATTCACCGTCAGCGAGACGCCATCGAGGGCCACGCTGCCCTTGGAGGCAATATGGCGGGCGAGGCCGCCGGGGACGCGAAAGCGCCAGCGCACCGAGGCGTTTTCCGGCCGGGCTTCCAGCACCTCGGCCACGGCATCGACATGGCCGGCGACGATATGGCCGCCCAGCTCATCGCCCAGGCGCAGGCTGCGCTCGAGATTGACCCGCGCGCCGGCGCGCCAGCCGCCCAGGGTGGATTTGGCCAGGGTCTCGGCCGAGACATCGACGGCGAATTCATCCGCCCCCAGCCGCACCACGGTGAGGCAGACGCCCGAGCAGCAGATGGAGGCGCCGAGTTCGGTGGGCGGGGCGGCGAGGAAGCCGGGGGCGACGCCGATCAGCACGCGCATATCATGCCCCGCGCCAATGGGCTGGACTTCCCGCACCGTGCCGAGGGCGGTGACGATACCTGTGAACATGTCTCTAAACCGCTCCTTCGTATTCGCTCAGCACGTCCTGGCCCAGAATATGCGTGGCCACCAGCCGGTATCTGGGCATTTCGGCGAGATGCGTAAGGCCCAGCGGGCCAATGGCTGGCATGGCTTCGGCCCCCAATGCCGCGGGTGCATGGAACCACATGATCCGCTGCACAAGCCCTGCCCGCAGCAGGGCGGCGGCGAGGCTGGCGCCGCCCTCGGCAAAGACGCGGGTGACGCCGCGCTGGGCCAGGGCTTGCAGGGCGGCTTCGGGGTCCAATCCCGCATCGGCGCGCGGCACGGTCAGCACCTCCACGCCGGCCTCGCGATAGGGGGCGAGGGCGGCGGGGGCATGGCCCGGGGCGGTGAGCAGCCAGGTGGGGGTTTGCCGCGCCGTGGTCACCAGCCTGGCGGTGAGCGGCAGGCGCAGCCGGGCATCAAGCACCACGCGGGGGATGGCGGGCAGGCCAAGGCCGCGGATGGTGAGATCCGGGTCATCGGCCAGCGCCGTGCCGCTGCCCACCAGCACCACATCATGCCTCGCACGGGCGGCGTGCACGGCGCGGCGGGCGGGGGCGGCGGTGATCCAGCGGCTCTCGCCGCTGGCGGTGGCGATACGCCCATCGAGGGTTGAGGCGAGCTTGAGGGTGACCAAGGGCAGGCCATGGGTAACGCGACGGATGAAGCCGGCCTGGAAGGCCTCGGCCTCGGCCTGCAAAACGCCCTCTTCCACGCTGATGCCGGCTTGGCGGAGGCGGTTGAAGCCATTGCCATTCACCCGGGCATCGGGGTCACGCATGGCGCAGACGACGCGGGAAATGCCCGCCGCGATGAGCGCATCGCAGCACGGCGCGGTGCGGCCGAAATGGCTGCAGGGCTCAAGGGTGACATAGGCGGTGGCGCCGCGCGCGGCGGGGCCGGCGGCGGCGAGGGCCATGGTCTCGGCATGCGGGCGCCCGCCAGGCTGGGTCCAGCCCCGGGCGACCACCCTGCCCTGGCGGACCAGCACGCAGCCCACGGCGGGGTTGGGCCAGGTGCGGCCAAGGCCACGCGCCGCGACGGCCATGGCCGCGCGCATGTGGAAAAAATCTTCCTCGGCCGACATGGGTTTGCGGTTCACTCCAAGAGCAACATCCATTCAAACGGAATCGCTTGGCTGGATAAAGATGCTCGACCAACACTATGCCAGGGCCGGCTTGGCTAAGGGGATGGGTTTTAGCAGGCTGATGCGAGACGAATAGCGCGTGAGGGAAAGATCGAGGGGGCTTTGCCCCTCGAGCACCCCAGCAGGGTCGACATATATGCGGTTACTGGTGGGAGAGTGCTGGCTGGCAAAGCCTTTGTGACGCTTGCAGCTTCGCTGCGCATGGCATCATGCGCAGCGGCTTCTGTCAGGTTTTGTCCAGCTTGCCGAGAAAGGCCTGGAAATCGCGGGCCTCGGAAAAATTCTGATAGACGCTGGCGAAGCGGACATAGGCCACCTGATCGACGCCTCTGAGTGTGTCCATCACGATCTCACCCACCCGCCGGGAGGGGATTTCGGCCTCGGTTTCGGTTTCTAGGCGGCGTTGGATGCCATTGATGATGCGCTCGATGCGGTCCTCGTCGAAGGGGCGTTTGCGCATGGCAATGCGGATGGAGCGGGCGAGTTTGTCACGGTCAAACGGCACCCGGCGGCCATCGGTCTTGACGATGGTGAGATCGCGAAGCTGGGTGCGTTCGAAGGTGGTGAAGCGGTTATTGCAGGTGGCGCAAAACCGCCGGCGGCGGATGGCGACGCCATCCTCGGCCGGGCGGCTATCCTTCACCTGGGTTTCCTCGGCGCCGCAGAAGGGGCATTTCATGGTTGATGCTGCCCGGCGGGGGGGGTCAGTAAATCGGGAAGCGGCGGCATAGTTCCTGCACCTCCGCGGCCACCGCGGCTTCGACGGCGGCATTGCCTTCGGGGCTATTGGCGCCGGCGAGGCCATCGAGCACCCGGCCGATCATCCGGCCCACCTGGCGGAACTCGGCCTCGGTGAAGCCGCGGGTGGTGCCGGCGGGGCTGCCCAGGCGCACGCCGGAGGTGACCATGGGCTTTTCCGGGTCGAAGGGGATGGCGTTCTTGTTGCAGGTGAGGTGGGCGCGGCCGAGTGCGGCCTCGGCGGCCTTGCCGGTGACGCGCTTGGGGCGGAGATCGACCAGCATCAAATGGCTGTCAGTGCCGCCGGAGATGATGGCCAGGCCCTGGTTTTGCAGCTCATCGGCCAAAGCGCGGGCATTGGCGACGACCTGCTTGGCATAGGCGCGGAAATCGGGGCGCAGCGCCTCGGCAAAGGCCACGGCCTTGGCGGCGATGACATGCATGAGCGGCCCGCCCTGCAGGCCGGGGAACATGGCGGAGTTGATTTTTTTCGCCAGCGCCTCGTCATTGGTCAGCACCATGCCACCGCGCGGGCCGCGCAGGGTCTTGTGGGTGGTGGTGGTGGTGACATGGGCATGCGGCACGGGCGAGGGGTAAACGCCGCCGGCGACGAGGCCGGCGTAATGCGCCATATCGACCATGAGATAGGCGCCCACGGCATCGGCGATGGCGCGGAATTTTTCGAAGTCGATCTCGCGCGAATAGGCGCTGCCGCCGGCGATGATCAGTTTGGGCTTGTGGTCATGGGCGAGTTTCTCGACCACGTCATAGTCGATGAGGCCATCTTCGGCGCGCACGCCATAGCTGATCGGCTTGAACCATTTGCCGGAAAAATTGACCGGCGCGCCATGGGTGAGGTGGCCGCCCGCGGCGAGGTCCATGGCCAGGAAGCTGTCGCCCGTATTGAGCAAAGCGAGGAAGACGGCGAGGTTGGCGCTGGCACCCGAATGCGGCTGCACATTGGCGAAGGCGCAGCCGAAGAGCTGTTTTGCGCGCTCAATGGCCAGGGTTTCCGCCACATCGACGAATTCGCAGCCGCCATAATAACGCCGGCCGGGATAGCCCTCGGCGTATTTATTGGTCATCACCGAGCCTTGGGCTTCGAGCACGGCGCGCGAGACGATGTTCTCCGAGGCGATGAGTTCGATGCCATCCTGCTCGCGGACCAGTTCCTGCGCCACGGCGGCGGCGATGTCAGGATCGGCCTCGGCCAGGGAGGCCTGGAAGAAGCGAGCGGGGAGGAAGCGGGCGGTGGCTTCGTTCATGCCGATGGACTTTCGATCTTGGCGATTCGGCGATCATGCCGACCACCTTCATAGGGTGTGGCGAGGAAGGTGAGTAGGCAATCAAGCGCCACTTCCACACCGAGGGTGCGGCCACCGAAGCAGGCGATATTGGCGTCGTTATGCGCGCGGGTCAGCCGGGCCTCGGTGGTGTTGTGCAGCACGGTGGCGCGGATGCCGGGGTGGCGATTGGCGGTGATGGCCATGCCGATGCCCGAGCCGCAGACCAGCACGCCAAAGTGGGCGGCGCCGGAGAGCACGGCCTCGGCCACGGGGCGGGCGTAATCGGGGTAATCGACGCTCTCGCTGCCATCGGTGCCGAAATCGGTCACCTGATGGCCGGCGGCGCGCAGCGCGGCCAGGAGTTGGCGCTTGAGGTCTAGGCCGCCGTGATCGGCGGCGATGGCGAGGGAGAGCGGCGACATGCGATGGGGCTTACCATAGCAAGGCCGGGGCGCGAAATGCCCCAAGGGGCGGGCCAATTGGCGCGGGCCTGGCAAGCGGCGATGGGCCTTGGGGTGAGCCGGGTGGGTCGGGTGGAATGCCGTTTTATTGATTTTGTCGAGAAAAAGGCGATGTTTGCATTGTTACAGTGCATTTGCGATATTTTACGCTTCTCCTTATTCGCGACTTGCACGAGAGGGGATAAATCATGCTAAAAACGATCCATCATATGTGATTGCCCCCTGGAGAAACCATGTCGTCAAACCCCATCGCCCGGACCTCTGGCTTGCCGAAATATGGCGTGATCGGTCTCCCCGATGAGGGGGGCTTTGCCGCTCAAATCGGTGTGGCCCCGCCGGTTGCGACCGATATTTTGCTGCAATTCAGCCAGGGTGTGGATCCGGCGCAGGTGAGTGCGGCGCTGCAGGCGGTGAATGGCCGGCAGGCCGAGCTGGTGCGCGCTGGCGATGGTGAAGCGGGGCCGCTGCTGCGGGTGGAACTGCCAGAGGGGCAGGATCTGCAGGAGAGCGTGGATCTGCTCGCTGCCCAGCCGGGCGTGGTCTTCGCCGAGACCAATGATTTCGTGAACATCGCCTCGGGCGAGGCAGGTTCTGACCTGGCCGGCATGTCGGTGGATGAGGGCCAGGACGACATCCATATCGAGGCTGTCAGCAATGATCCGAACTATACGGACGGCAAATTGTGGAACATGCAGGGTGATGCCACGGCGCAGAAAAACGCCTTTGGCAGCCAGGCGGGCGAGGCTTGGACGGCAGGCTATATCGGCAATATGAAGACGGTTGTCGGTGTGGTCGATACCGGCATCGACTATGCACACGCTGATCTTTATTTGAATATCTGGCTCAATCAGGGCGAAATCCCGGTCAGCTTCAAGGCGCAGTTGAAGGATATTGACGCCGACGGGCTGATCACCTTCCGCGACCTGAACAACACCGCCAATAGCGCCTTTGTGGCCGATAATAATGCCAATGGCCGTATCGATGCCGGCGACCTGCTGAAGGATACGCGCTGGGCCAATGGCAATGACCAGGATGCCAATGGCTATAAGGATGACCTGATCGGCTGGGATTTCGTCAATAACGACAATGATCCCTTCGATGATAACGGCCATGGCACCCATGTCGCCGGCACCATTGGCGGCATTGGCGGCAATGGCGTGGGTGTGGCGGGCGTGAACTGGAATGTGCAGATTGTTGCCACCAAGTTCCTCTCGGCCGGTGGCTCGGGCAATGTCTCCAATGCGGTGAAGTCGGTGGATTATTTCACCGCCGCCTCGCTGCTGGCCGGCAGTTCGCAGAATTTCGTCGCCACCAATAATTCCTGGGGTGGCGGTGGCTCCAGCCAGGCCATGCTGGATGCCATCACCCGCGCGGCGAAGGCGGATATTCTGTTTGTGGCCGCGGCCGGCAATTCGAAAAGCAATAATGACGTGACCGCCAGCTACCCGTCGAATTACGACACCAAGGCGAGTGCGGGTTATGATGCGGTGATCGCCGTGGCCTCGATCACCAACACGGGCGCGCTCTCCTCCTTCTCCAGCTACGGCGCCACGCAGGTGGATATCGCAGCGCCAGGCTCTTCGATCTACTCGACACTGCCGGGCAGCACCTATGGCTCGCTGAGCGGGACATCGATGGCGACGCCGCATGTGGCCGGTGCTGCGGCGCTCTATGCCTCGGCCAATCCCAATGCCACGGCGGCACAGATCAAGGCGGCGATCCTGGCGACGGCGGAGACCACCACCTCGCTCTCCGGCAAGGTCGTCACCGGTGGGCGGCTCGATGTGGGGGATTTGCTCTCAGGCAATGTGACGCCCCCGCCGCCGGTACCGACGAAGACCGCGATCATCACCGCGGCGATTGATGATGTGGGCACAACAAAGGGTGTCATCCTGGCCGGCGGCACCACGGATGACACGCGGCCGACCCTGCAGGGCACCATCTCGGCCGCGCTTTTTGCCGACGAGACGCTCGTGGTGTACCATTCTGGCGTGAAGGCTGGGGTCGCCAAGGTCACCGGCACCAATTGGACCTTTACCGAACCCAACAACCTGGTGGCTGCGTCGTGGAGCTTCACCGCGCGGGTGGAGAGCACCCTCGGCACAACAGGCAATTACTCGGCATCCTATGACTTCATTATCGATCTCGGGCCGAACTACATTTACGGCACGGCGGGCAATGATAGCCGCTCCGGCACGGCGGGGCGCGATATCATCAGCGGCCTGCCCTCCACCGGCAGCTATCTGGGCAAGGGCAGCATCGATCGCCTTTCCGGCGGTGCGAGCAATGACATCTTCCTGCTCGGCGATAGCCGCGGGGTGTTTTATGATGATGGCCTGAGCAACAAAGCCGGGCTTTCGGATTACGCGGTGGTGCGCGATTTCCAGGCGGGTGACCAGGTCCAGCTCTCCAGCAAGGCGAGCGGCTATTTCGGCGCGAAGGTGACGCTGAGCGGGGTGTCGGGCCTGGGCATTTATGTGGATAGCAACGGCAATAAGGTCTTCGACAGCACCGATGAGCTGATTGGCCAATTGGTGGGCGCGACCGCCCTCAACTCGGCGGATATCGTCTGGGCCTGATAGGCTGCTGAAAGCGAGGGGGCAGTCGATCGAGGGGCTTTGCCCCTCGAGCACCCCCGCAGGGTCGCGCTCAATGCCGGCGAGTTTCCTGCTGCTTCGTTAAATTATTGATGATGATGATTTAAAAAGTCGAGGAGGCTGGCTAAGGCACCATACGGTTGCGCAGCGCCAGCACGCGCTGCACATAGGCCTGGGTCTCGGCAAAGGGTGGAATGCCGCGATACTGCGCCACGGCGCCTTCTCCGGCATTGAAGGCGGCCAGGGCGAGGGCGGTATTGCCCTCATAGCGGTCCAGCAGCCTGCGGATATAGCCGATGGCGCCGACCAGGTTTTGCAGCGGGTCATGCGGGTCCGACACGCCCAGTGATATGGCCGTGGCGGGCATGAGTTGCAGCAAACCGCGCGCCCCGCGCCGGCTCACCGCATCGGTGCGGAAGGCGGATTCCACCGCCACCATCGCCATGATCAGGGCCGGATCCACCGATTGGCGCAGCGCTATGCCACGCACCAGCCGGGCGAGATCGGCTGTCGGCACCGCGGCTTCAGCCATGCCCATGGAGGCCATGGCGGAGAGCGTGGGCCCCGCGGCACAAGCCTGACGCGTGTTGACGAGCGGCCGGCGGACCTGCTGGCCTATTGCCAGCCAGGCGGCCGAGGTGAGGACATCCGCCTCCACCCCCTCGCCATCGAGGAACATGCCAGCCAGGCGCAGCGCCGCCTCAGCCCGGCCGCGCATCGCTGCCTCGCAATAGAGTTCCGCCGCGCGCGCGAGGTTGGGCTCAACCCCCATGCCGAATTCCAGCCGGCGGGCGAGGGCGATGGCAGCATCCGCATCGCCATTGCGCACCCGCTCCTCCAGCGCTGGCAGGGCCTCGGTGGCGCGCGCCGTTGATAGCATGACCATCAGCGCACAAAGCCAGAGCCGCATAGGGGGCAGCCGAGGGCCACTCATGCCCTGCGCGCCGCGCTGCCGCTTGCGTTCCATTTCACGCTCGACAATCAAACGCTCCCCTGCCCGGCCGGCCCGGTGTCCTGCGGCGCAAACTGCTGTCTGTCGGCCCTTGCGGCAAGGGCTGATGGCGAAAATCGACCGGGTGCTTTTGTCCATCAGCGGTTTGGCAGCCTCTGGCCCGCAGCCAGCATGGCGCTGGCCCAAACAAATGCATTACCATAATAGTATTGCGAAAAATTGTACCGCGCGGAAAGACTAGAAACCTTGGATGAATAACGCTACCGCCATCACGTGTCGCCGTCCTCGGGCTTCGTGCTGCGCAGACCCTGGGGCGGTGGGTGAGTGTTGAGAGCCTGTTGCGCTGGCCGCGGCTCGCTGTGCAGGCTCTAAACCTTTGTTTGGTAAGCATTTTTATCCGCTCAAACGCTGCCGTTTGAACGGATGATGCTCTAAGGGGATGAGGAAGATGCCCATGACCGCCAGGGCCCTTGGCTGTCGCGCCGCATGGCCTGCGCAAGGCGCCTTTGCCGCCCTGGCCATCAGGCGGTATCGCTGAATGTCTCGCGCGCCATCACCGCCGCAGATCGGCGCCGACGCCACGCTGCTCACCCCCGGCCAGGGCTCGCCCATGGCGGCCAGCGCCAGCGTGAGCGAGCCCACGATCCTTCAATCCCCTGAGGCCGAGCCCACCCTGCTCCATGGCCCAGCGGGCCAGGCCATGGGCGAGCCTGCCCCAGGCGCCGACCCTGCCGCCCTGCCCGCCATGTCGCTGGAAAACCGGCTGGTGGCCGCGGCGCTCGACATGCTGCTGATGCTCACCCCGCTGCGCCAATCCCCTTCCCACCCCGACCCCCAAGCCTTGCAGGGGGAGCTTCTCGCCAAGCTGCGCCGCTTTGAGGCGGTGGCACTGGCCCGCGGTTGCGATGCCACCGATATCGGCCATGCGCGTTACATGCTCTGCGCGGCGCTGGATGAGGCGGTGCTTGCCACCCCCTGGGGCGCGGGCAGCGTCTGGCTGCAACAGAGCCTGTTGAGCCAGTTGCATCAGCACAATTGGGGTGGCGAGCAGGTCTTTGCCATTCTGGAGCAGAGTTGCCGCGCGCCGGAGCGGCATTTCGAACTGATCGAGTTGATCGACCATTGCCTGGCGCTGGGCTTCCAGGGCCGTTTCCGCCTCATGGGCAATGGGGTGACGCAGTTGGAGGAATTGCGCCGGCTGCTGCGCCGCACCCTGGCCGGGCGCGGTGCAGCGGCGCGCCTTGCCACGGCCGATACGGGCCAGAATTTGGGGCCGGATTGGAGCCCGGCCAGGCTCAGCCGCGGCCTGCCCGGCTGGCTGCCGCTCTGGGTCGTCCTTGTCGCCGCCCTGGGCGGTGGGCTGCTCGCCTATAGCCGCTTCCTCACCGCCAATGACACCCGGCTCGATGAGGTGGTGCAGACCATCCGCGCCATTGCCCCGGCAGGGCCCTGATCGATGCTGGCCAGGCTGCTCACCCCACGGAGGCTCTTCGCGCTACTCGGTATCGTCATTCTGGCCCTGCTGACCTGGCATTTCGGCGCCTGGGTCAAGATCCTAGGCGTAGCGCCGCTGGCCGCAGCCGAGGCGCGCATGGGCATCATCATCGCCCTGCCGCTGCTTTGGCTGGCCTGGAACCTGCTGGCCGATTGGCAGCTCCGGCAGGGCTTTGCGCGCATCATCCGCGGCCTGCTGGAGAGTGAGGATCGCGCGGCCTCCTCCAGCCCGGGCCAGGGTGTTGAGCGGGCGGCGCTGCGGGTGAAATTCGAGCACGCCATGGCGGCCATCGCCCATTCCGGCAAGGCCGACCCGCATCCGATGCCCTGGTATCTGCTCATCGGTCAGCCCGGCGCGGGCAAGACCACGCTGCTGCGCCATTGCGGCCTGCACTTCCCCCTCGCAGCCCAATTGGGCGCCGATGCGATCGGCGGTATCGGCGGCACCCGCAATTGCGACTGGTGGTTCGCCGAGGATGCGGTGCTGATCGACACTGCCGGGCGCTTCACCAGCCAGGATAGCGACAATGCCGCCGATGCCGCCGCCTGGGCCGGCTTTCTCGACCTGCTGCGCCGCCATCGCCCGGCCCAGCCGGTCAATGGCGTGCTGGTGGCCATCAGCGCCGAGCAATTGCTCGATGACAATCACAACCAGCGCATGGCGCTGGTGGAGACCATCCGCGCCAGACTGCAGGAATTGCAGCGCGCCTTCGGCCTGCAATTGCCGGTCTATCTGATCGTCACCAAGGCCGATCTCATCCCCGGCTTCAGCGCCTCGATGGCGGATCTCAGCCAGACGATGCGCGAACAGGTTCTGGGTGTGACCCTGCCGCTCAGCGCCAGCAGCGATGCCCAGATCGCCCGCCACCTGGAGGAGGGCTTTGCCCAGATCGAGGCCATGGCGCAGGGGCGCATGCAAGGGCGCATGGATGCGGCGCAATCCCTGGCGCAGCGCGGTGCCATCTTTGCCTTTCCGCATCATCTGGGGCGGCTGCTGCGCGCCTGCGGCGGCATGGCGGAGGGGATTTTCAGCGCCGGGCGGTCACAGATCCGGCCGCTGGCGCGCGGTGCCTTCCTCACCTCGGCGATCGGGCAGGGCAGCGGGGGGGCCTATTTCATCCATGCGCTGCTGCGCGGGCTGGTCTTCCGCGAGGCGGCGCTGGCCGGGCGCAACCCCAGGCGGGAGGCGCGGATGGCCCTGGCCCATGCGCTGGGCTGCCTCGCGGCCTTGGGCGGGCTTGCGGGGCTGGTGCTGGGCTGGATGGCCGCAAGCGAGGGCACCCGCAGCCAGCTCGATGCGCTGCAACGCCGGGCCGCCGACATCACCACCGAATTGCACCGCGCCGAGGCCGCGCCCAGGCTGGAGAGTGAATGGCCATTGCTGGACCGCGCGGCGCGGATGGCACAGAGCACCGATGCCACCGGTGCGCGCCCCCCGCTTGCGCGTCTGGGCCTGCCCGATCTCACCCAGGCCGATGAGGATGCCAAGGCCGCCTATCATCGCCTGCTGGAGGAGCGCCTGCTGCCCGCCTTCATCGATGAGGCGGGCCAGGCCATCCGCGAGGCGCTGCACCGCGCCGACCTGCCACGGCTGCGCCAATTGCTGACCATCTACCTCATGTTCGGCACGCCGGAGCGCTATGACAGCGCGCTGGTCCGCGGCTGGGTGCGCTCCATCATCGACCAGGGCTTCGCAGAGGCACCCCAGGCCCATGGCGCGCTGCTGGCGCATTGGGATGCGCTGGAACGCGCCCTGCCGATGGCCGCCCCCCTCGATTACGCCCTGGTGGGCGAGGCCCGCAGCCGCCTCGCCGAAAGACCAACAGCCGCACAGCTCTACCAGCAGCTCCGCCGCGAGGCCGAGGCCGACCCCGCAACCCCGGCCCTTGATATCACCCAGGCCATCGGCCCCGCCGGCGCCCAGCTCATCCTGATGCGCGCCCAGGCCTCACTGCCGGTCATGATTCCCGGTATTTTCACCCGTGAGGGCTTTTATCAGTATTTCATCAGCCGGCTCGCCAGCCTCACCCTCACACGCACCCCAAATGACTGGGTCATGGGCGGTCTGCAGAGCGATGAGATCGAGGATCTGCAACGCCTCGTTGATGATATCGCCACCCGCTATGTGAGCGATTATTCCGAGGCGTGGCAGGCGGTGCTGGAGCAGGTGGTGATCCGCAACTTTGCCGAGTTGCACCATGCCACCGCAGCGCTCAGCCAATTCGCCTCACCACAGAGCCCGCTGGCACGGCTGATCGCCCTGCTGGCGCTGCACACCGAGCTTGGCCCCCCCCCGCTCGGCGATGCGGCCATAGCGCGCATGAGCCTGCTGCTGCGGAGCAATGCCGGGCCGGGGCAGCGCGCCCCATGGCCGGGTGATCGCATCCGCGCCCCCTTCGTCAACCTGGTGGCGATGACCGATACCCGCGCCGGCCCCGCCCCCATCGCCCGGGTGCAGAGCCTTGCCGCCGCTGCCCTCGCCATGGCGCAGGGCATTGACGCAGCACCCTCCCCCCCCGCCGCCGCCCATGCTGCGGCGGCGCGCAAGCTGGCGGGGTCGGCCAGCGATGCGCTCAGCAATCTGCAATCGCTGGCCGCCTCGCTGCCCAGCCCCGTCGCCGGCGTGATGGGCGATGTGGCGACGCGCAGTTGGAACCAGATCACCCGTCTCGCACTCGACCATGTCAGCGCCGCCTGGCGGCGCGATGTGCTGCCGGTGTGCGAACGCAGCATCGCCGGGCGCTTTCCCATTGAGCGCGGCGCGGAGCGTGACGTCGCGCTGCGGGATTTCCGCGCTTTTTTCGGCCCCGATGGCACGGTGAATCATTTTGTTCGCACCCATCTCGACCCCTTCCTCCAGTGGCGCGGCAATGGCTATGTCGCCACCACCGCCGATGGTGTGACAATGCGCCTCTCGCGCGAGGTGCTGGACAATCTGGCCCGCGCCAGGGCGGTGCTGCCGGCCTTCTATGCGAGCGGCAATACCACCGGCAATGTGCAGTTCCGCTTCACCCTCACCCCGCGCATCGCCGATGCCAATGGCCCCCAGGGGCTGCTGGATATCGACACGCTGCGCATCGCCGATGGCCATGAGCAGTCGCGCCCGGTGGAGATCACCTGGCCATCCTCGGGCGATACATCGATGCTGGCGCTGACCCTGAGTGGCAGCGACGGCACCGCCCGCAGCACCCGGCTGATCGGGCCATGGGCGCTGTTTCGCGTGCTGCAACGCAGCGGCGGGCGCGACGCCTATAGCCTCAATTTCGAGTTCAACGGCATGTCCGCCCGCTATGCGCTCAGCCCCAACCCTGGCAGCAACCCCATGGCGATCAACGAGTTGCAGGAGTTCCGGTGCAACCCCAGATTCTAGATTCCGCGCTGGTGGGCTTTTATGGCAAGCTGCCCAGCCGGGGCGATTTCATCCGCCGCGGCCTGAGCCATGATTTCATCGAGCCCTGGCACCACGCCATCACGCGCGCTTTGGCCGATGCGCAATATCCGCTGGCAGCGCTGTGGCAGCAGGCGGGGGCGGTGGAGTTGGGCTTCGTCCTGGGCCCCGGCTGTGCCGGCCCTGCCCCCTGGTGCGGCGTGGTGCTGCCCAGCCATGATTCGGTGGGCCGGGCCTTCCCCCTGCTCTGCGCCTTCCCCCTCGCCCATCTCGCTGCCGCGGGGTGGATGCTCGAGGCCGGCGGGCTGCTTGACGTGGCGGCGCGCATCCTGCGCGGCGCGGCCGAGGGCGGCGTCACGCCCGAGGCGCTGGATCAGCGCCTCGGGGATCTGCGCGACGCTGCGGCCCATGCACCACAACCCGCCATCGCGCCATTGGCCGGCGGTGGGCTGCTCCTCGAGGGCGGCTCGCCCCTCGCTGCGGCGCTGGCCATCGGCCTTGAGGGCGGCCATAGCCTGTGGTGGCGCGGTGGCCGCTGCCTGCTGGCGCCGCTTCTGCCACAGCCGGCGGGCTTTGCCGGGCTGCTGGAGGCCAGCGCGTGAGCGCCCTGGCCTGGCACTCCGCCGCCGCCGGCCAGCCGCGCCCGGGCCGCGCCGCCAGCGAGGATAGCCATATCGCGGCGCCCGCTGCGGGGCTCTGGGCGGTGGCTGATGGCATGGGCGGGCATGGTGAGGGCGGGCGGGCCAGCGGCCTTCTGGTCGAGGCCCTGCGCGCGGCCCTATTGCCCGATGCCGCGCTGGGCAGTGGCGATGATATGACCGCGCTGGTGGTGGCCATTGATGCAGCCCGCTGAGATTCTGGCGCTGATCGCCCGGGGCGGCGCGTGCGATGGTGCTTCGCTGCGCGCCGTGGTGGGCTTGCTGGCCTCGCTGGTGGCCGATGGCGCCATCTCTGCCGATGAGGCAAGGCGGTTGCTGCGGCCATTGCCACAGCATTGGCCACAAAGCGGCGGCGATATTCTGCGGCAGCGTTTCGTCCTGGGCGAGATATTGGGCATTGGCACCGTGGCCACCGTCATCGCCGCGCGCGACCTGCGGCGCGAGGAGGCGGGTGACCCATCGGCGGCGGTGGCGCTCAAGCTGCTCAACCCTGCCCTGATCATGGACCCCGCTGCCCGCGCCGCCCTTTTCGGCGAGGCCCGGCTGGCGGCGCGGCTCGACCACCCCAATATCATGCGGGTGCTGGATTGGGATGCCGATGGCGCGCTGCCCTTCATCGTGATGGCGCGCCTGGCCGGCCAGCCGCTCAGCGCATTGGCCCGCCAGACCGAGGGGCGCGGCATGGGCTGGGCCGCCACCGTGCCGCTGGGCCGGCAGATTGCCGCGGCCCTTGCCCATGCCCATAACAGGCTGGTGGCGCATGGTGACATCAAGCCGGATAACCTGCTCCTCACCCCCTCAGGCGAGGTGGTGCTGCTCGATTTTGGCGCCGCGCGCGGCATGGGGCCGGGCGGGCCGGCCGCCGCCTTTGCCGGTTTCACCCCGCGCTGGGCCACCGCCGAACGCGCCCAGGGCGCGCCCCCCGAGCCGGCTGATGACATCCATGCCATGGCCGCCATCCTCTATCGCCTGGCCCAAGGTGGCATTGAGGGGCCGCCACAGCGCTTACCCGGCATGGGCCGTGGCAGTTGGGAGATGCTGCGCCTGGCGCTCGAACCCCGCCGCGCCAGCCAGCCGGGCAGCGCCCAAGCCTTTTTGCAGCGGGTGCTGGAGTAAACGGTTGGGGGATTGAGGGACAATGAAGGGGAGGGGAAGTGAGAGCGAGGGGCTTTGCCCCTCGCGCACCCCAGCAGGGTCGACATGTATGTCGACGAGTGTCCTGCATCTTCGTTAGATTTTGATTTTAATGATTTTCAAAGGTGCAGGAAAACGGCTCCAGAGCATCAGCCCCAGCCATCGCTCATCGGTGCGGCGCGCCTGCGTTCCATCGGCAAGGATGTGCCCAGCATGGCGCAGGCCACCGCCTCGGCCACGCGAATGCCATCCACCCCGGCGGAGAGGATGCCCCCGGCATAGCCCGCCCCTTCGCCTGCCGGGTAGAGCCCCGGGGTATTGGGGCTTTCGCAAGTGTCGCTGCGGCCGATGCGCAGCGGCGAGGAGGTGCGGGTTTCCACCCCGGTCATCACCGCATCGGCCATGGCGAAGCCGCGAATCTGCCGGCCAAAGGCGGGCAATGCCTCGCGGATGGCGGCCACGGCGAAATCGGGCAGGCAGCGGGCGAGATCCGTGGGTGTGACCCCCGGCTTGTAGCTGGGCACCACGGTGCCGAGTGAGACCGAGGCGCGGCCGGCCAGAAAATCCTCCACCCGCTGCGCCGGCGCGGCATAGGTCCCACCGCCAGCCACAAAGGCCTGCTCCTCCCAATGGCGCTGGAAGGCGATGCCGCCGAGTGGCCCGGAATGAGGGAAATCGGCCGGCGAAATCCCCACAACGATACCGGCATTGGCGTTGAACTCGGCGCGCGAATATTGGCTCATGCCATTGGTGACGAGGCGGCCTGGCTCGCTGGCCGCCGCCACCACCCGCCCGCCGGGGCACATGCAGAAACTATAGACCGAGCGCCCATTGGCGGCGTGATGCACCAGCTTGTAATCCGCCGCGCCCAGGATGGGGTTGGAGGCGGCATGGCCATAGCGCGCGGCGTCGATGATGGCCTGCGGATGCTCGATGCGCACCCCGATGGAGAGCGGCTTGGCCTCCATGGCGACGCCGGCCTCATGCAGCATGGCAAAGCTGTCGCGGGCGGAATGGCCGAGTGCCAGCACCACATGCCGCGCGGGCAGCGTGGTGCCATCGGAGAGGCGCAGGCCCAGCACCTGGCGATCCGCTCCCAGCAGCACCTCCTCCATCTTGGTGCCAAAGCGATATTCGCCGCCCAGGGCCTCGATCTCGGCGCGCATCCGCTCGACCATGGAGACGAGCCGGAAGGTGCCGATATGCGGCTTGGCGACCCAGAGGATTTCCTCCGGCGCCCCGGCCTTGACGAATTCGGTCAGCACCTTGCGACCATGCAGCAACGGGTCGCGGATTTGCGAATAGAGCTTGCCGTCGGAGAAGGTGCCGGCACCGCCCTCGCCATATTGCACATTGGATTCGGGGTTGAGGATGTTGCGCCGCCACAGGGCCCAGGTGTCCTTGGTGCGCTGTCGCACTTTTTGGCCGCGCTCGAGGATGATCGGCCGAAAGCCCATTTGCGCCAGCAACAGGGCGGCGAAAATGCCGCAAGGCCCGGTGCCCACCACCACCGGGCGCTCGGCGAGGTGTTCTGGCGCCTCGGCGACGAAGCGATAGCGCATCTGGGGCGCGGGCACGGTCTTGGGATGGCCGGGCGGGGCTTCGGCGGGGGTTACATCGATGGAATAGACCAGCTTGATCTCGCTGCGCTTGCGCGCATCCACCCCGCGGCGGACGATCTGCCAATGCAGCGGCGCAGCACCGAGCCTGGCCGCGATGGCGGCAGGCAGGGCGGCGGCGTCATGGTCGAGGGCCAGGGTGATGTCGTGCAGTCGCAGCATGGGGTGGAGGTGGCACCGCGGCGGGCAAAGCTCAAGCCGCGGGCAGCAATGCCACGCCAAAACCCGCCAGCCGCGCATCGGCGGTGACGAATTGCGCCCCCTCCGCCGCCGCCTGCGCCAGCAGAAGATGGTCGAAGGGGTCACGATGCGTGGCGGGCAGCGGCAGCTTCATCAGCCGCGCCACATGCAGCGGCGAGAGCTCCACAATGCGAAACCCGGCCCGCACGCAGCCGCTGGTGAGGGCGGGTATGTCCACCGCCAGCTTGCCCACCCGCACCTTGATCGCCGCCTCCCATAGCGACACGGCGCTCACCAGCACCTCATGATCGGGCGCGGCGATGGCCTCGCGCGCCGCCGCCCCCAGCCGGGGGTGCCCGGCGGCGAACCAGAGCAGCACATGGGTATCGAGCAGCAGCCTCAAGCCGGCGGATCAAGCTCTGCGATGATGGAGGCGGCGATATCCGCCTCCATGCCATCATCCTCATCGAGAAAGGCGATCTGCCCCTCCATGAAGCCAAAGCGCCGGGCCTCGGCCGCCACATAGGGCACGAGGCGGGCGACCGGCCGGCCGCGCGATGTGACGACCAAGGACGCGCCGGCGGCAACGCGCGAGAGGTGCTCGGCGAGGTTGTCGCGCAGCTCCCGGACATTGAGGTCGTCGATCAGCGCTTCCATGGCTGGCCTCCTTTAGAGGGAGTGGTACGCTACATGAGTACGCAATTGCAAGTTTAATCGGTGGCCATCACCCGCACATAGCTACCCGGCGCATCCTCCAGGGCGGGCAATTTGCCCTCGCCCGGCACCCGCGCCGGCACCATGGCCTTGTCCTGGCCGGTGACCCAGCGCTGCCAATCCGGCCACCAGCTGCCGGCGAGTTCGGTGGCGCCGGCAAACCATTCATCGGGGCTGGCGGGCAATTCCTCATTCACCCAATGGCTGTATTTGCCGCCCTCGGGGGGGTTCACCACGCCGGCAATATGCCCCGAGGCCGCCAGGACAAAGCGCACCGGCCCGGCATAAAGCTGGGTGCCGCGATAGGTGCTCTTCCAGGGCGCGATATGGTCCTCGCGGGTGGAGACCAGATAGCTTGGTACCTTGATTTTACGCAGGTCGATGGCGGTGCCCAGCAGGGTGATGCCGCCTGGCTTGCACAGGTCATTCGCCTGATACATCCGGCGCAGATAGAAGCTGTGCATCTTCGCCGGCATGCGGGTGCTGTCATCATTCCAATACAGCAGGTCGAAGGGGAAAGGCTCCTGCCCGAGGAGGTAGTTGTTCACCACGAAGGACCAGATGAGGTCATTGGCGCGCAGCATATTGAAGGTGGTGGCCATCTCCCGGCCATCGAGGAAGCCGCGCTTGCCCATGCGCTCCTCCAGCCCCTGCAACTGCTCCTCATCGATGAAGACGCCCAATTCGCCGGCTTCCTCGAAATCGGTCATGGTCACGAAATAGGTCGCGGTCTTGATCCGCGTGTCTTTTTTCACCGCCATATAGGCCAAGCTCGTGGCCAGCAGCGTGCCACCCAGGCAATAGCCGATGGCATTGACGGCCCGCTCGCCCGTCGCCGCCTCAATGGCGTCGAGTGCTGCGAGCACGCCCTCCTTCATGTAATCGTCGAAACCCTTTTCCGACAGATGCTCATCGGGGTTGACCCAGCTTGCGACAAAGACGGTATGGCCCTGTTCGACCGCCCAGCGGATCAGCGAATTCTTCGGCCGCAGGTCGAGGATGTAGAATTTGTTGATCCAGGGCGGGAAGATCACCAAGGGCCGCTTATAGACTGTCTCGGTCGTCGGCGCGTATTGGATCAGCTGCATCAGGTCATTCTGGAACACCACCTTGCCGGGGGTGACGGCGATGTTTTCGCCCACCTTGAACTTGCTGTCATCGGTCATCCGGATGCGCAGCTTGCCCTTGCCCCGCTCCAGATCGGCGAGCAGGTTGGTCAGCCCCTTGAGCAGATTGGCGCCGCCGGTCTCGGCGGTGCGGCGCAGCACTTCGGGGTTGGTCATGACGAAATTCGCCGGGCTCATCGCATCGACGAATTGGCGGGTATAGAAATCCACTTTTTGGGCCGTCTTGGCGTCCAGCCCCTCGGTGCCCTGCACCACGGAGGTGAAATACCGGCTGCTCAGCAAATAACTCTGGCGAATGAAATCAAACACCTCATTTTCGCGCCAGGCATCATCCTTGAAGCGGCGGTCGCCGCGCGCCTCCTCGATCACCGCGGGGGCATCGCCGCCCATCATCCGCCGCGCGGTGTTCGACCACAGGGTGAGGTAATCCTGCCAGAAGCCGATTTGCGCCTGCACGAGCTGGGATGGATTGGCCATCATCTTCGCCGTCATCTCCATGAAGGCATGGCCGATATTCAGCGGGTCGGGCTTGGAGGAATCCTCGGCCTGGCGGCGGAGGAAATCGCCCACGATGCGCTGGCCTCGCTCGGCCACCTCGGCCATGGTACGGGTCATCAGCGCCGGATCCGGCAGGCCGAAATGGGGGGTCTCGTTGTTGTTCTTATCGGCCATGATACGTCCAAGCGATGTTGTGCCCCCGCCATCTTCCAAGCGGCGCCACATCCGGGCAAACCGGGGGCGGAGTTGGCAAGGCGCATGGCGGTGAAGCTGTTGCAGGTTAGAAAGCACAGATGGGGCGCGCAAGCACGCGGCATTTTGATGGCGCTGCTGGCGGCATCGCCTTTGCTGGGCTGCGCCGTGCCGCCTGAATTGCGGCCGGGGACGCTGTTTCGGGAAATCTCGGGGGCGAATTTCCAATCCCGCATCCCCCCGCCGGGGCTCGACCAGCCCAGCGGCCATCTTGGCCTGGTGCCGCCCCGGCCCAGCCGGCCGGACCCCGCCACGCGGATGAGCCTGGACAATGCCCTCGCACAGGACCGCGCCCTCTCGCGCGAGCCGCTGGCCATGCGCGCCGGCCCGGCCGTCTTCACCGCCGCCGCCCCGGGCACGCCGGCCATTCCGGCCGCCCCGCCCGCCCGGCCCAATCTGGCGGCCGCCCCTGCCATCCCCTGGTCGGGGCCCGCGCTGATCGCCCCCGGTGTTGTGGTGCCCGAGCCGGGCGAGGTGCCCGCCCTGCCCACGCCCGACCTTCTGGGCCCGGCTGACGGCACCCCGCCGCCGCCGCCCAGGCTATAAACTGAGCGCTCTCGCCCGTGTGGCACCCGCCGGCTGGCTGGGCTACAAGGGGGGTTTGAACCCCTAGCACGCGAATATTCCATGCCAGAAGAATTCCACCGCATCCGCCGTCTGCCGCCCTATGTCTTTGCCGAGGTGAACTCGGCCAAGGCCCGCGCCCGCGCCGCGGCCGAGGATATTGTGGACCTCGGCATGGGCAATCCCGATAGCCCGACGCCGCCGCATATCGTCGCCAAGATGATCGAGGCGGTGGCCGACCCGCGCACCCATCGCTATTCCATGTCCAAGGGCATTCCGGGGCTGCGTAAGGCGCTGGCCGGTTATTATGATCGCCGCTTTGGCGTGAAGCTCAACCCGGAGACCGAGGTGGTGGCCACGCTGGGCTCCAAGGAAGGGCTGGCCAATCTGGCCCAGGCCATTTCCAGCCCCGGCGATACCATCCTGGTGCCCAACCCTTCCTACCCGATCCATCAATTCGGCTTCATCATTGCCGGCGCCTCGGCCCGCTTCATCCCCTATACGCCTGATGATGAAATGCTGGCCGCGATTGACCGCGCGGTGCGCCATTCCGTGCCCAAGCCCACCGCGCTGATCGTGAATTTTCCCTCCAACCCCACAGCATTGCTGGCGAGCCGGGAATTCTACAAGGATTTGGTCGCGCTCGCGCTGAAGCATGAGCTCTTCATCCTCAGCGACCTTGCCTATGCCGAGCTGTATTTTTCCGACACACCGCCGCCCTCAGTGCTGGAAATCCCAGGCGCCATGGACTGCACCGTCGAATTCACCTCGCTGTCCAAGACCTATAATATGCCCGGCTGGCGCATGGGTTTTGCCGCCGGCAATCCGCGGCTGATCTCGGCGCTGGCCCGGGTGAAATCCTATCTCGATTACGGCGCCTTCGCCCCCATCCAGATCGCCGCCGCCGCTGCCCTGAACGGGCCGCAGGACTGCGTGGCCGAGATGCGGGTCCTCTACAAGGATCGCCGCGATGTGCTGGTCAAAGGCCTGCATGCGGCTGGCTGGGACGTGCCCTCACCGGAGGGCTCGATGTTCCTCTGGGCGCCGATTCCGGAAAAATTCCGCCATCTCGGCTCGGTTGGCTTCTCCAAGCTGCTGCTGGAAAAGGCGAAGGTGGCCGTGGCCCCGGGCATTGGCTTTGGTGAGCATGGCGATGGCCATGTCCGCATTGCCCTGGTTGAGAATAATCACCGCATCCGCCAGGCCCTGCGCGGCATTCGCGGCTTTCTGGCCGGCGATAATGCCGCCCCCATCGAGGAATTGTCCGAAGTATGAGCAAGCCTCTCGCCATTGGCATCGCCGGCCTGGGCACTGTGGGGGCGGGTGTGGCCAATCTGCTGCGCAGCAATGCCGGCCTCATCGCCTCCCGCGCCGGGCGGCCCATCGTGGTGACCGCCGTCTCCTCGCGCGACCGCAACAAGGATCGCGGGGTGCCGCTGGCCGGGCTGCGCTGGTATGAGGATGCGGTGGCGCTCGCCGCTGATCCGGGTGTGGATCTTGTGGTGGAGGCCATTGGCGGCAGCGAGGGCCCTGCCCGCGCCCTGGTTGAGGCCGCCCTTGCCGCTGGCAAGCCGGTGGTCACCGCCAATAAGGCGCTGCTGGCCATTCATGGCCGCGCATTGGCGGCGCTCGCCGAACAGAAGGGCGTAACCCTCGCCTTCGAGGCGGCGGTGGCTGGCGGCATCCCGGCGATCAAGGCGCTGCGCGAGGGGTTTTCCGGCAATCAGATTCGCCGCGTTGCCGGCATTCTCAACGGCACCTGCAATTATATCCTCACCGAGATGCGCATCCGCGGGCTGCAATTCGCCGAGGTGCTGCGCGAGGCGCAAAAGCTTGGCTATGCCGAGGCCGACCCCGCCTTCGATATTGATGGCGTTGATGCGGCGCATAAACTCGCCATCCTCGCCGCCCTGGCCTTCAACCGCCCCGTCGCCTTTGATGAGGTGCATGTGGAGGGCATCCGCGAAATCTCCGCCGTTGATATCGCCATGGCCGAGGCGCTGGGCTTCCGCATCAAGCTGCTGGGCATCGCCGAGCATGGCGAGGGCGGCGTCTCCGCCCGGGTGCATCCTTGCATGGTGCCGCTCAGCGCCCCCATCGCCCGGGTGGATGGCGTGTTCAACGCCGTGGTCGCCGAGGGGGATGCGGTGGGAAGGGTGATGCTGGAGGGGCGCGGCGCTGGTGGTGGCCCCACTGCGAGCGCGGTGGTGGCCGACCTCATCGACATCGCACGTGGCCGCCACACCCCAGTCTGGGGTGCCGAGCAGGCCGCCCTCAGCCATGCCCCGGCTTTGCCGATGCAGCGCCATCGCGGTGCCTATTATCTGCGGCTGATGGTGCTCGACCGGCCAGGCGTCATCGCCGATGTCACCGCCGTGCTGCGCGATGCGGCCATCTCGCTCGAATCCATGCTGCAGCGCGGCCGCGCGCCGGGCGAGGCGGTGCCGGTGGTGCTGACCACCCATGAATGCGAGGAGGCGGCCATGCAGGCCGCGATGACCCGCCTCGCCGCGCTGGATTGCGTGCTGGAAAAACCGGCACTGATTCGAATCGAGGCGCTGTGACCCCCTGCCCTCACCACTCTCACCCCGCCATAACGCCGGAGCTTGCCGCATGACGCCCAACGATGGTCAGGTGACCGACCGCAACCTCGCCCTTGAATTGGTGCGTGTGACCGAGGCTGCCGCCCTCGCCGCCTCCAACTGGGTTGGCAAGGGCGACAAGAACGCCGCCGATGGCGCGGCGGTGGAGGCCATGCGCCACGCCTTCGACACCGTGGCCATCGACGGCACCGTGGTGATCGGCGAGGGGGAGATGGATGAGGCGCCGATGCTCTATATCGGCGAGAAGGTGGGCCTTTACGCCAAATCCGGCGGCGGCCCGCTGGCCGATATCGCGGTGGACCCGCTGGAGGGCACCAGCCTCACCGCCAAGGGCGGGCCCAATGCCATGGCGACCATCGCGCTTGCCGAAAAGGGCGGCTTTCTGCACGCGCCGGATATTTACATGGACAAGCTGGCGGTCGGCCCCGGCCTGCCCAATGATGTGGTGAGCCTCGATGCCACCATGGAGCAGAACCTCAAATCCCTCGCCCGCGCCAAGAAATGCGATGTGGGTGACCTCACCGTGTGCATGCTCGACCGTGACCGCCACAAGGAATTGCTGAAAGCCTGCCGCGCCGCAGGTGCGCGCGTGATGCTCATCCCCGATGGCGATGTCTCCGGCGTTGTCGCCGTCAGCCAGCCCGAGGCTGGGGTGGATATGTATGTCGGCTGGGGTGGCGCGCCCGAGGGCGTGCTTGCCGCCGCGGCGCTGCGCTGCATCGGCGGGCAAATGTATGGCCGGCTGATCTATGAGGATGACAGCCAGATCGAGCGGGCGAAATCCATGGGCATCATCGAGCCCAACCGGATCTTCCGGCTGGAGGAAATGGCGAAGGGCAATGTCATGTTCGCCGCCACCGGCGTGACCACGGGGCCGATGCTCAAGGGCGTGCGGCGCTTTGGCGGCGGCGCTTTCACCCATTCCATCGTCATGCGCAGCAAATCGGGCACGGTGCGCTATGTTGAGGGCCATCACAATTTCAACGTGAAGCCGGTTTCCTTCATTGCCTGAAACGGCACTGGGCGTGGCGCAAAGCGCCACGGGGCGCGCCTGGTCCTGGCGCACCGCCGATGAGCGCGCCGGGCTGATGCTCGCCCAGCGCCTTGATGTCCCAGAATTGGTCGGCCGCCTGCTCGCCGCGCGTGGCATCGGCCCCGACACCGCAGCCGATTTTCTCACCCCCAAGCTGCGCGCCCTGCTGCCCGACCCCGCCATCCTGCGCGATATGGATGCGGCCGCCGCGCGCATCGCCGAGGCGGTGCGCCGCGATGAGGCGGTGGCGGTCTTTGCCGATTATGATGTGGATGGCGCCTGTTCCGGCGCGCTGATGGTCCAGGGCCTGCGCGATCTGGGCTGCGGGCAGGTGAGCCATTACGTGCCCGACCGGCTGCGCGAGGGCTATGGCCCCAATGCCCCCGCCATTGCCTCGCTTTGCGATGCCGGGGCGCGGCTGATCATCTGCGTCGATTGCGGCATTGCCGCCCATGCGGCGCTGGCCGCAGCCCAAGGCCGTGCCGATGTGGTGGTGCTCGACCACCACAAGGCCGAGGGCGCGCCCCCTCCGGTGCTGGCCGCGGTCAATCCCAACCGGCTGGATTGCCATTCGGGCTTGGGCCATCTCTGCGCTGCCGGCGTGGGTTTTCTGGCGCTGGTGGCGACGCATCGGGTGCTGCGGCAATCGGGGTATTTCGCCAAGCGGCCCGCGCCTGACCTGCTCGATATGCTCGATATGGTGGCACTCGCCAGCGTGTGCGATGTCGTGCCGCTGCTGGGCGTCAACCGCGCGCTGGTCGCGCAAGGGTTGCGGGTGCTGGCCCGCGGCAACCGGCCGGGGCTGGCGGCGCTGATGGCAGTCGCCGCCGTCAAGGGCGAGCCCTCGGCTTATACGATGGGCTTTGCCCTCGGCCCTCGCATCAATGCCGGCGGGCGCATCGCCGAGCCTGACCTGGGCCTGCGCCTGCTTCTGGCCGCCGATTCGGTGGAGGCCACCCCCATGGCCGAGCGGCTGGATGCGGTGAACCGCCAGCGCCAGGAGGTGGAGGCCTCGGTGCTGCAGGATGCGCTGGACCAGGGTGCCGCCCAACTCGCCCGCGGCCATGGCGTGCTGCTGGTGCATGGCCAGGGTTGGCATCCTGGCGTGGTGGGCATTGTGGCCTCGCGGCTGAAGGAAAAATTCAATCGGCCCAGCCTGGTGGCGGGGGTGTCCGATGGGGTGGCCAAGGGCTCGGGCCGCAGCGTGACCGGGCTCGATCTGGGTGCCGCCGTGCTCTATGCCCGGGCGAAGGCGTTGCTGCTGACCGGGGGCGGCCATGCCATGGCGGCGGGGTTTTCCTGCGCAGCGGAGCGTCTCGAGGAATTCCATGCTGTGTTGAATGAGCGCCTGGCTGGCGCTGCCGCCCTGCCGCCGGGGGGTGAATTGCTGCTCGATGGCAGCCTCACCCTGCGCGGTGCGACGGTGGAGATGGCCGGGCAGATCGAGCGGCTTGCCCCCTTCGGCGCCGGCAATGAGGAGCCGCTCTTCGCCCTGCCGCGCGTGCGCGTGGTGAAGGCCGATAGGGTGGGCCGCGAGGGCAGCGTGGTGCGCGCCTTTCTCGAAGGTGAGGATGGCGGCCGGCTTAAGGCGGTGTGCTTCCGCGCCAAGGATGGCCCGCTGGCCGAGCTGCTGCTGGGCGCGCGCGGCGTGGCTTTGCATCTGGTGGGGCATTTGCGGGCGGAGCGGTGGCAAGACCAGGTCTCGGCCGGGTTTCAGATTATCGATGCGGCGCGGGTATGAGCATCTGATCACATATCCTTGGGCCTGCGGGGATTGACCGCCGCAGCCTCGCCGCGTATCCCCCCCTCACGAGTGGCCCGTTCGTCTATCGGTTAGGACACGGCTCTTTCACAGCTGAAAGGCGGGTTCGATTCCCGCACGGGTCACCAGCCGCTTTTTTTCGAATAAATTCCAGGCGTTAGGTCTCTTATTGTAGACGTTGACGTTTGGGGTTTACAGTTTTCTGTTCCCGTTTTGGGTGGTTTTGGCCATTGCGGTCACTGCCATCAGGCGCCGATCCGCTTTGGGCGTGTCGCGCTGCGCCTCGGTTGGTGTCCGGTGGTTTGGCGTGGTCATCATATCGTGAGCGGCGCGCGCGGTTTGGGGCCGTCGCATCCGGTTGTTTGTTGGTGAAAAGGCTGCGGCGCTACAGAATGTAGCGCGACAAATCGGCCGAGCCAGCCAGCGGCGCCACCTTCTCGGCCACCAGCGCCGCATCCACCCGCACCGTCTCACCCGGGCGGTCAGAGGCGGTGAAGCTGATCTCCTCCAGCAGGCGCTCCAGCACGGTGGATAGGCGCCGCGCGCCGATATTCTCCACATTGGCATTGATATCGGCCGCGAGGTCGGCCACCGCATCCACCGCATCCTCGGCCATGTCCAGCGTCAGCCCTTCGGTGGACATCAGCGCGATATATTGCTTGACCAGGGAATGCTCCGGCTCGCGCAGAATGCGGCGGAAATCCTCGCGCGTGAGCGCCTTCAACTCGACGCGAATGGGCAGGCGGCCCTGCAATTCCGGCAGTAGATCCGAGGGTTTGGACAGGTGAAAGGCACCCGAGGCGATGAAGAGGATGAAATCCGTCTTCACCGCGCCATGCTTGGTATTGACCGTGGTGCCCTCGATCAGCGGCAGCAGGTCGCGCTGCACGCCCTCGCGGCTGACATCGCCGCCGCGCACGCCATCGGCCCCCGAGCCACGAGCGATCTTGTCGATCTCATCGAGGAAGACGATGCCGTTATTCTCGACATGGCGCACCGCATCGCGGGTCAGCGCCTCGTCATCGAGCAGCTTATCGGCCTCCTCGCGCTGCATCGCCTCACGCGCCGCGGCCACGCTCATTTTGCGCGGTTTGGCGCCCTTGCCGAACATTTTTGCCAATTGGTCCTGCATGCCCTGCATGCCGGGGGGCATGCCCGGCATTTCCAGCATGCCGATGGGGCTGGCGGCGGGGTCGCTGACCTGAACCTCGATTTCGCGGCTCTCGATCTCGCCCGAGCGCAGCATTTTGCGAAATTTCTGTCGCGTCTCGCCGGCCGCGCCTTCGCCGACCAGGGCGGTGAGAAGCCGCTCCTCGGCCGCGAGTTCGGCGCGGGCCTGCACGCCCTTGCGGGCGGCCTCACGCAGCTGGGCGATGGCGACTTCGAGCAGGTCGCGGATAATGCTGTCCACATCGCGGCCGACATAGCCGACCTCAGTGAATTTGGTCGCCTCCACCTTGATGAAGGGGGCATTGGCCAGGCGGGCGAGGCGGCGGGCGATCTCGGTCTTGCCGCAGCCGGTGGGGCCGATCATCAGGATATTCTTCGGCACCACCTCGGCCTGCATGGCCTCGGGCAATTGCTGCCGCCGCCAACGGTTGCGCAGCGCGATGGCCACAGCGCGCTTGGCGTCATTCTGGCCGACGATGAAACGGTCAAGCTCGCTGACGATTTCACGCGGGGAGAGGTTCACAGCTTCCATCACAGCGTCTCCAGCACAAAATTGCCATTGGTATAGACGCAGATGCTGGCGGCGACCTTCATGGCGCGACGGGCGGTCTCCTCGGCGGAAAGCCCCTCCACCGTCATCAGCGCGCGGGCGGCGGAGAGGGCGTAATTGCCGCCCGAGCCGATGCCGATCACCGAATCCTCCGGCTCGAGCACATCGCCCTGGCCGGTGAGCAACAGCGAGCGGTCCTTATCGGCCACTGCCAGCAGCGCCTCGAGGCGGCGCAAATACCGATCCGTCCGCCAATCCTTGGCCAATTCCACGCAGGCGCGTTCCAATTGGTCGGGGAAGCGCTCGAGCTTGGCTTCGAGGCGCTCGAGCAGGGTGAAGGCATCGGCGGTCGCACCCGCGAAGCCGGTCAAGACCCGCCCGCCGGCGATGCGGCGCACTTTCTTGGCATTGCCCTTCACCACGGTCTGGCCCATCGAGACCTGGCCATCGCCGGCCATGGCCACCTGCATCTGGCCATCAGGGCCGAGGCGGCGAACGCAGAGAATGGTGGTGCCATGCCAACCCAGCGGGTCGTGCTGCCGGTCATATCTATTCGTCATATTGCTCATGTGGCGCGATGCCCAGCCAGTTGCAACGCATTGCGGGGCGGTGGCGCGGGGGAATTGAATGGGCTACCGCTTAGGGCATGGAAAGCTGCTTTGCCGAGGCTGGGGCTTCGCTGCCCCTGCATATTGTCACCCCCGCCGGTCTGGCCGAGGCCCTGCCCCCTGCCCATCGCGCCTTGTGTGAGGCTTGCGGCTTCACCGGCCAGGCCCAGGCGCTGATTTTGTTGCCCGCCCTGGGCGGTGATGGCAGCGGCGGCCTGGCCGGTGCGGTGCTGGGCCTGGGCGATGGCCCGGTGACGCCGATGAGCTTTGGCGGCCTCGCTTTTGGCCTGCCGCAGGGCAGCCTGTGGCATTTGGCCACGCCTGACCACGCGGCGGCGGCGGTGCTCGGCTGGGGCCTGGGGGCCTATCGCTATGGCCGTTTCAAGCAGCCCAAGCGCGCCCCGGCCCGGCTGGTGCTGCCCGGGGCGGCGAGTGACCAGGCGGCGCTGGCGCAGTTGCAGGCCACCAATCATGCGCGTGATCTGATCAATACCCCGGCCAATGCGCTGGGCCCGGCCGAATTGGCGGCCGCGGTGGGCGATGTGGCTGCCCGGCATGGGGCGCGGTTTCGCCTGATTGAAGGGGCGGCGCTGGCCGAGGGTTTTCCGGCGGTGCAGGCGGTGGGCGGTGGCAGCCCCCGCGCGCCGCGCATCGCCATTTTGGAATGGGGCGAGGCGGATGCGCCGCTGCTGGCGCTCTGCGGCAAGGGCGTGTGTTTTGACACGGGCGGGCTCGACCTCAAGCCACCCTCGGCCATGCTGCGGATGAAGAAGGATATGGGCGGGGCCGCGGTGATGCTGGCGCTGGCCGATTGCCTCATGGCGGCGCGCGCCCCCTGGCGCATTCTGCTGGTGGTGGGGGCGGTGGAGAATTCCGTCTCCGGCGAGGCCTTCCGCCCCGGCGATGTGATCGCCACCCGGGCAGGGCTTTCGGTGGAGATTGGCAATACCGATGCCGAGGGCCGGCTGGTTTTGGCCGATCTGCTCACCTTCGCGGCCGAACACCGACCGGCGCTGATCCTCAATGGCGCGACGCTGACAGGGGCGGCGCGGGTGGCGCTGGGGCCGGACCTGCCAGCGCTCTTTGCCAATGATGATGCCCTAGCTGCGGCCCTGCTGCAGGGCGGCAACGCGGTGCATGACCCTTTATGGCGGCTGCCGCTGCATGATGGCTATGATAGCTGGCTCGATAGCGGCGTGGCTGACCTGAACAATGTGTCCAGCAAACCCAGCGCCGGGGCGGTGGTGGCGGCGTTGTTTCTGCGCCGATTCGTGCCCAAGGCTGTGCCCTGGGCGCATCTGGACCTTTACGCCTGGAATGATGCGAACCGCCCCGGCCGGCCGGAAGGGGGCGAGGCCACGGGGCTGCGCGCGCTTCAATCCGGATTGGCAATTTACCGCGATTCCATCCGTTAATGGTCTAATCGGCTGATTCGGGGCCGATTGCGGTGATGGCGGCGGCGCAGCCTGGCAATTTTCGGCAAAAACATTGCCGATAATTCACATAAATCTTGACTAGACTTGTCAAGTTCGGCCTATAGGATTCTGAGATAAGATCACGATAACGCACTGAGGCTGCTTCGCGTGCCGCCCCACCCTGCCGGGAGGGAAGGCTGCGAGATTCGCGAAAGGAATGGCGACCATGCCCGATACCCTACAAGCCGACCGTATGGTTGGTGTGCTGCGCGATACCGTGGTGTCTTTGGTCCGGCGCGATGGGCCGGATCTTTCGGCCCGCCAGCTTGGCGTGTTTTTGACCGTCTATCTCGCCGAAGGCCCGCATACCGTGCGCGGCCTCGCGGCCGAACTCAATGTCTCCAAGCCTGCCATCACCCGCGCGCTGGACCGGCTGGGCGAGTTCGACCTCGCCCGGCGCAAGCTTGACCCGATGGACCGCCGCAGCGTGCTGGTGCAGCGCACCGTGAATGGCGCGGCCCTGCTGCGCGACCTGCGCCAGACCATGGCCGAAGCCGAAGGCCAGGTTGCCCTCCCGCTCGACCGGGTGATGGCCGAATTCGCCGAGGAAGGCCGCCGCGCCGGCTGAGAGGCGGGGCTGGGGTTCAGCGGGGCGCTGGGGTGCTCGAGGGGCAAAGCCCCTCTAGCTTGTTCTACGCTACCAACCGCCCCGCCTCGCCCGGCGCAATCCAGGCAAGTTCACCGGCGACAAACACCGCCACCAGCTTGGGCGCCGCAGCGCCGCCTGCCACCAGCAGCGCATCACCGCGCTGGCCGGGGTGTAGAGACCCGCGATCGGTCAGGCCCAGCGCTTCGGCTGGATTGGCCGAGACCAGTGCCCAGGCCGCGGCCACATCCAGCACGCCGCGGCGCAGCATGACGAAGGGCGCTGCGAAAAGTGCGGGCCAATGGTAATCACTGGCCAGCACGGTGACGAGGCCGCGCTCGGCCAGCGGCGCGGCTGAGGCCCAGCCCATATGGCTGCCGCCGCGCACCACATTGGGCGCGCCCATCACCACATGCTCACCATGGGCGCGGGCATTCTCCGCCACCGCCTCGGTGATGGGGAATTCGCAAATACTGGCCCCAAGCGCGCGGAAGGCGGCGCGTTGTTCGATATGCGGGTCGTCATGGCTGAGCATGGGGATGGCGGCGGCCTGGGCGGCGGCGGCGAGTGCCGCGCGGGCGGCCGCCACGCCGGGGCGGCTGGCCATGGCGGTATCGACCAGGGCGCGGAAATCGGCATCGGAAACCCCGGCCCGGCCGGCATATTTGGCCAATTGCATCGGGTCCGTCACTTTTTTGGCGATGCCCGGCGTGTGGTCATTATAGCCCAGCAGATGCACCTGGCCCTTGGCGATGGCCTGCAGCGCGTCATCGAGCGCGCCGAGATTATCCGCCTCGAAGCGCAGATGCACCCGGATATCCGGCCCGCCCGGTGCGGGGGCCGCCAGCAGGGCGCGGAACATCTCGACCGAGCGCAGCCCCGGCTCCCAGGAGAGGGTGAGGCCGAGATAGGCGGTGGTGATGCCCGCCCCCAGCAATTGCGCCGCCGTGTCGCGCAAGGCGAAATCGGCGGCAAACCCTACGCCTGGGCGCGGTTGCAGCGCGCGCTCATGCGCGTCGCCATGGATATCGACAATGCCGGGCAGCACCCAGCAGCCGGTGGCATCGAGGCGCTTGGCGCCTGCGGGCGCGGCCGCGGCCACGCGCATTTGGGCAAGTGCCAGGGTGCTGGGGTTCAGCCCATCGGCGCCGAGCACGGCACCGCCTTCAATCGACCAGGCCATCACGCGCCCTCCACCACAAGTTGCGTTCGCCCCGCCGCGTAGCGGGTGAAGGTCACGTCCACCGGCACGCCCTCGGGGTCGGTGTTCACCGCCTCGGCCAGCAGCAGCGGGCGGGTGCGGGCCTGGCCGAGGAGTTCCGCCTCCTCCGGGCTTGGCATGCGCGCGGTGATGCGGGTGATCTGGCGGCGGTAATCCGGCACGCCGCTCGCCGCCAGGGCGGCGGAGATGGAGGGGTTATCGGCCAGCAGGGCGGCGATGCGCGCGAAGCGATGGGCCGGAAAATGATGCATGCCCAACAGGATGGCACGGCCATTGGCGAAGCCCAAACGCTCGGCCACCACCACGGCCCGGCCACGGCGCAGTTTCAGCAATTCCGCCACCCGGCCCTCGGCCGGGATTTCGGCGATGCGGATGATGCGCCCCGAAGGTTCGCGCGATTGCGCGCGGATGATCTCGGAGAAGCGGGTGCGGCTGCCGAGAGGGTATTCCACCACCTCCTCGGCCACGAAGGAGCCGCGGCCCTGCTCGACGCGCACGAGGCCGCGGCCGGTGAGTTCCTCCATGGCGCGGCGGATGGTGTGGCGGTTGACGGCCAGCGCCTCGGCCAAATCGGTCTCGGTGGGCAGGCGGGCACCGGCGACCAATTGGCCGCTGGTGATGGCCGCTTCCAGCCGCGAGGCGATCTGCCGCCACAGGGCGAGGCCATCGCCGCGCGGCAGGGGGGCTGTCAGCATTGTCATCGAAGCTTCAAGCAATGAGCCGCCCTTTCCGTGGGATCGTCCGGTTGACGTTATCGCGCGCCGCATGGGATTGTCTAGACATCCCGATGATCACGACCTCACCCCCAGAAACGCCACCAGACGCGCCCCCATCCCAAACCGCCGAGCGGCAGCGATGGATGGCGGTCCTCGCCCGCGCGGCGGCCGATGCGCTGCGGCCGCATTGCGCCGGGCTGCCGGCGCACACCCGTTTGCGCGGGCCTGAGATCGGCCTTGTGATGCTGCGCGGGCGCATGGGTGGCGATGGCGCGCCCTTCAACCTGACAGAGGCCACCGCCACACGCTGCACGGTGGATATGGCCGGGCGTATGGGCCATGCCACCGTGCTGGGGCGCGATATGGAGCAGGCCGAACTCGCCGCCATGCTCGATGCTGCCTTGCAGGACCCTGCCCTGCGCCCGGCGCTGCTGGCCCAGGTGATTGCGCCGCTGGCCGCCGAGCAGGCTGCGCGCCGCGCCCGCAATGCCCGCCGGGCCGAGGCCACGCGGGTGCAATTCTTCACCATGGCCACCATGCGATGAGCAGCCCCATGACCCCCGGCTTCGCGGAGCCCGTGCTGGGCGCGCAATCGAGTTTTCGCGCCATGCTGCACGCCCTGTCGCATCCGGGGCGGATCGTCGCATTGCCGGATGTGCCGCAGGCGCCCATGCCGCTTGGGCCGGCCATGGCGGCGCTGGCGCTGGCGCTGTGCGATGCCGATACACCGCTATGGCATGATGGCGGCGCGGCGGTGGCGGATTGGCTGCGCTTTCACACCGGCGCGCCGCTCGCCCCCGCCCATGCTGCGCGCTTTCTGGCCGCGACCGGCGCGCCGCCGGCGCTGGCCGGCCTCGCACTGGGCAGTGATGAGGCGCCGCAGGATGGTGCGACCTTGCTGCTGCAGGTGAGCGCGCTGGAGGCAACTGCGGGGTGGAGCCTGTCCGGGCCGGGTATCGAGACCACCACAGCGCTGCGGGTGAGCGGCGCGCCTTTGGGTTTCGTGGCCGAGCGTGCGGCGCTGGGGGCGCTGTTTCCGCGCGGGCTGGACATTATGCTCTGTGCCGGGCGGCATATTGTCGGCCTACCGCGCACCTCCATTATCCGGGAAGATGGCTGATGTACGTCTCGGTCAAGGGCGGTGAGACCGCCATCGGCCATGCCCATGCCTGGCTGGCCGAGGCGCGGCGCGGCGATACCGCGCTGGCTGAACTCTCCACGGCGCAAATCGAGCAGCAGCTCAGCCTGGCAGTCGATCGGGTGATGGCCGAGGGTGCCTGTGCCGATCGTGGCCTGGCGGCGCTGGCGCTGAAACAGGCGCGCGGTGACAGCACAGAGGCCGCCTTCCTGCTGCGCGCCTATCGCACCACCCTGCCCCGCTTTGGCTATACCCTGCCGGTGGATACGGCGGCGATGGCGATTCATCGCCGGATCAGCTCCACCTATAAGGACCTGCCCGGCGGCCAGGTGCTGGGGCCTACCTTTGACTATACCCACCGGCTGCTGGATTTCGCCCTCGAGGCCGAGGGGCTTGCAGCACCGCCGCCCGCCGCCGAGGCGCAAGAGGAGGCTGGGCGCATGCCGGCGGTCACCGCCATCCTGGCACAGGAGGGGCTGATGGCGCCTGACCTCGCCTCCGATGCCGAGCCGCCCGATATCACCCGCGAGCCGCTGGCCTTCCCGGCCGATAGAGCGCTGCGGTTGCAGGCCATGGCGCGCGGCGATGAGGGGTTTTTGCTGTCGCTGGGGTATTCGACGCAGCGCGGCTACGGCAATGCCCATCCCTTTGTCGGCGAAATTCGCATGGGCGAGGTGCGGGTGGAGATCGAGCCGCCGGAGCTGGGTTTTGCCATTGATATCGGCGATATCATGGTGAGCGAATGCCAGATGGTGAACCAATTCGCCGGCACCGCCGAAGCACCACCGCAATTCACCCGCGGCTATGGGCTGGTGGTGGGCCAGAATGAGCGCAAGGCCATGGCGATGTCGCTGGTGGACCGCGCGCTGCGCGCCCCCGAACTGGGCGAGGTGGCGACAGCACCGGCGCAAAGCCCGGAATTCGTGCTCTATCACTGCGACAATGTGGAAAGCACCGGCTTTGTCGAACATTTGAAGCTGCCGCATTACGTCGATTTCCAGAGCGAATTGGAAAAAATCCGCGCCATTCGTGCCCGCTGGTTTGCGGAGCGCGCGCCATGAGCGAAACCACCCCCAAGCCGCGACCTTTGGCCGGTTATAATTTCGGCTATCTTGATGAGGCGACGAAGCGGATGATCCGCCGCGCCCTGCTCAAGGCGGTGTGCATCCCTGGCCATCAGGTGCCCTTTGGCGCGCGGGAAATGCCGCTGCCCTATGGCTGGGGCACGGGCGGCATTCAGGTGACTTCGGCGGTGCTGGGGCCTTCGGATGTGCTCAAGGTGATCGACCAGGGCGCTGATGACACCACCAATGCCGTCTCCATCCGCCGCTTCTTCTCCCGCGTGGCCGGGGTGGCCACCACCGAGCGCACGGCCGAGGCCACCATCATTCAAACCCGCCACCGCATCCCTGAAACGCCGCTGCGCGAGGGGCAGATTCTGGTCTATCAGGTGCCCATGCCCGAGCCGCTGTTCAAGCTCGAACCCCGGGTGGCGGAGAGCACAAGGCTGCATGCCCTGGCCGATTACGGGCTGATGCAGGTCAAGCTCTATGAGGATATCGCCCGGCAGGGTGAGGTGGGCACCAGTTATAACCACCCCGTCATGGTCAATCATCGCTACCTCATGTCGCCCTCGCCAATTCCGGCCTTTGACAATCCGAAGATGCATATGAATGCCGGGCTGCAATTATTCGGCGCCGGACGGGAGAAACGGATTTACGCCGTGCCGCCCTATACCGATGTGAGGAGCCTCGATTTCGAGGATCATCCCTTCAAGCCAGTCCGCGCGCCGCATGCCTGCGCGATTTGCGGCAGTGCGGAGAGCTATCTTGACGAGGTGATCACCGATGATGCGGGCGGGCGGATGCATGTCTGTTCGGACACGGATTACTGCGCCTCCCGCCCGCCGCTGGAGGATGCGCCATGAGCGCATTGTTGCAGGCCGAGGGGCTGGATTTGCGCTTCGGCGCGGTGCGCGCGCTCGATGGCGTGGCGATCTCGATCTGGCCGGGCGAGGTGGTGGCGATTGTGGGTGAGAGCGGCTCGGGCAAATCCTCGCTGCTGCGGGTGCTGGCGGGGATGCAGCGGGCGGATGCCGGCCAGGTGCTCTATCGGGATGCCGCCGGCGCCACGCATAGTATTCTTGATGCATCCGATGCGGCGCTGCGGCGGTTGATGCGCAGCGATTGGGGCTTTGTGCACCAAAATGCCCGCGATGCGCTGCGCATGGAGGTCTCGGCCGGTGGCAATGTGGGCGAGCGGCTGATGGCGGCGGGGGAGCGCCATTACGGCCATATCCGCAAGGTGGCGGCGCATTGGCTGGAGCGCGTGGAGATGGACCCGGCGCGGATGGATGAATCGCCGAAGAATTTTTCCGGCGGCATGCAGCAGCGGCTGCAGATTGCCCGCACTTTGGTGACCAATCCGCGACTGGTCTTCATGGATGAGCCGACCGGGGGGCTCGATGTCTCGGTGCAGGCGCGGCTGCTTGATCTCATTCGCGGGCTGGTGGCGGATCTGGGGCTGGCGGTGCTGCTGGTGACGCATGATATCGCCGCCGCCCGGTTGCTCGCCCATCGCATCGTGGTGATGCGCCATGGGCGGGTGGTGGAGGAAGGGCTGACCGATAGGGTGCTGGATGACCCGCAGCATCCCTATACCCAGTTGCTGGTATCTTCGGTTCTCGCGGCATGATGGCCACCGATTCACGCCTCCGGGCTGCCGCCCTCCAGCGATCGGGGGCGGCATGATGGCCACCGATTCACGCCTCCGGGCTGCCGCCCTCCAGCGATCGGGGGCGGCATGATGCTCCTCCAGGCCCAAGGGGTGAAAAAATCCTTCACCCTGCATTTGCAGGGCGGCATGGCCATGGCGGTGCTGCGCGATGTGGACCTCACCCTGCAGGCGGGGGAATGCGTGGCGCTGGCCGGGCCTTCGGGGGCGGGGAAATCCACCCTCATGCGCTGCCTTTATGGCAATTACGGCTGCGATGGCGGCAGCATTCATCTGCGCCATCACGGCGCGATGGTGGATATCGCCGCCGCCGATGCGCGGCAAATGCGGGCGGTGCGGCGCGACACGCTGGGCTATGTCAGCCAATTCCTGCGCGTCATCCCCCGCGTGCCCAGCCTCGATATCGTGGCCGAGCCGCTTCTCGCCCGCGGTATGCCGCTGGAGGAGGCGCGGGCCCGGGCGGGGGCGCTGCTCACCCGGCTGAATATGCCCCCCTCCCTGCATGGGCTGCCGCCCGCCACCTTTTCGGGCGGTGAGCAGCAGCGGGTGAACCTCGCCCGCGGCTTTGCCGCCGCCCATCCCGTCCTGCTGATCGATGAGCCGACCGCGAGCCTTGATGCCGCCAATGCGGCGGTGGTGATCGCCCTCATCGAGGAGGCCAAGGCCGCCGGCCAGGCCATTATCGGCATTTTCCACGATCTGCCGGTGCGCGAGCGCGTGGCCGATCGCCTGTTGCACATCGAACCTGTATGCGAGCCCGCATGACCCCCGAGACCATCCTGACCAATGCACGCATCATCCTGAGCGATGCGGTGATCCACGGCACGCTGGTGCTGCGCGATGGGCTGATCGCCGAGCTGCAGCCCGGCCGCAGCCATGCGCCGACCGCGCGCGATTGCGAGGGCGATGACATCATCCCCGGCCTCGTCGATGTGCATACCGATAATCTGGAACGCCAGGTGCAGCCGCGCGCCAATGCCCGCTGGCCGAGCCGCAGCGCCTTCCTCGCCCATGATGCGCAATGCGCCGCAGCCGGCGTCACCACGGTGCTGGATGCGCTATGCATTGGTGATCTCGGCTTTGATCAGGAGCGCGACCAGACCTTTCTCGATGGCGTGCGTGACCTCACCGAGATGCATGCCACCGGGCTGATGAAATCCGAGCATTTGCTGCATTTGCGCTGCGAATTGCCAGCGCGCGACACGCCGCGGATTCTCGACCCGGTGGCCGACCACCCGCTGGTGGCGATGCTCAGCGTGATGGACCATTCGCCCGGCGTGGGCCAGTACCGCGACATCAACCGCTACATCAAGATGCGGGTGCGCCAGACCAATTGGGGCGAGGCCGAGGTGATGCAGCGCATTGCCGAATTGCGCGCCAAGCGCGAGGAGGTGGTGCCGGGCAATCGGAATTGGGTGCTGGAGCGCGTGGCGCATCGCAATCTGCCCATTGCCAGCCATGATGATGAGAGCGCCGAGCAGATCGCCGCCCATGCGGCGCTGGGCATTCGCATCAGCGAATTTCCGGTGACCATGGAGGCGGCGGAAGCGGCGCGGGATATGGGCGTGGCGGTGATTGGCGGGGCGCCCAATATCGTGCGCGGCGGCAGCCATTCGGGCAATGTCGCGGTGATGGAGATCGTGCGCGCGGGGGCGTTGGATACCATCGCCTCCGATTACGTGCCGGCGGCGATGATCGAGGCGGCCTATGCCTGCGCCGAGGTGATGGGCCTGCCGGCGGCGATTGCCACCATCACCGCCAATCCAGCACGGATGTGCCGCATGGCCGATCGCGGCCGCATAGCGCCGGGGCTGCGCGCTGATATCGTGCAATTGCGCCATCATGTGGGCCTGCCCTTTGTGCGCCGGGTCTGGCGCGGGGGGCTGCGCGTCGCATGATGCGCGCGGCGGTGTATTGGGCGCCTGAGGTCAATGACCCGCTGCATGGCCTGGGCAGCCGCTGGCTGGGGCGCGATGCCGAAACGGCGGCCAGCCTGACCCAGCCGGATGTGCCGGGCATTGCCGAGATCACCGCCGATGCGCGCGGCTATGGGCTGCATGCCACGCTCAAGCCGCCCTTTCGCCTGGCCCGGCCCTATGGCGCGCTGCGCGAGGCGGTGGCGGCGCTGGCGGCTGCGACCCGGCCCTTCTCGCTGCCCCAGCTTGCGGTGCAGGACCTCAAGGGGTTTCTGGCGCTGCGCGAGAGCGCGCCCTGCCCGCCCCTGCATGCCCTGGCCGATGCCTGTGTGACCGGGTTGGATGGCTTTCGCGCCCCGCCCGAGCCGGCGGAATTGGAACGCCGCCGCCGTGCCCCCCTCTCGGAGGCGCATGAGGCGATGCTGGCGCAATGGGGCTACCCCTATGTGCTGGCGGAGTGGCAGTTTCACGTCACCCTGACGCGGCGGCTGCAACCGGGCGAGCGGGATGCCATTTTACCGCCATTGCTGGCGCATTTTGGCAATATCCCCGCCAATCCGCGGCTGGTGACCGAGATCTGCCTTTTCACCCAGGCCGCGCCGGGTGCAGCCTTTCTCATCGCCGAACGTTTCGCCCTGAAAGGCAGCGCATGATCCGCACGATGGAAGAGCTGGAAGCGCTCTATGGCACGCCCACCGCACCCAGCCTGCGCAAGGTGGCGCGGCACATCACCGCCGATTACGCCCGCATCATTGAGGCCGCGCCGTTTTGCGCCCTGGCCACGGTGGGGCCGGAGGGGATGGATTGCTCGCCGCGTGGTGATGCGCATGGGCTGGTGCGGATTGCCGATGAGACGACGCTGCTGATGCCCGACCGGCGCGGCAATAACCGCATCGACAGCCTGCGCAATATCATCCGCGACCCGCGGGTGGCGCTGATGTTTCTCATCCCTGGCAGCGGCAATGCGCTGCGGATCAATGGCCAGGCGCATTTGACCGCCGATGCGGCCATGTTGGAGAGTTTTGCGGTGGAGGGGGCGAAGCCGCGCAGCGTGACCGTCATCACCGTGCAGGAGGTGTATTTCCAATGTGCCCGCGCGATCCTCCGCGCCGGGCTATGGGATGCGGCGAGCCAGGCGCGGGCCGAGGGCCTGCCCACGCCCGGGCAAATTTTGGCCGGGATGACCGCGGGCGAAGTGGGCGGCGAGGCCTATGACCGTGAATGGCCCGAGCGCGCCCGCAGCACCATGTGGTGACACCAGGACGCGAAAGTTCTACCCCTGAGGCAAGACAGGGGAGCAGCAGCATGCCGCGTTTTGCCGCCAATTTATCCATGATGTTCAACGAATTGCCGTTTCTGGACCGATTCGCCGCAGCGCGTGCGGCGGGGTTCGAGGCGGTGGAATTCCTCTTCCCCTATGAATTTCCCGCCGCCGAAATCGCCATGCGGCTGAAGGATAATGGCTTGGCCCAGGTGCTGTTCAACGCACCGCCGGGGGATTGGGCGAATGGTGAGCGCGGCATGGCCTGCATTCCCGGCCGGGGGCAGGAATTCC
>Ga0214917_10000474_pt1 | contig 52865 bp, 50 predicted proteins | sample LL_1208_BB_MetaG_FD_177983 | JGI IMG/M metagenome (GOLD analysis project Ga0214917, IMG submission 177983) | Freshwater microbial communities from Lake Lanier, Atlanta, Georgia, United States - LL_1208_BB | ecosystem: Environmental > Aquatic > Freshwater > Lake | place: USA: Georgia | collected... | reverse complement strand
GCAGGAACAATGGATACGACTTTTTGCTTCGAACAGGTCATGGTTTCGTCCCTCACCCAGGCCGAAGTGCTGATTGCCCTGGTGGTGGCAGCCCATGCGGGCGTTCTCGCCGTGCGGCTGGCCGCCAGCCTGTACCGCGCCTGATCGGCGCAGGCCCCAGCGGAACATCCGGCATCTCGCTTGCCTGCATGTCCCTTGAAAGGTGGATTCAGCCCTGCTAGAAGCGGGCCTGAATCCACCTTTTTCAGCTTTGAGCACCTCTCGGCCAGTTGCCCCAGCGCAGCGGAGATCCGCTGGCCAGAGACCACGCTCCCACGGCCACCTGCGAACGGCTGATCAGCGCAACGAGATCCGGCCTGTGCCCCAGGCCGAGGTGCCGCTCAGGGGCCAGCCCGTCGCCGCTGGCCAAGGCCATCCGGCCAGCGCCACCACCCTGGCCAGCTCCAGCGCCCATCAGGAACTGGTGTGCAGTCTGATCGGCCTGAGCCTGAAAACGGGTCTTGCCCTGGTGGCGGTGGTGAGCCTGGTGCGTCTCACCAGTGCCTATCAGACCCGCATGGACCGCTACGGCGAGATCAGCGCCGTGCTCGGAATCCAGCAGGCCAAATTGCTCAAGGCCCAGAACCGCTTCGATCGCCTGTTTGCCACCGGCGGTGAGCAACGGCTGATCGAGGAGCAGGACCAGTGGATTGCCCCGAACCGCATGCGCGTGGTGTGGCAGCAGCACAACCCCGACAGCCAAGCCCCGTTTCCAACTGTTGAGGCCCACGGCGCCAGGCCCGTGACGACACCCCCTCATCCGTAGGTTGATCCCCCGCCACGCGCAGGGTCCATGGTTCAAGGCTCCTCCACTTCGATGTCCCCATCCCTCGGCAGCGGCCTCGGCGCGGCATGCCAACCCGGCACGGTGTTGATCACCGGCACCACCTCCGGCGTTGGGCTCAACGCGGTGAAGGCCCTGGTGGATCGTGGCTGGACCGTGATCACGGCCAACCGGGATCCCGTGCGGGCCGCCGCCGCCGCCGACTCCCTGGCCATCCCCTCCGAGCGGTTGCACCACCTGCGCATCGACCTCGGCGACCTCGACAGCGTGCGGGTGGGTGTGGAAACCCTGGTGGCCTCGGTGGGCCTGCCGATCGATGCCCTGGTGATCAATGCCGCCGTGTACAAGCCGCGGTTGAAGCAGCCCGAGCGCTCACCCCAGGGCTATGAGATCTCGATGGCCACCAATCACCTGGGCCATTTCCTGTTGATCCAGCTGTTGCTGCCGGATCTGCAGCGCTCCAACCACCCCTCCCGCCGGGTGGTGATCCTCGGCACCGTGACGGCCAACTCCAAGGAGCTGGGCGGCAAGATCCCCATCCCCGCCCCGGCCGACCTGGGCGATCTGAGTGGCTTCAAGGCCGGCTTCAAGGCCCCGATCGCCATGGCCAACAACAAGCCCTTCAAGCCCGGCAAGGCCTACAAGGACAGCAAGCTCTGCAACATGATCACCACCCAGGAGCTGCACCGCCGCCTGCACGCCTCCACCGGCATCGTGTTCAGCTCGCTCTACCCGGGCTGTGTGGCCGACACGCCGCTGTTCCGCAACACGCCGAAGGCGTTCCAGACAATCTTCCCCTGGTTCCAGAAAAACATCACCGGCGGCTATGTGAGCCAGGCCCTGGCCGGCGAGCGGGTGGCCCAGGTGGTGGCCGACCCCGCCTTTGCCAGCTCCGGCGTGCACTGGAGCTGGGGCAACCGGCAGACGAAGGGCGGCAAGCAGTTCAGCCAGGAGCTCTCCGACAAGGCCAGCAACCCCGAGACCGCCCAGGGGGTGTGGGAGCTGTCGATGAAGCTGGTGGGGCTGGCCTGAGCAGGTGGACTGAGGGGATGGCCTTTCAATCAAAACCCAGCAGGTCAAAGATCTCCCGATCCTTGAGCGATTCGGCCTCGAGGGGCTCCACGTTCTCCAGCATCCGCGCCGCGAGCTTGAGATATTCCTGCTGCACGGCCTCCACCTCAGGAGTGGATTCCATCTCAAAGATGGTGCACTTCTTCAGGCGCGACCGCCGGATGGCATCGAGGTCGGGGAAATGGGCCATGGTGCGCATGCCCACCCGCTGGTTGAAGCGATCGATCTGATCGGTGTCCTTGCTGCGGTTGGCCACCACGCCCCCCAGGCGCACCTTGTAGTTCTTGGCCTTGGCCTGGATGGCAGCAATGATCCGGTTCATGGCGAAGATCGAGTCGAAATCATTCGCCGTCACGATCAGGCAATAGTGGGCGTGCTGAAGCGGAGCCGCAAACCCCCCACACACCACATCACCCAGCACATCGAAGATCACCACATCGGTGTCCTCCAGCAAGTGGTGCTCCTTGAGCAACTTCACCGTCTGACCGGTCACATAGCCACCGCAACCAGTGCCGGCCGGCGGGCCACCCGATTCCACGCACATCACACCGTTGTAGCCCTCGAACACAAAGTCCTCAGGGCGCAGTTCCTCGGTGTGGAAATCCACGGTTTCCAGGATGTCGATCACCGTGGGCACCATCGACTTGGTGAGCGTGAAGGTGCTGTCGTGCTTGGGATCGCAACCGATCTGCAGCACCCGCTTGCCCAGCTTGGAGAAGGCGGCGGAGAGGTTGGAGCTGGTGGTGCTCTTGCCGATGCCACCCTTGCCGTAAACCGCGATCACCAGGGCTCCTTCCTCGATCTGAAGGCCAGCCTCCTGGTGAACCTGAACACTGCCCTCACCATCGGGCCGCGTGAGTGTTGTTGTCATGGAGTCGCGTGCCGCAGGCGGCCCGCCAGGCGAAAGGGATCTATCGGTCATCAAACGCCTGCCACGGGAACAAACAACAGGGCTTCGTGCAAAGCGACACATGCCGGCCTTCTCGATCAGCATCCACACACATCAAGCCTGAGTAGCAATACTCAGGTCAGCGGCTGAAGTGGGCCTTGGCCTCGTAGAGGGCCTCGCTGTCGATCAGCTCCAGCCCCCGCTCGCGGGCATAGCGCTCCGTGTTCCTGCGCACCTTGCCGCGCACGAAGAAGGGAATCTTGGCCAGCTCCGCCTCGCCATCGGTGCTCCAGCTGAGGCCGCCGCCAGCAGCGGCCGGTGCCACCGCCATCGGTTCCGGTGCAGCCGCCGGTGGGCCATCCCCCAGGTGGCTGCGGTGGCCGTCCACGAATTCGAAATCGTGGCGGAACATGCCGATCAGGTGCTCCTCCAGCCCCATCATCAGCGGGTGCACCCAGGTGTCGAAAATCACGTTGGCCCCCTCGAACCCCATCTGCGGCGCATAGCGGGCCGGCACATCCTGCACATGCAGCGGCGTGCTGATCACCGCGCAGGGGATGCCCAGACGCTTGGCACTGTGGCGCTCCATCTGGGTGCCGAGCACCAGCTCCGGTGCCGCCTCAGCCATCGCGGCTTCCACCGCCAGGTAGTCGTCCGTGATCAGGGCCTCCAGGCCCAACTCCTTCGCCGCGGCCCGCAGCTCACGGGCCTGCTCGCGGCTGTAGCTGCCCAGCCCCACCACCGCAAACCCCAGCTCGCGGCTGGCGATGCGAGCGGCGGCGATGGCATGGCTGGCATCGCCAAAGATGAACACCCGCTTGCCGGTGAGATAGGTGGAGTCCACCGAACGCGAATACCAGGGCAGCCGGGAGTGGCCCTCGGCCTCCAGGTCCGCCGGCAGGGGCAGATCGAGCACACCATGCAGCTCCCGCAGGAAGGCCACGGTGGCACCGATGCCGATCGGCACCGTGTTCACCGTGGCCATGCCGAACTGGCGTTCCAGCCAGCTGCACACCGTGCCCGCCAGCTCCGGGTAGAGGTTCAGGTTGGCATCGGCCGCGGGGATGCGCAGCAGGTCCGCGGGCCGCGCCCCCAGCGGCGCCACCACGGCCACATCGATGCCATAGCCATCCAGCAGCTGCCTGATCTCGCGCACGTCGTCGCGGCAGCGGAAGCCCAGCAGCGAGGGGCCCAGCAGGTTCACCCGCGGCCGGCGCCCCTCGGCGCGCCAGCGGCTGGGATCCGGCCTGGGGCTGCCGGGGGCAGGGAGCTGGGGCTTCAGCAGGCCTCGCACCAGCTGATAGAAGGTTTCGGCGGCGCCCCAGTTCTCCTTCTTGGAATAGGCCGGCAGCTCCAGGCTCACCATCGGGATGCCGCCCAGGTCCATGCCGGCCGCCAGGGCGCCGGGCTGATCCTGGATGAGCTCGGCGGTGCAGCTCTCGCCCACCAGCAGCGCCTCGGGCTGGAAGCGCTGCACCGCATCGGCGATCGTGCGCTTCACCAGCTCGGCGGTGTCACCGCCCAGGTCGCGGGCCTGAAAGGTGGTGTAGGTCACGGGGGGGCGCCGGTCCCGCCGCTCGATCATCGTGAACAGCAGATCGGCGTAGGTGTCGCCCTGGGGTGCATGCAACACGTAGTGCACGCCCTCCATCGAGGCGGCGATCCGCATGGCGCCCACGTGGGGCGGGCCTTCGTAAGTCCAGAGGGTGAGTTCCATCGGCAGGCGTGGGTGGGGTGGGGGGTCAGACGAAGGCGAGGGCGGCGCGGCGGCGCAGGGGGCGGGCGAACAGTTCCGCGAGATCGGCGGCCTGGTCGATGCCGTGGATGGGGCTGAACACCAGCTCGATCGACCACTTGGTGGCCATGCCCTCGGCCTCCAGGGGATTGGCCAGGCCCAGGCCGCACACCACCAGATCCGGCCTGGCGGCCCGCAGGCGCGCCAGCTGGTTGTCCACATGCTGGCCCTCGCTGAGCTGGGTGCCGGCGGGCAACAGCGCCAGCTCCTCGGCCATCAACTGGCGATCCAGATAGGGGGTGCCCACCTCCACCAGGTCCATGCCGCACTCGCGGCTCAGAAAGCGGGCCAGGGGGATCTCCAGCTGGGAATCGGGCATCAGGAACAGCCGTTTGCCCGCCAACGTGTCCCGGTGGGGAGCCAAGGCCCGCCGGCCTCGCTCCACCAGGGGATCCAACACCTCCGCCACCTGGGCCGGCGGCACCCCGAAGGCGGCGGCAGCCGCCGCCATCCAGGCGCGGCTGCCCTCAACGCCGAAGGGGTAGGGCGCCCGGATCAGCGTGGCCCCGCGGTCGAGCAGGGCCCGGGCGGTGCCACTCAGAAACGGCTGGGCCAGCAGCAGCTGGGTGCCGGGGCCCACGGCGGGCAGCTCCGTGGAGCGGCGCGGCGGCAGGCTGGCCACCCGCTCGATGCCGAGCCTGTGGAACAGGCTCACCAGCCGGTCTTCCACCGCATCGGCCAGGGTGCCCACGATCAGCAGTTGGCTCTGCTCGCTGCGGGGCATCAACGGGATCAGGGCCTGCAGGGCACCGTCCTCCCCCTGGGTGAAGGTGGTTTCGATGCCGCTGCCGCTATAGTTCAGCACCATCACCCGGCCCGTGTGCTGGCGGTTGAGGCGCTCGGCCGCCTTGGCCAGATCGAGCTTGATCACCTCGCTGGGGCAGCTGCCCACCAGAAACAGGGTGCGGATCTCAGGGCGGCGCGCCAGCAGCTGGGCCACCAGGCGGTCGAGCTCCTCGTTGGCATCGGCGAGGCCCGCCAGATCCCGCTCCCCCAGGATCGCCGTGCCGAAGCGCGGTTCGGCGAAGATCATCACGCCAGCGGCGCTCTGGATCAGGTGGGCGCAGGTGCGCGAACCCACCACCAGGAAAAAGGCATCGGGCATGCGCCGATGCAGCCACACGATCGAGGTGAGTCCGCAGAACACCTCCCGCTGGCCACTCTCCTTGAGCGGTGGCGGCAGTGCCTCCACCGCGGTGCCCGTTGCCATTGCCATTGCCATTGCCGGCCTTCCGCCGAGAGCCAACCCTCGCTAGCGCCTCCAGGTGGGCAGGGGAAAGGTGAACAGCACAAGCCGAAAGGAATGGTGTGCGCAAAGGCGCACAGTTGGCCGGGGCCTCAGCTGCCGGGCAAGGCCCGCAAGGCCTCCGCAGCACCGATCACCACCAGCACCTCTCCCTCCGCCAGCACATGGGAGGCCGGTGGATTGACCCGCAACATCCCCGCGGGCCCGGCCGCCAGCACATTCACGTTGAAGTGCCGGCGCAGGTTGAGATCGCGCAGCGACTGGCCGATGAAGGCGCTGGGCACGGTGATCTCCTCGATGCAGTTGCGGTCGTCGAGCCGCAGTTGCTCCAGCAGGTTGGGGCGCACCAGCTCCAACCCCAGGCGCTCCCCCATCATTTTGGAGGGAAACACCACCCGATCCGCCCCCACCCGCTGCAGCATCTTCATGTGGAGGTCGCTGGTGGCGCGGGCGATCACCCGTTTCACCCGGGTGCCTGGGGTGTCCTTGCAGATCAGGGTGGCCGTGATGCTGGCCTCGATCGGTTCACTGATCGCCACCACCACGGTGGGGAGGTCGAGCACGCCAGCGGCGCGCAGGGCCTCCTCATCGGTGCAGTCGAGCACCCGGGCCTCGATGGCCGCATCGAGCTGGCGCAGGGCATCGATGGCCCGTTGGCTGTGGTCCACCGCCAGCACCTCGGCCCCGGAGCGCAACAGCTCCGCGCACACCGAAGAGCCGAAACGGCCCACACCGATCACCGCAAAGCTGCCGCGGCCCTTGGTGGTGCCATCACCACTCCACCGCCACCACTGGTTCATAGATGCTGATCCGAGCACGGCTCACGTGCGCCCTGTTCTAGGGCTGCCGGCAGGCGCTGTTGGGCTCCCGCTCCGATGCGGCACCTCACACGTAGAGATCCTCGCGGGGATAGCTCACCCGGGCCTGGGGCCGACTGCCGTAGAGGGCCGACAGGAGCAACAGGATGCCGATCCGCCCCACGAACATGCCCACCATCAGCACCAGCTGCCCCCAGCGGTTGAGGTTGGCGGTGACCCCCAGATCCAGGCCCACGGTGCCAAAGGCAGACACACAGGTGAACAGCTTCTCCAGGAAGCTGTATTGCTGGTGCCCCGGCATCCCCCCGGCGGTGGGGCCGATGCCGAGCAACAGCGCCATCAGCACCACGAACAGCAGTGAGGCCAGGGTGACCCCCACAGCCCGCAGCACGGTGGCATCGGGGATCTGGCGGCGGTGCAGCAGCACATCACTGCGCCCCTCCAGGGTGGAGCGGGTGGCCCCCATCAGGATCGCGAAGGTGGTGGTCTTGATGCCGCCGCCGGTGCCGCCGGGGCTCGCACCGATGAACATCAGCACGATCATCAGCAGCAGGCCGGCGTCGCTGATCGTTTCAGCCGAGAGGGGAATGGTGTTGAAGCCTGCGGTGCGGGTGCTCACCGACTGAAACAGGGTGATCTGCAGCTTCTGCCAGAGGCTGAGGGGCCCCATGCCCTGGGCGTCGTGGCCGAAGTGTTCGGTGAGCAGCAGCCCCAGGGCGCCCAGCACGATCAGCAGGGCGGTGCTGCGCAGCACCAGACGGGTGTGCAGGCTGAGGCGCCGCAGCCGCTGCAGACGGAAACGGTTGACCCAGAGGTCGTTGACCACGCGCCAGCCGATGCCCCCCAGCACGATCATCGAGGCGATCACCCCATTCACCACCGGGTTGTCGCGATAGGCCTCCAGGTTCTTCGCCCAGAGGCCGAAGCCAGCGTTGTTGTAGGCGCTGATCACGTGAAACAGGGAGGCCCAGAGGCGCTGCAGCGGGTTCTCGATGTCGGTGAAGCCGAAGGCGTAGAGCACCACCGTGCCCAGGCCCATCACGCCGGTGGCCGTGAGCAGGATGCTGTTGAAGGTGGGGCCGATGCCACCCACGCCGAATTCATCCAGGGCGCGGCCCTTGTCGAGCCGCTGGCGCAGGCCGGAGCGTCCCTGCACGAATCCCTGGAGAAAGGTGGTGATCGCCATCAGGCCCAGGCCGCCGGTGATGAACAGGCCCGCCAGCACCATCTGCCCGAACAGGGTGAGATCCCGATCCACCACGATCACGGAGAGCCCCGTCACGGTGATCGCCGAGGTGACGGTGAACAGGGCCTGCCAGAGGCCCACGTCGTCGGTGGAGCAGAGCGGTGAAGCCAGCACAACGGTGCCCGCCGTGATCACCAACAACCCTGTGACCACCGTGAACTGGGGCACCGTGAGCTGATGGCGCCAGCGCTGCAGGGCCTTGAAGCTGAGGAGCAGAGGGGCGCGGCTCATCCAGACGCCATGGGTTGCGGTGGACAACCGTAGGTATGGTCCGCTCGATGAGGAGTGCTCAGCCCCGCCCATGAACCCGATCCTGGTGTTGATCGTGATGGCGGCAGTGATCCTGGTGGGCTCGGCAATCGCCACGGGTGTGGAGGCCGCGATCCTCACCGTGAGCCCGATTCAGGTGCACACCCTCACCCAGCAACGCATCCCCGGTGCCCGGGCCCTGGAGCGCATCAAAGCGCGGCCCGGGCGGGCCCTGGCGCTGCTGGTGGTGGCCAACAACCTCTTCAACATCTCGGGATCGATGGTGCTGGGCAGCCATGCCGACGGGGTGTTTCACGGTGAGGGCGGCTCCGGTGAGCACTTCGGTGGAGCATTGGGGCTAGCGGTGTTCAACGTGCTGTTCACCCTGGTGGTGATCCTGTTCGCCGAGATCCTCCCGAAAACGGTGGGCAACAGCTTCGCCATGCCCATCGCCCTGGTTTCCGCCCGGGTCCTGCTGGTGCTGGAGCGGATCACGCTCCCCCTGCTGAAGCTGCTGGAAGCGGTGATGCCCGCCATCACCGCCGAGGCCGAGCTCACCACCAACGAGCGGGAGATTCACCTGATGGCGCGGCTGGGGTCGCAGCAGGGGCAGATCGAGGCGGATGAGGCCGCCATGATCGGCAAGGTGTTTGCCCTCAACGACCTCACGGCCCGCGATCTGATGGTGTCGCGGGTGGCGACCCCCTCTCTGCCGGGTGGCATCAGCCTGGATGAGGCCCGCGCCGAGATCATCGCCGCCCCCGAGGATGCCTGGTGGGTGGTGCTGGGCGATGAGGTGGATCAGGTGCTGGGGGTGCAGAGCCGTGAAGAGGCCCTCACCGAACTGCTGCGCGGCAACGGCCATCGCCAGGTGAGTGAGCTCTGTGATCCCCCCCAGTTCGTGCCGGAGATGATCCGGGCCGACCGCCTGCTCACCACCTTCCGCCGCGGCGACAAGACCTCCGTGCGGGTGGTGGTGGATGAGTTCGGTGCCTTCGTGGGCCTGGTGAGCGCCGCCGACATCCTGGGGGTGCTGGCGGGCTGGAAACGGGTGCAGACCGAACCGGTGGCCTGAGGCCAGCCGCGGCCATCACTCCCCAGCCTGGCCCAGACCCCCCCTAACGTCTGACGCGACTTGAAGCCGCTCCTGTGAGCCCTCTCCCCGGCCCTGCCTGGCACAGCCTGCCCAGCACCGATTGCCTGCAGCGCCTGGAAGCCGGAGCGGATGGACTCACCACCGCCCAGGTGTCGGAACGACTGGCCCGGGGCGGCCTGAACAAGCTGGAACTGGCGGCAGGCCGCAGCACCTGGCAGATCCTCTGGGATCAGTTCAGCAACGTGATGCTGCTCATGCTGCTGGCGGTGGCCGCCGTGTCGGGGGCCGTCTCCCTGCACCAGCAGGAGTTCCCCAAGGATGCCATTGCCATCCTGGTGATCGTGGTGCTCAACGGCCTGCTGGGCTACCTGCAGGAGAGCAAGGCCCAGCAGGCGCTGCTGGCCCTGCGGGACATGGCCCAGCCGCTGGTGCAGGTGCGCCGCGACGGCCAGTGGCAACGGATCAACAGCGAGCAGCTGGTGCCCGGCGATCTGATCCGGCTGGAGGCGGGAGATCGGGTGCCCGCCGATGCCCGCCTGCTGGAGGTGGCCGATCTCGGTGTGCGCGAGGCCGCCCTCACCGGCGAAGCGGAGGCGGTGTTCAAGCAGGCGGATCTGCTGCTGGAGGAGAGCACGCCGGTGCTGGAGCGGCAGAACTGCCTGTTCCAGGGCACGGAGGTGGTGCGGGGCCGCGGTGTGGCGCTGGTGACCAGCACCGGCATGGCCACCGAACTGGGTCAGATCGCCGCGCTGATCAACACGGCCGGCGGCGAGAACACCCCGCTGCAGGAGCGCCTCGATGGCCTGGCCAAGGTGCTGGTGCTCAGCGCCCTGGGCCTGGTGGCGGTGGTGGTGGTGCTGGGTCTGCTGCTCGGCCAGGAGCCGCTCAACCTGCTGGAGGTGTCGCTGTCGATGGCGGTGGCGATCGTGCCCGAGGGCCTGCCGGCGGTGATCACCGTCACCCTGGCGATCGGCACCCAGCGGATGGTGAAGCGGGCCGCCCTGATCCGTCGCCTGCCGGCGGTGGAAGGCCTGGGGTCGGTCACTGTGATCTGCTCCGACAAGACCGGCACCCTCACCCAGAACCGCCAGGTGGTGCAGGAGTTGCGGGTCGGCACCGAGCGGGTGGCCGTGACCGGCCAGGGCTACGACCCCAGCGGCCGCATGGAAGCGGCCGCCCTGGCGGGGCCCGAAGGGGCCAACCCCGGCAGCGCCAGTGGCGCCCGCACCCTGCTGCTCCAGACCGGCGTGCTCTGCAGCGACGCCGAACACAAGCAACAGGCCGACGGCAGCTGGGAGATCCTCGGCGATCCCACCGAAGGGGCCCTCTCGGTGGTGGCCATGAAGGCCGGCATCGACGACTTTGCCCTGCGCAGCCACTTCCGCCGCGCCGCCGAAATCCCCTTCAGTTCCGAGCGCCAGCTGATGGCGGTGTGGATCGACGATCCCCACGGCGAACTGCAGGCCCCGCTCGGCAGCAGCGCCGCTGGCTCGGCTCAGCTGCTGATCAGCAAGGGAGCCCCCGAAGTGATCATCGGCCTGTGCGACCGCTGGATCGATGGCTCCGGCGTGACCGGCCTCAGTGAGCTTCAGCGGCAGTGGTGGCTGGAGCAGGCCCGCCAGCTGGCCGCCTCAGGGCTGCGGGTGCTGGCCTTCGCCTGCGCCCCCCACCACCACAGCACCGACCAGGAGCTCCATGGCCAGGTGCTGCTCGGGCTGATGGCCCAGCTCGATCCCGCCCGGCCCGAAGTGGCCCAGGCGGTGGCCACCTGCCGCCAGGCCGGCATCCGGCCGGTGATGATCACCGGCGACCATCCCCTCACCGCCCGGGCGATCGGCAGCGCCATCGGCCTCACCAGCAGCGACGGCGAGGTGATCCTCGGCCGGGAGCTGGAGAGGATGGAGGAGCCGGCCCTACGGGAGGCGGTGGCCCGCTGCAGCGTCTACGCCCGGGTGCCCCCCGATCAGAAGCTGCGCATCGTGAAGGCCCTGCAGGCCAACGGGCAGATCGTGGCCATGACCGGCGACGGCGTGAACGACGCGCCCGCCCTCAAGCAGGCCCACATCGGCGTGGCCATGGGCATCACCGGCACCGAGGTGAGCAAGGAAGCGGCCGACATGGTGCTGCTCGACGACAACTTCGCCACGATCGTGAACGCCGTGGAGGAAGGGCGGCTGGTGTACGCCAACATCCGCCGCTTCGTGAAATACATCCTCGGCAGCAATGTGGGCGAGCTGATCACCATCGCCTCAGCGCCGCTGCTGGGGCTGGTGGGCGTGCCGATGACCCCGCTGCAGATTCTGTGGATGAACCTCGTCACCGACGGGGTGCCCGCCCTGGCCCTGGCCCTGGAGCCCGGCGAGGCGGGACTGATGCAGCGGGCACCGGCGGAACCCGGCGAATCGATCTTCGCCCGCGGCATCGGCAGCTACATCCTGCGCATCGGCGTGGTGTTCGCCGTGATCGTGATCGCCCTGATGCTCTACGCCGCGGACCACAGCCGCGACCACTGGAAGACAATGGTGTTCACCACCCTGTGCCTGGCGCAGATGGGCCATGCCCTCTCGGCCCGCAGCGACCTGCCCCTGATCCAGGTGGCCCCCTTCTCCAATCCGTGGCTGATCTGGGCCGTGGTGCTCACCTCCGGGCTGCAGCTGCTGCTGCTCTATGTGCCCTTCCTGGCGAAGTTCTTCGGCACCCAACCCCTCAGCGGCCAGGAACTGCTGATCTGCGTTGGTTTCAGCCTGCTCCTGTTCCTCTACCTCGAACTGGAGAAGCTCTGGAGACTGTGGCGCCGCCACGCCCAGGCTGACAGCTGAGTGACGCTTGACGCCCTCGCCGCCCGCCTGATCGAGGCCATCACCACGGCGGTGGAGCTCAACCCCTGGCGGGGCTACGGGCTGATTGCCCTGGCCCTGCTGCTGGAGAACCTGATTCCTCCGATTCCCAGTGAACTGGTGATGCCCCTGGCGGGCTTTCTGGTGCAACAGCAGAAACTCCAGCTGCTGCCGGTGATCCTGGCGGGCCTCTCGGGCACCGTGCTCGGAGCCTGGTTCTGGTACGGGATCGGGCGTCTGGTGAATGAAGAGCACCTCGAGCACTGGCTCAGCCGTCGAGGCCGCTGGCTGGGATTGCGAGCCGCAGATCTCGCCACCAGCCGGCGCTGGTTCGCCCGGCACGGCACGGCGGTGGTGTTCTGGGGAAGGATCGTGCCCGGCATCCGGCCGTTCGTTTCGCTGCCGGCCGGCATTGAGCTGATGCCCCAGGGATCGTTCCTGTTCTGGACCACTGCCGGCAGCCTGATCTGGGTGCTGGCCCTCACCCTGGCGGGCGCAGCCCTGGGGGCGAACTACCGGGCAGTGATCGACGGGCTGGGTGTGCTCACCACCCTGGTGCGCGACGCGCTGCTGCTGATTCTGGCCGGGGCCGGGTGCTGGCTCGGGCTGCGCTGGCTGCGCCGCCGCAAGCATCAGCGCTGACGACGGTGCAGCGGCGCCACGACCATGCGATGCCGCAGCAGCGGGTGATCCTGCCGGCGGTGGGGCTGCAGCTCCGACCAGGGCCCAAGGGTCATCAACAGCAGCGGAGTGGCGATCAACAGCAGCAGGGCCAGCAGACCCGCCCAGTGACGATCCAGCAGCACCGGCAGCGGCGTGAGATCCGACTGGGGCAACCCACGCCCGCAATCACTGCAGATCAGCCGTGGGGGATGGTCAGCGGTCTTGGTGACCAGGCGGCCACCGCAGGAGGGACAGGTCAAGCCCGGTCAACGACGACCATCCCACAGGCTGGCATCCTCCGGGCCGATCGCACCGGGATGGGGTACAAAGCCAGGCCGCAGTCACGGCCCAGCTGATGGCGGCCCGGCCATCGAGGAGCCGAGGGCCACCAGGCGGCGGCTGAGCAGCAGCAACCCCAGCACGGTGGTGCCGCTCACCATCAGCACCAGGGCGGAGAACTGCACCGCATCGATCAAGCCAGCCGCCTGGGCACTGGTGGCGAACACCAGGCCCGGCAAGCCACGGGGCATCAGCCCCATCACCACCACCCAGCGATCCACACCCGCCGCCTGATCGGCACGGCTCACCCCCAGGGCACAGATCAGCTTGCAGGCGATCGCCAGCAGCATCAGCACGGCCGCCATGCCCCAGGCCGAGGGCTGCAGCAGGCTGGCTGCCTGCACCCGCATGCCCACACTGAGGAAGTAGAGGGGCAGAAACACCTCCGACAGCAGCGCCAGGGTGCTGGACAGGGCGCGGGCCTCAGGGCCGTCAGGGCGCATGGGAGCGAGGCGGTTGAACAGCACGCCGCCCCACAGGGCCCCGAGCAGGCTGGTGAGCCCGGCCAGCTCCCCCAGCCAGCTGCAGCCGATCAGCAGCAGCAGCATCCCCAGGGGCGTGGGCTGCCAGACGCCGCGGCGGCGCAACCACCAGCGCGCAGCGGGAAAGCTGGCCAGCACCACGGCCACCCCCAGCAGCGGACCCAGGCCGCCGATGGCTCCGGCTGTGGAGCCGGCGGGCCCCAGCAGCATCGCCGCCGTGAGCAGGGCGATGGCCGGCAGGTCGTCGAGCACGGAGACCCCCACCAGCAAGGCACCGGAAGGGGTGTGCAGGGCGCCCGCCTGGGAGAGGCTGCGCAGGGTGACCCCCGTGCCGGTGGCACTGAGAACCGCCACCCCCAGCAGCGTGGCGGCCGGCGACAACCCGAACAGCTGATGCAGCGGCCACCAGGCCAGCAGGGGCGTCAGTGCCGAGAGGAGCACGGTGCGCAGCACAGCAACCGGCCTGGACCCCAGCAAGCCACCGCGCACCTCCAGGCCCACCTGGAAGAAGAGCGCCAACACCCCCAGTTCGGTGATGCCGGCCAGGGGCTGGATGCGTTCGAACGGCACCAGGCTGTTGCCGAGCAGGAAACCCACCAGCAGTTCCAGCACGATGGCGGGCACGGCCCAGCGGGCCAGCCGTGCCGCCGTGATCCGCGCCACCAGCACACCCACCAGCAACAGCAGCAGGGTGGTGAGCAGCGAGGAGGGCACGGCAATCAGCCCGGCAGGATCACGCGGTTGATCACATGCACCACGCCGTTGTCGCAGTGGATGTCGGCCTGCACCACCGTGGCGTTCTTCACCTCAAAGGGTTCGCTGCGGCGGATCGGAATCGGAGCGCCCTCCAGGCTGTCCCACTGGGGCCGGGCCGTGAGCACCTCGCGAGAGAGAGCCCCGGCGATGACGTGAAACTTGAGGATGCGGGCCAGTTGCGGTGGGTTGTCCACCAGGGTCTGCACCGTGCCGGGGGGCAGGGCCGCGAAGGCCTCATCCACCGGTGCGAGCACCGTGAAGGGGCCCTCGCCCTCCAGGGCTGTGCGCAGACCGGCGGCATCGACCGCCGCGAGCAGGGTGTTGAAGCAGCCGGCGCCGGCGGCGGTGTCGAGAATCGTGGCCATCAGCGGTAGTCTTGGTTATGGATGTCGGTGAGGCGGGCTTCCGGCCGGAGGAAGCGATCCATCTGCGCTTCAAAAAAGCGGCGATTGGCCAGCAGATGTTCCGGGTCGGTGTCGTCGAGCGGATAGAGCAGGGCGCAACGCAGGGCCTGGATCACCGCCGAGGTCACGTTGTACATCGAGCGCTGGAAGGTGATGCCCAGCTGAATCAGCTGGTCCTCCTCACCGCGCCTGTGCTGGCGGTAGATCTGCTGCAGATAGGGGGGCAGGAAATGGAGCATGTCCTGCATCAGCAGGGTGGGCGGAATGCCCGCCGATCCCACCGGATACACGTCGGCATAGAGGATGCCGTAGTGGAAATCAGCCTGATCGGCCGGCACCTGGCCCGCCTGGGCGTTGTAGCTCTTGGTGCCACGGAAGGGAGAGGTGCGATAGAACACCGCCTCCACATAGGGCAGGGCCGCTTCATAGAGCCAGGTGAAGCCCTCGCTCTTGGGAATGATCTCAAAGCACTCCCCACCGATGAACACATGGTGATAAATCGGCCGCCCGGCCACGGCGAAGATGCCGTTCACCAGGAAGTTCATGGCATCCGGAACGCCCTTGAAGCCGCCTTCGTCGTAGATGTCGCTCATCTCGAAGAACACCGGCGCCATCACCTCCCAGAACAGGCCGAGGTTGGCGTAGTAGCTCAGTTGGCGAACCTGCTCCAGGAACATCTCCGGGAACAACTTGTACAGCCCCAGCATCAGGGGATTGCCCTTGAAATAGGCCTTGATCGCCCGATCGGCGTTGGCCTTGTAGGCATCGCTCGCGAGGTAGTCGTTGAAGCGACCGCCCATGCCCTGGTGCCAGAACATGGCCTGCATGCAGGCCTCGGCGAACTCCATGTTCACCCGGTCGTGCCAGAGGTGATGCAGCAGCTTGGGCATGCGGCGGGTTTCGCCGCGCTCCATGAACGCCAGCAGCTCGGGATGGGCCTTCTCGGTGCCGCGCCAGATGCGCAGCTGCGACTGCTCACCGGCGTAGCTGTTGGGCCGATCCAGATACTCCTGGGAGATGAAGTACTTGAAGGCCGGCAGCGGATTGAGAAACACCCGCTCGGCGATGTAGAGCAGGTCGCGCCAATAGAAGTCCATCGGCACGGCATAGGCCTTGTAGATGCCGATGATCTGCTGGAGGTTTTCGGGCGTGTCCGGCAGCATCGAGCCGCCGGCCTCGAGCCGATGGATCACATCGGCGTAGCGGTGGGTGGAGGGGGGAATCAGCGGCGCCTTGGTGGGCTGTGGAGCGGTGGTGGCGGTCATGCGGGGAGCTCGGCGGAGTGGGCGTTGGTGGGAGCCAGGGCGATCACCGTGACCGCCTCACTGCTGCGCAGGGCCAGGCTGGCGGTGGTGGCCTCGCTGAAACCGGTGAGGGCTCCGGGCCACAGCCCCGCCAGCAGCACCAGGGCCGAGAGCACCAGGGCGGGTGTTCGCTCGGCCCAACTGGTGCCGGCCCAGTTGGCGCGGGCGTTATCCAGGCGACCGAAGCCCACGCGGTTGAACAGGCGCACGGCGTAGACGGCCGTGAGGCCAGAGGCCACCAGGCACACCAGGGTGGGCCAGGGGAAGGCCACCCAACTGCCCTCGAACACCAGCAGTTCGGCCACGAAGCCCGCCAGGCCTGGAACACCGGCGGCGGCCATCAGCGCCAGCAGCATCAGGCCCAGGGTGAAGGGCAACCCGCGCTGGGCATTGAGCAGACCGGAGAGTTCGGGGATGGCCGCGGTGCCGGTCTTGGCCTCGATCATCCCCACAAGGCAGAACAGCAGGGCGATGATCAGGCCGTGGGCCAGCATCTGGGCGATCACCCCCTGCAGGCTCAGCGGAGTGGCGGCGGCCAGGGCCAGCAGCAGCATGCCCATGTGGCCGAGGGAGCTGTAGGCCACCAGCCGGCGCATGTCCAGCTGGGCGATGGCATTGAGGGCGCCGTAGATGGCGCTGATGGCACCGGCGGCGGCAATCCAGGGCGACCAGGCGGTCCAGGCATCGGGCAGAAAGTCCACGCCGAAGCGCAGCAGCCCGTAGGCCCCCAGCTTCGACACAGCCCCGGCCAGCAGCATCGCCACCGGTGTGGGGGCCTGGCTATAGGTGAGAGGCTGCCAGCCATGCAACGGCACCACGGGCAACTTGAGGCCGAAGGCCAGCAGCACCAGCGCCAGCAACCAGCGCTGCTGGGCCTCGGAGAGGCCGTGGCTGGCGAGGGCCGCGAAGCTGAAATCCAGTCCGCCGGGATTCAGCCAGCCGAAGGCCAGCACCGCCGCCAGCAGGGCAACGCCAGACACGGCCCCATAGACCAGAAAACGGATGGCCGCCCCGGCCCGCCGCTCGCCGCCCCAGATCGCCACCAGCAGGGTGGTGGGGATCAAGATCAGCTCGTAGGCCAGCAGAAACAGCAGGGCATTGCGGGCCAGGAACGAGCCCATCAGGCCCAGATTCGTGGCCAGCAGCAGGGGATAGAACAGCCGCGGGCGGCTCTGATCGCCCGGTGAGGCCAACACCGCCATGGCGGTGAGCAGAGCGGCCAACAGCACCATCGGCAGCGACACCCCATCGAGCCCCAGCTCAAGCCGCAGGCCCAGGCGGGGCAGCCAGCTGAGCGAGAGATCGGCGGGCGGATGGCGCCACAGCCAGAAGCCAGTGGCCAACTGCAGCAGTGCAGCCCCCAGGGCGCCGCGGCGCACCCAGGCGGAAGCCACCGGGAGCAGGGGCAGGGCCACCCCCGCCAGCAGCGGGATCAGAAGAAGAGCGAGCAACAACATGGCGAGGCGATCAGCGGGCGAGCAACCAGGCGGCCATCAGCAGCACGCCAAGCACGAGCGAGAGGGCATAGGCCTGGGAGCGGCCGGAGGTGGTGAGGCTGAGGCGACGGGCACCCTCCAGGGCCACCTCACCGGTGCCACTGCTGAAGCCATCCACCAGCTGGCTGTCACTCCAGGCACTGAAGCGAGCCAGTCGCACCACCAGGGCCACCACGGTGCGGTGATAGAAGGCCTCGGTGTGCATGTCCTCCGCCAGCCAGTGCTGGATCCCGCCCAGGCCTGAGGGCAGTTCGGCCAGGGGGTGGGGGCGCAGATAGAACCAGGCGGAGCTGCCGGCGCCCAGCAGGGTGGACAGCAGCAACGGCCAGCCCAGGGGGCCCCAGCCGGGCAGGGGCGAAAGCGGATACACGCCGATCTGCACCAGCAGCTGGGGGATGTGCAACACCAGGCCCATCAGCAGCAGGGTGGGCAGCACCATCAGCCACAGCACCTCGGCTGAACGGACGGTGAACGGGCTGGGGCGACCGCCCCAGATCAGGCCGAACACCCGCATCAGGGAGGCACTGAGCAGGGCGTTGGTGATCAACACCAGTCCCCCCAGCACCAGCGGCAGGTCGCTGCCGGCCGCCAGCTGCAGCAGCTCCCGCAGGGCGGCGAAACCACCGAAGGGGGGCAGACCCATCAACGCGGCGGCCCCCACCAGGAAGGCCATCCCCACCAGCGGCCGGCGGCTCCACAGCCCCCCGAGCTGGGTGAGGTCCTGGGTCACGTTGCTGATCACCACCGTGCCCACCGCCATCAGCATCAGGGCCATCGGCAGCGGATACACCAGCAGCAGGTGGTCGGCAACCGTGATGCCCCCCAGGCCCACGGCCACGAACAGCAGCCCGAGCCAGCTGCTCACCAGGAAGCTCATGGCACGCTTCACATCCACCTGCCCCAGGGCGATCAGGGCCGCCACCAGGGCGGTGGTGCCGCCCACCACCACCAGCACCCCCTGCACCAGGGGGCTGAGCGCAATCAGCGGCTCCAGCCGCAACAGCACCCAGGCGCCACCGATCACCACCACCGAGTTGCGCAGCACCGTGGAGGGCAGCGGACTCTCCATCGCCTCATCCAGCCAGAGGTGCAGGGGAATCTGGGCACACTTGCCCATGGGGCCGGCGATCAGGGCCAGCAGAATCAGCTGGAATCCGGCCGGCAGGGGCTGGCCGTTGTTGGTGAGCTCGGCGGCCCAGGCCTGCAGGCCATGGAAGTTCCAGGTGCCGGTGACCGGCAGCAGGGCGATCACACCGGCCAGCAGCACCAGGTCGCCGATGCGCTTGGTGAGGAAGGCATCGCGGGCCCCCTTCACCACCAGGCTCTGGTTGTACCAGGTGCCAACAATGATGTAGGTGCCCACGGTGAGCAACTCCAGCAGCACGTAGCTGAAGAACACCGAATCGGTGAGCACCAGGCCGCAGAGGCCCGATTCAAAAAAGCTGAGGCTGCCGAAGAAGCGCGGCCAGCCCCAGTCCATCTCCAGATAGCCGATCGAATAGATCTGCACCAGCACATGCAGGCCGGTGATCACGGTCATGGCGATCAACGCCGGCTCCGTGACCAGCCCATCGAAACCGATGCGCAGGCCGGCCGTGTCGAGCCAGGTCCAGTGGAAGCTGGGCGGGGCGTAGAGGGCAGCGGCGCCGGCAGCGGAATTGCTGTGCAGGCCCACCAGGGCCAACAGGCTGTGGCCGAAGGCGATGGTCACCATCAGCAGGTTGATGTAGCCCGACGGGCGAGGCCCGGTGCGGGAGATCAACCCTGGCGACCACAGCAGGCTCATCAGTGCCCCCACCAGGGGATAGAGGGGCACCAACCAGGCCGTCTCAATCAGGGAAACGGTCATCGGCAATCAGGGGGTACAGGCAACGGAGAAACCGTTGGAACCGCCGGCCAGCCATGGATCTGGGCGACGAACCTCCGACGTGGCGTGAACGGTAAAAAACCGGCCGCCCCGATTGGGGAGCCACGGACAGAGGCATTGCCTATCTGCGCGGCAAGAGAAACTGATCAAACAGGTTGAACGGGTTGAAGCGAGGCGATCGGCCGGCGGTGTTCCTGAGACGGCTCCCTTGCGGCGGGGCCCGCACCAGTGCCAGGACAGAGCCACAGCGGCGGAGGGAGCCCCATGCGCTCCAGCCTCAACGACCTGCTTTCCCAGCTGGTGCAGCGCGGTTGGGCGAAGCTCGATCCCCCTGCGGGGATGCCGCGGGCGGCACCGCCGGGGCCGTGGTGGACGATCGACATCGGGCAGGTGACCACCGTGACCCTGCATCCGTGGCAGCAGGGGGTGCTGGAGTTCACCCTCACGGTGCTGGCCGACCCGCAGAACGGGATTCAGTCGTTTGAACTGGAGTGCAACGCCATGCCGGTGCCGGTGGCGTTGATCAACTGGTGGAGTGGGCTGGATGCGGCACTGCTCCAGGCCGGCTGGCTGAGAGACCAGCTGATGGCGGCCTGGGAGCGGGAAATCAGCACCGGTGGGGAACTGCCCTGACCCGGGGCTGCAGGCGCGTCAAGCGAAGCGGCGCCGGCCGTCGTTGAAGCTGTTGAAGCTGCTCACCTCCGCCGAGCTGCCCCGCCCCTGGCTCAGCTTCCAGACGTTGCGGCTCACCCGGGTGGCCCGCAGGCCGCCGCGCTCCACCACGGCACCACCGGGGCGCGCCCCCATCAGGTAGGTCACCTCAGCCGTGCTCAGGGGAGCGCCGGTGCGCAGGGCCAGATCCGTGAGTTCAAGCCGCTGGCGCAGGCCGTTCACATCGCAGCTGCCGCCGTCTTCGGCGTCGCTCCACCGCCAGGGGAGCTCGCCACCCTCGGCCAGCTTGCGCATCATCCCCATCCCCACCAGGGCCAGGGCCTGATCGGAACTCAGGCTCGAGCCAGGGGCGTCGGCAGCGGCAGGAGCTGGCGGGGCAGAGCGCTTGGTGGCCACAGGGGCAGGGACATTGGCTGTGCTGCAAGGTACCGGCTGCGCCGCTGCCGGCAAGGGGCTCAGCCCCGACCGGGGAGGCGGAACCCACGAGCGGTAAGATCCCCCCACTCCATCCGCCAGGAATCGCGAAGGCAGCCCGGCATGGAGCGACGAGCATCACGGTCTGCCACCCGAGCTGAATCGCAGGGGATGCGGCGGCCAGGCGGTGTCCAGATCACCGGCACCGAGGTGGTGAGCAGCCCCTCGCCGTCGGCGGCCAGCTGTGTGATCACCACCGACAGCGAAGGGGCCCGGCTGTCGCGCCAGAGCAGCCAGGTGCAGTCGATCGAGCTGCGCACCTATGTGTTTCTCGATTCGCTCCAGCCCCAGCTGGCGGCCTACATGGGCACGGTGAGCCAGGGCTTCCTGCCGATCCCTGGCGATGCCTGCCTCTGGCTGGAGGTGTCGCCGGGGATGGCGGTGCACCGCGTCACCGACATCGCCCTCAAGGCCAGCACCGTGCGCCTGGGCCAGATGATCGTGGAGCGGGCCTTCGGCTCCCTGGCCCTCTACCACCGCGACCAGAGCAATGTGCTCCACTCCGGCGACGTGGTGCTGGAGGCCATCGGCAGCACGGTGGAGCAGCGCAGCCGCTGCACCGTGAGCTGGACCGAGATCATCCGCGCCATCACGCCCGACCATGCGGTGCTGATCAACCGCCAGAACCGGCGCGGTTCGATGATCCAGGCCGGCATGAGCATGTTCATCCTCGAAACAGAACCGGCCGGCTACGTGTTGATCGCCGCCAACGAAGCGGAGAAGGCCAGCAACATCACCATCGTGGATGTGAAGGCGGTGGGGGCCTTCGGGCGTCTCACCCTGGCGGGGCGCGAAGGCGACGTGGAGGAGGCCGCGGCGGCGGCCATGCGGGCGGTGGACCACGTCAACCGACGCGCCCTGGGCTGAGGGGCTGTGGGCTAGCGCCTAACCCAGCCCCAGCAACCGCTTGAGTTGAGGAGCCAGGGCGCGGGCCGCCTTGCCGCGACTGCCCAGCTTGTCCTTGAGGTGCCCGGGCATGGCGGCATAGGTCATGCCGGCCTCCCGCACCCAGAAGATCGGGTCGTAACCGCCGCCATGGCCCTGCGGGGCCGTGAGGATCTCGCCGCGGCAGATGCCCTCGGCCTCCAGCACCGTGGTGCCCCCGGGATCGGCCAGGGCCATGGCGCTGTTGAAGCTGGCACTGCGGTAGGGCGTGGGGCCCAGTTCCCGCAGCAGCCGATGGATGCGTTCGTGGTCGGTGGGGGCGTAGCGGGCGGAATACAGGCCGGGGGCTCCCCCCAGGGCATCCACCTCCAGGCCCGAGTCGTCGGCCAGGGCCCAGTGGCCGGTGAGCCGGGCCACGGTTTCCGCCTTGAGGCGCGCATTCTCCAGGTAGGTGCTGCCGGTTTCCTCAATCTCCAGGCCGCCGGGCTGCTGGCGCAGCTCCAGCTCCACCGCGTCGAGCATCGCCCCGATCTCGGCCACTTTGTAAGCGTTGCCACTGGCGATCACCAACACCGGCCGTTGCACACGTCCCACACCAGGGACGGCCATTGTGGCGAACGGCTGGCAGCCAGACGGGAAAGGCAGGCTGGGTTGAACATTCCACCCCGGAAAACTCCAGGGTTGCCTGCCGTGCCGAAACCGTAGGCATGGCGCCGGGGGGAGACAAGGCTGGGTTGCCTGATGTGTGCGACGACAGACAAGCCAGGCCCAGACCCGTAGGGTGCAGGGAACTGCTGGTGGCGGGCGATCCATGGAGACCAGCCTGGTCCTGCAGAACCTGCTCACACCGCCGGTTCTGTTCTTCTTCCTCGGCGTGATCGCCGTACTGGTGGGCTCCGATCTGGAGATCCCCGCGCCGCTGCCGAAGCTGTTCTCCCTCTATCTGCTCCTGGCCATCGGCTTCAAGGGGGGGCTGGAGCTGGCCCACAGCGGCCTAGGGGGTCAGGTGTTGCCCACCCTCGGGGCGGCGGTGCTGATGTCTCTGCTGGTGCCCGTCTACAGCTTCGCCATGCTGCGGCTCAAGCTCGACGGCTTCAATGCCGCCGCCATTGCCGCCACCTACGGCTCCATCAGCGCCGTGACATTCATCACAGCCGAGAGCTTTCTGGAAAACCAGAACCAGCACTTCGATGGCTTCATGGTGGCGGCGCTGGCGCTGATGGAGTCGCCGGCGATCATCGTGGGGTTGCTGTTGGTGAGGCTGGCGGCGCCGCAACAACAGCAGCGGCCGGGGGCCAAGGGGATGCAGTGGGGCACGGTGCTCAACGAGGCCTTCCTCAACAGCTCGGTGTTTCTGCTGGTGGGCAGCCTGCTGATCGGGGTGCTGGTGTCGGCCTACAGCCCCCACAGCGCCGAGAAGATGCTCCCCTTCACCGACAAGCTGTTCTACGGGGCCCTGAGTTTCTTCCTGCTCGACATGGGCATCGTGGCGGCGCAGCGCATCAACGACCTGCGGCGGGCGGGGGCCTTTCTGATCGGCTTCTCGGTGTTGATGCCACTGCTGAATGCCCTGATCGGAGCGCTGATCGCCAGGGGGCTGGGGCTGTCGCCGGGGGACGCCCTGCTGTTTGTGGTGCTCTGCGCCAGTGCCTCCTACATCGCGGTTCCGGCGGCCATGCGCATGACCGTGCCGGAGGCCAACCCCAGCCTCTACATCTCCACAGCCCTGGGGGTCACCTTCCCCTTCAACATCATTGTGGGGATCCCCCTGTACATGGCCCTGGTCAACAAACTGATTGCCCCTGGAGGCTGAACGGATGAAACGCGTCGACCTGATCCTGAGCGAGCGGGAACTGGATGCGGTGATCGAAGCCATCGATGCCGCCGGAGCCCCGGGCTACTCCGTGATGAAGCACGTCACCGGCCGGGGCCCCCATGGCTCGGTGTCGGACGCCATGGATTTCAGCGGCCTCGGGGCGAACGCCCACGTGATCGTGTTCTGCGAACCCCAGATCCTGCCGAAGCTGCGGGAGGGCATCCAACCCCTGCTCGACTACTACGGAGGCGTGGCCTACGTGGCGGAAGCGGATCCGCTCTGAGCGTCGGTGCCCGCGTTAACCAAATCCGGGAGGGCCTGAGGCCGACCTGACAAGCATCCCCAAAGTTTTGTGTGGCACTGATGAGGGCGTCTTATCAGTGGGTGCACAGACGGTGATGGACAGAGGGGAGCCAATGGCTTGACGTAGGGATCGGCTGGCGACCATGGTTGCAGGCGAACATTCCACCCCTCCTCCAGGAGCAGGTAATGGCTAACGAAACCATGGGCATCGCCCTCGGCATGATCGAGACCCGGGGCCTGGTTCCCGCGATCGAAGCCGCTGACGCCATGACCAAGGCCGCCGAAGTGCGCCTGATCGGTCGTGAGTTTGTGGGCGGCGGTTACGTGACCGTTCTGGTCCGTGGCGAAACCGGCGCCGTGAACGCTGCCGTTCGCGCCGGTGCCGATGCCTGCGAGCGCGTGGGCGATGGCCTGGTGGCCGCCCACATCATTGCTCGCCCCCACCGCGAGGTGGAGCCTGCTCTGAACAGCAGCGCCGGCTTCGTGGGTTCCAAGGACTGAGGCCTGATGCGCGCCGTTGACGGCCGCTCAATCCTCTGACCTGTTTCCCAGAACCCACCCGGAGATTCTCCATGGCAAAGAAGTACGACGCTGGGGTTAAGGAGTACCGCGACACGTATTGGACTCCTGACTACGTTCCCCTCGATTCCGACCTGCTGGCTTGCTTCAAGTGCACCGGCCAGGAAGGTGTGCCCCGCGAGGAAGTGGCTGCCGCTGTGGCCGCTGAGTCCTCCACCGGCACCTGGTCCACCGTGTGGTCCGAGCTCCTCACCGACCTCGACTTCTACAAGGGCCGCTGCTACCGCATCGAAGACGTTCCTGGCGACAAGGAATCCTTCTATGCGTTCATCGCCTACCCCCTCGACCTGTTCGAAGAGGGTTCCATCACCAACGTGCTGACCTCCCTGGTCGGCAACGTGTTCGGCTTCAAGGCCCTGCGCCACCTGCGCCTGGAAGACATTCGCTTCCCGCTGGCCTTCATCAAGACCTGCATGGGTCCGCCGAACGGCATCCAAGTCGAGCGCGACCGGATGAACAAGTACGGCCGTCCCCTGCTGGGCTGCACCATCAAGCCGAAGCTCGGCCTGAGCGGCAAGAACTACGGCCGTGTGGTGTATGAGTGCCTCCGCGGTGGTCTCGACTTCACCAAGGACGACGAGAACATCAACTCGCAGCCCTTCCAGCGCTGGCAGAACCGTTTCGAGTTCGTGGCCGAAGCTGTGAAGCTGGCCGAGCAGGAAACCGGCGAGAAGAAGGGGCACTACCTCAACTGCACCGCCGCCACTCCTGAGGAGATGTATGAGCGCGCCGAGTTCGCCAAGGAACTGGGCCAGCCCATCATCATGCACGACTACATCACCGGTGGCTTCACCGCCAACACCGGTCTGGCGAAGTGGTGCCGCAAGAACGGCATGCTGCTGCACATTCACCGCGCCATGCACGCGGTGATCGACCGTCACCCCAAGCACGGCATCCACTTCCGGGTGCTGGCCAAGTGCCTGCGTCTCTCCGGTGGTGACCAGCTCCACACCGGCACCGTGGTGGGCAAGCTGGAAGGCGATCGTCAGTCCACCCTGGGCTACATCGACCAGCTGCGCGAATCCTTCGTTCCCGAAGATCGCAGCCGCGGTAACTTCTTCGACCAGGATTGGGGCTCCATGGGCGGCGTGTTCGCCGTGGCCTCCGGCGGTATCCACGTGTGGCACATGCCCGCGCTGGTGAGCATCTTCGGCGACGACTCGGTGCTCCAGTTCGGTGGTGGTACCCACGGTCACCCCTGGGGTTCCGCTGCAGGTGCTGCGGCCAACCGCGTGGCTCTCGAAGCCTGCGTCAAGGCCCGCAACGCCGGTCGCGAAATCGAGCGCGAAGGTCGCGACATCCTCCTGGAAGCCGCGAAGCACAGCCCCGAGCTGGCCATCGCCCTCGAGACCTGGAAGGAAATCAAGTTCGAGTTCGACACCGTCGACAAGCTCGACGTCCACTGATCAAACGTCCACTGATCACTCAACCACAGGCCAGCGGGAGATCGGCTTTACTGCCACTCCCCTGCCTGGTTGAGCGGACAGAGAACCCCAGAACGGTTCAACCATTCCATCCATCTCAAGGATCCCCATGCCCTTCAAGAGCACCGTGGGTGACTACCAAACAGTCGCCACCCTGGAGACGTTCGGCTTCCTGCCGCCCTTCACCCAGGACGAGATCTACGACCAGATCGCTTACATCATTGCCCAGGGTTGGAGCCCGCTCGTTGAGCACGTCCACCCCAGCAACTCCATGGCCACCTATTGGTCTTACTGGAAGCTGCCCTTCTTCGGTGAGAAGGATCTGAGCGTGATCGTGAACGAGCTGGAAGCTTGCCACCGCGCCTATCCCGACCACCACGTGCGTCTGGTGGGCTACGACGCCTACACCCAGAGCCAGGGTGCCTGCTTCGTGGTGTTCGAAGGCCGCTGAATTCAGCGCCTTCATCCTTTGCGGTCCCGGACTGCGTCCGGGACCCAATCTCCATCGATCAACAGCTGAACAGATGATCAACAGCACCGAGGCTTCGGTGGGTTGATGGGATCTGCGCTGTTGCGTTCCAATCAGTCATTCCATTACGCCGGGCGGACATGGCCAGCAACTCGAGTCGTGAAGCAGCTCTGGAGCGCCGCAAGGCGTTGACCAATGGCGGCAAGAAAGCCGCTGGGCGCTACACCTCCGGCTCCAGCCGCGTGCGCACCGCCGCGGATGCCCGCCCCACCCGCACCAACACCGCCCAACAGCCCGCCACCGACGCCACGGTGGTGGCGAGCCCCAGCAAGGTCGCCGAGATCAGGGGCAGCTCCCCCGCCGCCAGCGATCGCTCCCGGCGCCCCGCCGGCCTTGGCTCCGCCGCCGCAGCACCCCGCAGCGCCGCCAAGCCGATCGCCAACCCCAGCCGTGAGTTGGTGCTGGCCCGCCGCGAAGCCCTGAGCCGCAGCGGCAAGCGGGCCGACAAGTCGCAGGACCGCAGCCGCGCCGAGGCGGCCAAGGCCGCATCGATCGCCGGCAGTGCCCCTTCCGCCAGCGATCCCTCCCGCCAACAGGGCAGCCACACCTGCATGTGCCAGGGGCAGAAGCAGGAGGCTCCCTCAACCGCGGCCCCCAGCCTCTCCCTCGGCAACCGCACGGCGACTGGCAACAGCGACCGGGCCGCGGCGCATGCCGCAACCAAGAAGGGCACAGCCCAGCACAACCCCAGCCGTGCCCTGGTGCTCGCCCGCCGCGACGCCCTGGCCAAGCGGGGCAAATCCGCCAGCACCAGCGCCAGCTCCGGCGGCGCTGCGGTGGTGCGCCAGGGCAACCCCGATCTGAGCACCCGCGAACTGGCCCAGAAGCTGCGGGAACTGAAGAACAAGAGCGGCAGCGCCGGCATCGTGCGCACGGGCAGCGGCAGTGCCGCCACCCGACCCAGCGGCCCCAACCGCCGTGGCGCCAAACAGGCCGCCGAGGCCAGCCTCAAGGTGGGCGTGAGCGAAACCCTGGCGGGTCAGGTGGTCACCGGCACCCAGGCCAACCGCTCCCCCAAGACCACCGGCAACGAGGCCGCCACCTGCCGCACCATCACCGGCACGGAGTATCTCGGCGCCGAGGTGTTCCAGGCCTTCTGCGGCACCCAGCCCAGCCCGGTGCAACCCGCCAAGGTGCGGGTCAGCGCCACCAGCCACGGCAACCGGGTCACCGGCAATGAGGTGGGCCGCAGCGAGAAGGTCACCGGCGACGAGCCCGGCACCTGCAAGAACGTTACCGGCACCGAGTACATCTCGGCCAACCAGTCGGCCGCCTACTGCGGCACCAGCACGCCCTCGGTGCGCAAGGTGGGCCACAGCAGCACCGAAGCCGGTCGTCCGGTGTCGGGTGTGCTGGTGGGCCGCAGCGAAAAGGTCACCGGCGATGAGGCGGGCTCGGGCCGCCAGCTCACCGGCGACCAGTACCTGGGCCGCGAGCCCCAGGCCCCCGGCCGTGCCCCCACCAAAGTGGCGTCGCTCAACACCCTGCGCGGCACCGGCGTCACAGGCACCCACGTGGGCCGCAGCGAGCGCGTCACCGGCGATGAACCCGGCAGCTGCCGTCTGGTGACGGGCGACGAGTACGTGGGCAGCCAGCAGTTCGAGGCCTTCTGCGGCACTCGCCCTGCCCCCGAGGCCGCCAAGGTGGGCTTCAGCATCACCAACAAGAACCTGGTGGTGAGCGGCACCCGCACGGGCCGCAGCGAAAAGGTCACCGGCGATGAGCCCGGCACCTGCAAGGTCGTCACCGGCACCCCCTACGCCGGCCTGGAGCAGGCGGGCCAGTGGTGCTCCACGCAGCAGGTTCAGGCCGTGCGGGAGCGTCTGCCGATGGCCATGGCCATGGCAAGCCGCCGCATGACCGGCACCAAGCCGGGGGTGGGCGGCGTGATGACCGGCGATGAACGCGGCGCCTGTGAAGACGTCACCGGCACCCCCTACATCGGCGCCGATCAACAGGCTGAGGCCTGCGGCCTCTCCAGCGGCTCCGGCACTGCCGCCCCGGACTTTCCCCAGCCCCTCAGCGGCGCCGCCTGGCAGCAGTTCAGCGTGCAGTCGCCAGCCCGGGAAGCCCAGGTGGAGCGGGAGCGCAGCGGCGCCGTCACCGGCAGCACCTATGAGTTCGGCGGGAGGATCACCGGCCCTTTTGACATGGCCGGCGGCAAGGTCACCGGCACTGAACAGTTTCGCTTCGACCGCCGCGCCCCCCAGCCCCTGGCCAGCGCCGCCCCGGTGACCGCCGATGAGGATCTGCGCCCTGCCTCCCGTGTCACCGGTGAGGGCTCCGGCAACCGCATCACCGGCGACGACTGGGACCGCGGCGATCGCGTGACCGGCACCGAGGGCAGCTCAGCCCGCCGGCGCAACCCCACCCGGGTGGGCCCGATGAGCGCCATGCCCAGCGCCCAGCCCAAGCGCAACACCGAGGTGGCCGTGCCCGTGAGCCGCGTCACCGGCTCCAGCGGCAGCACCGATCAGGGCTCCCTGATCACGGTCTCCGGCGGCGCCCGCGGCTGAGGGACATAACAGATGCCCCGGCGTTCGGCCCCTCGCTTCAAGCCCCTGGCACCGACCGCTCCGCGGCGGCGCCCCGGGACCACTCCGGATCCCGGCACCGACCAGGCTGAAGGCAGCGGCGGCCCTGGTCTGGCGCCGGTCACGGCGTTCAGCAAGGTGCTGCAGCAGCGGGAACTGGCCATGGCGGCACGCCAGGGGAATGGCCGCAGCAGCGGCAGCAGCGTGGCGCCCCCCGGCCGTCGGGTGCGGGCCGTGGCCACCCAGGTGATCCGCGGCGCCAGCAGCCCCAATGCCGGGCTCCACCCCCTGAGCAACGGCCAGGCCAACGCCACCCTGCGGGCCTACGAGGAGGCCACGAAGAACGCCTTCGATCGGATCGTGCCGGTGTTGAAACGGCTGTCCGCCCTGCAGCACGAGGCCGATTTCACCGCCCGCGCCCAGCAACTGGCCAAGGCCGAACTGGGCTATGAGCTGCCGCTGCCGATCCTCGAAAACGCCTGGACCAGCCAGCTGGACATGCGCACCCTGTTCGCTTGGTGTGTGTTCGAGGCCTACGAGCAGACCAGCCTCAACTTCTTTGAAGCCGATCCCCTGGCGGGGCAGGCGGCCAGCCCTGATGCCGAAGCCTTCAATGCCTTCCTGCTGGACTGCGGTTTCCATCTGCTGGATGTGACCCCCTGCGCCGACGGACGCCTGGCCCATGCGGTGGCCTACGGCCTGCGCCTGCCCTTCAGCTCCGTGCGTCGCCGCCCCCACGCCGGCGCCATGTTCGATGTGGAGAACACGGTGGATCGCTGGGTGAAAACCGAGCATCGCCGCTACCGCGAGGGTCTGCCCAACCCCGCCCACGACGACACCCGGTACCTGAAGGTGGTGGTGTATCACTTCAGCTCCAAGGATCCCTGCCACGAGGGCTGCGCGGCCCACGGCAGCAACGACCAGGCCGCCGCCGCCGAGGGGCTCCAGCGGCTGCAGGATTTCCAACAGGCCGTGGAGAACAGCTTCTGCTGCGGGGCCTCGGTGGATCTGCTGCTGATCGGCATGGACACCGACACCGACGCCATCCGGGTGCATGTGCCCGGCCGCGACGGCAGCACGGATCTGGAGCGCTGGCTCGATGCCCGCGACGTGTATGAAGCCACCCGCCCCTTGCGGGCGGATCAGGCCCGTGAGCGCATTGCCCAACTGGTGCTGGAATCGGCGGCATCCCAGCCGGATGCGGGAATGGTGAAGCTGATCTCCCGGCTGATCGAGAACAACCTCTCCCAGATCGACTACGTGCGCCAGTACCACGGCGGCAGCTACAGCGACAACGGCCACGCCGAGCGCTTCATCGGCGTGGGCATCGGCTTCAAGGAGATCCACCTGCGCAACCTCACCTACTTCGCCTACATGGACACGGTGGAGGAGGGGGCCCCCGACCTGGATGTGGGCGTGAAGATCTTCAAGGGGTTGAATGTGTCGCGCGGGCTGCCGATTCCGGTGGTGCTGCGCTTCGACTATCACGGTGCGGTGCCGGGCGCCCGGAAACGGGCCATCGACCACTGCGAGCGGGTGAAGGCCGCCATCGAGAGCCGCTACAGCGACCTCTGCCAGCAGGGGTTGCTGCACACCCTGCTCACCGTGCGCGATCGCGACCGCGCTGTGCCCGCTGAGACCGTAAGTTCCTCAATCACGTTCAACACCGGAGGGGGTCACTGAGATGTTGATTTGCAAGGTCGTCAAACCCCTGGTTTCCACCAACCGCATCGCCGATTTTCAGCACAAGCACCTGCAGGTGGTTCTGGATGGCAGCACCCAGAAGGTGGCCGTTGATGCGGTGGGCTGCGTCCCCGGCGACTGGGTGATCTGCGTGGGCAGCTCGGCGGCCCGGGAAGCCGCCGGCAGCAAGTCGTACCCCAGTGATCTCACGATCGTGGGGATCATTGATCACTGGGACCCCGATGCCGCCAAGGCCATGGCGGCGGGTGGCCCGCCGGCCGGAGGAGCTGCCTGATGGAAATCATGCAGGTGATGGGCTCCCTGGTGTGCACCCAGCGGGTTGAGGGCTTCGCCCACCTCAACCTGCGGGTGCTGCGCACCTCCAAGGGCAAGCTCAATGTGGCCTGTGATCCCGTCGGGGCGGCCCCTGGCAACTGGGTGTTCACCGCCAGCGGTTCCGCGGCCCGCTTCGCCACCGGCGACCCCAACCTGTTCACCGATCTCACGATCGGCGGCATCATCGACCACTGGTCGCCGGACGGATAAGGGAGCTGCCACCCTCCCTCTCAGGCCAGCCTGAGTCCCCACCGTTCACATCGCGACCCACTCACCGGGCCCTGCCCATCCCCGCCATGGCCACTGCCAAACCCCGCGCCACCGCCGCCTCGTCCTCCACCAGGAGCACCCCCAGCAAGCCGGCGGCCGTGACCCCGGCGACAGCCATTCCGGCGGCGGCCACCCCAGCGGCTGCGACCCCCAGCCCAGCCGCGGCAGCAGCGGCCGCTCCGGCGGTCACGGTGGCAGCCGAAACCGTGGCGTCCAAAACCCTGGCCAGCAGCTCGGCGGCTCCAGCGGCCAGGGCCTCCGCCACCAGAACGGCCGCCGCCGGCCGGGCCACTGGCAGCACCAGCCGCCGTGCCGGTGCAGGCAGCACCGGCAGCTCCGGCGGCACCACGCCTCCCTCCTCCCCCCGTACCTCCACCCCCATGGCTCCTTCCGTTCAGGGCATAGCCCTCGGCATGATCGAAACCCGCGGCCTGGTGCCCGCCATCGAGGCCGCCGATGCGATGACCAAGGCCGCCGAAGTGAGCCTGGTGGCCCGCGAGTTCGTGGGTGGCGGCTACGTGACGGTGATGGTGCGCGGTGAGACCGGCGCCGTGAACGCCGCCGTGCGGGCCGGCGCCGATGCCTGCGAGCGCGTGGGCGACGGCCTGGTGGCCGCCCACATCATTGCCCGCCCCCACACCGAAGTGGAGCCCGCCCTGGCCGGCAGCACCGACACCGCCCGTCGCCTCTGATGAGCATGGACGCCGTTCACCCGCGCGTTCTGGCCTTCCTGGGGCGCGCCCTCAGCCTCGAGCTCACGGCTGTTCAGCAGTACATGACCCAGGCTTCCCTGCTGGAGCACTGGGGCGACCAGGACGCCGCCAACCGCTTCCGCGAGGAAACGGTGGAGGAGATGCAGCACGCCGAGCGGATCGTGAAGCACATGCTCTCCCTGGGGGTGGCACCGGCCGCCTCCCAGCTGCAGCCCGTCACCCATGCCCCAGATCTGCTGGGTCTGCTGGAGCAGAACGCCGTGCTGGAAAACCAGCTGATCGCCCATTACGCCGAAGCCACCCGCTTCTGCAAGCTGCTGCGCGACCAATCCAATGAGGCCTTCTTCCAGAGCCTCTGGGATGAGGAACAGCACCATGGCGAGGAGCTCAACGCCTGGCTGCGGGAGCTCGGTGGCCCCCGTCGCCACGGCTATGCCCGCTACGGCGCCCCCCGAGCCCCGCGCTCGCGAGCCACGTTCTGAGGCAGCGGTTCTCAGCGCCTAGAGTCCGCCCTCCACAGCCCATCGGGCGGACCCCCCTTTGTTCTCCACCCCTTGAGCGACGCTCTCCCGCTTCCGCTGCAGCTGATCTGGCTGGTGCCGCTCTACGGCTTCAGCGGCATGCTGCTGTCGCTCCCCTGGGCCACCGGTTGGATCAAGCTCAATGGTCCACGACCCGCCGCCTATCTCAACCTGTTGGTCACCCTGCTGGCGGTGCTGCACGGCAGCCTGGTGATCCGCGAGATCTATGCGCTGGGGCCCCAGCACCTCGACTTCCCCTGGTTCCAGGCCGCCGACCTGAACCTGCGCATCGGCTTTGATCTCTCGCTCACCAACCTGGCGGCCCTGGAGCTGGTGACCACCATGAGCCTGGTGTGCCAGGTGTTCGCCCTGGGCTACCTCGACAAGGAGTGGTCGTTGGCTCGCTTCTACGCCCTGGTGGGGTTCTTTGAAGGGGCCATGGCCGGGGTGGTGCTGAGCAGCAACCTGTTCATGAGCTATTTCCTCCTGGAAATGCTCACCCTCTCCACCTATCTGCTGGTGGGGTTCTGGTATGCCCAGCCCCTGGTGGTCACCGCCGCCCGCGATGCGTTCCTCACCAAGCGGGTGGGGGATGTGCTGCTGCTGATGGGGGTGGTGACCCTCTCGGCCTGGGCCGGATCGATGGAATTCACCGACCTCTACGCCTGGGCCGGCACAGCCCGGGAGAACCAGTTGATCTCGCCTCTGGCCGGCACGCTGCTGGGCCTGGGCCTGATTGCCGGCCCGATGGGCAAGTGCGCCCAGTTCCCCATGCACCTCTGGCTGGATGAGGCCATGGAGGGCCCCAACCCCGCCTCGATCCTGCGCAACTCGGTGGTGGTCACCTGTGGCGCAATCGTGCTGATGAAGCTGATGCCGGTGGTGGCCCTCTCGCCGCTGGCCACCACGGTGCTGCTGGCGGTGGGCACCATCAGCGCCCTGGGGGGCGGCCTGGTGGCGATCGCCCAGGTGGATCTCAAGCGCGCCTTCAGCTACTCCACCACCTCCTATCTGGGGCTGGTGTTCATTGCCATCGCCCTGCAGAAACCCGGCATCGCGCTGCTGCTGCTGTTTGCCCATGGCCTGGCCCGCGCCCTGCAGTTCATGAGCGTGGGCAGCATCATCGCCACCACCAACTGCCAGGACCTCACCGAGCTGGGGGGCCTGGGCACCCGCATGCCGGCCACCGCGGTGGCCTTCCTGGTGGGCAGTGCCGGGCTGGTGGGCCTGCTGCCGCTGGGGGGCTTCTGGTGCTACGGCCTGCTGGTGGAGAACCTGCGCGAGGTTGCCCCGGCCATCGCCCTGATCTTTCTGGTCACCAACAGCCTGGCGGCGGCCAACGTGACCCGGGTGTACCGCTCCGTATTCCTGGGCCCAGCCACCCCCAAGACCAAGCGGGCCCCTGAGGTGAACTGGTTGATGGCCCTGCCGATGGTGAGCCTGGCGGTGATCGTGTTGCTGGTGCCGGCGATCATGCAGCGCATCGACCCGGTGCCAGGCATTGCCTCCTTCAGCCTGCCGGTGGGTCTGGCGGTGGTGGCCAGCGGCCTGGTGGGCGTGTTGGCCGGATCCCTGGCGCCAAGCGATGCCTTCTGGTCGCGCTCCCGCCGCCCCACCCTGAGGCTGCTGCAGGATCTGCTGGCCTACGACTTCTACACCCCCGAGATCTACCGGCGCACGATCGTGCGTCCCGTGGCCTCCCTGGCCCGGCTCACCCGCTGGTTTGACATCACCGTGGTGAAGGGTATGGTGGATGGGCTCGGACGCCTGTCGCTGGCAACGGCCGAAGGGCTCAGGCTCACCGTGAGTGGCCAGCTGCAAACCTATGTGCTCACGGTGGTTCTGGCGGTGGTGGTGCTGCTGGGCTCCCTCCAGGTGCTGCGGGGGGTGAGCTGAAGCAATGCTGCTCACATCCCTGCTGCTGATTCCCTTCCTGGGAACCCTGGCCCTGCTGCTGTGGCCCGGCAACCCCACACCATCACGGCTGCGGCAGATCACCATCGGGATCCTGGCCGTGCAGCTGGCCTTCAGCCTGGCAACGGCCCTGGCCTTTGATCCGGCCCAGGTGGGCCTGCAACTGCGGGAGCAGCACAGCTGGCTGCCGGGCATCGGGCTGGATTACGCCCTCGGGGTGGATGGCCTGTCGCTGCCCTTGGTGCTGATCAATGGTGCCCTCACGCTCGTTTCAGCCGTGATCACCCGCGACATCAGCCAGCGGCCGCGCCTCTACTTCGCCATGTTGCTGCTGATCAGCGGCGCGGTGAATGGCGCCTTCCTGGCCGACAACCTGCTGCTGTTCTTCCTCTTCTATGAACTGGAACTGATCCCGCTCTGGCTGTTGATCTCCGTGTGGGGTGGCGTGAACCGCGCCTATGCGGCCACCAAGTTCCTGATCTTCACCGCCGCCTCGGGAATGCTGATCCTCGGGGCCTTCCTGGGGCTCGCCCTGCTCACCGGCCAGGTGGATTTCAGCCTCACCCCCGTGTTGAGTGATCGCCTGGCCATGGGCGGACAGCTGTGGCTGCTGGGGGCGCTGCTGATCGGTTTCGGCATCAAGATCCCGCTGGTGCCCCTGCACAACTGGCTGCCGGATGCCCACACCCAGGCCTCCACACCGGTGTCGGTGCTGTTGGCGGGCGTGCTGCTCAAGCTCGGCACCTATGGGCTGCTGCGGTTCGGCCTGCAGCTGTTCCCGGAGGCCTGGGAGCGCCTGGCTCCGGCCCTGGCCATCTGGGCTGCCGTTTCGGTGCTCTACGGCTCCCTGGCCGCCATCGCCCAGACGGACATGAAGCGCATGGTGGCCTACAGCTCCGTGGGCCACATGGGCTATGTGTTGCTGGCCGCCGCCGCCAACACCCCCGTGAGCCTGCTGGGGGCGGTGTTCCAGATGGTGAGCCACGGCCTGATCTCGGCCCTGCTGTTCCTGCTGGTGGGCATCGTGTACCGCAAGACGGGCACCCGCGACCTGGAGGTGCTGCGGGGTCTGCTCAACCCTGAGCGGGGGCTGCCGCTCACCGGCTCCCTGATGACCGTGGCGGTGATGGCCAGCGCCGGACTGCCGGGAATGGCTGGCTTCATCTCGGAATTTCTGGTGTTCCGCGGCAGCATCACGGCGTTCCCGCTGGCCACATTGCTCTCGATGGTGGGATCGGGGCTCACGGCGGTGTATTTCCTGTTGCTGGTGAACCGTGCCTTCTTCGGCCGGCTGGCAATCACCCCGCCCAGTGGCGATGCGGTGGCCGATGCACGCCTCGACGTGCAACTGGCGCCGGTGGCGCCCCGCGAAACGATTCCCGCCCTGGCCCTCGCCGCAGGGGTGGTGCTGATCGGGGTGTGGCCCCACAGCCTGGGGCGCATCAGCGAAGTGGCCACCACCGCCCTGGCCACGCTCACCACCGGCAGCGGGGGGCTGGGCTGAGATGCCGATCATTCCCGCCGACCTGGTTCACGCCAACCTCTCGATCGACCAGGAGGAGGTGAAGCGGCGCCTGCTGGCCAGCGAAACCCTGCTCACCGATAGCGCCGATCACCTGCTGGAGGTGGTGGGCATCCTGGAGAGCTATGGCGAGGTGCTCGATGCCTACAGCATCAATCTCATCTATCAGGCCGAGCATCAGTTTCTCAATCCGATTCCGATCTTCAAATACCTCGATGGTGATCTGAGCCTGGGCAAGATCTGGCGCCACCTCAACCACGACCGCATCAACTTCGAGTACGCCGAGTATTGCCAGAAGGCGATGTTCTGGCATGCCACCGGCGGCATGGATGCCTACCTGGATTCCGAGGCCTTCGCCGAGAACTGCCGGCGCATCATCGCCGCCAAGCGTCGCCGGGATCCGCTGCTGGCGGTGCTGGCACCGCTGTTTCCCGGTTTCCTGCCGGAGCTGATTCGCTCGGCCGCCACCACCCATGCCCTGGGCCAGTTCTGGCGGGTGATGAGCGATCTGTTCCTGGATCTGGCCGCCGCCGAGCGCGACGGGCGGGTGCGCGACATCCCCGGCGTGGTGGCCTTCATCAAGGACGGCCTGGTGGCCGCGGCCGCCAACCCGATCCACTACGGCGTGACCATCGGCTGCGAGCATTTCTGGGTGCTGCCGCCGGAGGCCGGGCTCACCTTCCTGGTGGATGTGGCGGTGCCCTACGTGGAGGCGGTGTTCCTGCGGGGCATGCCCTTCCTGGGCACCGTGAGCTTCAACGCCCAGGCCCAGCAGATCTCCCCCGATCAGGCCCGGTTCACCTACGGGGCCCTCTATGCCGACCCGCTGCCGAGCATGGGCGCCGGCATTCCCCCCAGCCTGCTGATGCAGGACATGTATCGCCACCTGCCGCCGAAGCTGCACCAGTGGTATCTGCAGCGCACCCGCGGCGAGGGTGATGTGCGCGTGAAGATCTGCATGAGCTTCCAGAAGTCGATGTTCTGCGTCACCAACGCCGCCATCAACGGCACCATGCCCCATCCCCTCAACAGCAGCGATCCAGCGGCCCAGGCCGCCAACGGCGCCCATGCCCAGGCCTGGGCCGAGCGGCTCGGCATCGCCCGCACCGACTGCCTGGCGGCGTAAGGTCAGCCCATGGAGCACCAGTGGACCCCCCGGCCCAAACCCGATCGCGTGGAGTGGCTGGAACGGCGCATCGAGTTCACCGACTACGCCGGCAACCGCGACTTCCTGGATCGCCTCAACGATTTCTGCGAAGCCCGCGGCCGCTACCCGGACATCAGCTTCGGACGGACCTACGTGAACATCACCCTGCGGGCCGAGGCGGAAGACCAGCCGATCGGCGAGGCTGACCATGCCTTTGCCGCGGCGATCGATGGCCTGCTCTGAGCAGTCGAACAGCCTGTTGAATGCACCGGACAGCACCCCGGTGAACCTGCAGGCGGCCTACGAAGGCGCCCAGGTGCAGCAGGTGCTGGAGCAGCTGGATCAGGAATTGATCGGCCTGCGGCCAGTGAAAACCCGCATCCGCGAAATTGCCGCCCTGCTGGTGGTGGAGCGGGCCCGCAAGCAGGTGGGGCTGGCCACCACGGCCCCGAGCCTGCACATGTCGTTCACGGGGCGCCCCGGCACCGGCAAGACCACCGTGGCCGAGCGGATGAGCCAGATCCTGCACCGCCTCGGCTATGTGCGCAAGGGCCATGTGGTGACCGCCACCAGGGACGACCTGGTGGGTCAGTACATCGGCCACACGGCGCCGAAAACCCGCGAGATGCTCAAGAAGGCCATGGGCGGGGTGCTGTTCATCGATGAGGCCTACTACCTCTACCGGCCGGAGAACGAACGCGACTACGGCGCCGAGGCAATCGAAATCCTGCTGCAGGTGATGGAGGCCAACCGCGACGATCTGGTGGTGATCTTCGCTGGCTACAAAGATCGCATGGATGTGTTCTACCAATCCAACCCCGGGCTCTCCTCGCGGGTGGCCAACCACATCGACTTTCCCGACTACTCGGCCGAAGAACTGTTGGCCATCGCCAAGTTGATCCTGGCGGAGGAGAACTACCGCTTCAGTGAAGATGCCACCGCCGCCTTCGCCGACTACATCCAGCGGCGCATGCAGCTGCCCTTCTTCGCCAACGCGCGCTCGATTCGCAACGCCATCGATCGGGCCCGCATGCGTCAGGCCAACCGCCTGTTCAACGGCATGGATCGCGGCCTCACCAAGCTCGACCTGATGACGCTCGAAGCCGAGGACATCACCGCCAGCCGGGTGTTTTCCGGCGAGGTGGAGGGCCTGGACCCCAGCCAGCCGATCACCGGCTGAATCACTAGCGGGTGCGCTTGCGCGAATCGATCTGCAGCAGGTCGCGCACCTGCTGGACCTGACGGCCCAGCTGGGGATCGGTGCTCAGCTTCTTTTCCACCTGATCCACCGCGTACATCACCGTGGAGTGGTCCTTGCCGCCGAACTCATCGCCGATGCGGGGCAGCGAGAGGTTGGTGCCCTGGCGCATCAGATACATGCCCACCTGGCGGGCCTGACTCACGGCGCGCTTGCGGCTGGAGCTCTTCATGTCCTCCACCGCGACCCCGAACACCTCGGCCACCTTGTTGATCACCTGGGCCGGTGTCACCTCCACCTCCACGCCCGCGGGATCCAGCATCGGTGCCACCGATTCCACCGTCATCGGCAGTCCGGTGATCGAGGCAAAGGCCACGGCCCGGGTGAGGGCTCCCTCCAGCTCGCGGATGTTGGAGGTGAACCGGCCCGCCAGGTACTGGATCAGATCGCGGGGCAGGCTCATGCGCTCATGCTCCGCCTTCTTGTGCAGGATCGCCATGCGCGTTTCCAGATCGGGGGGCTGGATGTCGGCGATCAGGCCCATGGAGAAGCGGGAGATCAGCCGCTCCTGCAGCCGCGGGATCTGGGAGGGCGGCCGATCACTGGCGATCACGATCTGGCGGCCGGCTTCGTGCAGGGCATTGAAGGTGTGGAAGAACTCCTCCTGGGTGTATTCCTTGCCCTCGATGAACTGGATGTCGTCCACCAGGATCAGATCAGCGGCGCGGTAGCGGTCGCGGAACTTCTGCATGCCGTCCTTGCGGATGGCCTGAATCAGGTCGTTGGTGAAGGTCTCGGTGCTCACGTAGGCCACGCGGGCCTCCGGATCAATCTCCAGGCGGTAATGGCCGATGGCCTGCATCAGGTGGGTCTTGCCCAGGCCAACGCCACCGCAGATGAACAGCGGGTTGAACTCCCGCCCCGGCGCCTCCGCCACCGCCAGGGCCGCCGCGTGGGCCATGCGGCTGTTGGGGCCCACCACGAAGCGGTTGAACACGTAGCGGGGGTTGAGGCCGGGGGCCAGCTTGCGGGGTGCCTCGCCCGTGGCAGTGCCTGGCGCGGTGCCCGTCCGGGTCGGCAGAACCCTGGATTCACCGATGGGGGACGCCTCGCCCGGAGCCACGGCGTCGTTCAGGGGCGCCAACCCTGCCGCCGCCTCTCCCTCGGCACTGGACTCCACCGCCACGCCGATCGGCCGGCCGGCGATCTCGCTGGCCACCGCGGCGATCGTGGCCAGATAGTTCTTGCGCAGCCAGCCGCAGGCGAAGGCGTTGGGGGCCAGCAGCTCCAGTTGATCGGCCTCGAAGCCAGCGCAGCGGGCCGGCCGGATCCAGGTTTCGAAGGTGGGTTTGGAGAGGTTGCCCTGGAGGGCTTCCTGAACCTGACGCCACAGCTGCTCCCCCTGCTGCACCGTCACGCCACGCCCCTGGGGGCTTGAATATAGGGGTCGCCCGCGGCCCTGTCAGTTGTCGATGATGCACCGCACACCATGGCCTCCCGCGCTGCCTGCATGGCCCCTCTGATGCCCGTGCCCCGCCGTGCCGCTGTGCTCGGCACCCTGCTTGCCGCCAGCCTGCTGAGCGCCTGCAGCGGCAGCATTCCAGGCCTGCCGGGCCGCCATGGCGGCGACCCCGCCCGGGTGAGCGATGCGCCGCCGGCAGCACCGCTGCAACCGGGCAACAACTTCATCGTCAGCGCCGTCGACAAGGTGGGCCCCGCCGTGGTGCGGATCGACACCGTGAAGCGGGTGATCAACCCCCTGGGGGGGCTGTTCGGCAGCGGCCCACCGGTGCAGCAGCAACAGGGCCAGGGCTCGGGCTTCATCACCCGCTCCGATGGGGTGATTCTCACCAACGCCCACGTGGTGGATGGTGCCAATGAGGTGGATGTGACCCTCCCCGATGGCCGCAGCTTCAGCGGCAAGGTGCTGGGCTCCGATCCCGTCACCGACGTGGCGGTGGTGAAGGTGGCCGCCAGCAACCTGCCGGTGGCCCCCCTGGGGGATTCCGCCCGGGTGCGCTCGGGCGAATGGGCGATCGCCATCGGCAACCCCCTCGGCCTCGACAACACCGTGACCGCCGGCATCATCAGCGCCGTGCAGCGCACCAATGCGGTGGGCGAGGGCCAGCGGGTGCCCTACATCCAGACCGACGCCGCCGTGAACCCCGGCAACAGCGGCGGGCCGCTGATCAACGACCGCGGCCAGGTGATCGGCATCAACACCGCGATCCGCCAGGCCCCCGGCGCCGGCCTGAGCTTCGCCATCCCCATCAACCTGGGGCGCCAGATCGCGGCCCAGATCCTGGAGCGGGGCCGTGCCTCCCACCCCTACATCGGGGTGCGCCTGCAGGCCCTCACCCCCCAGCTGGCCCGCGAGGTGAATGCCACCAACGCCGAATGCCAGTTGCCGGAGATCAACGGCGTGGTGGTGGTGGAGGTGATGCCCGGCAGTCCCGCCGACCGCAGCGGCATGCGCCCCTGCGACCTGATCGAGCGGGTGGGCAAGGCCGCGGTGGACAACCCCTCGGAAGTGCAGGTGGCGGTGGATCAGGGCCGCGTGGGGGAGGTGCTCTCGGTGCAGATCCAGCGGGGCAAACGCACCCTTGACCTGCGGCTGCAACCCGCCGAACTGCCCCGCCAGAACTGAACCGGGTGCCTCCACACCCACCCGCACGGCGGCAGCTGGTGGTGATGGCCCGCTGGCCTGCCCCGGGACGCTGCAAGCGACGCCTCGCCGCCGGCTGCGGCCAGGCGGCTGCGGCGCGCCTGCAGCGGCGGCTCACGATCCACACCCTCACGGTGGCCCGGCGGGGTGCCGAGCAGGCCGCTGCCCGGCTGGTGCTGGCGGCCGATGGCCTCGGCCCCAGGGCCCTGGAGCGCTGGGCGGCCGCCCTGGGGGCCCCAGAGGCCGTGGCCCAGGGGCGGGGCAACCTGGGCACCCGCATGCAACGGCAACTGCGGCGCGGCTTCCGTGCCGGCGCCGAGGCCGTGGTGCTGATCGGCACCGACCTGCCGGGATTGGAGGCGGCGGATCTGGCTGAGGCCTTTCACCTTTTGGAGAATCAGCCATTGGTGCTGGGCCCCGCCGCAGACGGGGGCTACTGGCTGATCGGCCTCAATCGCCGGGGCATGGCCCTGGCCGGCTACCGGCTGATGGCCGGCATGCCCTGGGGCACTGCCACGGTGCTGCAGCGCACCTGCGCTGCAGCGGCCGCCGCCGGCCTCCAGCCCGCTTGGCTGGCCCAGCGCCAAGACCTTGACCGCCCGGAGGATCTGCGGCCATGGCGGCGCTAGCCCCCCTGGCCGTGGTGATCCCGGCCCTGCAGGAAGCGCAGCGGCTGCCGGCGCTGCTGGCGGATCTGGCCCAGGCCCCAGCGGGCCTGATCGCCGAGATCGTGGTGGTGGATGGCGCCAGCCCCGACGGCACGGCCGCCCTGGCGCAGCTGGCGGGGGCCAAGGTGCTCACCAGCCCGGCGGGTCGGGGCCTGCAGCTGGCCCGTGGCGTGGCGGCCACCACCGCCCCCTGGCTGCTGCTGTTGCATGCCGATGCCCGCCTGTTGCCGGGCTGGGCCGAGCGGGTGCAGGCGGCCATCACGGCACCGGGCAGCGGGCCGCCGCGGCTGTGGTGCTTCGACCTGCGGGTGCAGGGGGCCAGCCCTGGGCTGAGGCTGCTGGAACTGGCGGTGGCCCTGCGCACGCGGCTGCGGCAGCTGCCCTATGGCGACCAGGGGCTGCTGCTCTCCCGTGGGCTGCTGGAGGCCTGCGGCGGCATCGCCCCCCTGCCGCTGATGGAAGACCTCGATCTGGTTTTGCGCCTGCGCCGCCGGGCCCGGGTGCAGCGGCTGGGGGGGCAGCTGCGGGTGGATGGGCGCCGCTGGCGGCAGCGGGGCCTGCTGTCCACGGCCTGGCGCAATGCCTGCTTGCGTCGCCAGTGGCGCCAGGGTCGCAGCGTCGAGGAGCTGGCAGAGCGCTACTACGCTCCCGGCCCCACCAGTGCCAGGTCCCGTTGATGCCCCCAACGGGGCGCTGAGTCAGGGGGAGTACCAGAAGGCACAGCGACGGTTGCGGGGCTCCAGCTGCCAGCCCTGGGCGCCGTAGAACGCCACCACGCCAGGATCGGCAAACAGGCTCACCCGCTCCACCTGCATCTCCCGCAGCAGATCGAGCACGTACACCATCAGTTGCCGCCCCAGGCCTGCCCCCTGGTAGAGGGGGTGGACGGCCACATCCCAGACCGTGGCCTCGATCACCCCATCGCCGGTGCAACGGGCAAACCCCACCAGCTTGGGCAGGCGGGCGTCATGGCGCCACAGGCCCACCACCAGCAGGCTGTGCTGCAGGGCCTTGCGCACCCGGCGCATGGGCCGGCGACTCCAGCCCACGGCATCGCAGAGCTGCTCGAGTTCGTAGAGATCGATCTCCCGCTCTGTGCTCAGCACCAGCTGGAGGGCGGCATTGGCCGTGGGACAGAGCCGATGGCCCCGCCCGTACAGCTCCTGGAGGTCGGTGGGGGGAGAGCTAAGCATTGGGACAATCCTGCCCCAGTGTGGCCCGACCTGTTGCAGGCTGGAGAGCACCTGTTCGCCTGCGCCCCTGAACCGCTCTCCCCTGCTGGTGTGTGTGCATGGCTGGCTGCTCTCAGGCCGGCTGTGGGAACCGCTGCAGGCCGAGCTGGAGCCCCGCTGGAGCACCTGGGCCCCGACCCTGCCTGGTTTCGGCACCGAACCGCGGCCGCGGGGGCTGCAGCCCAGCCTGGCCAGCTATGGCCGCTGGCTGGCAGAGCAGGCCCGAACCCGGGCCGAGGGACGGCAGCTGGTGCTGATCGGCCATTCCCTCGGGGGCAGCCTGGTGTTGCATGCCGCCGGCCAGCTCGGGGATCAACTGGCAGCGGTGGTGCAGGTGGCGGCCGGCGGTGGGGTGTATCAGCCACGGCCCTTCCGGCTGGTGCGTCGCGGCGGAGCCGCCTTTCTGCGCTGGCGCCCCACCTGGCTGGCCCAGCTGCCGGGCACGGCGCCCATCCGCAGCCCCCTGGTGGCGGAGCGGCGGGCGGCCCAGGGGCTGCTGGCCTGCAGCATGCAGCGCGGTGCCGTGCAGCAGCTGCCGGCCCTCACCGCCGCCCTGGCGGTGCCCAGCCTCTGGATCGCCGGTGAGCGCGACACGGTGATGGAGCCCCGCTATGTGTGCCATCTGGCGGGCTACAGCAGCGAGCACCAGGTGGAGCTGTTGGCCGGCCAGGGCCACCTGCCGATGCGCAGTGCGCCTCAGCAGCTCGCGGCCTGCATCGAGCACTGGCTGGAGGAGCAAGGCCTGGCCTCCTCGGAGGCCGACCACGCTGCTCAGAGCCTGGCCAAGCCCCGCTCCTGGAGTTCGGCCAGCTGCGCGTAGAGCCCCCCGGCAGCCCGCAGCTCCCGGTGGTTGCCCTGTTCGATCAGACGCCCCCGCTTGAGCACCAGGATGCGGTCGGAGGCCTCCACCGTGGCCAGGCGGTGGGCGATCACGATGGCGGTGCGATCGCGCAGCACCTTGTCGAGGTCGCGCTGCAGGGTGGCCTCGGTGGAGGGATCCATGAAGGCGGTGGCCTCATCCATCACCAGCACCGAGGGGTTGCGGATCGCCACCCGCGCCACCGAGAGCAGCTGCCGTTCCCCGGAGGAAAGATTGCCGCCCCGCTCCCGCAGCTCCGTGGCCAGGCCCCGGGGCAGGCGATCCAGCAGGGGCTCCAGACCCAGCTCCGCGCAGATCCGCTCCAGCTCGGCATCGCCGATGGGGGCATCAAGACGCAGGTTGTCGGCCACGTTGCCGCTGAACAGGAAGGTGTCCTGCAGCACCACCCCCAGCCGCTGGCGCAGGGTGGGGATTGGCAGCTCGCGGATGTCGATGCCATCCAGCAGGATGCGGCCCCGCTGGGGCTCGTAGAGCCGGCAGAGCAGGCGGATCACCGTGGTTTTGCCCGACCCTGTGGGACCCACCAGGGCCACGTGTTCGCCAGGAGCGATCCGGAAGGAGAGATCCGTGAGGATCGGATCGTCGTCGCGGTAGGCGAACGACACGTTCTCAAAGATCACCTCACCGGGGCTGTTGCGTTCCCCCCCGCTGCGAACGGCGGCGGCGGAGCGCCGCTCCAACGGCAGCTCCTGGATCTCGATCGGCTCCTCCAGCAGCTCACCGATGCGCTCCACGGCGGTGAGCCCCCCCTGGATCTGGGTGAACCGCTCCGCCAGCTGGCGCAGGGGATCAAACAGGCGCTGGGAGTAGAGGATGAAGGTGGTAAGCAGGCCCAGGCCCATGGCGCCGGTGGTCACCATCCAGCCCCCCAGGGCCAGCACGACCGCCACCGCCGCCAGTGACACCCACTCGATCAGGGCCGAGATGGCGGAGTCGTAGAAGATCGTGCCGGTGACAGCCCGCTTGTAGGCCTGGGTGGTGACGGCAAAGCGCTGGCTGTTGATGGCCTCCCGCCGGAACATCTGCACCACCTCCAGGCCCTGGAGGTTCTCCTGCAGATCGGCATTGAGCTGGCTCAGCTCCTCGCGCACGCGGTAGTTCGCCTTGCGGTAGCGCCGCTGCAGCCACAGCATCGTGAGGGTGACGGGCACCTGCGAAGCCAGCAGCAGGATGCCGAGCCGTGGCTCGATGCTGATCATCGTGGCGGCGATCACCAGCAGGGTCACCAGGTCCGCCAGGATCCCCACGGCGCCACTGCCGAACACCTCCGCCAGGGCATCCACGTCGCTGGTGAGTCGGGTGAGCAGCTTGCCCACGGGGGTGCGGTCGTGGAAGCGCAGCGAGAGGTCGAGGGCGTGGGCGAACAGGTCGTTGCGAATGCGGGCCGTGAGCCGCTGGCCCACCGCCTGCACGTTGAAGCTCTGCAGACCCTGCAGGCCCAGGCGCACCAGCACCGCCACCAGCAGCAAGCCCACCAGGGTGCGCAGCTGCTGGGGCACAGGCATGCCCGTGAGCCAGGGGAGCACCGGTTCGTGGCGCAGGGCGGAGATGGCCTGGCCCACCAGCAGCGGCTGCACGGCGGCGGCGCCCGCCACCGGGATCAGCAACACCAGCATCAGCAGCAGACGCCGGCGGTCGCGCCCCAGGTAGGGAGCCAGCCGCATCAACCGTTGCCGATCGCGCCCGGCCATCAGGCGGCCACCGGCGCCGGGCTGGCCGCCGCGATCTGATCCACGATCGCCTGCAGCTCACCGCCATCAAGGCGCAGGGCGAGGGGATGGCCCACCAGCCGGGCGGTGGAGTGGAAGAGATCCTCGATGGCGATCAGGCCGTTCTCCTGGAGGGTGCGGCCGGTGGCCACCAGATCCACGATGGCCTCGCTCATGCCGGTGATCGGCCCCAGCTCCACCGAACCCGCCAGATGAATCAACTCCACGGGCAGGTCCAGGGCGTCGAAGTAGGCCTGGGCGCAGCGGGTGAACTTGCTGGCGATGCGGCAGTGGGCCGGCAGGTCGGCGGCGCGGCGGTAGGGGCTGCTGGCCTTCACGGCCACGCTCATGCGGCAGCCACCGAAGCCCAGATCCAGCAGCTGGGCCACGGGCAGCTGGTGCTCCTGGAGCACGTCGTAGCCCACCACCCCCAGCTGGGCCTGGCCGTAGGCCACATACACCGGCACATCGGCGTTGCGCACCAGCAGGGCGCTGGCGCGGCCGCAGGCGCTGGGCACCATCAGCTGGCGGTTGGCGGGGTCGAGCACCGCGGCGAAATCCAGTCCGGCGGCGGCGAAGCGCCTCACCGAATCCTTGAGGAGGGCACCCTTGGCCAGCGCGACGGTGATCATGGGGCGAAGCCTGAACCGGGACTTTAACGATGGAGCCCCACCTGAGCGCCACCACCACGGGCCCTGCCACACCCGCCACGCAGGTCTCGCTGATCCCCGTGCTCCACGACAACTACGTGTTCGTGCTGCACGGCGATGGACCGGGGGCGGCGGTGGTGGATCCGGCCGTGGCGGCACCGGTGATCGCCTGGCTGGAGCAGCGGGGTCTGGAGCTGGTGGCGATCCTGCACACCCACCACCACAGCGACCACATCGGCGGCACCCCGGAGCTGCTGCGCCGCTGGCCCGGGGCGGCGGTGATCGCCAGCGGGGCCGATCGGGAGCGCATTCCCCTCCAGACCCGGGGCGTCGCGGCAGGGGATCGATGGACGCTGCTGGGGCGCCCCGTGGAGGTGATCGAGGTGCCAGGCCACACCCGCCACCACATCGCCTACTACCTGCCGCCGCTGGCAGGGGCGCCAGCCGGCGGCGGAGAGCTCTTCTGCGGCGACACGCTGTTTGCCGGTGGCTGCGGCCGGCTGTTTGAGGGAACGCCGGAGCAGATGCACGCCTCGCTGCAACGGCTGGCGGCCCTCCCCGCCGACACGCGGGTGTGGTGCGCCCATGAATACACCGAGGCCAATCTGCGCTGGGCCGCCGCCCAGGAGCCTGGCGATGCCGCCATCGCCGAGCGGCTGGCGCGGGTGACCCAGGACCGCGCCGCCGGCCGGCCCACCATCCCCAGCACCGTGGCCCTGGAGCGGGCCACCAACCTGTTCGTGCGGGCCGGCGATGGCGACGCCCTGCGCCGGCGCCGCGCTAGCAAAGATCTCTGGCGCGGCTGATCCCGCCGCTGCGTCAGAGCAGCTGGGGGCTCACGGAGGCAGCCACCAACGCCTGGCCACCGGGGAACAGCCGGGCGGGCTCTCCGGGCCGCAGCACCACGCGGCAGCGCAGGCCGCGGCCATGGTCGGCCTGCAGGGGCAGCCGCAGCCGCAGCTTGAGCTCACCGCACTGCACCTGATAGAGCCATTCCCGGCCCAGAAACTCCCGGCCCAACACCCAGGCGCTGCCCTCGGGGTCGGGCTGCAGCGCCAGCCCCTGCTGACTCACCAGCACCTCCAGGGGCTCCCCCGGCGGCGGCAGCGGCACCGAGCTGGTGTTGGCGGCGGGTTCCAGCCAGCCCAGGGGCGTGTGCAGATGTGGCCCCTGCCAGTGGGCCGGCAGCAGGTTGCCCTGGAGCACGAAGCGCCCCACAAAGCCCGTGGCCGGCCGCTCCACCATCTCCCTTGGACTGGCGCACTGGTGCAGGTGGCCGGATTCCAGCACCGCCACCCGATCGCAGATGGCCAGGGCCTCCTCGGGGTCGTGGGTCACGATCACACCACTGGCACCGCAGCGGGCCAGCACGCCGGGGAGCTCGGAGCGCAGCCGCAGCCGCACCTCCACATCCAGGTTGGAGAAGGGTTCATCCAGCAGCACCAGGGAACAGCCGGGAGCCAGGGCGCGGGCCAGGGCCAGCCGCTGGCGCTGGCCGCCGGAGAGCTCGTGGGGGTAGCGCCCCTCCAGACCCTTGAGGCCGAGCAACTCCAACAGCCAGGCGGCGCGGCTGCTGTCCTGGCCGCGCTTGAGGCCGAAGCAGGCATTGCGCCAGGCATCGAGGTGGGGAAACAGGGCGTAGTCCTGGAACACCATCCCCACCCCCCGGCGCTCCGGCGGCAGCCAGCGGTGGGGCCCCGCCACCTCCTGGCCGCCGATGCGCACGCTGCCGCGTTCGGGGCGCTCAAAGCCGGCGATCAGGCGCAGCAGGGTGGTCTTGCCGCAGCCGGAGGGGCCCAGCAATCCCAGCAACTCGCCCTGCTGGAGCTGCAGATCAATGGCCCGCAGGGTCCAGTCGCCCCCCGCGGCCGGTCCGCGATAGCGGTGCCACAGCCCACACAGCTCCAGCTGCGGCCGGGACGGCAGCTCAGGGCTGGGCAGCTCGGGGCGCATCAACGGCGGTCGGCCATAGGCTCGGCAGCCCATCTTCCATCGCCATGGCATCCGTAGGCCCAGAGGCCCTGATCACCGCCGTGACCACCGCAGCGGCGCCCGCTCCCGTGGGCCCCTACAACCAGGCCGTCAAGGCCGCCGGGTTGCTGTTCTGCTCCGGACAGATCGCCCTGGATCCGGCCAGTGGCGCCATGGTGGGCGACGGTGATGTGGAGGCGGAAACCCGCCAGGTGTTGGCCAATCTGCAGGCCGTGCTGGCGGAGGCCGGCTGCACCCCCCAGCAGGTGGTGCGCACCACCGTGTTCCTGGCCGATCTGGCCGACTTCGCCAAGGTGAACGCGATCTACGCCGAGGTGTTCGGCCAGGGGGTGTCGCCGGCCCGGGCCTGCGTGGAAGTGGCCGCCCTGCCCAAGGATGCGCGGGTGGAGATCGACTGCGTGGCGGTGCTGGGCTGAAGTCAGGCCGGCCGAATGCAGCGAAAGGTGAGGTTGATCCGCTCGCTGCCCACCCGAGCGCGGGCCGGCAAGGCGTGCTGCCAGTGGCGCTGGGTGGGCGGATCCATCACCAGAAGGTCGCCGTCCGCCAGGTCGACGGCAAAGGGCGGCGGCGGCTCCCCCTGCCAAGGGGGCCGGGGCCGAAACCGCAAGCTGCGCGTGGCGCCGAGGCTCAGGGAGGCGATGGGCGCTGTGGCATCCAGCTCCGGCTCATCGTCGGCATGCCAACCCATCCGATCGGCTCCATCGCGGTAGCGATTCAGCAACAGGCTGTTGAAGTCGACCCCCAGCTCTGCCGACAGCAGGGCCCGAAGCTGAAGCAGTTCCGGGGTCCAGGGGGTGATCGCCTGCGCCAGTCCGCTGTAGCGATAGCTGCAGCCTGGATCAGCCACCCAGCAGGTGAGCCGCGGCGTGGGGTGCTGGCGGCCGTACACCCTCACCAACGGCTGCTGCCAGGGCAACCCCGTCTGCAACACCCGCCTCAGGCGATCGGTGGCGATGCCCTGGGCCTGAAGCCAAGCGGGGGCGTGGCGCAGCCGCAAACCCGGGCGCAGCAGCGGCATCAGCCGGTGATCGAGTGCTGAGCCCATGGGCCAAAGCTGGGGGATGGAGCGGTCGGGGGCGCAGCAGGCTCCCAAGCCACAGGGCCCCGGGCGGCTAGGGTGTGGCCCAACGGGGTGTAGCGCAGCTTGGTAGCGCGGATGCTTTGGGAGCATTAGGTCGCAGGTTCGAATCCTGTCACCCCGACTGACTTTTCAGAGGTTTAGCTGAGGCCAAGCGGTCAAAATGCGGTCAAAACCTACCGGCAGCGCGAACACCCTCAGCCGCACCAGTAGCAGGGGATACCCTGCCTTGAGCTGTTGGCTTGCAGGGGGATGGCTAGCTACCAGTCCAGCTGTTCTGCACCGAGATCGATCCGGCCGTAGACGCCGCTTTTAATGGCCGATATCAGAGAGGATGGGAGATCTTCTGAATGTTCCCAGGATTCGTCCCACTCCGGCTTTTGTATCAGGGTAATGATTATCAGCGCCACGGCATCACCGCAACAGCGACAGCCAGGTCAGCACCATTCCCACCACATTCTCTACGGTGTGATTCTGCAGGCCGCCGTCTGACAGCTGGACCCAATAGCGGCGGATGCGCCTGCTAGGGCTTCGTGATGGTGCAACGATCAATCATCAGCAGCTCGTCGGGGCGGCCCGGTTCTGGACGTACCCAGTCCCTCCAGCCTTCGTTCGCAGGCTTGCGGTTCAGCATCAGGCTGCTGCAGTCGACGCCAATCAAACGGTCCCCGGAGTAGTGCGGCAATTTCTCGCCGAGCAGCAATAGTCCTTTCTCCCAGGGACTAACCACCCCTTGGCGAACCAGCTCATCGAGCGACTGCTCGAATCGCCGCTGCAATGGGATGGACTCCCCAGGCTGCGCAGAAAAGCTCAAGCCATGGGCTGCGGTGGGCTTGGAGTTGAAGATGATTGGGCTTCGATCTGAGCCAGGCTCGGATAGACGAATCGGTGTGCCCACTACCAACCAGCTTGCTTCTAGCCCAGGATTGAGGCGCAGCAGCTCGGCGATGGTGAGGTTGTAACGCTGGGCGATTTTCACCAGACTGTCGCCGAAGAGGACGACGGCTGGGAGCTTGGCCGAGCCAGCGCAGTCAATCAAACCTGAGGCAGGCTTCGCGAAAGTCACCCAGGCCCCGACCTTCTGCTTGCGCCAGAGGAGAACGTCGACCTCCTCATCCCCGTAGCACTTCCACCTCCGCCCGTACTCCTCACGTCGGCGCCGCTCCAGCCACTCTCGCGTCTGCACGCGCCTCTGCTTCGCATCTGCGTCCTGCTGTGCCTGCTGCCGCACTGCCTCAGCATCAAGCTGCCTGTATTGGTCTAAACGATTCTGCAACTGCTCTGGGCTCTCGGCGAAGCCGGGGAATGACACGGTCAGACCAAGGACCATCAGGGTGAGCTTGAGGAGCGCCTTAGCAGCAGTCATCACACGATTCTGAAAAGCCTAGTCGCCGCCACAGGGAACTAGGCTCGTAGCCTAGTCCGTGGAAGCCGGCAATAGCACAGAGGCTACTAAAGCAAGAGCATAGCCACCTGGATATCGATACCGATGGAGAGGTTTGAGAGCTAGTGATAGCACTCCCTATCCGACTCAAAATAGGCGAAGGAGATCGCGATAACACCGGCCAGACCAGCCCAACGATCAGCGCTCCAGGGAGGAGGGCCCCAGATGCTGTGGTCGAGCATCTCGTTGCAGCGAACGGCAAAAGATTCCCAGTCCTTCACTGCCTTCGGCTCAGACAGTGGGCTACCTACTCGCATGGTCGTCAACGAGCGCACCGCTTCAGCAAGAGAGGGCATGCCCGGAGGAGCCATCTCCAACAAGATTGAACGCCCCTGCCGGCCCCTTTCATAACGACTAAGCCGACCGGCGCGAAACAAACGCTGCAGAACACTGCGGCTCTTGTAGCCCAACAATTCCGACGCCTGACTAATATTGCGTATCATTGCCATCAGAATTAGAGATAGTGGGCATCCCCGAAGTCCAATGAGGCAAGTTTACAACCTGCTGCCTGAGTCCATGATGCTCGTCGAAACCGCTCACAGCGCCAATGCCCAGGAAGGACCCAGAAGGGGCGGCAGATATTGCATCCGGCTAAGCATCTCTCAGAATCGAAGCAAACTCATACCGCCTTATCAACCAAAATTCCCATCTTCCCCAACGATTGCCGCGAGCACCTCTGTCTCATCTGCTTCGAGGTAGTGGCCCAGACTGCCAAGGGATTTGTGCCCGGTGATCTGCTGCACCACATTCAGAGCAACCCCACGGCGCACAGCAGCGGTGGCCAGACTCCGCCTGAAGCTGTGGGTGGAGACGCCCTCCAGCCCAAGTTGCGCGCAGGTCTGACGCAAGGCCTTGTCCGCGGCTTGGCGGCTCATGGGGGTGTGGGTTGACCCCTTAGCGGGGAAGAGGGCTTCATCTCGTGACGGTGGATGACCGTGCTCGGCTTCCCATGCCGAGCGATACGCCCTCAGCTCTGCCTCTAGCCGCGGGGCTGTTGGCACCTGGCGGGTGGACTTCGTTTTGGTGTTGCCTTTGCGGTAGGTCACCACCCCATTCAGATCACCCCAACGCAGGGCAAGGCACTCACTGATCCGACCAGCTGTCCACCGCTGAATCGCCCAAAGCGCCCGGTAACGGGGCGACGGCGCGGACTCCAGCAGCGCATCGAGCTGTTCGGACGACAGGGTGGCCGCGGCACCGTGACGATCGACCTTGGCCATGGAGCGCCCGAAATCTCTCGACATCCTAGTTGCTCTTTCGCCAAAAGAGCAACTATTGCGTCAGGGAGGGCTGTCTCGGCCGCGGGGCGCAATGGCGGCGCTTATTGAGAATCCGTAGGGCGCGCTATCGGACGCGTGTCTCCCCATGCCTGCATCCGAGCAGCAATTTGATTCGTGACCATCAGTACCCGCCCCCACAGGAGCGTGCGCTAATGAGCTGCAATGATGTCTTTGCGATCTGGGTGAGTCCACAAACTTGCCGACGGCCTGCTCTTTCCTGACAAAAGCGGCCCGGAACAGCTGGGAGCCTCCCGCTTCCCAGGTCCAGCTTCTGGTGGGGGCCAAACCCCGAGGGACCTCGTTCTCCAGATACGGGTTCAGCTTCCGGCCTTCCGGGCGGCATGGCCAGGAGACCAGTTGGAGGGTAGAGCGAGCCTTAGACATACCGAGGTTTTGGGGCCATCCTGGGCTCCGTTGGAGCGATCCCATGAGTGAATGGATTTATCTGGGCGGCGATTTTGGAGAGCCAACTAGCTCGCCTGACGGCAAGGAGGGGGTCGTGTCTCTCGCGATGTTATTCGGAGTTATGGTCCTCCGGTATTGGCATGAAGGGGAAATTAAGCTTCTTCAAATTGATACACATGCCCACATTCAGGAAATAGGGCTAGTCGCTGAAGATGTCCAAGATAAAAAGTCCTGGACTGCGGCGATGACACTTGCAGGGATAATGATTGCAGGGCCGCTAGGCGCTCTTGCAGGCCTTGCGGCGCCAAAGAAGAAAACAGTTGTCTTTTTCGTGACCCTTAAAGAGGGAGAATCCCGCAGGGCTAAAAATGAAGGAGCCCCTTCCTGGGAGGGTAAAAAGATTGTCCTCGCGACCTCCAAAGATAATTACAGCAAGATCATTGCTAATTCCGGCTTGAAACTTAAGACCCTAGCAGGGGGTGCAATCTCCCCGCCAGGAAATCCACAAGAGTCCGTCGCAGGGAGTGAGGTCGTGCAGCAGCTAGAAAAGTTGGCCTCACTTAAAGAAAAGGGTCTCATCACGGATGAAGAGTTCGCAGCTGCCAAGGCCAAGCTGCTTTGACGCTTAGGGGCTCCCACCTGATCCAGTCCCTCTGGGGGATGGAATCCCCGGCTTGTGGCTACCGGACCAGTCCCCTTCAGGTCTGACTGGTTTTTTATTTGTTTAGCTGGACTTGGTAGTAGACCTCCCCACTTTTGTCGTAGGCCTTGCAGGCGGCACTACCTCGGGCTCCTCCGTGGGCCTGCTGCTCCTCGGGAGCCTGTGTCTGCTGTTCATGGCCGCGGCCGCCTGAGGCCCCAGGCATCCACCGCTCCGCCACCTCCAGAGCAGGGTGAGAGGCTTTCGATCTCGGGCAGCTGGACGGTCTCCTCCCCCACCTCCACCTGGGGCCTGACATCC
>Ga0214917_10000473_pt1 | contig 52897 bp, 61 predicted proteins | sample LL_1208_BB_MetaG_FD_177983 | JGI IMG/M metagenome (GOLD analysis project Ga0214917, IMG submission 177983) | Freshwater microbial communities from Lake Lanier, Atlanta, Georgia, United States - LL_1208_BB | ecosystem: Environmental > Aquatic > Freshwater > Lake | place: USA: Georgia | collected... | reverse complement strand
CGACGATGTCTACGAGGACAAGACGGAGACGACGAATCAGTGGACGGTACAGTATCTGGATCTTTTCCGGGAGAGGATGATCCAGCGTTACGGCAGCAATGTCGCCGTGTTCTTCCCGTCTCCTCCCTCCTCCGAAAAAGAGGAGAAGAAGAAGAAAAAAGGGAACAAAAAAACGGCCAACCTCGTCCGGCAGCGGATCCACATGGAGACGGATCGGAAGATGATTGAGAAAGATCTGGAGATGATCCGCATCGATGCGTCCTCCAGACCGATGATGGTCCGTTTCCGTCTCCAGCCGACGTTTTCGTTCATGATTGCGGAATGGATCCTATTCCTGTGGAGCCGTCCGTGCGAGAAGAAGGATGTCATTGTGGATGCGATGATCAGCATCGATCGCATCTACCGCGAGGAGATCAAGGACAATGCGCTGGTGGCCGTCCCGGTTCAATCGTTTTTCGAAACGACGAACCGGAAGGCGCAGGATCTGCTGGGACGCGAGTTCGTCTTTGAACAATTGTTCTCCCACTACCCGGAATTGATGGTCCATCCCTTCTCGCAGAAACGCGAGGGACAGATCAGCCTCTACAAAGAACAGATTCGTCTGCTCGAGCGCGTGGTCGGTGCGGTCCTCCTTGATCGGCCGATCCTGATCGGGGATCGGATGCCCCCAGGGACGGGCAAGACGTTCCTGACCGTGCCGCTGACGCAGAAACTCGTGGCGCTCCATAGCAACAAGACGATCCTTTTCGCGTGCCAGAACCAGCTCGTGCGGACGGATGTCGCCACGACGGCGCTGCTGGGAAAGAACCTGCACCTCTGGATGGGCGTGTTTGATGCCATGAACGACGAGTACCTGATCCGGCCGTACAAGAGTTGTTTCCCCAACACATGGAAGAAGGTGTACAAGACGCAGGACGCCGACAAGACGGGATCGGTCCTCCAGCAATTCGCATTCTACAAGAATGCGACCGGGAAATACCCGGATCTCCTGGTGGCCGATCTGGACACCTGCCTCGCCCTCCTCCAGGAGCCGTCCCTGAAGCACCAGTTTGTCGCCTACATTGACGAATTTGTCAGCGATGACAAGGCCAATTCCATCATGGTCCGCATCGCCGAACACCTCCCGCGACAGACGATCCTCCTCTCGGCCATCCTCCCGCGTTTCGAGGATATGCCATCGCTCGTGCAGCATTTCATGCGGCGGCACGAGGCGGCGCCGGAGGATATCGTCCGGATCGAGGCCAATCAGCTCACCATCAGTTGCACGATCGTCGATCCCGACGGTCTCGTCGCGCTGCCGCATCATTTCATCGATTCGGTCGATCAGATACCGCTCCTCCTCCAGCGCATCCGAGAGGATCCCCTCATCGGAAGGATGTACTCGCCCCAGCAGGTCTTCCTGATGATGGATCATATCCAGGATCTGCTCCCGACATCCCTCCTATTCGAGGAGAGTTTCCCGACCATCAGTCTCGTTGATCACGCGGGCGTGCGCGATTATATCCTCCGGCTGCTGGAGCACGTCAAAGATCATCCCGTGCTGTTTGAGAGGATGAGGACGTTCCGCCCGAGGATCATGGAGGCGCCGCGGATTGCCAAGATTGCGACGGAGGATTCGCACCATTTTATCGGGAAGACGCTCGTCATCACCTCGCAGGAGAGGATGTTCCCCCTCCTGCAGACGATCCATGCGGAACTCCACGAGAATGCTCCGCCCCTCCGCGACATTCTCGCCTCGATCGAACGAGAGGAAAAGGAACTGAGACGGAAGATCGAGTCCATCCGGGATCGCAAGAAAGAGAGCAAGAGCCGGATCGATCCGATCGATATGCAGATCGAATCGACCAAATTGGAGGATCAGTTGGCATCCCTACAGCGATTCCCGTGGCCCGAGGAGATGATCGTCAACAGTCTCGCGCACGCCAGACGCTACGGCCATACGCTGCGAAAACCGGCCATCAATCCGAATCTGCCCCAGGAGTACCAGGAGTTCCCCGATCTGCTCTTCATGCTTCTCCTATCGGGGATCGGTGTCTACGACTTCTCGCAGTGTACCGCCTACCATCGTCGTCTGACCATGAAAATCCTGAAACAGCTCTCTTTGCTCTTTGCGGGAAAAGAGATTGTGTTTGGCACCAACATCGAGGGTCTGACGCATCTTTTCATCGACGGCGAATTCGGCGATCATGTGTCGAGGAACGTGCTCTTCCAGCTGATCGGGAGGGCGGGACGGATGGGCCAATCGTACCAGGCTCTTGTCGTCCTGAACAGCCCGCCCACGCTCCGCACGATCATGCGTTTTGACGATCAGAAAGACGCGGACGCGCAGTATTTTGATGATTATTTCCGTGCTCTTGCATAAACATCTATTTTTTAGCCTTTTTGTTCAAGCGCTGACGATACTGTTTCGCACCGGGCGGTGATTTCAAATCGTAGGGCAATTTCTTGGGCAATGATGCAGCGGCCGGCGGTGGCGGTAATAAGAACGGGTGACGATTCAATTGCGTTTTTTTCTTCTCTAACGATTCGATCTGCTGTTGCAGATGCTGGATGTGCGAATTCGCTCGTTCGATCCACGATTGGTATTCCGCTACCGTGGTCGTCCACACGGCCTCGCGTTCCGCATACGCCTTTTCCCGTTCCGCCAGCGCCTGTTCGCGTTTCTGAATCGATTCGTACGCGGGAATGATGACACTCATGTAGTAGGCTTCATGTTCTTCTTTGATCTTGTCCAACCGCCGACCGTACTGAGAGAGTTGTTCCTCTTTTTTCTTAAGTAACTGTCTCTTCATTTTTATTGGAATCAATAAAAAAAATAATTTTAACATTTATGTTTCATCTTTCAGAAAATATGAAACTTGAGGATGATCACTTCCCGCATTATTCGCGGAGCAAGATTATGATGGGACCGATGTTGGTGAAAATGGTGCGAGAGCTCAGATATATCAAGGATAAGACGCCGATCCTGAGCGCCTGGTACGAGGAACTGCACGAACAGCACAACCGATCGCGATGGTGGGGGACGATGCCACCGATCGCGTGGGAGAGGCTGCTGTCGTTCCAGATCCTGGAGGCATCGCCCACGCTGATTGCGCTAAAATTTTTTTTGAACGATATCTACGAGAAGGAAAAACTGTACCACACCTCCATCCATTTCCATCACATGGTACGACGTCTGGCTCACCACCTGAGGCACATCCCTCACACGATCCGACCCGATGACTGGCTCGACGCATACTACGATTGTCGATCATAGAGTGCGCGCCAGGAAGACAGGGAGACGGCCGCCGTGGACGGCGCACACGGCATCCAATTGCTCCCGGGCGTGTCGGAGGATCGCCTCGAATTCGAGACGGAGACGATCCTCGTCCGCGCCCTGGACGAGCGTCCCGTGGAGAAGATCGGACAAGACATGAATGAGCATATCGATAATCATGTAGAAGGCATCGGTCTTGAACCTTTTTCTCTCGCGGAGGAGGAGGAGTTGTTCCCATTTTGTTTCGTCGATATCCCCGACAAGAAATCGCACCCGGAGATCGCGGTAATCCCGGTTCATCTCCAGACGAGGGAGGACGTGGCGCATATGCACCCAGAGACTGTGCATATTGAGAAAGAACATGACATGTTGCGATTCGCGCGATCGCAGAAAGGCCAGGTAGATCATGGAATCGGGGATCTCGTCGTTACAATGCACATCGATCCTTTCCTGATGATGGTTGAAAAGCCATTCGTAATAATGAGGATTGTGGATGGCCTCGTGGAGACGTTTCCCGGTGCGCCAACTGAATGATGTACGGCACATGACGCACCACATCTGATCGCACCCGCTGATCTGGAAGATCCGGATCGAACACCCGGGACACGGTCTTGTCTCGCCCCGGATCGCGCGCATACTCTCACGCGCATCCGGGTTGCACTCGTGCGATTCCTGATGTTCTTCCCCGCATTCGGAGCATGTGGCGCGCTCGCACAGACCGCATGATCCGTCCTTCCGGAGGAAGCCGCGACAATCCGCGGCGGGACACGGCCCGATGTATTCCACAGGATTTTTCTTGTCCATCGCTGTCCGGTCCCGGATCTGTCCCCGGATCGCATTTCGTCGATCTCGCAACGATTGGAGTTCCGGGTGATCCTCTCCCGCCCTGAGCCGTAATCGTTTTCTTACCCGTGTAAAAGTGGGAAGGCGTCGCAGTTCGGCGCGCAGACGTCGGAGCACGAGGATCTCTTTGGCTTCGTCCTGATTTTCAATCAGACGATTTTTTTCTGATTCGAGGCGGATCCTCGCCAGATGAGGCAAGAACTGATGGATCGACCACGGACGATCGCTTTTCGTCATGACAAATTCGATCGATAATGCCCGATGACAGAAAGGACATCGGGGTTCGTGCGCATCCAGCAGGATGCTCTTTTTCAGACATTCTACGCAGCACCTATGGCTGCATACACCACAATCGATGGGTTTGTCGGTGCGATCCAGACATATCTCGCATTCCATGATTATCTTGATCTACAAAAAATGACGGTTTTCATTTTTGCGAGAGATTTAGAACCGTAGGATTGTTATCAGTAAAGAATATGACACGCCTCATGATTTTTATGACGGGTCAGTACCGTAATTTTTGGGAGACGTGGTGGAATGTGGTGGATCTCATCCTTCTCCCGAACCGCGCGAGGGGGATGTCGATCCAACTCTGTCTCGCTCTGGACAGACAATGGAAACACCATCAGTGCGCGTGGACGGACGATGACCGGCAAATGTTTGCGATCGTGCTATCCTCGGTCTGGAAAGGATTGGGATTTGAGGATCACAATCTCTCCATCCACTGGATGGACCGCGAGAATCCCTATTTCCGACGGGCCGTCGCATCGCTCGAGAGGTACGTCCAGAAAGGCCGTCTCGCACCGCACTGGTTCGAGTACCTTATCCATCGTTCAGGGTCGTGCATCGAGTACGCGCAGTTTGCAACCCTCTACGATTGGTGCACCGCCAACGATCGGTCCGCCGATCTCCTCCTGCGCATCCGCACCGATGTGCTCTTCCGTCACACGCTCCACCTCGCCGAACCGGATCTCGAGACGGCCACATGGCAGTCGGTTTTTGCGGACCTCGTCCCGGCAATGGCATCGTTCTTTCGCGGGACGGTCCAGCCGGAGGGACGCGAGTACTCGATCGACAATGATCCGGCCAACGGCCGGTGGGCCATCACGTTCCGCAAGAATCTCATCTACCTGATGCCTTTCGATCTGGCCAGGATTGTCGCCGACATGATTTTGTACTACGGCGACTGGGATTCCGCGGACGAGAATGCATTCTGGTTCAATGCCGAATCGCAGTTCCGGGGATGCCTGCGCCACCATGGGTTTATCGTGTACGAGTACAGTCAGATCTGCGACGAGTGTTTTGGATCGTTCGACGAACGATTCCCTCTGTACGCCATCCAGAGACGGATGAGATAGATCCGACGCTCAATAATTGATTGTTATGAATTCAGCCTCTCTGGAGGATACGTATTCTGGATACTTGTTTTGGATACATCGTTTGTTTTTGGCACTCTAGAGGACTATAAAATGTCAACGAGTGTTGGGCGATGAAATCGATCTTACCCCGAATATTAAACGATTTTTACATGCTGTCGATGGATGGTATAAATCGCATCTGCGACATCATCTTGGATACGCAGCGTCGTCTATCAATGAAAGATCAGAGATCCAACAGAAATTGTCGGATCTCCAATCCCGTATGATCCGATTTGAAAAAATTATAGATCTGATGAAAAAAAATCCGGTATCAATCAAAGATCTCCGACAGTATATCCTGAAAGAATTTCGAAAATCAGAATCCGCATTAAAGATGCTACGAGCCAAAATCGATACCATGGACAAAAAATCCAAAATACAAGCATCGTCTACTCATTTCTATACGATTAATAAAAAAGGGCAATTCATTCCTTGATGTTGGATGGCCAACATCTCGGGAAAAAATTGAATTCTCATGGACATGGGATCGGATACTAAATACATTAATCATGGAGATCGATATCAACTGCCTCATCTGCCATGAGCCGGTCCGCATCCCTGTCCGTTTCATCTGTTTCGATTGCCCCCCCTCGCCCGCGAAACAGACCTGCAACGATACCATCCGCGTGTGCCTCACGTGCGCGAGGGCGTACCTGGAACTGGACAAACCAAAAAACGAGCGCATCCCGCAACGCAAATGTCTCATCTGCCCGACGACGACGGAACCACGCCTGCTGAATGCCGATTCTGCGTACGCCAAGGATTTCCTGCTCATGTCGATGGACAGCAAGAAATACCCGTGCGTCCATTCCACGGACGGCTGCGGATTCACGGGCACGCAGAACGATCTCGACCGGCATCTCCGATCTGAGTGTCCGTACCGGATCCTGTTCTGCCGGGGGAAAAACTGCAAGAAGATCATCCTCGCCAAGGATAAAGAGACGCACCGCCGGTACGATTGTGCGGGCTACAGGCTGTGCGGTATGTGCGACGAGGTATTCCGCGTCCAACAATTCCAAGATCATCTCCGGACAGCGCATCAGTACAAGGATTGCCAATTCTGCTCGAATTGCGAACACCCATCCAAACTCCAGGAACATGAACAACAATGTCCTCAGCGCTACGGGGTATGCCGATTCTGTCATCATCCGATCCGATTCATGGATTATCCGGCGCACCTGGAACAGCACCAGGCAGCCATCGCCTCGCTGTTCAAGGAGACTCATGATGCCTCCATCATTTTCAGACAGGAGATGGAACGCCAGAATCATCAGATGATGATGTATCAGGATCAGTACATGCTTGTCGAGATGGAGAAGAATAGCATCGCATGTTTAGAATGAAAAATAGTTAAAAAATAATCTTGGGTATACATAGGTTACAAGGATGGCGTTCGATAGGAAAGCGCTGTTGGAAACGAGAAAAACACTCCAAAAACGCGAAACGCTGCGTCCCAAGGTGACCATCACGGCCGCGAATCCGCCGCTCGTATTTGTCATCCAATCGCACGAGGATTTTCTCGCGGCCATTGCCGATTCCTGGTCCGTGTCGCCCGTGTACTCGACATACCAACTCGGGAAGGATCTCACGTTCGACGCGGATCACGTCCCCTACATGAATGACGGTTCGGACGATACCGATTATCTGTACATCAATCCCGGGCAGACGTTCGACGGCAAGGGGTTCACGATGACTCTGGTCCATGGTTGCGAACCGCCCATCGCATGGGATAACGGCTACCTGATCGCGCTCATCGTCTATGCGGGCGATTTTGATAGCGAGGTACCGGCCATTATTCAGAATGTGTCGATTGTCGCTGAAGAAAATATGCAGTTCACCTATCTCCTCACGTACGAGGCGTCATACGCCACGTTCCGCAACATCAGCATCGTCTCGCACGCCTCTGTCTATTTATATTGCACCTACCTATGCGATTACGGTCTGAACGTCACGATGGATTCCATCTCGATCGTCTCGACGCAACCGCTCTACTCGCCCAATTATTTCGCGCTCATCGGCTCGTTCGATGGGACGGCCAACACGCTGACCAATGCGTATTTTGTGGCGCCGTCCATCGATCAGTACACTTATCTCGTTGGCTGTACGAATAATGATGGATCGACGTTCGAGGCGAGCAATGTCTATGTGTACCTGTCGGATCAGGGCGCGATTGTGACCGGCGTCGCGGGCATTTTTTACGGGAATGGTCCCGATGATGCTACAACAACACTGACGGATGTCTATGTCGTGTACAACACCTTCTCGGAGATCCAATCGCTGAATGTACCGATCCTCTACTACAACGATAGTACGGATTCGATCGTCAATTATACCAGTGTGTACACAAACAACGACAATGCGACCATCCCGTACCCCGGCGCGACCGTAAACGGGAGCGTCACGACGAGTTTCTTGTGGACGGACCCGCCCATTTTCTCGGGGAACGGGTTCGATTCATCATCGCCTAACCGTCTCAGGGCATTCCTCACGTTCCCGTTCAATGCATCGTCCTACCCGTCTTTTGAGGATCCCGCGCTGATGCTCCAGTCCATCACGTCGCGCCCGGATGCCCGCGTCTCCACGCAGGCGGGACCGGCATTCCTGTACCGCCTCACGAACCCAAATGCATACGCGCCCACCCCCAAAGTCATCACCAACGAGTACCTCCTCCGCCGGGACCTCAACGGGAACCCCGTGCCCTCCAGGAATGGATTTGTCGTCTGATTGATGAAATTCTGATTTTCATTGGATAAAATGATTACCACAACATACACAATGAAAATTACGTGGCAAATAGACGGTGAGAAGGAAAAGAAACTAATCCCATCGTGGTCTCGGTCCGGATAAAATGATCCGAGAGGTACGGGCTCATGTCGAGGTCGTCGATCGCGATCCAGTCATTGACCTCGTCGCGGTGCGCCTCGAGCCACGCCCGGATCTCCTCGGCGCGATGCTGGCTGTGATTCTGGAAGACGCCGTGGCGCTTCTCGAGGACGGGCGTGTAATCGAGGGGCGGTCGGCGCACGCCCTGATCCCGGTAGAAACGCCTCATTGTCTCGAGATCGACCCATGTCCTCCAGTCCGAGGAGACGACAATCTCGAGGTGCGGCGTTTTCTCGAGGAGGTCGTTCAGCGCGCGCACGCACGCCGGATCGAACGCGTCGGGTTTCCTGTGATCCGGGTGGAGGTACAGGACCCCCTGATGATCCAGGAACAGGATTGTTTTTTGTCGGGTGCGTTCGAGACGATCGACATACTCCCGGGTCGTCTCCCACGGCAGGATCTGTTCGTCCAATCGCAGGCCGTCATAGTATATCCGATCGAATCCTATTGCGGGCATTTCACGCGTGCGATGGACGACCTCCTTGACGAACCGCATCTCCCGGATCGGGTAGAGGTTGTTGTACCGGCACGAGGTGAGGATGCCGTCGGCGAAAAGATTCATGTGATGAAAAGTGATGATATTGTAATAATCGATCGGTTCATCCATGACGGTTTTTCCGACAAGCATGATGCGCCCGTCGGTATGACTGAACGAGTGCGTGCCGGGGGGAGTCTCGTCGGTCATCGGGTAGGTGAACATGCCCTTCTCCTCGTTAAAAATCCTGTGCTGGTCGATCGTCCGGAGTTCCACGCCGTTTGAGAAGCGCAGGACATTGTACCGTGGCGTGATCTCTCTCTTTTTGATCCAGAGCGGGCTTGCCGTGGCAAGTGTGCCACGATCGAAATCCCAGACCAGCAGTTCGTCCGTGTAGCGGACGTCCTCGATGGCTTTCACGGACCCGTCCGCGAGCGTGATGCGCGTCCCGCGCGCGAGACAGATGAACGTCTGTCCCGTCAGGACGTTCCCGTACGCCGTGCCGCTGTCGTTTGTTGCAAACGCTCGGACATAGGTCAGCGTCGTCGTCCCATCATACCATGTCCCCGTATAATTCCCAAGACCGTACCCCAGCGATGCCGTCTCTTTCGTATCGCTTATCGTTGGTGAGGGGTTCGTCTTGGACCAGACGAACCCGCGCTCGGTGATGGACTGGTAGCCGTTCGACACGACATTGCCCGTCGCCGCGAATCGTTCGGCGACGGGTGTCGTCAGCGAGTTTGTCGTGACACCCGGGATCGTCAGGGAATCACCGGGGTACTGCGCCAGGAGCCACTGGACGTACGACGCGTCCGCGCCGTTGGAGGACAGAATCGTGAACTGGCCCGTCGCGATGCCACTAACGCTCAGGATCCCTCCGTTCGTCACGGGCTGGAGGTAGGACAAGACAATATTCGAGGCGGGCGTGCACGCCGGCGCGACGACCACCGCCTGGCCCGATACCAATTGTACAAGGCCGGTCGTCGTGGTGGACGAAAATGACGGTCCGGTCGGTCCGGTCGGTCCGGTAGGAATAGAGGCAATCTCTTCCTGCAACTCCTCAATCGCCAGGAACAATTCGCACGCATGTCGTTTCTCGATCTGGGAAAAAATCATGTCTTTATATCGATATAAAAATTTTTTCTATTTCTGAAAATAAAATCGGATAAAAATCTACAATCATTCATAATCCATGTTTGTGAGAACGTTCCATGGAAATCATAGAAAAACGATTTGCAGTTTCTCAAATTATTACACCGATTGAGAAACTGATTTGGATCCGACATCAGGATCATAAACAATGATGGACTGACGATAATTCATTATATTGTGCGCAGGCGATGTACATCCCGTACCCCAAGAACGAGGAGAAATGCCTCCGCCGCGGCCAGAAACTGACGGATGGCATGATGGACTACCTCGCCGATCGGTTCTTCTCGCAGTACGGATCGGCCGACGATTACTGGATCCCGACATTCATCACCCGGCTGATGGAGATTGATTGGTCCGCCTACGCCGGCTACAAACGGGTCTTTGCGGTCATGCACCAGAACGACCACTGGTTCCTCATGATGCTGGATAATCGTACGGGCGTCTTCCATCTCTACGACAACCTGCCCTCCGAAGAGGAGAGTTGCGTCGATATCCAGGAACTGCCGATCGGGGAGCAAGATCTGATCGAGGACTACTACGGCAAGATCCCGAGCTGGCCGAGTCTCACGAATTGTGGCATCTTTACGCTCCTCAATTTCCTGCACCTCCTCCTCGATTGTCCGATGCGGTACGATCCTTCACCCAAGCACATCAACCAGACGATCCGTCCGTACCTGTCCCGTCTTGTCGCGGATAGCGATCTCATTCCGGACGTCGAGATCCTGTGCGCCGATCATTCGCGGATTGTTTGACATCATCGGTCATCTCTATATCGGACAGCAATCGTTCCAGCAATTGGCGATAATCCTTGTGAGATAGTCCATAAATGTTGAGTCTCTATTGCATCGAGCCTGAAAAAACATCGCCGAACCTCATGAATGTATTAAATATCGATTTCAATATTTTTTTTTCACGATTGTGATTCTGGGTTGCGCTGACGCGCAACGGATACGAATAGACACTATACTAGTCTCTAACAACCGGTTCGGCATACATACTGTCGATCGCATCGTTGTCTCGTCTGGTGATCGGTCTTGTCATAAATATCGACAACCGCTGTCGGATCGAAGATCCTTGCAACGTCGACATGGACCAATGTGTTCATTGTGATGACATTTTTTTAGTGTAAAAATGATTAATCTAAACAGATAAAATGGCTATTGTTGTTCGTCGCACTCCGCTATACCTCACCCTCATCGGGCAGGTCCAGGAGGCCATCGCGCTCCTGGAGGAGCGTCGTCGCGAGATCGAGGAGTACCTGAAGAGTCATCTCGTCGTGCAAAACCCGACGAAACGGCAGATCGCGACCGGACAGAAACTCGTCCCTCAGACCAAGACGCTCCGTGGCCTGGAGGCCGCCGAGGCGATACGGGAGATTGTCGCGGATGTGCTGAAAAACCTGACACGGATTCATGCGTTCTTGCAAACATCTTCTGATCAGAAATTCTACGACAAGGTGGGCGTGATCGGACAGTATGTGGATAAGATCCTGAAGGAATTCGGCGCGGAAAAAAGGACAACCCTGAAATACAAGGATGTCCATCAAAAGATTGAAAAAGATTGGAAACGGCTCCAGAAGGAACTGGGGAACGATTCGCGGATCGGACCGATCCTAGAAAAGATTGTGACCCTCACGGGTCGTGCAGGGCGGGGTGGCAAACGCAAACTCGGAGAGATTTATCGTGGCGGTGTACAAGTCGTCAAGCCGGTCGTCCGGGGTGGGAAACGCAAATTGGGAGAGATTTATCGAGGCAGTGTGCAGCTCATAAAACCCGCCACAAAACGTCTGTACGATCGGACGCATTTGTTGGCGACACAGTTGTACCGACAACATCTTCAGGATATGAAAAACAGCGCTAAGACGGAAGAGACCATCCTGAAAAAAGCACTGATCCGACTCGAAAAACATCCTCAACAGAATGCCACTGTCATTCAGACGATCAAAAAACGGCTGCAAACGACTGCACATCAATCATGATTATTTGGGATCGTAGCAATAACGGACGACCTCGCACGGGATGTATTTCCGGATAATATTGGGATCGATGTACACGGCGATCTTATTGCACTTGCACGACACCACATGAAAAAAATTGGCATCATACGGCAGATCGAACAGATCGCACATGTGCTCCAAGATTTCTTCTTCATCCTTGGTAACCTCGTGCGGGCACAGATGGAAACCGATGTATCCTTGTTTGAAGGATTGTTCAAACACGTCGAGGATCTCTGTCCTTGTGAGCCAATCCCTGGAAATCATATGATCGATCAGCGGCGACATGATATTTCTTGTTCTTTTATTATTTATTTATATTGTTGCTTGAATAATTTTCAGTCGTCAATCATCGATCCACATGTTTGGCTGTGATCAGATTGATAATGTCATATTTTCATCGAGAAAAATCTGGAATCAGATAAAATGATCCCGGTATCGATCGGATTCGAAGCAGAAACACAATACATCGCCTTCATCCTCTTGAAACCCATACCCAATTCACCGGACAAGTACCAGCTCCGCAACGATTCGCATGTCTATCGGTTCATGATTAATGACAAATTAGAGATTTACGCTGATTCGTTCAAAAAAATACGCCCATGGCGCAGGACGTCCATGAACCATTCAATCGTCTTTTCAAAAAACATCGGGTCAGTTGGCAACAGGTGCGGATTTCGGACGATCCGTACCTCATTCTTCCCATGGACGAACTCCAGGATACCGTCTATTCTCATGCCGAATTTGTATGGACAGATCCGACCCCACATGAGATTAACCCAGACACTCTCCCCTCGTACATTCTCAAGATCCTGCGGACAAAAGTCATCCGCGCAATACGGACGCTCCTGGATAGGCACCCACGGCGTCCCATCGTGTTTGAAGTCCTGAACAAAGAGGATCGATCCGCATCGACAGCCCTCCGTCGTACTCGTTTCCCTTACACGTCCTTCCTGCATCTTCGAGGGACGGACAACGATGCCGTGCTCCTATTTACGAATGATGATGATTATGCTAGCCATTACCGATTCGTATTTCAGTGCACACTCGGCATCCCCCTGACATCCATGATCGAGGTGGTGAACATCCTTAGTACATGGTGCGCCCCTGTTATGAGTCGCAAGGCATCGTTCATGCTCGAGACGGCACGAGATCGAGCGGATAGGGCTCTTACTCTGTATCATTGGGATCGACCGCAGGTGATCCGGAATTATGTATTCCTCCTGGTCTATTCCTGGATGTCGGGCGATGATTCGTTGTCGCACACCATCCGTCTCGGCCTCGGATGTCATACCAGTCGGAAAACCGGATCTCCATTTATCCTGCGTCATGCGTGGCACGGCGAAATGCCCGCGCTCCTCACATCGGACGAACGCCAACAGATTGTACGACTCTTTACCCATACAAGATTAAACACATTCTGTCGTTCGTCACACAATGAGATACGATACGAGAATCACCAGCGACCAACGCAACAACAGATCCGCGCCCAGCAGATGACGGATGTGTCGTGCCCCAAACTCCCGACTCTCGACAGCATTCTGTTTGAATGGCGTCTCCTCGATGCCATGCTGAAAAAAACTGGGGGATTGTTCGCAAATCACAATGGACATTGTACAGGGATTGGCATCCCTCAAGAAAAACAAATCATCCATTCTCACATAATTATCTATCTGTAAAAATTTAGACGCGAGGGAAGAGCCATCGATCGACGGTCGTCCGCACACAGAACGCCCTGTGCAGGATGATGCCCGCGCTGAACAAGAAGATGGCCATGAGGATAAACATGACCAAAAAATTCCGCCATTGATGGATGGAAAAGAAACAGAAAGACAGGAAGAATGCGGCGATCAACGTCATGAGGATATCGGCCGCCGCCATAGAGAATACTCGTGCACGGTGCACGCCCTCCCCCGGCCGGCCGAGGGCGTCTCTGTAACGGCATCTTGTCATGATGATACTGGTTTTACATGTCGCATGATTAAAAAAAAATTATATCGTCTTCTTCCCTAACTGTCGGAATATGGATTGGAAATCGCGGTACGCGGCCCACATGCTCGGTTTCTCGAGATAGGGCAGGTTGTATTCTTTACAGAATCCTTGTACCACATCCTGCACCCGGCGGAGTGTCGAATGGGCGATATTCGGGAATAGATGGTGCTCGATCTGGATGTCCAGGTTGAAACTCAATAATCGTGTGAACCAGTTGGTCCGATAATTGATGGTCGTGGATAACTGGTGCCGCAAAAAATCGGTATGCTCCTCGCCGAGCGTGCATTCGTGCTGGACATGGTTCAGCATCGCCGGCATGATAAACAAAGGTCCCGGGAGCATGAACAAGACTAAAAATTTCATCATGTCGTTCCGCGAACACCACAGAACCACGAGGAACGACATCATCGAGGCCAGATTGATCTCATGGATAACTGACGGCCACACTCCTTTCACGAAGGTCGTCATGGTCGCGAGGAGCGGCAGATACGCGGATTGGTACTGATGATAGGCGCGCCATCGTCCATTCGGCAGGAAACGCACCCAATCTACCGAGGAGACATCCGGATCTTTTCCCGTATTGGTGTACGAATGGTGCAGGTACGCATGATCATAGAACCATTGATCCGCATCCAGGAATGGGCAGGCAATGTTTTCGAGGATTCGCATAAGATTTGCGCGCCGTCCCGTCCAGCCGACCCGATGAGAAACCTCGTGCACGATATTCGATCCCCACCATGACACTATGAGCGCCAGCCCGATGGCGCTCCACCATGTCGGGCGGGACAGGTACAAACACCACATGATGAGGTAGACGCCGAGAATGATCCCGTGGATCGCCCATTCCATCGACGACCAACCTGTGGACAATGAGCGTTCCCGGATGGCTTCGTGGACGCGCCGTTTCAATCTCATGTAATTGGTAAAATCGGTGCTGTCGGTATACGTGATAGAAACAGCATATACCTCATATTTCGGAAGGATTTGTGATAGGATCGATTCGGGATCTCTGTGGTACAGGTACAGCATATTGGTCAGATCGGGATCAGTCTGACGAGAGCGGAGGATCTCAAAGACCGCATCACCCCCCGGATGCCGGAACGAGGACAGGTCATACAACCGCCCCTTGATTGTACACCTCATTTTATTGTCCATAATGTCATGAACTTAGATTTCAATAAAATGGATTCTGTGTCGCCGCGATCTAAGAACACATACTACAAAGAAACAAATGAATCTGATCTATTCGTGTGTTTTTTATAATGACTCGTATCTCTCGCTCCTTCGATTGCTCCTGCAGACCTATCGCCTGCAGGGTCCGAGAGAGGACACGCATTACATGGTCATGACATCTTCTCAATTCGCACCCAAGGTCAGGGCCCTGGATGATCGTGTCGACGTGTGGGTATTGGATGATATCGAGACAGTGTTTGACGCGGCCTGCTCGCGCCTCCTGATCTTTGAGTATCCCAAGATCGGCGACTATTCCAAGATCCTCTATCTGGACACAGACATCCTGATCACGAATCATGTGCATCCTCTCTTTGACATCCAATTGGAAAATGTGCTATACACGCTGGAGGAGGGTCCGACCGATCATCCGTTCTGGGGTGGAGAATTTTTCCCAAAGGATTTTTCGCATCGCACCGGGTTCACATCTGGGATCCTGCTCTTCAACCACTGCGATGCCATCCGGTCTCTTTTTCAGAAAGTCAGAGAACATATCGACCGGTATCTCCGCGACGGACACGTCATCCCGCCTTGTTATGACCAGCCCTTTCTCAATTACTGGGCCATCAAAGAATGCATGTGTGAGAATCAATGGCTGATCGGCAAGGCCGTCAATAATCCGGTCGCATGGAACAAGGAGATTATCGCGCATTTTCCGGGGGAACCAGGAAACTCTGTACCGCATTATCTACAGATGATCAACTACATCATGACAAACTCGATCGATATTCAGCTCCACGACATTGTCTCTTTAGAGGAGTATACTGCCGTTCTGGATGCCAACCGGCACATCCTCGATCGTATCAAGCAGATCTGTCTCGCGCACGGAGAATTGGTAGAAGGGAACTGCTTCACCGAGCACCACAACATCCACCACGAGATGAAGGATCTGATCAACAAACAGGCCAATCATTATTCCCTGGGGCGTGTCTGCACCTCCATTATGGAGATCGGGTTCAATGCCGGACACTCGACCCTCTTGTACCTCCTCTCCAATCCATCGTGTCACGTGACGATTTTCGACATTTGTTCTCACGCCTACACGATGCCGTGTTTCAACTATCTGTCCACGCTCTTTCCCGGACGACTTGATATTCATCCCGGTGATTCGACTGTCACCATCCCGAAATACATCAAGGACAATCCCGGTGCACACTTTCATCTCATCCATATCGATGGCTCTCACGAAGAATCCATCGCCCGCCAGGACCTCGAGAATTCGATGCGCCTCGCCCAGCGGTACATCATCTGGGACGACACACAGATGTCCCACCTCAACCAGATGTTTGACGACACTGTCAAGGCCGGTCTTTTTCGAGAAGTTGTCGACCTCCATCCCACGTACACCTACCAGCATCGTATCGCGAAAATCATGTAAGGATGAATGGACGATTGGAAAAGGAGATATGAACAGAAAACGATCAACGAGGACCAATATGTTTGAAAAAGAAAAAAGTATCCATGCCAATAAATTGAATGTAGCAAACTATCAATTTATTGACGTCGTACACATCGACAAAATGTTTGTGCGACGTCTATTGGGCGCGCTGATCGTTGCAAGAGTCGTCGTTTCTGGATATCATCTGCGACGAGAGATCGCCGAGGCGGCGATCGGGAAACGTATCCTCATACTCGGCAATCCGGCGAGCATCATGGACGCGGCGCTCATCCTCTCCCACCGTTCGGAAAAACCGGTCACCCCCATCGCTGTATCATCATCAGGACGATCAGAAGATGATGAGGGTCTGTTGTCAGGACTCGTCCAATCCCGGTACGAGGATCATCTGGCGCATGTCCGGCGGACGACCGCATTCCTGGAAGAGACGACGGGCCGTACACCCTCGCCCGGAAAACTATACGAAGAACACTCGCATTTTATCATCTGTGACGATCCAGCGGATCGTGCATTGATCTCCAACGAATCCATGCCGGTCGGCCTTCGGATCGATGGCAGGACCGATCCCGGTCCACTGGTACGGATGCTCAATCCCCGCAGGGAACCGGGCAGGCTCGTCATGATCTGCCGGATGGGTCATGGCGTCATCCCGCTGCGATTGCCCAAACTCGTCCGATCGCTCTTGGACGAACCCCCCATGGTCTGGTGCATCGAACCGATCCATCACGACGACGAAATGCGCCGTGATATCCTGGAATTTTTTCGTGTGGCTCGATCCTGTCATATCCAACCGGGTGTCTGCCTCAACACGACACGCGCCCGTACGATCGAGACGGCCTTCCTGCTCTCGGATCTGTATTAGGGTCATCGATCCGACAATATCAAAATCGTACAAACTACGATTTTTTGTTTTATTGAATTGGGTTGGCAATAACGATAGAATGGATTCAACACTCGTTGCGTTCGATCGACAGTTGTTTTAGTTCCTGGAGGAACGCGTCGGTCCTCTGGTACTTGGTCGAGGCGATCTTGCGGAGCATGAGATCGGCGGACAACCATGTGGTCGGGTCGTTGTACTCGACATTGTACTCTGGCGACAAGAGGAATTCGATCTGATCCTGTTCGTCGGGCTTGATGTGGTACAACCGGTAGATGTCGACGACGCGCTCCTCGGGGGGGAGATGGGCGTGGCTCTGGTAGCGCACACCCCGGCCGATGACCTGTTTCTCGGAATTCTCGTTCCATCCGCTCTCGAGGAGGATCATTCGCCGTGTGCCTTTCAGATCGAGACCCTCGCCTCCCGCCCGGCTGATGAACAGGATGTCGATCTGGTCCTTATTGTAGAGATCGTCCACAATGTGCTTGCGCACGGCTTTCGGCTGGCTCCCGGTGATGTAGGCGGATCGGATCGTGTCGGGGAGTCGATCCATGATGCTCTGCAGGCCCATGTCCAGGAAATTGGAGAAGATGACGGTTTTTTTGTGCGGTTCGGCGCGGATCTGCTGCAGGATCCATCGGACTTTCGGGCTCTTGAGGAGTTCCTCCTCGGGGAGTTCCGAGAGGATGTTCACGGCGCGCCGGATCCCGTTGAAGAACGGTTTCAGTTTCGAATCCTGGCCGAAAATCCGCATGATCCCTTGCTCCATGGTCTCGTGCTCGACGTCCCGGTACATGGCGTAGAAACGGGGCGGCATCGGGAGGAAAATGTCGTGGATGTGGGCCTCCGGGTAGTCCGCGTTCGCCCGTTCCCGCTCGTAGAAGGAGAACCGGCACAACCCGATCTCCCGGAGGTTCCCGCCCGGGCGGATGTGTTTCTTGAGGATCCGATTCTCCGCGGTGGGATCGTCGCGGATCAGGTTGAGGAGCGGGGCGATGTCGCTGGGTTTGTTCACGAGGGGTGTGGCGGTCAGCAACAGGATGCGATCGGCTTTTTCCGCGCAATCGGTAATCACCTTGTTGTATTTGCCCACTTCCTTGCCCGTCGTAAGGCTCTTCTTGTACTCGGTGCGGAGATTGTGCGCCTCGTCCACAATGAGGAACTGACGACGGCACGCGCGCGGGCGGTGTTTGTACTTGTTGAAAAATCCCTGGAACGAAAAGAATTCGTACCGATCCGCGTGGCGCAGATCCCCGAATTCTCGCATCTCCTTCTTGAAATTCTCAATGAGCGAGGCGGGACTCACCACGACAACCTTGTGATCGGGGAATTCATCCAGGTAGCACTGCGACGCGTAGACCGCCGTGAGCGTCTTCCCGCTGCCCAGCGAATGGACCGCGATAAGACCGCGGTGGCGCCGGAAATGCTCAATCACACGGCGCTGGTACTGGAAGGCCTTCTTCCGACCGCGTTCCAGACAGTCCCGCGCCTCGGTCTGCTGTTCCCCGGTCTTTTCGTAGTACCGGGAAGGATCTCTTCTGGTCCTCTGTTGTTGTTCTTCATCATTCTCGACGCGCGGTCTTGCCGATAGAACAAACGGTATCCTCGCCAATCGGCAGAGGATCCTGTACGGGGACCGCAAGAGTTTCGCTCGGTTCATGAAAGGATTCCGCTCGCGGATCCGACGAACCAGTTCCTCCTTGGTGTACCGGTTCGGGTAGATGCGCTTCCTCCTGTCCGTACAGACCTTTTCGTCGTGGACCACATACTCCTCCGGGAAGAGCGATTCGCACAATCCTTTCTTGGATGTCTTCCTGGCCACCGTCGGTTCCCATCCCAGTCGTTCTACCACGAGATCCACCAATTGAGATTTCTTATACCGATTGCACATGATGGATGTTTATTCCATCCACAGAAAAAAAATATCAATGCGGAGAAAACCGTGTGGCATGCGCGTACCGTCCTCGGTGGGCGATGTGGTGGTTAGGACGAGGATCCATATCGATAAGGATCGCATCGATGAGATTGATGTCCGCGCCAAAGAAAACCGATTCTTTGTGCTCAATCTCGGGCGGGAAAATATGATTGCGATAGTATTTATGGAAACGGAAGGGGAACGTCTGTGGTTCGTCCATCATTTTGCTGATTCTGCCCAGACGACGGCACACGACCTCCAGGTCGGGAAATGTGTGTGATGATTCGAATTGCATGCACAAGAACCGGAAAAGATCGGATTGCAAGAGTTTCTCCGCCGTCCGGTATCGTGTCTCGAGTTCCATCGGTTTTCTTTTTTTGTAACATGAAATAATCTAAAATCATATTATCGGATGAGGTACTGACGTTTCTCGAACATGCTCTTGAATGTGGTCTCGACGAGGAGACCGTTCGCATAGATACCGAAATTCCGACGATTGTTGTCATCCTCGAGGGCAAAATGAAAAATCTTGTACGATCCAGGCTGCGGCCATGGGCGCGCACGGTCATCGATGCACGCCATGAGTCGGTACTTATCGTCCGTCACAAAAATTTTTCCGAATTCGTGACGGATCTTTTCTTTCTGCGAGGGAGTGAGACGATCGACGAGTATCGAATGACTCCCAGTGATGTACAGATCCTCCGTCAATTCTGGATACTCGTCGGGGGACAGATGGTACAATCGATTCTTGATTCGCTCGTTGTTTTCCGGATTTTCCAGGATGTTGTACCCGATCATGGCGATTTTCTTGTACTCCTCGGATTTGTAGGTCTTGACGCGCTGGCCGACGCTCAGCGTTTCGATCGGACGGTAGATTTCTTTCTGGAGCGCCTCGTCGTACGTTAGGATCTGCGTCCCTTCCCGGAAACACAGGGCATCGACGTTGCCATAGGTAGGACTGAGGTAAATACCTCCATCAGTGCTGTAGGTGGCGCCGACAGGATAGAGATTCCCATCGACCGGGGTGACCCCGTTGATCAGACTCGTTCCATAAGAGGATGCTGATTGGTACGTCCAACCGGTCAGAACCTGTCCCGTGGGCACAACGAACGGTGTCCCCGACCCTCCGATCGTGTTGATCTGATCGATGCTCAATAATACACCCGACGACGCCAAATCGTTAAAATAATTTGTCCCATCATTATAATAGAGACCCACATACCCGACGGGGACTAACGATTCATTGAAAGGGCCCATCAATAATCGTGTCGAGGTCGCGTTTTTGTGTGCCGTGCGGTAATCCTTCCGCGAACATGTAGCCGTCCCCCGCCCGGATCGGGTAGTGAACATCCCCGATCACCAGAGATCCATCGCTATCGGTCAGATAGATGAGATGAGTGGTCGTGAACGCATTGTGATCCCACGCCCGATCGATGTGCATGGGGGAATCACCGTGGATCCAGCGCATCGGGATTCTTGAGGAGGATGGCCATGAGATCTGCAGCATATCGGACACTTTTTGTGCAATATCCTGGGGCAAGGCGATGTCGAACGACACAGTCCGATGAGTTCCACCGATCGTTTCTCGATTCGATTGCACGAGAGGATCCCGGATGATCCGTGCAATCTCCTCGTCTGTCAAAAGATTCTGGATCTGTCGCATGTTCTGTTTTAGTTTTCCTACAAAAAAAAATTTGAAATCGGAATATCATGATTTCAAAAAAAAAATCAAACATGGAACAATTATGGATCATACCCACCATCTTTCTCATCGTCAGCGAAGTCATGCCGTTCCTGCCAGGAAATCGAGGCCATGGCATCCTCCATGCCCTTTATCGCTGCCTACCACCGAAAACACAAACATCTCCCTCGATCAACGAATTCCTGATTTAGCGTTTTTTATTGCGCGTCTGTGGATGGAGGGGCGGTCTTCCTGAGGCTAATGTTGTAGGGCCGCGTCTGGGTGTCGGCGTACGCGTTGCTTTTTTACTGGATATTTTTCTGAGCGCTTGTGCACGTGCTTTTTGACGATCTTTTCGGATGGTGTCCAGAGCATTCTCATATCGTTCGGCTCTCCCTATATAATAGGTTATATGATTGCGTATATACTGTTGTAAGATGAAAAGATCCCTGTCCGACAGGGGTTCATGAGAGCCTCTCTGGAAATACGCATCAATGTACTCACCGATGCTCTCGAAAATAGTGTTTATTGTGTATGCCGTGCCCGGATGGGTCTCTATCATGTGCGCGATCCGGCGCAGGACATCCCCCGGATCATTCACAACCGTCATTTATTGTATATTCGAAAAAAATATTGTGCGCAAATAATTCATTCGTAGAACCGCCATTGGGCAAAAACAGGAAACGCTGTATTTTTGGGGTTCAGCAAGAATTACATCGACAAGAAGTTCCCGGGCCGCCACACGCTGATTTTGGGGGATAGCACCGAGACAATCCCTGATTTCGCCAGTGTCTATCCGGACAAGAAGTTCGACCTGATCTTTATCGACGGGGGGGCACGAGTACGAGGTCGCGCGGAGCGACATTGAGAACTGCAAGGCGCTCGCTACCAAGTCATCGCTCGTCATCATCGACGACACGATCTACAACCCGGAGTGGACCATGGATTACTCCAAGGGACCGACGAGGGCGTGGCTGGACGCGGTCCGGGACGGGGTTGTCGTAGAGAGGGGGAGGATGGAGCTGGGACCGGAGAGGAGGGGATAATCGTGGGGCGTGTATAACCTGTAGCGGTTACCAACAATTCCATTTTTTTGAGAAAAAATGGAATGCGAAAAGATTTCATCATCTCTATGCTGCTGCAGCCGCGGGCAAGACCCGTTTCTTTGGATCCTCCTTCTTCCGCTGGCATTGCTGCCTGATCTCTTCTTTCCGCGGTCTTTGGCGTCTTTTTATTGATCCGGATGCTGGGACGGCAGTACGGGTAATCCTCCCAATCCGCCTTTTTACGGCCGCATAATTTTTTTTCGGGAAGGGCGCACACATCGATCCACTCCTCCTTGTACCACCGCTCCAGGTCGCTCATATCCTTCTTCTTCTTGCCGCCGCTATACGTCCCGCCGAGGCGCTTGTACTCCCGGGTCAGCCACCCCGACGCGTAAGCGCTGGGCCACACCATAAAGATTTTTTTGGCTCTTGCCTTTAATCTTTCATAGAGGCTAGTATCGTTAGGTGTTGGTTTTGATTTTTCTTTCATTTATAATAATAGATTATCATCTGATTTAATTTCAAAAAAAAAAATTATGTTAGATAAAATGGGATAAAAAAAATAATATACTCTATCTCGTGGGCATTATTGTATCGGCAGTCATGATTGTTGTCGGTCTTGTCCTCATTAGAAGGAACTTTACCTGCTTCAACGACTGGACGATACACCTTAAAGGATACAGATATATGCTCAACAATCAGACCGGTGTTGCCAGATGCAAACGCAACGGCTACATATCCCTGATAATCGGGATCGTCCTGTTTCTTGGCGGTCTGGGTCTCATGGTTTGGTGCAGCATAAAGTACAAGCCTCAGAAACGGAACGTGAGCAGGAATAGAGACGCCAACTACAACAAGAAGACGGATCCGGATAGCCATTCAGGCATTATCGCCACTGGATTTTGTTCGAATCAGAACAAGGACGCGAGCGACACCATCGTCCCGGATAAGCAGTATTTTGTGTCGTACTGCTCGATAACGGGACCTCCTACCGATGCCAGCGGCAACCTATTGGGGCACTGGTACTGCGTGTCCTTTGGTGATGACAACGACGTCAAAGGGCGGGCGGCATATTACCTCCCCGTCAAGGAAGGATCGTACCCGGAGATGTTAAAGATGAACATGTGCGATTACTACTGCAACGCCTACGGATCACCGGATGTCGATCCCGCCAAGTTCCAGTCATGCCTGTTCACGTCCGATCGGCCGTTCGGCTACGGCGAGTACGCGGTATGGATGAAGAACTCATCCGTCGGTGGCATCATGTCGTGCTTCTACCTGTCAAAGCAGTACAGCACCGACGCCAATAATCAGATTACGAGCAACGGGCAGATGGAGCTGGACTGGGAGGTCACACCGAACCCGGACGACCCGAACAACAGCATCATCTGCGACACCAACATCTATGCGTTCGATCCGTCCACTGACCCTCAAAAACGGAATCGGTGCGATGATGTGCCCAAGTGCCAGCAGCCGGATGACTTCAGGGCGGACTTCAAGGGCGGCTTCCCTACAACCAGCACCTCTTATGAGGGCGCGCTCCAGTACATCATCGGCGTCTATCCCGATAAGATCCAATTCAAGCTCGTGAATTCCGACTACGAGCTCCTCTACTTAAGGACGATCGATAAGCAGAAAAAGACCGACACCGCCGTCCAGTACGACAGCAGCGGTAATGTGATTCGCCAGAAGGACTTTACCGACACCAATTTCGAGCAGATCAACAAGCTGTACACCGACGAGACGACGCTGTACCCCTTTCTCAATATATGGGCACCAAACACACTCAACTGGCTCACTGATTTTTACGATAAGAAGAACGTGTTGTACCATCCCAAGAACGCCGATCAGCCGGGCCTGTGCAACAACTGCGATGGACCAAACGTACCGAATCGTGTCATGGATGTGCCTGGGAGCACGTCGATCGTGTTTGGTCCATTCATCTTTACACCCTATTCGTCCAACAAGGTCTTCAAGCCGTCGGACTGGCTCGCCTACAGCTCGTAAATCCATATACCGTAATCGCTATAAGTTAATTTATTGATGGTAATGCCGTCCACTAATGAGATTAATTAACCTGTATAGGCTACGGACGTTGAACTACCATAAATTCAATTTGGGTCGCTACGGTAGTTTAATTTACGTTAAAGAAATAGGTTTTTATCTTTAGTGTAAATTAAACTATATGAATTACCGTAGCGACCAAAATTCAATTTGGTACAAATTGAATTTAGTTCAACGTCCGTAGCCTATAAAGGTTAATTTACCTTGATTTTAACCTTATTAGTGGACGGCGTAAAGCCGTCCATTAATAAATTAAATTAAGAATAAATTAACTTATGGCGATTACGATAGCACATACCTATAAATGTAGGAAAACTAAAATTAGTTCTTTCAGTATATAGACCGTAACGACCATAAATTCAATTTGTGCCAAATTGAATTTATGGTCGTTCTGCGTCCGTAATGTCGCCTATAAAAATTAATTTACCTTAAATTTAATTTATGGCGATTACGGTATCTAAAAAAAAAAAATAAATGAATGATAATGAAACATTATTACATGAGCGAAACGATATTTGTGTCTGTCGCATCTCATAGGGACAAGATCTGTCCCGTCACTCTTTTTTCTCTATATCAAAACGCCACAGATCCGAGACGTGTTTTTGTCGGCATCTGCCAGCAGAATGATGTCTCGGATGTCGATTGCATCCGGGATGGCCTGAAGGAATTGCCCCAGTATAAGCCGAATGTCCGGATCCTGAGGCTGAACCACCGGGAGGCAAAGGATCCGACCTACGCCCGATTCCTGTGTTCGACGCTCTATGACGGCGAGGACTACTATCTCCAGATCGATTCTCACTGCAGATTCGTGCGGGACTGGGACACGATCCTCATCAAGATGATTAAGGATCTAAAGGCGCACGGCGTCCCGAAGCCCGTCCTCTCTCATTACACCCCGAACTATAACGACTACGAGGAGAAGAGCCCGGTGACGACGATATGCACGGCGTGGTTTACTGATCAGAACCTCCTGTCGCTGCATGGGGCGGGTTGGACGTCGCCGGAGGATCTGCCCCGTCCGAACGCCTACATCGCTGCCGGCATGTTCTTCTGCGAGGGAAAGTTCCTGAAGGAGATCCCGTTCGACCCGGAACTGGATTTTGTGTTTATCGGAGAGGAGCTGCTCCTTTCGGCGAGGTTCTTTACGAACGGGTGGGACATTTTTTCGCCAAACATGAATACAATCTCCATCTCTATACTAGGGTTGCTCATTTCTCTACTTGTTTCTATTTATTTGAATGAATACTCATTCGAATCTTTTATGTTTCACTACAAACTTTGATTCACATAGAAATTGATTTAAGCAATTCACGTTCGCATTCATAATTTTATATGACCAGCAAACCCTGTCGAATGATTGTTTGGAGTTTTCCGTGTGTAATCTTTTTTGGATAGTTACCCTATTGAAAGAACAAGGGTATGCCTCCATATATTTATTGACAATCATCCGGATGATTGTCTCACGATCATTATCCGACAAACTATCCGGTATACTGTTGATCTCCACAATTATACGATGAACCGCAAACGCTTCATGATAATCTTCTATATGTAAAGGTACTAAAGACACCTTTTGAACATCTTTTAAGCGATGAGGGGATATCAATTGTCGAATAACAAAAGATATGACCATATCCAAGTATTCTGCCGCTAAGAGTTGCATCTGCTGTCTATTTTTTCGTGCGAGTTCGATCAGACATTGATGTAGTCGATAATCGTCGGCGCGGACCAAAAGTGGTGCCTGTCTCATGATTTCTGTATATTGTTTTATGTATTTCTGTTTCGCTTTTTCCGGAAACCGGGAATAATTCAGTACTCGTTCAAACGATTCGATCATACGACCGATGGGTTGAAAATCCTGTCCTCTTTGTAAGAGTCGTTCCTCCTTGAATCGTTGTAATCGTTCGTCAATAATCCTATCGAAAAAAAGTGGCCTCGGACGTTGTTTGAGTAACTGAATCCGAGTCCTAAAAATATCTTGCGCCAACCGATGAAATGCTTGAGTTTTCAATTTTGCCTTGTCCGTAGGCTTTCTTATATTTTTCTGGAGACTCTGGGATAGGTAATGTGTGGTCCCTTGTGGTTCTTCGTATTTCCCCGGAGTTGTCCATAAACTGCTCGCCCCCCTCAATTTATCTCTTATTTTTGTGACCTCGGATCTGATCTTTTTGCGTTGTTCATCCGATAGAGTCTGTTCGATTTTCTGATGGATGAATGCATCGAATGCTGTTAAAAGATTACGGTAAACATCTCCTGCACATACGGTGCGCAGATTCTCTCGCAATTCGTCTAAGTACGACCAATTATACAGTTGAGTTTCATCGAGTATATTTTCGAATAAACTTTCGAGGGGTTCTCGTCCTTCTTCATACCGTCTCTTAATGAGCAGAGCCAGGTCTTTCATCATGTTGAGTTTCTTTAATCCCATCTTGTAATCACTATGTTCGGTAAAAAATGGAGAATCCAACTGTCTTTCGATTGGCAATGGATTGATCGTTTGAGATTGAGTTGTTGATTTTGTACGTTGCTGAGATGCTGTCCGTGCGTGTTCGTCGTCTCGCAATAGCAATGGATTGATCGTTTGAAATTGAGTTGTTGATTTTGTATGTTGCTGAGATGCTGTCCGTGCGTGTTCGTCTTCTCGCAATAGTCCTTGATGATGTTTCGGAGATGCGATTATACCGGATCGTTGTTGATGACCATCACCTTTTTTTTTACTCGAGGGCGGTGTTACGACAGCTTGTGGACGATCGGTGGCGGTCGAACCGGATCGCGATCGATCTTGTGGCTCAAGAATTGGATCACGATTCGTTCCATTCCGCGATGGTTGTGTTATCATCGCGCGTGCTACAGCTAATGTATTTTGTTGTCGTGTCGATCTCGATGATTGTCGGTTCTTTATATGATCCGATTGTACTGGCACTGATTTTGTTTTCAATCGTTGTTGTGCTCGGCGCAAACGTTCCTGAAATTGGGGCGACGGTTGTCCTATAATCGGGTATGACGGCTGTACATTTACGGTAGACGATGTTGACGGCTGCAACCGCAATCTGTCATATTGCGCCGGTGATAACGGTGGTACTATTTTATTCCGCAGTTGTTGTTGCGATGATTGTCCCCCGCCTTGGGCATGTGGCGGTGCTACGGTGATGACTGATTGTTTTTTCACGGACTGCTGTGATATCGATGACGGCTGGACGTTTTGGGGGATCGATGGTGTTCTATTCTGTCGTTGTTGAACAGCAGATGATACTACCGGACTGCGTTGTACGGGATCGGTTTTCGTTTGTGCTACTTGTCTCTGTAGATCCTTTACGCCTCGTCTCAATTGTGCTAGATCGATCGCAGGCGGAGGATGAGGCGTTTTGGATTGGGTCGGCTTTTTTCGCTGTACCATCGCCATTTTGTATTTCTTTTTTTTTAACTATAATAATAATTAATTTTTTTGATACAAGAATAAACATGAATCTGACATGGAATCACGACCGGACCTCGTTCACCTGGGATATGGCGGGTGTGGATACGACAAGGCATGAGTACGGATTATTGCAGCTGGCGTTTGTATCACCGGAAAATGTTGCGTACCCGTTCACCATCACGCAGATCGACATCTGGGGGTACAGGCCCGGACCCTGCCTGATCAATGGACGGCCCGTCTACGCGCCATTGGCCACGCGTGTCCGCATCACGCTGAACGATCAATCGGCGACGGTGCCCGAGAACATGTACCTCGACAAAACGATCCCGCCCTGCCAGAGTCCCAATTGTATACAATGGGTGGGCGAGGATTTTGTCCTCGACCGTCCGCTCGTCCTGACCGCGCCGCACCAGACCATCTATTTCCTGTTTTACAATTCCATCTGTCCCAATAATGTGCTCTTGATCCAGCGGATGCTCTTTCATATCATCTCGCCGCCGATCTATCCGACCCTGCCGCCACCGCCGGCACCCTCATCCTCCTCCTCGAAGCGAGATCCTTTGCACGAGGCGCTGTTGTGGGGGACCGTCAGTCTTATTGTCGTCCTGTTCATCATAATCATCGTGATCCTGCTGGTCCGCTAATGGAGGTATTTGGCGCAGCCGCACGATCCATTCTCGCCCAGCGACCAGACCTGCGAGGGATTCGGGTTTCCTCCGAAATGAGGAATCTCCATCGACGAGGTTTTTTTGGATCTCGCGCACCACCCCGGGATATCCTCAAAATCCCAGTTCTGGTACGGTTCTTTCGAGACGGCCACGCCGCACAGGAATATCATGAGGATCAGGACAAAGAGTCTCCACATTCTTTTTTCTTTTGAGTCGAAAAAAAGAAAAATCTTGGATGTACAGAAAATGAAGGTGACATTCGCTCTGTTTCTCCTGATCGTCATGGTCCTCCTTATCTACTCCCTCTATCCGAAACCATACGAACCTTTCTGCGCCGTGACCGGGTACACTTACGATGACCCATGCCCGATCCCCGATATCTCCAACATCACCGACATCAGCCGTTCGCCCCCGTTCTACGATCTTAACGCGGCGCGACCGCCTTTGTGTTCGTACAAGAATTTTACCTACCCGCCCCCCATGGACTACGATCCCATTGTCTGTCCAAAACCGGACATCCAGTACCATTACTGGGATACCGCCATGCTCTCGCACCCGCAGACACCCTATACTGTATGAATCCATTGCATCGTAAAATAAAAAAGATTCAAAATAAAAAATGCACAATACGATTTTATACGGTATCCTGATCCTGTTGTCGTGGTGGATTGCCGTGAGTTTTTTCCGCACATACTCGGCGCCGGTCGTATTATTGATGTTTTTTGTCGTATATATTACTTTATTTTTCGTTCTTGAGACTCTAGAAATCTGCTTCGGATGGCAGATCTGGCATCAGACGGAACGCACCGTCCGATGTTATGATTGGTTCGAGGTCTATCTGAACAACGAGGACAAGGCGTACGATGATGCGCATCGTTTTGATTATTCGGAATCGCTCTTCCTGGATGATTATAATACGCCGATCGAACAGGCGACGCAGCATAAATACCACTACATTTTTGAACAATTGGGACTGCAACCCGGTATGACGCTGCTGGATTGCGGGTGCGGGATCGGTACATGGATGGATTTCTGTCGACAGCGCGGAGTCGATGTGGTCGGACTGACACTCTCGGAAAAACAGGCCGATGTCATCCGCAAGAAGGGCATGACCGTCTACGTCCAAGACTACCGGAAACCCGTCACCGGGTTTGAGGATCGATTCGACGTCATCACATTATTAGGGAGCACGGAGCACGTCTGTTCGAATCGAGGGTATGCGTCCGGCGCGGCCGATCGATGTCGAGAATCCCATACCGCACTCTACTCGCTCCTCCGCACCTACCTGAAAGAACCGTCAGGGCGTCTTTTCATCACGGTGCTCGTCCTCAATCCGGATGCCCAATACTCCTTGTACGATTGGTTACAGGCGTACATACTGGAACGCCATTACGGCGGGTACTACATCATGCTCGATAATCTGCGGACCGCGCTCCATGACAGCGGTCTGCAGATCCGATCGATCGAGGATAAGACGCGCGACTACCATTGGACGAGCGTCGTCGCCCCGGAACATTTCGGTCATTGGCGGGTCTACTGGCACAAGAAGTTCTTGTTGAAATGTCGGACCTTCCTGCACGGACTGTTGACGGATCCGTTCCTCGTCCACCACTGGTTGTACAACGGGATGGACACATGGATGTGGCAGTTGGGCGGATACCAGACCACACCTCTTACCGACGCGCAGGTACAAACCGCGCCGGCTCAACTGAAATATATCTTTGTCACGCTATAGTACATCATTTTTATTATTTTTTTTGTAGATAATAAAAATGATCATTCATGATCCGATTCCCGGGATTGTACATCGGATGCAATCTTTTTTGTCCGGCACAGACACGTTCTCGTTTACCATTTCGTTCGGCGAGAACAGACGATTGAAATTCAGTCTGTTCTTTGGGGATGCCGAGGACAATGTCCGGATCCGAGTGCACGATAATCTCCAACTCCGGCAGGATCATCGGGCACGCCGTCGTCGTGGTGGTCGATTGATCCTATACCATGATCTGTCGGGCGACGACGAAACAAAGATCGGGTACAGTGTCCGACTCCCGAGCAGATACGATCCATCGATCTTTCAGTACATCGTCCTTCTTTTTATGCGGATGCACCAGGAATTTGGGATCGAAACCGATGTTCTTCATGGTGATGTCACAGGATCGATCGTCTCCACATTGAGACGAGCACGATATATGCTGTCGCAGACACACGATCAATGGCCGAAATGGGTTCGATTAGGATCCAATTTCATCCATCACTTGAAACATCCGCTTGGCATCCATATGGAACCCATCCTTCCGCCTCCATTCAATCCGTCTTTCCGACGGGTCGCCTATACCATGTGGGTGCTTCTGTCCAGCAGCCAATCATTCCACATGCGCGTCCAATTTGGGCCGAAGAAAAAAAATATATTTCAATTGCTGATTGAATACAATGAAGAGGACGAAGAGGATGATGACCCCAAATTCCAGATCGATCCGGATATTCCCTCCATTAATCTCTCGTCCCTGCACCTCCATCGAGTGGGACAGGTCATCCGGCCCGGTACGATCGACGACTGGGATGGCCTGTTGCGACTCGAGTACGACGCGGGTGATGATAGTACATTGGAGTATGAGACGATTGTCCCGTTCATGAATCTTTTTCGAGTACAACAAGCACAACGACATCAATACCATGAATATATGTGCCAATCGTTTATGCGTATACTCGCGGAAATGTACCGACAATTCGGACTGTTTACAGAATTTCCCGATGTGACGATCGATGGACCCACCCAATCCTACATCGATCAGCAGATTTTTGGACATGCCCATCATCATCCGGATTGGGCAGAATCGGCGTTCCAATTCATCCGCTACACAAAAACATTACAACTCCGTCCTCCTCGGAATCGTCCCGTTTTCCCAAATCCATCATCGCGCCGTGCCTCGGATCGTCATGCATTACGATCTATTTTTTCTCCTGGATCATCAAAATAAAAAACTCCACGACCAAAATGCCACCGATCTCCCGCTGTCGGCGATTGATGAGTTTATTGAATCATCGAAACGAATCAAGACCAGCCCATTCGGGATCACAAAAAAAAACAAAATAGGTGTCATGCTCACCGGCCTATTGGCGGCATCCTTATCTGTATATTCAGAAACAGGCGTGGGATGCATCGGGCTTTGCCGCCTCAACGGCCAAATTCAATTTGATCCAACAACAAGGCGATACATTTATCAGTAAACCAAAAGCCGATCTCCAAGCAGCGCACAAATTATTGTCTGATTTGAATACACGCCTTAAAGCTCTCCCGGCTGCTCTGGATACGGCGACAAAAGATATTACAGCCTATAATACGACCGTTTCGGAAGCAGCAACTCGAGTACAGGCATTGCAGGCTGATGTGAACATCCTTCAAAAATTTGGTCATGATACGAAAACCGTATTACCCCCACATATTTGGCAGGATCTACAGGCAATTCTTGTGAATAATGCACTCGAGGCCGCGGGGATTCCTCCTCTTCTCATCACGGGCACGGCAAAGAAAAATCCGACTCCTCCTCTTCTCCTCGCGGGCACGGCAAAGAAAAATCCGACTCCTCCTTTTCTCCTCACGGACGGGAAACGTCAACAAAAACATAAAAATCAGATTACTCTTTTCGGTGGAAATATCGTGGCTCTTGGGTTGACACAAGAACAACAATCGACACTGATTGATTTCCAGAAAAATTTTGTAGAACAGACACCTCTTACCGTGCAAAGATTCGCACTGATTTCGAATATAAAAGGGTATCTCTCTACAAAAGAGAAGGAACTCGAGGGCGCAAAGACAATCTTGGAAAATGCGAAAGAGAAACTCGTTTCCGCCGAAAACACGAAAAAAACACTACAGCAACAGAAAAAGGACATACAGACGAACAAAAAACCCCAAGCGATTTCCGCTATTCCTGCAATAAAGAAATCAGTGCGAGATCTCGCCAAGACTTTTCAGGGAAAGATTGCGTGGAAAAAAAAACAATTGCTCAATATGAAATTGGATGGCAAGCCTTTTTCCGCCACGGAATATTATCTGATGGGAGATTCCCTGATACTGTGCACGCTCGTCATCGGCACAACGGGTCCATTTCCTCTCTTCGATCTATTCGACGCGGTTTTCATAGAATTCTTATTCGAAGCATCCGCCATTCTCGGTCTCGTGGTGAAAACTTTTCTACAGGGCAATGTCACGACGATGGGGAAATTGTTGATGGACACATTCCGCATCACCATGGTTTTGGGTGTCTTTCCCATGCCTGATCCCTCCAAATGGTCAAAGACACACAGTTTCGACGAGATTATGTACTTGGGGATTTTGGTCATTGTATCTGTGCTCCTCATCGGCAATCATTGTGTCGAGTGGTTCCTCAACACATTTGGTTTCACGAGGCGCGCTTATCAGAATGAGATTCGACGTCTCAAGGATGAATTACAGGCGAAAAACGAACAAAATAGGAAACTCAGAGCAGAGGCGCAAGTTTACGCGCAACGATAGTCTCCACAGCATGGATGACATCCCGGTATCGACTATCCCACGCATGGTATCGGCATCGCAATCCCAGCATGCCGAATCCTGCATGAAATATCCGGGGAACCTGTTTTGCGGACAACATTTTGGTGCGATGTTCCCATTGGTGGAGTCGATGGAACAATTCCGACCGACGAAAGGCTTGTATCTTTTCGCCCATTTTTTCAAGGGTATATATCCCATCTTTTGTGGCAATGATATGGATGGGGTAGTGAAGCCGGAGGGCGGCGTAGATGTCATCGCCCGACGGACGATCCGGTCCCCGTAATTTTGTGGAGACGGGGTGTGTATGAAAAAGAATTTTTCGTGAATGGCGTCGCAAGGTTCGGAATAAAGAAGAGTCCGCTTGGCTCATTGGGGTGTACCGATCCACTTTTCCGGTGGACAGGTCGATAGTTCCCACCCACTCGTCGATCGACGGTAATTCGTGCATTCGTTTATAACTCTATCCGATAAAAAATTTACTCATAGATAGTAGCAGTATCGGATCAAAAGAGCTAGAATCGTCTTGTGTTGCAAAATCCATCATCGTGCTTCGTCAAGCATTACGATTTTTTTTTTTCTGGCTCCCAAGTAAAAAAAAAAATCTACGAACATGAAATCGATGCAGATCAGCAGCACGGCGTGTCAGGAACGAGAAAAAGAATCATCCGTATTCGATGGTTCTTTTTTTTTAATCAATCTCATGTTTATAGCGCTGACCATCGATATAATCCTCCTTGTCGTCTGGTACATCCGTCGACGGAACGATCGGATACGGACGCCCATGATCTACACGGATACGGATGAGGGATTCGATGAATGGGCGCAGAGTCTGCCAGGGAAACCGGCCAATCTTTTTCTATGCTCCTCGACGCTCCCGTCCTCGTATGAGCCGTTTGCGATTACCGCGCCCGTGAAAGATCAGGGAATGTGCGGTCTGTGCGGGATGTTTGCCCTTGTCGGGGTTCTCGCCGACCGGTTGAGTCGCCAGCAGAATCGCCGGGTTTCTCTCAGCGAATTCTACCTCGCCCGTTGTCTCCAATCGTGCAATCCGCCGGGCACGCACGTCTGTCAGGGAACGACTCTTTATCGCATCGCGAGTTTCTTGACTGCGACAAATACCACAACATGCGCTGTCCCCTCTGGAATTCCCGAAGAAACCTGTCTCCCCCTCCTCTATTTCCATAATCGGATATCGACACAGGGTCCGCTGATCGAAGAGAGTGCGTTCGCCTTTGCAATCATCTCATTAATAATGATGTTTGCTGTATTATTGGCAGGATTATCGCTGGATACAAGGAGGACAGGCTACATTCACATTTATGCTCGGAATCAACGACCCCCGCGGATGCCGTTGAATATTGTCATCATGTATTTCATGGGTGTACTGATCCTGTTGATGATCCTCATTTATCTCATTATTATCCTGATGGTCGAGCCTTCCATCCGACGGTATTACAAGATGCCCATCATCATGACATATGGTCTTTTCGCTATTGTACTCATCATCATCGTTGTATTTCGCACGATCCGATTGTCCTTTATGAAAAAAATTGTATTTTCGTTTTTCCCGGTAATCATGAGTCTTGTCTTGTGCACATTGATATTCACCCAAAAGATGCCATCGATTGATGACTGGAACAAAGAACAGATGAGACAGATCGATGATGGTTGTCCCAAGACATGCAACGATGGTTCCACCCCGAACCTCTACACCGTCAACGAATTCTATCGATTGGAAAGAACGACACAAACCGATGCGGAATGGATGGCCACCATCAAATGCTACATCCTGTCGCAGGGCTCTCTGCTCTGCGACGTCCCTGTACCCAATACATATGTGGATGAAATAACCATGATGTCGGCGACACCATTCGATCCGAAACTCATCCCTCAGAATCATTTCCCCGCCGGTAATCATTCCATGGTGCTGATCGGCTGGGACGATGAGATGGGCGCGTGGATCGTCAGGAATTCTTGGTCGACTCATTATCCCAATAAGGGCTACATCTATTGGAAATACGGCACCGGCATCGAGACGAATCGGCTCATCGGCTGTACCGTATAATTTGACGTGGATCATAAAATAATCATTATCATTGATCCAATATAATAATCGATATTGATTAAGAAAAGGTAGGGGGAGGTAAAATCCTCCAAGGACAATGCCATCGCGAGTTTTGATCCAAATCCCCCTACCTTTTATTTTCTAGATACAATGTCTATCTTGTGATTTATATCTGATTATATTAATTCCTTCTTGAAATATTTATCTCCCATTAATTTGGATTTATATTCCTGATTGTACAGTTCTAGTAATTCTCTGGTATGAATCACATCATGGAGATGATCGCCCGTGATTTCAATGTACTGATCCAAGAATTGATCGATTGGACTATTATCAAAAAAGAATTCAGTTGTCCTTTTTGCGTGCGAAGAGGGCTGCTTCAATTCGCTCCAATCCTTAATTTCTCTGTACGTATCGATCAACAAGAATAGGAATTCTCTATAATATTCCAATTGTTTGAATTTATCTTGCAGAGAGATATCTCTTAATCGAATGGTAGGATGATCAGGAATAAAATCACCCTGCGCTTTGAATTGAAACGGAAACTCAATGATCTTGATGCGCCGCTCGATCCCTCCATCCATGCAAGAGAGATTGGGAATCATATTGGTCAGTATAAACGGTGTAAACTGAGGATGTTATTTTCTTTTGAAGAACATCAATTATATCCTGCTTTCGTTCTTCATAAGAACGAGTCTTGAGCATAAAAAAGTCCGAGCAGTGAGAGAGTAAGACAGACAACGAAAGAAAAACAACACAGCGGTAAGTTTAAGATCAGATGATTTATGAGCCATTTTATAAACTAAAAAATTATAAAGTGGGCGTTTTAAATGTCCGACGGTGTAAAAAATCAATAATATTCATGTGTCATTCTTAGATCATTATTGACAGATGTAAAAAAAATGATCTAAAGGATTAAAAGAAAAATATAGATAAAAATCATGGTTTCTACCGATGATGAAATACATATTGTGAATCTGAAAAAGATGGAAGAACAAAGAAAAAAAAGAAATGAATATATGAAAAAATATATGCGAGAGAGACTGCAATGCAAAAAAATCTACAATAAAGATCCCATTGAAGATTATGATGAATATGTGAAATCCAAGTATCAGACAAATTATACTCCATTACCACGAACAATGTGCGAATGTGGGAAAGAGATCTTTGATACGCCACAGCACCGCGAGCGCCATCATCTGGCCTCACAGATCCACGCAAAACTCCTGATCCGCAAGCAAAATTTCATGGCCAAACAAGAGACACAACGGCTCCTTCCGACGGGTTAAAATTCCAAAAATATCGCAGACTTTTTAAACCCGCTCCCAGGCCTGTCGTTCTTTCGAAAAGTACGAGAGATTGCTCGCCAGTCCGCATTTCTGGAGCAGGAGGATGAACTGTGTGGTGGGATTCCAGTCCGAGAAAGAATCGCTGGCACGAAAGTCCTTGGGGTAGAGGTGGTGATAATTGTGAGACCCCTCGCCGTTGGTGACAATGGACACAAACAGGTTCTCCGCGGGACGGATGGAGGGATCGTAGGGCCGGTTCCCAAAGGCGTGCGCCAGGCTGTTCACCGAGAACTCGGCGTTCAGACAGAACACGATGCGGATCATGGAGAGCCAGAAACAATTGACGAAATCCCCCCACAACAGTGGCAGGAACAGCAACAGACACTGGACAAGAATCACCAGCACCGCATAGTACTTTTTCTGAAACGCAATCACGGGATTGTTTTCCAGGTGCGCCAGATCCTCCTTGTCGATGAGATCCTGTTCTCGCGGCGTCCGTTTCCGAAAGATCCAGCCGAAATGGGAGTAAAAGAACGTGTGCCTGTCCGCGTAGTGCGGATCGTCGCACGTATCGGAATAGCGATGATGGATCTTGTGCGTCCTTACCCAGGAATCCGTCGACGAGGAGACGCACAGGAGCACACCAATATTGTAGAACAGGTCCATGACCGGGTGGACGGTGTAGGTCTGATGCGTGTAGAGACGGTGGAGGCCGGCCGTCACCGAGATGGCGAACCAGAATCCCAGGAACAGTGTGAACGCGATGCTCATCGCCTTGGGCGATCGGATCCTCCATATGCCCACGCCCGCCAGCACATGGATCACCACCAGAAACACGAGCGTCACATAGCACCACGGCACATCGGTCTTGGGACATTGCGATGGACCGTCGGGTTCGGAGAAGCCGCCATACAATATCAACGAGAGCATGAGCAGATAAAAAACGAAAAAAATCCACCGCCACATCATTGTTTTCTTTATCTCACATCATGGAAAAAATTTTAATAACCCAGATATCAATAAAATGGAGTTGCGCGAATGGGTCTACAATTTTTTCAGGTACAGCGTCGCCCACAAAAAGGCCTTTTACTGGCAGTGGGATCGGTTCATGCTGACGATGCGCGTGCGAGGACGGGGTGCGAACCGATTCTACGAGGGGATCATCGAGATCCCGCTCGAGATTCCTCCGTACCTCGTCCAATCGAGTTTCACGATAGCAGTGGAGGAGGTTCTGCCCGTCCTCATGCGCATCTACGACATCTACCCGAGTCATCTCGAGAATGTGCGGAACGTCCAATCCTCGACGCGCTTCCTGTCATTCAAATCGTTCCTGTACACCGTCCAACCCCAAAAAATCGTGCGGGAGACGATCCGCACCACCAAGGACATCATCGTCCCGGTCGAAGGCTTCCTGGCCTTGTACGATATACTCCCACAGAAGATCCAACGACGAACACAACAGACAAAAAAAGAATACCCGCTGGATCAGCTGATCCAATCAATAGGGTAGCGGGATGTAATGATTCCCCTGCCACTCGATCCGCACCCTGGACGGACAGGGATGACCGTGAGGGAGGAACAGGATCGATTTCCCGGTGGACAGGATGCGCACCTCCACGGCGGTCTGGAAGATCTCGCAGAACGCCTTGATCTCGAGGGCGCCCCCCCATGTACTGTCCTCGCGCATCGATCGGATGTAGTCCTTGTCGTGGATATTCTCGGTTTGCAGTACATCGCGGAACGAGAGGTCGTCCATCAGGGGCGGGTTCGTCTCGAGGTAGTTGCAGATGCGCTGGCGCAATTCTTTTTCGTTCATGTCCTGGAGAAAAAACGAGAGGGAATGGAATAAACAACTCATATTTAGATATGGGTTGGAAATTATTTTTTATTTTATAAAATGGCAGAAAACCATCGACAAATAGTGCGTCGGAGGATGTCACGACCGTTAACCCAACAAGAAAAATTGAATTGCGCATTCGTCACATCCATCGTGAACAACGATGATCTTGAGCGCGTGAGAGCACTCATCACGCAAGGCGCGGATCTAAATAAATACTATGGTCGATTAGATTCCACCACTCCGTTACTTTATTCCATTGATCGACACAATGGAGGATTGTTTCGTGTGCTGTAGCAGGCGGGGCCGATGCCAATCGAGGACTCGATCGATTCCCTAATACCTTCCCTCTTCTGGCCTGTATCCAGAGACGAGATCCGCTTGTCGAATGGGTAAAAACCCTATTGCGCCATGGTGCGGATCCAAATATGAAAAACGACAATCAATCCTCTTTATTAAGTATAGCCCTGACTATAACTTATTATCATGAAAATATAGGAACGAGACCTTTTCCTTTCAATATCGAATTGATCCGTGCCCTGGTGAATGCGGGCGCCGATGTAAATTATTCATCTGGAAATGATAGCGACTTGCCTTTACTATTAGCCATCGAAGCCGAACGCATCGATATTGTCGAATCACTATTACAGGCTGGAGCCACGGTAATACAATTTCACGCTCTGATATGTTTTTAGTCAATTCTTTGGCAACGGGTATAATGATGCATACGCCCCTCACATTGGCGGTTCAATTGGGTCTGCCAGATATTGTCCAATTATTGATCGATCATGGAGCGGATATCGATCTGCCTAGTAGTCATCATGGGATAACGCCTCTATTACTGTCGATCTCCCTCGATGGGTGGGGCATTTTCGAGATACTGCTCGATCATGGCGCGGAGTTCATCGGAAAGATAACCGCGGTACGAGCACGTTTGACGCGTGCGCAGAGAAAAGGACCGAATCGATTGTATTCTCAGATTCGATTGGTACGATATGGTTATTTTTCTCCAGATAGATTGAACGACGTAACCATCGATATCTCTCCTATTTCCCGATTTGACAGGAATAATCTGAACGGCTTCAACGATACACGTCTGACCGCGCTCATCCGTCTGAATTATGTCGATATCCTCAAAAAATGCCTGGAATCGCCCGATCTGCACCCTTCGGAATTTGCCGAATCCTTGCCCGATCATCCCGAGTGGATACCACCCCTGTTGTTGGCGCTCCGGCTACGACGAAAAAAGATATTCAGGATGCTCCTGCTAGATGGACGATTTTTTGCATGCGATCTGGCCGTCTACGATACATTGTACCATCTGAATCAGGATGGACAACATAAATAGCATCAGCATCCGAAACAACTCCAAGCGTATCAAAGACAAGGACAAGATCCGTATGCACCATTCCGACGCATGTACCAACAGATCAAATCCGCGAAACGCCGATTGCCATCGCAACCACAATCGCAGTCGACAAGACAACATACACCACAACGCGATGTCGGGATAGAATTTTATCGTTCGGGGGGAGCCAAAGTCAAACGATCCGCGGAGGATACCGCATTACGACAATTCAAAAGGTCCATCAAGGACGATCCCCGAAAACATGCGGCCGATCCATTGATTCAACGAGAACAAGCCAAGGCCAAACGTCGTCGCGTCGGGAGTCGCCGTTCCGATGATAAACCCATCAGTGTCGAACAGTTACGACACCTGTTTACCATTCGCAAACAACAGGATGCGCGAGATCACAAACAACGTTCCCAATTTGCATTCTATTCATAGATTGATAGGAACAACCATGGACAGGATCGACACCATGAGGAGCATCAGATCGATAGTCGACAATTCTATGGCGTGGATCCGAAAAATCTTTGTCCGAACCCATCTGGGAAAAAAAGATGGAAACATATCCTCATATTGTTTTGTATTGGACACGGCCGCCGTATCCTGGATGAAAAAGGGAGAGGCGGGTATCCGAAAAGGAATGTCCCAGAAATTCCAATCGACATCGATAGCGATCCATAGTCGTTGTCGTAGGATCTTTTGTGCCGCTTTTTTATGGACCACATAGGCCGTTGCCAACGTGCTCCCGAGCCCGCACAGGTACAGAGGCGTCGATCGATCCACATCGAGACGATAGATGCCATCACGGAGTCGGCAGACGGAAAGGAATCTTTCCAAATCCTTAATCGGTAAATTCGCCATGGCATCATCTTCAAGGATGAGCGCATACTCGTGCGGACTGTGTTTGATAAATGTCTGCAGCGCGATCCGATGACTCATGAAACATCCGATCGCACTGTACGGTGCGAAAGCGTACGCCCACCAGGAGAGATGAGATCGCACCTCTTCCAGCCGGGGAGAGTAGACGGCCTCGATCCGATGAGGATGCCAATGTCCAAAACGCCTGCAGATATGTTTCCAGCGTTCGGTGTCCTTCGCCAGATTAATGATGTACACATCCAAATCGTCCATCCTGTAGATTATTTTTTGGGGAATGCGTGTTTGTATAAATGGATCTCATCCCCGAAAAATAATAATGAGCAGAAAATATTTCCGGTACAATAAAAGATGTATTCTTTCTTACAATTATGGGCGCAGTATTTTGCGCCTTTTTTCAAGATTCATAAAAAACTGTACATTCTCTACATCACCATCATCCTCATCTTTTATTTTATCCAGGCGCTGATCCTCCCCCGGATCCTCTCCCAGTACACGCACGAACCGACGGCCAAGTGGTTATCGGTCGATGTCTTCCGCCGGTTCTCCCCGCTCCTGGGGATCTTTTTCCTCATGATTGTCATGATCTTCTTCAAGAACCGGATCGACGCCATCCTCCCGACCATGCACTTCAAATGGCTGCGAGAGACCATGTTCAAGGACATGATCTGGTCCTACCGCGAACAGAAGGATTCGATCCCGATCGGGGTGTTTATGATGCGCTACAACCTCCTCCCCCAGGAGATCCGCGTCATCTTCGAGGACATCCTGGAGACGTTCCCCGTGGCGCTCTCGCTGATGTACCTGTTCATCTATTTCTGCACGTTCGACGTCTCGATCGGTCTCATCTACCTGGGTCTGTACCTGTCCATCTTTGCGTACCTTGTTTTCTCGAGAGCCAGCATCGAGTGCCAGAAGACGGTCGAGATCCGGGCGCTCGAGACGCTGCGGGTCAACGACACCGCGAGCCAGGAGGTGCTGAATCTGAATCATATCTACGCGAACCAGGTCGAGGGGGAGCACATCACGCTCCAATCCGAGGCGGAGGGGGTGCTCCAGAAGAAATGGGAGGACGCGCAGAAGGCCATCAACGGACTGCTCTTCCAGATCAACCTCATGCAGTGGGCGGTCTTTGGGATCCTGCTGGCGCTCTTCTACCGGTATTTCCGGCACCGTCCAGAACAAAAACGGTACTGGCCCGCGGTCTTCCTCGTGCTGAGTTTCACGCAGAACACGCTCATGACGGCCACGCCCCGCTGGCTCGGTCTCCTGAACGGTTTCACAATGATCCGGATCTACCACCAGTCCATCATGTCCCTCCCAGAGAGCACGAGCCAGGACAGGCCGTCCGCCACGATCGACGAGGCGGAGAATCACCGCATCACCATCAACCCTATGAGTCTCACACTGGGCAACAAGGTCGTGTTTGCCGAATTCCGGCTGGAGATCCCGCAGGGCCAGAAGATCCTCGTCCAGGGCGCGAGCGGTTCCGGGAAGAGCACCCTCTTCCAGGTCCTGACGCGGTACATCACGTCGTACACGGGGATTATCCGCATCGGGGACATCGACCTGCAGGAATGGGATCTTCACGCGCTGCGCAAGAGGATCCTGTACATCCCTCAGCAGACACAATTATTCGATCGCTCGATCCTGTACAACATCTGCATGGGCGAATGCCCGCCCGAGAAGAAGGAACAGATCGAGACCATCATCCGGCGGTACGGCTGGGAGCGGATCCTGGGGAACGACCTCGAGAAATCGTGCGGGGGGATGGGCAAGAACGTCTCCCACGGCATGCAAAAACTCATCGTCCTCCTTCGTCTCCTCTGGCGGATCCAGGAAGCCCGCATCGTGCTGATCGATGAACCCCTCGCCAGTCTGGATCGGCGCACCCAGGACGACGTCATCGATTTCCTCCTGAGACTGACAACAGGCCGGACGCTGTTCATCACGAACCATGTACCGCTGACAGAGGGGCAAAAGCGATTGTTCGACCGGATCCTCGACTCGTCCTCGTTTGTCCGTTCATCAAGATGAGGTCGTCTCGGGGACGGGCTCGATGGGGTGCGGGATCATGCGGTGCGTGCGGATGTACGTCTCCCACATGGTGATGAACCGATCCATGTTCGAGGAGATGACCTTCATCACCTCCGCGAGACGATCGGCGAGCGCGTGCCTCCGGTGGAAATGATGGAGGACGAACCGAGCGAGATGGTTCGGATCCAGGCGCACCGGCAGTCCCTCGATGTTCTCAAAGGAGTACACGCATTCCTCGAGATGGAATTCTTTCATGACATTCTTGACCTTGCGGTTCTGGCTGAACGAGATGAAGGGTTTCTTGAGACAGATTGAAAAAATATGGGAATGAAAGCGCGAACAGAACAGGAAATCCATCTTGTCGAGGAGCGCGTAGGTGCGGAAGACCTCGTCGCTCTCGATGGGCCACGCCGAGGTATCGACCACACGAGGATCCTCGCGGAAAAATTCCAGGATGTGGCGGTTGATCACATGGTCGTCCTCGTACCGTTTCTTCCGGTTGGTGCAAAACGGGATCAGGTAGATGTCCATGTGCTCCAGGAGGATCTGGAAGGTCGCGACCAGGGCGAGGATGAAGGCGATGTATTCCGTCTCGTTCCCGGTTCGATAGAAGGTGCGCGCGAGACAGACGCCCAGGCGCGGGCGGTCCGACACCCATTCGTGCTGGAACTGGACGCGCGAGAGCGAGAGGATCCGTGGCATCAGGAACCCCAGGTCGGGGAAGTAGCACAGACGATCGGCATCCTTCCCCTCGAGGAGGAACCGCCGATAGTCGGTCAGACTCCGGAGGCAGAGGAACCGGAAATGATCCAGGAGGTGCTGATCGTCGATGTAGGGGATGCCGATGCTCACCGCATCCTTGGGGAGACCGTCGGTCTGGAACCGTTCGTTAAGGAAATACCGGTTCACGATATCCCCGCCACCAAAGACCAGCAGGTCCCGATCCGGCCGGAACTCGGGATCGTGCTTGTAATGGTTGCGGAAGACCGCGAGGTGCGAGGGATAGTACTGGTTCCGGAGACACTGGAAGACGACGCGGAACATGTCGTCCCCGCAATTCTTTTCAAAGAAATAGCCGATATGAAAGATCATGGGACGCGCATTCCATTCGTCAATGTCCAGGAGATGGATCTTGTACCCGGCGTGCGTGAGCACCTCCGGGTACAGGAGGAGGTTGTCGATGTCGTCGCGGGTCATGGTCAGGATCTTGCACCGGACATCGCCCTCCCCGTACGACAGCCAGAAATTGTACCGCTCGGGATCGGCGGTGAACCCGCAGGGGAAAGTGAGCAGGTAGGGCAGATGCCGCTGCGCCTGCGTGGGGATGAAACAGTTGGAGATCCGTGTGATCTTGTACTCGGCATTGAACTCGAAAAAGAACATGAAATAGATGTACTTGCCGTGCGTATAAATGTTTTCCCATCGGATCCCCTCCAGGAAATCCTGAAACACATCGCGGAACATGGACAATCCCAGGCACGAGAGGCGGTTGCGGAACTCAATCTTGACATGACCGACGGCAACATGACGATCGTCCCAGATCCGGATCGGCGGCGTCCCGAGCGAGATGACGAACCGATCCTCGTACCGATCAACCATCTCCTGCAAGAACGGCACGGCGTGCCGGTGCAGCGCCCCATCGCGGATCACCGTAAACATTCCCTTGTGGAACCCGTAATAGATGGTCTCGCCGTCCATGATGCAGTTCTTCTCGATGGGCCGGCGGATGGAGGCCGGGATGACCTCCTCTTCCTCGTACAGGTACATGAATTGTCGTTCGAGGTTCAGATGGACCTTCCGCCGGAGCATGCGGCACTCGTTGGGGAGGAAATAGCCGTTGTACAGCAACCAGATGTCGCCGTGACGGTCGCGGAAGATGCGACAATCCTGGTTCATGTCGCGACCAAAGATGTTGTCCATCAGATGGACGATGCGGAACGGGTGGGATCGGGTAGGATCATGGTGGAGGATCGCCATGCCCGTGCTATCAAATTCGTTGTAATCGGGGAATAAATGGGTGTCGTCGGTCCGGAAATTGACAAAAAGATCCGCCGAAAGGTGCTGCCGGAATTTCTTCTTGCCGTACTCTTTCCTCGGATCGACACGATCGGGATCCGGGTGCAGGAACTTGAATCCGTTGTCCCACATCTTCCACGGGTGGATGAGGGGAAGGTATTTTTTATTCGGGATGTGATACTCCATCCTGCGGAACGTCATGAGAAAAAGATCGTCCTGGTAGTGCAAGAGACTGTTGTTGCAGAAATAGACTTTCTCCTCCTCCATCGCGGAATGAGGGAATTCGATTTGCACGATTCTCATTACTCCCCCCTACTTATCATCAAGAAATTATACTGTACATTTTATTTACAAAATGTACAGAATGAGTTTTCCATTGTATAGTAGATTTTTGATAATTACCGGATGAAACCATCAGACGTTCTGGATGTTTTTCTATAGAGGACAATGAGCACGATTATAAGGATCACAGCAAATAACATACAGACGGATCCTATAATGAGGTTTCTTTTTCGATACGGATTCGTCCTGATGTGATGACCGCCGTACGGACCGACAACCACAATCGTCTTGGCCGATTGGCTAAAAAATACACTGCCGACGATAATGGCCGCAATAATCAGGATAAGGATAATATAAAACATGTAAGGAGGTCGTCCCGATGTCTGTAGCGACGCGTCCGTGGAGGGTGATTGTGATTGCAATACTTGAAATGTCCTTGTCATTTTATTGGGAATGACATTTTTTATCTTTTTTTTTTCCAATCCATCAGATGAGAGCACATGCGCGCGATGATCCGTCGAATTCTTTTGTACACATCATTGAAAATAATGTGTCGATTATTTCTTTTTTTTTCTGGGAACCAGGACATTGACGGGGCGGCGACGACGCTGGATTTGGCTCTCAAGATCCTGGGTCGCGACCTTGCGGAGACAGGCCACCGGATCATCGACGTTGGATGTCTCAAACACATCGGCCAATCGGGGTCGGCGCAATTGTGCCAGGATCTGATCGAATTCCCGGCGCAATCGTTGTGTCATGATATCCTGAACAAGACGGACACATCGTCCGGTCTTGTCCCGTTCTTTTCCGGGAGGACATTTCTTGACACATCGTCCGGTCTTAGGATTACGTTCCTTGTTGGGAGGACATTCCATTTGTTGTACCTCCAATATAAAAAAAAATTTCGTGCACAACAAAATCCGTCAGACGAGGACATGGACGGGGTGTATGCCCTCCATGATCGAGCGGAGGAGCGCGCGACAAGCTTCCTGGCGGAGGATATCCTTCTGGCAGAAATACATGAACCCGCTCATCCAGCAGGAGGGATGGTGAGCGCCGTAGGTCCACGTCGATCGGTCGTCGGAGTACCGCTGGAACAGCGTGGTGACATCGTAATGAAGAGCCTCCTCGTCGCGACGGCGGGTGCGGATCGTGATGAACGCACGGTGATGAGGATCTTCGCCGACCATCACAGACGATGGGACGTATTTGATCCGATCGATGTACCCGGTATGACCGATGTAGTCGTCGTTCCACGGCAGGAACGATGCGTCCAACAGATGCTCCATACCGACCATATCCCGGACAACGCACGGCACGCACCGGAGGATCCATTCATATTTTGCAGTATATAAAGGTGGTAAGGATCGATCCGGTATCATGAGGCGATACACGACGGAAAACGGAAGAAAAACGAGGACATCCTGATGGATCAACATGTGTGTTCCTTTTTTGCACAATGATTTGAGAATCAATTTCAAGTGTATTTCCGGAACAGCAGGTCGAGCACATTATCGATATTGTCGTGATCTCGATGCGAGTTTTTATCCGGGACGGGCTGAGGAAATGCGAGAATGGTCGGATCGGTCTGGAGTACATCGAGGAATTCGATCTTGTGCTGATTCAATGTCGTCCAATCGTCCTGCAGGATGCCGCCGGTATCGATGCTGTCCGGATTCAGGCACCAATAAAAAGCATCGTTGATGCCCACATCCAACAGATAATCGCGGAGTCGCAAGTGCCAGGTCTTGTCGTCGCCGACAAACAATCCTCCCACCTCCCCCAGGACGATCGGATTCTCGTACAGGTCTTTTAGGAATCCGAACCACTGATGGAACGTCCGTCTATCTTCCGAGAGCGCCACCGATCCCCTGACCGATACCCCGTAGACGTGCGGACTGAAGACGACCTTGGAATCATTGACGAGCGGGGAGGACGATCGTATATCATTGAAACTACCCCCCCAGGGGGACGGGTATGCCATGACCGCCTGCACGCCCTCCACAAAAAATAGACCCTTGAACGATTTCACCTCGTCCCGGACTCGTCGGATCGTGTCCGTGCAGTACCGTTCCCATTCCGACCAGGTGATACCCCCATGGGGTTCATTCTTGATATCGATCCCCATCAGGTTCGGGTATTTTGAAAATTCAGTCAGGAGTTTGATAATGACATCCTGTGTCATTGTGGGGGTGATATCGGGCAACAGGTACGGGTATTCGGTGATGGCGCCTCGTATCGTATGGAAATCCAGAAGGATGGTCATATTCATATCGTGTGCAAGATAGAAGAGCGTGTGAAAAACATCGCGGATGGTTTTTCCTTGGAGCGTGGGATCGGCGCTCACGGTATCATAGCGTACCATCTGATCGAGATTCAGGATGGTCTCCATCGAGATGGGGATGCGGATCGCATTGAACCGGTACTCTTTCATCTTGTACAGATAATGGGACATGGGGTGCACCCACAATCCTTCGGGAATCTGATTATTATTATCGCCTCCGAACCAGTTGAATCCTTTGATCGAGAACGGTGTGTCTTTGAAATAAATCTGATTATGATGACTCGTCCATTCCCAGGCGGCGGCGTTCGACGAGAAATAGAGTCCAATCATCACAAGAAATCTCAACATCCCTTCTATTATAACGAAATTTTTTTCCCAATAAAAAAATCATGAATTGTATGAAACATGGCATCCTCCCACAGAGGGGAGAGCCATTCCCATTGTCTGATCCATCGGAACGATTCTTCGTTCCATTGGATCTGATAATTCGTGGAATGACGCAGGACAATGGTGTCAATCTGTGCGACGCAGCACCCATGGTAATAGATGTCGTACCGAGGATTATAGAGAATTTCAGAGGATTCGTACCAGTAGCGGTACGATGTTTTTATCCGGCGGATCCACCATCGTGAGGGATCGGGATGGACAATATAGGTGTTATTATCTTTTTGCACGGTTTCCCATCCGAACCGTCTCATCCTATCCATGAATTGTTCAATCAGCGACGGATCCCAACAAAGGATCTCCACAATCTCACAATCCTCGGCATCTCGTTCTGTGAGCAGGACCATATGATTAAACAATCATACCGAACGATCCGGGATTCAATTTATGGTCAGCGAGAGACGGATCCATCGCGTCTGGATCTTGTACGATTTATATTCTGTCCATCGTACAATCTCATAACCCGCATCCTCGTCGTTGCAGAATTCCCTCTCCTCGCGCAGGATCGTCCCGGCGATCCGTTTCGATTCGTCGTGCGCATCGTCCGAGGGCTGGATCTTGCGGAGATCCGGCCAATAATGTTCGAGATGAGTCCTGAGGACGTCCTCGGGATAGTCTTCTCCGCCGGCCACCTGCGGATCCGATGTTCCATGGCGATCCGAGGTCTTGGTGGACGGCATGTCCTTCTCGGCGATGAATTGCTGGATGAGACGTTCCCGGAGGTACGGATAGGGCAGGAAACGAGTACCGCTCTTTTCCTCTTCCTCATCGACCATCGAGGGTCCGATCGAGATCTCTTTGCGACCAGATATTTTCCTGAACGGACGGCCCATCCGGTCGACCACCATCCAGAGGGTGTACTTGGATTGCCGAGCCTCTCGCACCCAGAGACCCGTGAGGCAGATCGAGGACAGCGGGTGACGGTGGAGATGATCCCAGGCCATCGGCTGCCGTCCCAGGACGATCGGATCGGGGGAGAGAGTGATAAACAGATCGTGGAGGACGGGGATCGTGAGGCCGGGGAACATCATGTCCTGGAATGGCGTGGTGGGGTACGAGGGATGGGGACTGGCAATGTCCTTCATCAGACGGACAAACCCCTGGGCGGTCGATTCCGAGAGGAAGAGCCGTGTCTCGGCCTCCCGCGAGAAATCCAGGTGAGACCGGATATAATTGTGCGTCATGGAGAGCGCCGACCGTGTCCAGTACGACGTCCAGCCCGCCGTCTCCGACGAGATCGTGATCGGATCCTCGTCGACAAAGACGAAATACTCCAATTTGAGGCAGCACTTGATGCCGGCCTCGACGGGGCACGCCTCGTGGATCATGTTCGAGGGGAAAAACACGGCGCCGTTCGCCCGGGTGCTCCCCGTGCACACCCGCTCGCCGACGCGCGTCTCTCCGCCCTTCTCGACGTCCCTCAGTCCGATCAGGAGCACATACGGGATCATGCCGTTGCACGTGTACCGCTCAAAGTCCTGGTGCGGTTTGAAAAACATGCCGGGCTCGTAACGGAGCCATTCCACCCGCGCCGGTCGCGCAAACAAATAATGGAAATGAGGCAACGACCGGCGTAGGAGGCCGACGAGTCGGCGGGTGCAGGCCGACTGCCATCGCTTGCAATCGGGCAAGGAACGTTCGTGGACTTTCTGGGCGTGGCGGAACTCCCCGTTCACCACATTCTTCTCGGCACGCCTGTCGTAGACATTGGCGCTCTTCCATTCGGTATCCGGGGGACATCGATCTAGGATCTCCTGGAACTCCGAGGCCGCGAGGAAATTCGTCTCGTCCAGGATGAATGCCATAATTTCTCTGCACAACAAAAAGACACGATATGATTCAGTATCTACCGATCGATTTTATTTTTTTTGGGAGGAATGGATGAATCAATTTTGCGATGGATGCCAATCGATCGAGAATCACATAGATACCGCACGATCATCCGATACCCGGGGTTTTATGGCGGAGCGTCCTGTACCGTTCCTCGTCCTGCGAGAGGACCATGCCGTCGAGGACGCTATCAATGTACTTGATGTGCGTGCCGTCATGGAAGGTCCGGGCGTAGAACGAGCAGACCTCCGAGCCGATGCAGGTGCACCATGGTGTGAGCGTGTCCTCGTCCGGATGGAACCCGTACCGATGAAAGAACGCCTCTTCCGAGGCCCGCCCGATCGGATTCCCCGTCCGATCCGCGTACCGGCGCGCCTCACCCCCCAGCAGACAGCACGTCCTGTGCGTCTCGTCGTGGAAACAATGCGAGGTCGAGGGTATGTTGGGCAGACCGCACAGGGTTTCACATTTTTTTTTCTTCCGTGGTCGGATCTTGTTCAGATTTCTGACGGATGCCGACGACCACACCGGGACGCCGTCGGCGTTCCGGAGTTCCATCCAGAACAGATTGGATCTAGTGTAGATGATATCGAGATCGATGCAATTCCGCACCTGCCATTCATGGACAGGACGCAGCTCGTCCGGATGGCGGAATAAAACATGCAACCTCATGTTTTATTGTTTTGTGATAAATATTTTTTCAACAATACGACAGCGCCGCCTTGCAGGCCTTGACGCACCCGGCATGGCCGTACTGCAGGCATTGATCGTGGCATTTCTTGATCAGATCCTTGCACAGACTGGTGACTTTCTTGCAGGTCTCTTTCTGGCAGTGAGAGGGTCGTCGGAGACTGATGATCTTCATGGTGCACGCCATCATGCACAGGTCGCACACGGTAATCAGGTCGCACACATTGTTCTCGAGACATTCGCTCTTGCACGCGCCGCACATCTCCCGGCAGGTCTCAAACGCCGAGATTTCTTTCTCCATTTATTTACCAGAGAAAAATTATTTTAATGATAAAATATCGAATGACATCGTGGCTCTCCCGATGCGCGATCGATCATGCCACCATCAATCCGTACTCGATACGGCTCCGTCTGATTCATCGCCATCGGAGACAACTCCCCGGGCTCGTCGGACAGTGGATGTCGACCTTATCGGCCAGCGATCGTGACGATCTACGCCACGCCGGAATTTATGGCACAACTCGGGACGATATTCCCCAACTACCGACTCGTTTATCACGAGGAGAGGATCACCACCGGCGTGATGAGGACTCCCACGCTCCGTCGGATCGTCTATCCTTCTCCGGGTCCGTCCGTATCCGAGAAGGAATTCCGGAAGGCCCTGTCACAATTCACCTGTCATCGTTCTCTACTCCGGAAAGAGATCGAATTCCGAATCATCTATCCGCGATCCATGACCAAACTCCTCCAGAAATGGACTAGGACGGCCCAGAGGGAACAGCAGGCACAGGCCGATCTCCTCGGCCAGCAAGTCAAACGTGTCGAAAAGACCTTATTCCAACGATTCCGGACATTCTTCGACAATCATCCAACGGTGCGGTACAATGAGGTCAGTTATGCCTCGGAATTGACATTCGACCGGCTGTTCATCCCCCCTGAACAGTGCACATTCCCTCTTTTCCATCGGGTGTTTTGTTTGCTCCCCGCCGGGTACGGTCTCGCCCTGGTCTACCATGTCGACTATTCGTGCGCGCACAATGGTTGAACAAGAATAAAAAAAAAATAAAATCAAGAAAAAATGGAGACGCGGGCGATAGTCAATCTGCTGCCGGTAATCACCGCAATCATTACTCTGACCTATGCGGGCGCCTACCCGGGTCAGAAACAGAGATCCCGACAGACGATTGGAGACGGATGTTCATCATTATCATATCGTACCTGCAACTCATCACAGTATGCATCGGCTGCCTCATGGCGCTGATCGTCTCGATCTTCTTCCCATCCCTCATGATACCAGTACTGATTATTATTGCCGTCATGGCGTTTGTGATCCTGAACACCTGGATCCACCTCTCGTATTTCGGATGGTCCTTTTCCGGCGGTGATATCAAGCACCACCGCGAGGGATGGAAGATATCATGGATCATCATCATCGCCTGGCTGACCATCATTGCCTCCATCAGTGACCTATCGTATATCATCTTTTCGAGTCCTCGACCGTCCATAATGACGACCCCAAGAAAACGCACTCCACGCAAAAAATAATCTATGCAAATAACCCGGCGGCATGGAGCCCGAGATGGGTCACCTCGACGAGTCGTACCTGTTGCGCCACAGCCAGGGAACGGATGTGCGTGGCAAACTCCCGTTCGGGATAGATCTCGTCCCGATAGATCCAATCCGTGATGTAGCGGGCGCGGATGGCAAACAGACCCAGCACACAATCATCCCATACAAACTGACCCGTGCAGATGTTCTGAAATTTGATCATCGCGTCCGCGCGATCCTGGTATTCCACCACCATCCGGAAGAAGGAATCGTCCGTCACCTCGTACCGCCCCGTCAGTTTGATGACCCAATCCTTCGGTGCGATCGCATGTCTCCTGATCACCTCCTGCAGATCCATCCATTCCTTGTATCCCTTGTGCGGCACCTCGACCGTCTGATGATCGGTGTACACAACATCCACCCCGAAATCATCCAAGTACGTCCTTCCCTCGTCCCCATTATTGTCGACAATGATCGGTTTGATCCCGGGCGTGAGGCGTCCCAAGGTCGTTGCGATCGATTGTTGGTACGTCCTCTTTCGATCCTCTTCTGTCATATTCTTGTACTGATCCCGTCGACTCGCCGTGATGATCAGGTAAATCATTTTTTATATAACATCGTTTAATGACGTTAAATGAGGAACTTTAGGAATGAGATTGTAATTGCGGATGTCCAAGTACACAATGATAAGTCAAAAAAATCGGACAAAATTCCACAAAAACAGAATGATTATAAAAATAAATATTGGAGATACGACCTCAGATCAGATCACCAAAACATTATCATCAAATCTAATCATCTGGTTCACTGTACTGCATGTCTATGTGGAGATACCACTCTTAATGAAACATGGCTACAAAACTCCATTGTATGATATCCCTGGGTGTCATCAATGATTGGTTGGTGATCAGTATCATCTGCACGTCGGTCCTGTGGGTCCTTGTTTTTTCACAACACGATAGATATAAGGCCATGATATATATGATTTTTTATATGTATTAAAGACCCTGACGGCCGTCGTAACCATCATACCGGATAGCAGTGGCAGGTGCAAGAACAAACGTTTATTGGGATCGTGTAATGAATTGTTCTTCAGTGGTCATGTCGCCGTTGTCATCACAATGTTTGTCCTTCTCAGCCGCATATTCCCGTCCCAAAAGATATTCACCGAACGGATGGGTTGCATCATCACCATCATCGTGGCTGTGCTCGCTGTTATTTCAAGGAATCATTACACGATCGATGTGATTGGCGCCTTGATTATGGTGTTTTTCTTGAAGAAATATATTTAATGAAATGATGAAAAGGATCATTCGAGACTTTTCCAACGAATCTGCGAAAAATCATGCCGTGACACCTGTCTCGTCGAGGAGCAACCGGTTCAGGTACGCGAGCAGGCGTCCATCGTCGCGCATCGCGGGGAGATGGATGCTCGATTCCCGGAAGACCGTCACGTTCGGATGATGCTCCAGATGGATGCAATGGGAGAGATGGTGGAAGGGCT
>Ga0214917_10000472_pt1 | contig 52909 bp, 74 predicted proteins | sample LL_1208_BB_MetaG_FD_177983 | JGI IMG/M metagenome (GOLD analysis project Ga0214917, IMG submission 177983) | Freshwater microbial communities from Lake Lanier, Atlanta, Georgia, United States - LL_1208_BB | ecosystem: Environmental > Aquatic > Freshwater > Lake | place: USA: Georgia | collected... | reverse complement strand
GGTGCTGTACAGGCACAGGTAACAATGAGTGGTAAAGTAGGCGCTTATGCCGATCGTACAGAAGTTGGATCACGTAGCGCAACTACAGTGGCTACAGAACCAACCAACAACATCAATATCACAGCCCTAGAGAAAGTCGGCTCAGTGACAGCAACAGCAGTTATTGAGACCAGTATTGGTAATAACACATTGGGAACAGCAGGTACACAACTTGGTGATCGTCAAATGACTGTTGGTCTACAAACTGGTATGGCTGGCTTAGCATTTGGTCGTAATACACACGGCTTATTCAATACTATCGCAGGCAGTGATGTATTCGGTGCTGTATATGGATCATTAGCAGGTGACGTACATAACCTACGTGGCCTACGCCTAAGTGACAGCGCATTTGTCACAGTAACACCAGCCAAAGGTATGGGTTTTGGTGTAGATCGTACACAGGGCCTAGCACAGGAAGTTACTGTACTAAGTGGTCACGGTAAAGTTGGTCCAGCACACATCAGCCTAGCACGTTATGATGCGGGCCGTGAAGAAAGTACCGTTATTGCCGCAACTACAACTTTGGGTGGTTTTAACTTAACCTACAGTCACAGTGACAACAAAGGTGCTTACGCACACAAGGGTGACCTATTTGGTGCTTCACGTAACACCAACAAGTGGACATGGAAAGCCAGTTATGGTCGTACCAATCGTGACGTAGATGCTTATGCAATTGGAGTAGATTACCACTTGAGCAAGCGTACAGATTTGGTAGTAGCATATCGTAATGTAGATGCTAAGGTAGCAGCCAATGATGTAAGCCAACTTGGTTTTGGTATCGTACATCGTTTCTAATCCACCAAAATGGATAAAAAGGGACTTGACGGTCCCTTTTTTTATCTGTATAATAAAGACTTATTAATACACTTGGAGTCATAAATGATCACACTTAAACAGTTTATGGAAATTGTAGATTATCGTATCACCGAAGGCAGTGACTATCTTTGGCGTTGTTTTGGTGATAATGCCTATTCTTTGACCAGTTGGAATGAAGATTACGACGGGCACAGCCTAAACCTTACTTTTGATACCAAAACTCAAGAAGTTTATATGGCTGAAGTATGTGACTATACTCGTAGTCGTGCCTACAGACTGATCAATCCTGCTCATCGTGATGCCTACAAGGCCTATGCTCGTAAGCATAATGAACACTATGCTAATCAAGCCTGGGATGATGTTGATTTTATTGATTTAGAAACTACGGAGGATTTTATGTCCAAGAGTCGTGCTATTGTACAAGGTCGTGACTATGACCTTCGTGTTCAAGTTCCATTAGAGTTAGAGGATGACGAGTTATTTAGATTGATGACGTTGGCACATGAACGTGATATCACGCTCAACCAAATGGTAGAACAAATTCTACGTGAAGTGATTGAGCGTGAAGGCGTAAAAGTTTAGATTAACCACCATCCCCTGCTCTAAACACACAGGTCATGGATTGTTTTAAAAAAGCAAATGAATTTACATTTAATCCGCTCATTTTTCGGTAAAATCTCCTATTGACTGAAGACTATAGTGAACTTATAATAAGTACTGTGTTAGGGCGATGCCAACACTAACTTTAACTTAGATAAAAGGAAATTAAAATGAGTATGAAAGTAAATGCCTCAATGGCTCCGTTTGACCCTAGTGCTGGTTTACCAGATAAGCGTGTACCGTTAACTGATGTTGCTAAACAAGTTAGCAAAAGAATCAGTGTAAAAATCCCCAAAACTCCAGATCAAATTGACGTATATGATATCTTAAAATTTGCTTGGGTCCCAGCCGAAAAAATCTACATTAATTATGAACGTCAACGCTGGCCCGAGCCCAAGCATATTGCCAAATTAAATGCCAAGTGGGACGTTCATTGTGTAACACCTCTACAGGCTCGTTATTGTCCTAAGACAGATCGTTACTTTGGTTCAGATGGCCAACAACATATAATTGAGTGGCTTCTTAAATATGGGTTGAATAGTTTAGTTCCAGTATTCTACGTTGAAAGCGAAGATGAGAATGTTGAAACCAAACAACTGCTGGCACTCAATTGTGATAGCGAACCAATGGCCAAATACTTCATTCATCAACAAAAATGTATGATGGGTGATAAAGACGCATTGGCTATTGAAAAGACTGTGCTCAATGCCAATTGTCAAACTGCCTACAAAAAACGTGCCCCAGGCTGTATCACACATATCAGTGATCTTTACAAGGCCTTTGCAGACTATGGTGTAACTGCTTTAGGATTAGTACTCAACAAATTGCGTCAGTTCTGGCCACAGGATAAGATCGAGACTCCTACTATGTTAGGCTTCTTAAAAGTCCGTGAAATTATGCAGGCTGATAATACAATCAGTCCCAGTAACTTTAATAGTATCTTTAATGATTTGTTCTACCATTGTTCTAATCACTTTGAAACTAGTAAGCACTTACATGCCTACATTCATGATCAATTTGAAGTAACTTATCCTACCAACGTAAAAGGTATGGGTCATCGTGAACAGGTGGCTAGTGGTATTATTGATATCTATGAACAGGAAACTGGCACTAACTTTGTTACCAAGCCCTTCCCTATTCATATTCCTCTGATGAATAAATCAGTACTATCAGTTAATACTCTTCAGGAAGAAGAGGAAGAATGAATTTATACCCTAAGTACAACGCAGAAACTTATCTAAACACTAAGTTATTTGCCGATGTATGCAGGACTAATGACCTTAGGCCCGTTTGGGCCAAGGTCCATAGTGCTAATTGGAAAGTAGAATACGATGCCTTCTTAGCACTATGTAAAAACTCCTGTCCTTGCTGTGGCTCCAAACTTAACTATGGAATAGGAAAGAATAATAAAGGAAAAAAGGATTACGAAACACCCAGCACAGATCATATCATACCACGCAGTGAGGGTGGAACCGATAGCATAGATAATTTTTGGGTTATCTGTGAACGCTGTAATCGTTTTAAAAATAATGCTACTCGAGAAGATACAGAACGTATGAAAAATATTGCTAGTATTCTTGAGGATGTCTCCATTATTAAAAAATTACTGATTGAGACATTATAGAAATTTTAATAAATCTTATATATTGAGGAAATTTGAAAATGAATATAAAACTAGTACCTACTCTGATAATTAAATTAAAAGATCTTGATGATTATACAACTATAATCTCTATTTTTAAAGAAAATAATATCAGAAGATATCTTTATAAAATTATCTATATAAATGATATTATCAAAATCGGGATACAACATACTTGGACTGAAAAAACATATGCTGATAGGATTTATACACAGATAGGTTGGATGCCAGGATGGAATAAACCTCGGTTAAATAGGGGAAGAAAAACTGGAAAAGCTACCGAAGAAATGATTAACAAAGTTAATCCTGAATTCTTTCACAAAGACGACATTATATTAGAAATATACGACTATACTAATCATAATTTTGTCGACGAAGATTGCTCCAAGTTAGTTTATGCAGAAATGCAAAATGCCGAAGAAAGAGCTAAACGAGAATATTATAATTTAAAGGGTAGGTATCCTGTTGGAAATATAAAACAAGAGCCTATGAGAGGAATCTCAATGATGGCTAATTTAGATAATTTATTTGAATTTGTATGAAAATTATATTTTTCAAATGCATGAACTTGCCAATTAAAAATTTTAATAAACATTATTAAAAAATACCATGAAAAACCTATTAAAAATGCTTGATTAATAGATTAAATAAAAGTACAATAAAACACGTCATACACACAAAGGAGAACTTAAATGACAAAACTAGTAGGTAGCAAAACAGAACAGCATTTGAAAGATGCTTTTACAGGTGAAAGCAAGGCCAATCGTCGTTATTTGTATTTCGCGAACATGGCAGACGTAGCAGGTGCACCAGATGTAGCCTCAATCTTTCGTCATACAGCAGAGGGTGAAACTGGCCACGCACACGGTCATATGGAATACTTGATCAATGGCGGTAGTGGTGATCCAGAAACTGGCATGAGTGCCAAAAATGTAATCGAAGCACTTGAGTCAGCCATCGCAGGTGAAACACATGAGTACACCGATATGTATCCAGGTATGGCACGTGATGCTCGTGACGAAGGCTTTGACGAAATTGCTGACTGGTTTGAAACATTGGCCAAGGCCGAGCGTAGTCATGCTGGCAAGTTTAAGAAAACTCTTGACGCATACAAGGCAGAACAGTAAAAAACATGGGCGAGTCGCACCCGCCCTAACTTACACAGAGGACACAAATGTTAACCAAAGATGATTTAATGACCTTAGAAAACTATAGTGAAGTTAGAGATGATTTTAGACGTGAGGCTATGACTCATCGTCGTAGTAGACAAGTGCCTATTGGTCCAAACTGTACGCTAGCCTTCGAAGATCGTGAAACTATTAAGTATCAGATCCAAGAAATGCTTTTTATTGAGAAAACTTTTTCACCAAGTGGTATTAAGGATGAACTAGAAGCATATAATCCTTTGATTCCTATTGGTAATAATCTAGTGGCTACAATGACTTTAGAATATGGTGATCCTGAAATCCGTAAGATCAAATTGGAACAACTAAAGAATATTGAAAATACTGTATACATTAGAATTGATGGTCACGAAAGAGTATATGCTCGTGCTGATGAAGATTTAGAACGTAGCAATGATAGTAAAACTAGCAGTGTACATTTTTTGAACTGGGAATTTAAACCTGGACAAATTGCTGATTTTAAAGACCTCAAAAATAATGTAATTTTAGGCATTGCTCATGATCTTTATCCTTACGAAGTCAAACTAGCCGATCATTACAGATTGGAATTGATAAAGGATTTCAATTAAATAGTTAATGCAGATAGTAGATTGGCGGACATGGCTTGATCATCATATACCATACTACGAAGCAGAAAGGTTTCAAAACCTCCATGCTTCTAACCCGCCAATTGATGTACTAATTATTAAAACTTTCGAATACTTTAACGCTTACTTTCTTCATACACATGATTGGTGGGAAGATATGAATGAAAGAGTATTAAGAGCCAATTGTAAAGTAGAAGCATTATTCCTACAGAGAGATACCAAACAAGAATGGTATTTTGGTTTTTGGAAAAAAGGCGAGGCTCTGCTATGGATGCTCAAATATTATTGACAGACCCCACGAATCACCATACAATAGCAGAATATTAGAGCAGTTATATAAATACATAATGTAGCAAAAAAAACAACACCAAAAGTTGTTGACAAGAAGTAGAAGTAGTCGTATAATATGAGTATGCTGTAAAACAAAGGAAACAAAATAAGTGAATACATTTAGTACATTATATCGAGGTTGTTCAGAGCATAAGTTTAGCCCTGTGCTAGCCTATTGGTCAGTGATTATGACAAGTAATGTACAGGTGGATTGTCGGGGGTCCCGGTAAGGTAAGTTATACCATACTTAAAGGACCCCAGGACTAAACACCCTGGGGTTTTTGTTTTAAGGGAGAATTATGGAGGCACAAGAGTTTAATAAACAAGTAAAATATGATGATATTATATTTTTTACCCAAGAGCAGTTGAAGAAGTACTTGGATGAGAAGTTTAAAAAATATCATGAATATGTACTTGACAAAGAGCCTGAGACCGTAATACAATATGGTCGTTAGTAAGGCAAAGTGTGTATAGGAAACGCAGTCCTGAGGCGCACTTAAAACATGCTTCAAACGAGGGCGGTCTACCGGATGAGAAGGCTAGGGCGATAACCTAGTTGGTAAAAAGGTAGAGTAGTAAAACATTCTTCACTTGCCCTGCACAGGCAAGTAAAACCATAGGGGAGAATGTTTTACTACACACATTCTAAAGAGTGTGTTCAAAGTTATGGAGGTGTAGGAAAATTGGTAACCCCAGGTGACTGTAAATCACCCGCCCTTGGCATTGTTGGTTCAAGTCCAGCCGCCTCCACCAAACAATAGTATAAGTAAGAATACGGAGAGTTGACCGAGAGGCCGAAGGTACCTTCCTGCTAAGAAGGCAAGTGGTCAAAAACTGCTTCGTGGGTTCGAATCCCACACTCTCCACCAAATAATTCCGCGGAATCCAAGCACGGTGCAGGGACTTGACTGTTAATCAATGGTTAGCTGAGTTCGATTCTCAGACGCGGAGCCAATATTCATACTTCTAACCTAAAACTTATAAATATAATTATAGGAGGTTAGAAGTATGAGCACACCAAGTGAGCGTGTTAAAAAATGGAGAGCTATCACTAAAGATAGAATGGTAGAATCAATGGGAGGAAAATGTCAGTGCTGCGGATATAACAAAACCAATAGAGCACTGGCTTTTCATCATATTAATCCAAATGAGAAAGATTTAGGCTTTGCTGATACACGAGCTAATCCTAAATCTTGGAAAAAGATTGTTGAAGAACTAAGAAAATGTATATTGGTTTGTCATAACTGTCACAGTGAGATACACGACGGTGTGAGAGATTTGCCTTCACAATATTTTAGATTTAATGAAGAATTTGCTGATTATAGAAAAACAGCTGATTATGATCATTGTCCTGTTTGTCGAACTCTTAAACCAGAATCACAAAAGTTTTGTAGTGCTAAATGTGCTCAAACTAATAAAAGAAAGGTTGATTGGGATAATATAGATTTATTAGATTTAATGTCTAAACATAAAATTAGTGATCTTGAAAGGATGTTAGGCATTTCTAATGCCGCAATTTACAAAAGAAGAAATAAAATTCTTAGTATATAAATCAAAAAATGTCTCTCAAGTGTTACGGTAGCACATCAGTCTCCAAAACTGAGGGCCGGGGTTCGACTCCCTGGAGGGACGCCATACAAAGCACCCATCGTCTAGAGGCTAGGACACATTTTAAATTATAGAAATAAGCTCTTTTGAAAAATTTAAATGTGCTTTAATTCCAACATGTGCAAGATCTCTTGCCCAGGAATTTTCAGAAATATTATATAGTTCTTCACTATCTCTACATATGAATTTAATATTTCTATATTTGCACAACATTTCTATTGCTAATATGTTTTTTTGCTGGTTAAAATAATTGTTATTTTTATCAATTGCCCATCTATAATAGTATTCATCTGCGCTCTGAACTACAAAATGGTCTATTCTGTCTGAACTAACTAGTTCATAACGTATTCCGGGTGGAATAAGTAATATAATAATTTTAGGTTTTATTTTATCTATATAACCCAAACAAAGACGAAAAACAGTATCCAAAGATGCACCACCTATTCCTAAATTTACACATTTTAAATTAAGTTCTTTGGAAACAAGTTCTGGCCAAATATGTTCCACAGGTAATCCTATACCTATTGTATAACTACATCCTAAATACATTATTGATGATGCATCAGTGAATTCTTTACATCTAAATCCTAATGAATTGAAATCATATGTAAAATGATTATCAATCCATCCGTTAGATTTTAAATCTTCATATCTATTTTTTAGATTTTTTAGATACAATTCTTCAGTATCCATAGGGAGCCAATTTAATTTTTGATTAGCAAACTTAAGATAATAAGAGTTAAAGTTATACATAATAAATTTATTTATTTTAAAAACGCACCCATCGTCTAGAGGCCTAGGACACTGCCCTTTCACGGCGGCGACACCGGTTCGATTCCCCTACGGTGTACCAAGTTTTTATGCGGGTATAACTTAATGGTAAAGTAACTAGCTTTTAACCAGTAAATCAGAGTTCGATTCTCTGTGCCCGTATCATTTTACTAAATATCATGTGAATAAATTGAGTAATATTTCCAAAAAATATAATGATTTGCCTTATATGACACATGAGCAAGCATTATACATGAGAGACTTAATTCTAAAATATAAATGCAAATCATTATGCGAATTAGGTACTTTTCATGGTAAAAGTTCTGTTTATATCGGTAGTGTTTTAGAAGAACTAGGAATGGGACATCTTTATACTTTTGATAAATCACAAATGACTCCATCTGTGATTGACCTTCTAAAAGAATTTAATTTAGAAAATTTTGTAACGCCTATAATTAGTGTAGAAGGATATACTTGGGATCTATCTGATATTATACAAAAACGAGAACTTAAATTTGACTTTTGTTATATTGATGGAGGTCATACTTTTGAATCAACAGGTTTAGCCTTTATACTTATTGATCTTCTATTAGAACCTAATGGTATTATAGTTTTTGATGATATAAATTGGACTATTGTAAAAAGTGTAAAAAATCATGGATCGAAAATCTTATCTATTTCTACATATAGAAATAGCACCCTAAAACAGAAAATGATACCACAAGTAAAAATGGTATGTGATGTTATAGTTTCAAATTACAGATATAAACTAATAGAAGAACTTGAATGTTTTAATTGGCGAGTTTATCAAAAAATATCTTGAAAAGATTTTGCGGGCATAACTCAGTTGGTAGAGTAACTGGCTTTAAACCAGTAAGTTCGAGCCCGAGTGCCCGTACCATATTAGGGGGATTAGTGCTAATGGGAACACGTGGGCTTTGCAAGCCTGAATTGGGAGTTCGATCCTCCCATCCTCCACCAAACAATCGCGGGTTGTAGAAATGGCATCTAACCAGTCTCATAAGCTGGAATTGGGGGTTCGACTCCCTCACCCGCATCCATATAAGGTCTCATAGTATATCGGTTAGTATAGAGCACTGTCACTGCTCAGGGACGAGTTCGACTCTCGTTGAGACCGCCAAGTATGTTGGGATGGCAGAGTGGCCCAATGCAACAGTCTGCAAAACTGTAAAACCGTGGGTTCGAATCCCACTCCCAACTCCAAATATACCAGGTTAGCTCAGTGGTAGAGCAGCGGCTTGATAAGCCGTTGGTCGTAGGTTCAAATCCTGCACCTGGTACCAGACAATGGGACGTTAGCTCAGCCGGTAGAGCAGCGGACTTTTAATCCGTTGGTTACAAGTTCGATTCTTGTACGTCCTACCATGAACTTGTATAAATAGTATTACTGCGGGTATAGCTCAGTTGGTAGAGCAACTGCCTTGTAAGCAGTAGGTCGTCAGTTCGAATCGTCTCGGGCAGGCCAAATTGGGGATGTAATGGATATAACTGATTATGTAATTGAATTACCTTTCTTAAAATATGATAAGCAAGCATTAATCGATTACATGAAGAATAAGGGCCCTTGGGTTAGTGAGGGATATACAAACAAATATCTCAGACCTAAAGAGGACATTTCTTTGTTCTCAGATATCTATAAACAGATTCCTGAATTTGAAATTAATATTGGAAGAGTGTTTTTTGCTGAATTAGAACCGTTTCAGTTTTTGCATCCACACAAGGATTTATATAGAAAAGCATCTATTAATATTCCTTTGATTGGTGACTTTACGAAAACGCCGGTAACCTTTTACCGTGAAAAATCTACCAAAAAAAAAGAACACATTTTATATAAACATTGTTATAATGATGTTGCTACAGTAATTAATACTGAAGTGTATCATGGAGTAGTAAATACAACGAATGAGATTAGATATATATTTTGTTTGAGCGTGTATCCTGATTGGAATACAATTAAACAAGTATATGAAAAGTATTACTGCGGGTATAGCTCAGTTGGTAGAGCGTAACTTTGCCAAAGTTAAGGCCATCGGTTCGAGACCGATTACCCGCTCCAAAACATGCGGGTGTGATGAAATAGGTAGACTTCCGGTCCTTAGAAGTCCGGGCTCGAAAGAGCGTGCTGGTTCGAGTCCAGTCACCCGCACCAACATTAATTATAAATAGCAATGCTGATAATTCTAAAAAAAAACTATGTGGATTATATTATAAATATGTTTTTAGATGTAAAAATATCTTTAATTACAGGAATTTTCATACACCTATTATGAGTCCTGAAGGTTACGAAATTATTAAAAATTGGGTTAGGATTAATTAAACTAAATATGATATATGATAAATTAAAAAGTAAATTAGAAAAAGTCTCTTCATTAGCAGAAGAATTAACCTCAGGATTTGTAGAATCAGAAATCAGTGCAAAAAGGATGGCAATTTGTTCTACTTGTGAAAATCTTTCTAAAAACTTTGGTATCTGTAAACTATGTGGTTGTGTAGTAAGTATGAAGACAAAACTAGTCAAATCTAGTTGTCCAATTAAAAAGTGGTGAGGATAAAATATGCAATATATAATTGACTTTAAAGATGAAATATCAAAATCTAATATAGATCAATATCTTCTCACTATAAATGGAACTATAATCAAAACATTTAACTCATTTGAAAAAACTTTTTTAGTCGAAGTACCTAATGAATTATCATTTGATGAAACCTTACACTCAAACATTATCAGAGACGATACACAACCTATAAGCTTATTGAATACAGTTATTCAATTGGATAAAAGTCATTTTGTCAATACATTGGATGGTGAAATTAACACTATTACTATGTCTAATAGTAACGATTGGTGGAAGACTTACAGTTTATTTGAACCAAATTTAGATGCACAATCTATTCAATTTGATAGAAGAGGTACAGGTACTATAGTGTATCTTTTAGACAGCGGAGTTAAAACTAATCATCCTGAATTTACAAATAGAAATATAGTTAACCTATTTTCAATAAATGATAATTTCGATGATAATAGAGGCCATGGTACAGCTATAGCTAGTGTAATAGTTGGTAATACTTGTGGTATTACCAACTCCACAATTAAATCAGTAAAAATATTTGAAAATAATTATGCTACAAAACAGAGTGATCTGGTAGCTGCTCTTGATGCTATATACCAAGATTTTATAAATACGCCAAATGAACTAGCCGTGGTCAATTGTAGTTGGATCATTGATAAAAATTTATATATAGAATCAAAAATTCAAAGTTTAATAAATGCAGGCCTATATTTTGTAGTATCCGCAGGTAACAACGGTTCTGCTATAGAAAATGTAACTCCAGCCAGCATGGATTCAGTTATAACAATAGGTAGTTATAATAAAGATCTTATGCCCAGTAATTTTAGCGCCTATACCAATAGTGTAAATAGTTTAACCAATAGTTATACTAATGCTGGAGCTATTGATGGCTGGTCCCCAGGAGAAGAAATTTATGTAGCTACTATCAATGGATCTTATGGATTGACTGCTGGAACTAGTATTGCCGCTGGAATTCACAGCGCAGTTTTGACCTATAATATAGCACAATTAAGTGAATCTTCAATATTAAACAGTCCATATGAATCAGTTTATCAAACTTTATTACAGTTAAGTTTTAAAAAAGATCAATTATTAGATCTCAGTGATCCAAAATATCAAAATAGTACAAATAAAATTAGTACAATATTGGATCAATATCCTATTCAAGATTTAAAACCTTTATCTTTTTACAAAATTATTTCTAATAAAAAAGTTTTTGTAAAAGTAATTGCATTACCGTCAACAGCCTCTGAAATTGAGTTATTGGACGATTTACCCCAAGGATTATCAATCAATTCTCGAGGATGTCTTATTGGCAGAGTTACCTCAATTACGGATGTATCTGTATATAATATACGGATGAATATCAAAACTGAAAATAATGATATTTTTGAAAACACTTTGGAACTAATAATTATTCCTGAAACATACAACATAGAAAATGATTCGACTGGAGATTCTGATCTTGATGTAAAAATTAGATTAAATACGGTCATATGTAGCATAAATAATTGCACATTTGACCCTGATTGCTATGATGATTGTTTCGATGGATGGTGTATAGCAGCATATGGTAAACCTTACGGCTGTATACAAAATAGCACATATTGTGGTTGTCGAAGTGACGAGAGAGTAAAAGAAAATATAAAGCCACTATCTAATGTGCTTGATAAATTAAAAAATTTAAATGCATATTATTTTAATTATAAAACTATGGATGATGTACATATAGGATTAATGGCTCAACAAGTAGAAAAAGAATTTCCAGAATTAATAAGATATAATAATGGTGTAAGACATGTTTTATATGGAAATGCTGTGGCAATTTTAATAGAAGGAATTAAAGAACTTCAACAAGAAATTGAAGATCTCAAATCTAAAAAGTCTTGATTTAGTAAATTTTTAAAATTTTTTATACCAAATTTATATTTGTAAGGGAATCTAAACCTCAAATCAAAGTTCCTTTTGCTTCTTTCATTGGAGTACTTCAGTCGATCTCTTGAAGAAACATTATAAATATTTTGGTCAAAGTGTTCTTTTACTAGTTCGAATCCAGTATATTTTTTAATAGGGACAATCACAGGTATACCCTCTTCTAAGTAGATATTGGCCTTTATTTTTTGTTGGTCTTTATGCTGATATAGGTTTTTAGGAAACTTTAAGCTATATGCTATTTCAGGAGTTTCTATAAAAAAGTAAGGTATTAAACTCCTTTCATTTGAGTACCTGTAAAGGCAAAAATTTTCGTCCCATATGGCTCGACCATTATAATCTAATCTATCACCACTTAAAACTACAGTCCCGTCAAACTTCTGTGTCATAGCTATATGACAACCAAAATGCGGGCTAGTGATTTTATATCTTTCTGCCAAAGAATGATAATGATTAATATAAAAATCTAAAACATCAAAATCAACTACGTTCAATTCTAAATTAAGGAATTTACAAAATTCGATAGCATATTTGATATCATGTAAGTTCAGAGAATCATTATATCTTATAGTAGTAGGTACAAAATCTGTACCATATTTGTACCAAAAATACAACATAGTTTGGCTGTCTAAACCCCCACTCAACATTATATAGTAAGGTTTAGGATAATTTTCTATAATGTATTCAACTGTTTTTTTACCTGCTACAACTAAAGATGTATATTCAAGATTTATTCTATAATCAATTATAACTTCTTCATCAATATCTATTGTGTACCATTTTGTATTCATTTAAATATCCTAGGCTAATAAAATTAAGTAGTTTTGATTTTAATTTTGAACTTCCATTTTATAAAAAAGTTTCTCACCAACCCTTATACTTGAAATCTAATAAACCTAAAAAAGATTACAGAATAGGAGTACTAGTGAGTGGTGGGTTAGATAGTGCATTATTGTATTATTTACTTTTACTAGAAAACCAAGAAAAAATTGTTTACCATTACTCCCTATACAATCGCTGGAACAATTCCGAGAGTCCATTTAACTTTTGAAAATTTGTAAAAATATCAAATAAATATTTTTATTAAAATAAATATTTCATGAGAGTAGCAGTCTTTATATCTGGTGAGCCTAGGTTTTGCACAGACTTTGATCAATTAATGAGTAGCTTTAAAAATTACTCTAGTATAGACTATTTTTTCTTTTTATGGAATAAAAGTCCTAATAATTTTAGTGATAAACGATGGAATCTAGTTGCTGATAGTTGGCGTAATATTGATATAGAATGGGCTAGAAATAAAATTAAACAAAATATAAATGGTCATAATCATAATTTCGTAGACTTAGAAATTGGTGATATTGACACAGAACTTGAAAAAATTCCTAATGTAGGCAAGCATCCTCCAGAAACTAATGTTAGGAATGTCTGGCTGATGCACACAGCGTGGTCACGAGTCAATAGTTTAAAAAATAAGAAACAAGTTAATGATAATTTCAAATACGATATAGTGATAAATGGAAGGTTAGATATAACTATAGATCCTTTAGATTTAGAGCTTGTACATAAAAAGCTATCTGATAATGATCCCTGCATTATGATGGTTCATGCTCCCCTTTATGGTTATGTTAAGATTAAATACCGTCGCTATATTAATGGTAAAGTCAAACCAAAAACAGTTTGGGTCGAATCTAAAAAACCCAAACTTAAAACAAATGATCAATTCACTATTGGATTAGAACCAATAATGAATACATTTATGACTGTGGGCCAACATAGTTTAGAATATAGCAATCAAGGACTTCTTTTTCATCCTGAAACTATATTAGTGCATCATTTAAGTCAGAATTCAATTCAAATATTAAGACATGATTTTGGGCTAAAACTACGAAATGGTTGGAAAGAAGGTGACCCATTTTATACTAGCAATTTTGCACATTGGGCCTAAAATCATTTTGAGTTAAACTAACATATATCTATATAAATACTTATATGCTATAGGTGATATCATGTTAAATCTCATAAAGGATTCAGCCAACCCTTTGTTAGAATATATCAAAGACGACCCAGTTCGTCCAGATATTCCTGTGGACTTCCGTATAAGTAATAACAGATTTGTAGGTGCTCTAGTTGAGGACACACTAGAGGCTATGGTTTGCGTTAGTCTACATAATTTTGTTCCGCAGAATGTGGATGATCTACTACAGGATAATGTTGATCCTAATACTGCTATATTCTACACCATATGGGGCTATCGTGCAGGTTCTGCCAGTAAATTATTGTTTGCCGTGGTAGAAGAAATACAAAGAATATATCCCAGTATAACACGATTTGTCACACTGAGCCCAAAGACTGAAATGGCACGTAAGTTTCATCTTAGAAACGGTGCTCAAGTATACCGTGAAAATAAGGATACAATAAATTACGAATACATAGTTTAATAGATAAATTTATTATACTATGTCAAAATCTTTTCCTATATTTGTAGATACAGTGGGTAGGCCCTGTGATGGTTGTACCAAATGCTGTGAAGGATGGCTCAGTGCCGATATTTATGGTTTTAAAATTGATCCAGAAAACGGAGCCTGTAGATTTTTAAGTAAACATGGCTGTGGAATTTATCCTGTTCGTGAACCCCTATGTAAAAACTTTCAATGTGAATGGAAAGAAAACTCACAGATCCCAGTAAATATGAAACCAGATAAAAGTAATGTAATTATACTAATTAAAAAATTAGAAGGGTTTGTATATAGAAGGTTAGTCACAGCAGGCACTCCTATACCTGATTATGTTTATATGTGGGCTGAAGAAGAATCAACGAAAGGTAAACACAGCGTAATATATTCAAATCTTGGTGAATTACTTATTTTCAGTAAAGATAAGAATTTTATTCATGCTTTTAAAGAATACAATAAAGCTGGAGTATAGTTTTAAAAGTAATCACTATCTTTGATAGGAAATAAATTTTTAAATTCTTTGTGCTTATTAGTATATACAGCATTCAAAGTTTTTCTATCTCCCTTACCCGTCCATATAGTTGTATTAGGTTTAAAATCCCAATCCATAAATTTATTGTCAAATACATGGTAGCGTTTCTTTGGAAAAGCTTCATAGGCTCTTTTCAATGCAACTTGATCTACAAACCAGTGTTTTTTATTATTATCAATAAAATCCTTTACTACATGTAGAAAATCTTTATGCTCTTTTTTAATATAAACGACACCGGCTGCTACTTGGCCTGCTTCACCATTCCACTCTTTATAAATATTTCCAGTTCTTAAATATAGCCCAATATCTGCATCTATATTATCAATATGCTTCATTATAAAACAGTCTATATCTAATAATAAAATATCTGCCTGCATGACATCTGCTGCGACTAAAAATCTATTACAGGCATAAAAAGTCTTTTTATATTCTGTCCTTTTGTATAGGCTTATATCTATTGTATCATAACTAGTAGTACATTTACCTTCAGGATATAATATGTTATACCCAGCACTTAAAAATTCTAAATATTTAAGACCCTTATCAGTTGGATTGGTCACATGTAGGTGTATATTATTTTTGGCTAGAGCAGCACTTGATGTAAACCCTTTGGCATGATCTAAAAGATATTTTTCATCACATGCAGCCATTAAGGTAAAGTCTGTGCTTGTTTTACCATATATCATATTAGGTAATCCTCTTCTTTAATTTCAATCTCACTGACAATTTCATTGTATTTCTGTAGATATTTTATGTTTTGATTTTTAGCTTGATTTTTACCACTCCAAATCAAAGTACCAGGCATAAAATGCCAGTCAAGAAGGTTATGATCAAATTCGGCAAATGTCAATATTTTTTTATATTGTTTATATGCTGAAAATAAAGCTACTTGATCCACATGCCAAATCATTTGATTTTGATTAATAAAATCTCTGGCAGTTTTTAGAAAGTCAATATTTTTTAATTTACAATATACAGCACCAGCCATGATAAGTTTAGCTTTTTTACCCCAGTGAGGAACACTTTTTTGAACAACATCTCCACTTCTAAAATATAAGCCTACATCTTCTCTTAAATTACCTATATGATTTATAATTAGACTATCCACATCAATTATTAGTAGGTCAGCCCTTGCGATCTCTGGAGCTACTATGAACCTATTAGAAGCATAGAATGCTTGTTTTTGACTAGGATCCAAATGGCCAATAGGCATTGTATCATAACTAGTGGTCATAACTTCCTTAGAATTCAAACTTTTATAACAAGCCTGAAGATATTCTAAATATTTTAAATCACTATCGTTGGGATTGGTCACATGTAAATGCAGATTATTAGCTGAAATAGCACTACTAGCCACTAAACCCTTACTATATTTTCGCAGATAAACGCTATCACAACTGGCTAAAAGGGTAAATTGATCTGTGGTATTTCCTATAATCATTTAGTATATACTTTAATATTGGTCTAAACCTAGTAAATATTTAGTAAAAGGGGGAGCGAACCTATGAAAAAAACCCTAATAGCAGCCGTAATAGCCGGTTTTTTCTCTGCGTCACAAGCGCAGACATTGATCAATCAAGGTGGATATACCAGTTCTAGTTTGGTTGATACGAACAGTACTAGTAATAGTGTTAGCACAGTGACCAGCACGAATACCAATAATAACAATAATACGAACACTAGTAATAGTACCAGTACTAATGTCAATACTAATAACAATATACAAAGTGGTACGGTGACCAACAACAATGTAATGAGTGGTAGTGTTACTTATACTAATAACAATGTACAGAGCGGTACATTGACTAATGTCAATCAAAATACCAATACAAGCACTGCTACCAACGTCAATACCAATAATAACATACAGAGTGGAACTGTTACCTACAATAATAATAACAATAATGTTAGTAGCGGAACAGTTACCTACAACAATAACAATGTACAGAGTGGTACACTAACCAATATAAATCAAAATTCTAGCACTAGCACAGCCACAAATACAAATAATAATGTAATGAGTGGAAATGTTACCTACAACAATAATAATGTGAATAGTGGTACAATGACCTACAATAACAACAATGTACAAAGTGGCACATTGACCAATATCAATCAAAATACCAATACAAGCACTGCTACCAATGTGAATACTAACAACAATATACAGAGTGGGACTGTTACTTATAATAACAATAACAACAATGTTAATAGTGGTACCATGACCTATAATAACAATAATGTACAAAGTGGTACACTGACCAATATCAATCAAAACTCCACTACAAGCACGAATACAAATAATAATGTAATGAGTGGCAGTGTCACTTACAACAATAACAATGTGAATAGTGGTACAATGACCTACAATAACAACAATGTACAAAGTGGCACATTGACTAATATCAATCAAAACACAAATAATACCACTAGCGATAATACCAATCGTAATATTATGAGCGGGTCTGTGACCTATAATAACAATAATAACACAACTAGTACTAATACTAATAATAATATCAATACTGGTACAATGACCTACAATAATAATAATGTCAATACTAGTACAAGTACAATGAATAGTAATAATGTTAATACTAATAATAACGTACAAACTGGTGATATGACCAACCGTAATATTAACACTAGCACTATGACTAGTACTAATAATAATGTGAATACTAACAACAGTGTGAGCAACAATACTAATGTCAACACCAACAATAGTCAAAGTGTGAATACTAATAACAATGTACAGACTGGAGATATGACCAATCGTAATATCAATACCAGTGCCAGTGTGAGTGATAACAAAAACACAAATATCAACAATAACATAAATCAAAGTTACAGTGACAGTAATCAAACTGTAAAGACTGACAACGTCAATACTAACATCAATAAGACTGAAGTAACACAGCGTGTGATACAACCACCACCAACTGCCATAGCACCAGCAATGATGAGTATGGGCACAGACCTATGTATAACAGGTGTAAGCGGGGCTGCTCAAACACAGATAGTTGGTCTTAGTTTTGGTACAACTCAAAGAGATATGAATTGTGAAAGACTTAAGTTAAGCAAGACATTATATGATATGGGAATGAAAGTTGCTGCTGTTGCCACAATGTGTCAAGATCGTCGTGTATTTGATGCCATGCTGGCAGCAGGTACACCTTGTCCTGTTAATGGTATGATCGGTGAGAAGGCACGTGAGTTTTGGGAAGCCAATCCGCACTTGATTCCTAAACTAGTAGAAAAAGTAGCACAGGGAAAGAATGAATAAACTAGCAGTCTTAATAACAGTCTTGTTCATAGCACCTGCCTGGAGTCAGGTCAATAGCACTGGCAACTTGGTTGATCCTAATAATTGGACCAATGCTGGGTTAGTAAATCAAGGACTGCCTTGTTGGCAACCTGGAGATCCTGGATGTCAACCTCGTCCATATGTGAATAATGGCAATATTAATTTTAGTTATGGAACTACAGATATCTACCAACAGGTTAATCTAGCACAGGCTCTGCCCTATTCTGGTACAGGCCTATTGGTTAATGGATACTCATTTAATTATACAGCCAAGGTGGGTAATGGATGGGATGACGGTAGATGGGATTTTTTACAAAGTTATGTTCTATTAAGAAGATCAGATGGAGTTCTACAATCATCACAGGTCTATACTCATAATACCACTCATGATTGGTCTTCATTTAGCTTGACTCGAAGTTTTCCTGATAATAGATTTACCACTCAAGATATTGCCACAGCAAGGTTTGGATTTGTTGGCAGAGATAATAATAATTTTGCCGGCCCGTATGGTCCTGAAGTAACCAATATAAGTTTTACTCTACAGTATAAACGAGATCCTTGTGCTGATAGTCAGTTATCCAGTCCATCGTGTCCTAACTTTGGTAAAGAACTGGCCAAGATGTCAGCACTGCCCAGCCTACCTGAACCTGTTGTTACACAAACTACAGCAATTACAGAAACTACAAATAAGACTACAGAAAATACTACTACGGCCATGGCCTTGGTTAGATCAAACGCACGTAGAGAAGAGTCACGTAGTCAAACGGTAGGTCAAGATTCTTCAACTACTAGTGAAACTCAACGAGAAACACGCACGGTTAATATTACACAGGATGTACAGCAGCAAGAAGTGAGAATACAAACAAATACAAAACAAGTACAAGCAGTACAATCAACAATATCTACTGATACAACAGGCAACGAAACTACACAACCCACAGCAACTCAAGAAACCACTAATAAATCTTCAGAAATAACTGTCAATACGCAAAATCTAGTACAATCAAACACACGTAATCAAATTGTAAGCCAAGAAGAACCGGCTGCTGAAACTCAACAAGAAACACGCACAGCCAGTATTACACAAGATACACCACAGCAGGTTAGATTACAGACAACTACAAAACAAGTACAAACAGCACAATCGACAACATCTGCAGATATAACAGGCAGCGAAATTACACAACCTACAGACAAAGTGCAAACTGCTAATAGAACAGATCAGGTACAACAAATAAGAACTAGCATAGTGAATACATCTAGTACCACTGCTAAAAATGTAGAAACAAAAAATGAAGTTGAGCAAGTACAAATGATTGAACGACCACAGCAGGTACAAAGCGTGAATACTGGTCCTAGTTCTGTGCCACCATCTGCCCCTATACAGGCTAAAATAGATAATGAACCTGTACAACCTGTAGTATTAATTTCACTGATACGCAGCCCAGAACCCGTACAAAGTATAGTAAATACAGATACTAGTATAATATCTCAAATAGAACCACCACGTGCTAATACAGAAATAGTCAGCCTACAACCTGTATATCAAGCACCCATTATGCCTATTACCCCTACACAGAATACAACTATAGAAACTATTATTACGGTTGAACAACCTCGGATAGAGCGTGTAGAAGTGACTCAACAAGAACCCATTGTATCAGCCAGTGCTAATAATCTAACAGATCGTACTAATCCCGTTAATGATCTAGTACAAACTACACCAACTATGGCTAGCACCGCACCCGCACCTATGGCACAGGTTAATACACGCACACAGGACAATGATTTGGCTGGTGGTGTTAGCATAGCCAGTATAGCCACTGTGCCTGTGGGGTTTGATGCGTATAATGTAGCACTAAGAGATGTAGCTTTTTATGCTCCACGTGAAATATATCGTAATCAAAGAGTAGTAGATAATACAAGATTATTAAGACAAATCAGCAGTGATAGATTACACCAAGATATGGTGGATCAGCAGTATAGGAGATAAAAATGACTGAAGAAATTAAAGATGTCAATGCTAAAATTGATGAAGCACAAGAAGCAGTAAAAAAGTATGCCAGTGCTGACACTGTGATCAGTATTGGAGGATACGAATTTACGCCAGCCAAACTTATGGTAGCATTTACCCTAGTGTCTAGTATATTAGGCGGCTTATACGGCGTATTTGAAGTATATAAAGACTATCAGGGAATGAAGAAAAAGATTGCCGAATATGTAGCGCCAGACCTTACAGAGTTTGATAAGAGATTGGCTCTAATAGAAGAAAACGCCAGTAAAACACAGAAAGCAGTACAAGAGGGCAGCGATAAAACTGCTGAATATACACGAGATATTAAAAACGATCTAAAAGGTGATATACGTCGTTTAGAAAAAGTAGTAGAAGAAGTAGAGCGCAGTAATAAACAAATAGGCAGAGATGTGGATAAAACAGTGGCCGAAGTCAAAAACGATGTCAGATCCATACAAAAGTCTAGTGATGTTGCTATAAATAATGCTAGCAAAGAGATCAATAGAATGGCTCAGGAAAACTCCAAGGCTATATCTGCCATGACTCAGGAAAACTCCAAGGCCATAGCAGCCAATAACAAAGAGCTCGATGCCAAAATGAAAAAAATGGAACGAGATATGGATGACAAGATAAAGAAAGCCTTGGACAATCCATTAGCAAACAAATAAGGAGCATAATATGAGCCAAAATACGGATCGTGAAGAGCGCACTAGAAATCAAGCAGGCTTTGTCATTGTATTTTTAGCCGCTGTATTGGCCATTGTGTCATTATTGGACGATAAGAACAATGGATTTATACAAAATGCCACTATTCAAACCAGTAACTTATATGCTTGGTATCAGGCTAAAAATGTACGTGGCGTGCTCAATGAAATCAGTGCCTTAGAAACCACTATTCCTGCTAATAAGGAAAGATTTTTGGCAGAAAAGGCTCGTATGGACGCTGATAAAAAAGAAATTATGGCCAAGGCCAAGGCCATGGAAGCAGAGCGTGAAATGGCCGAGGAAAAGAGCCCATATTTTACCTATGCCTTAAGCATATTACAAATAGCCATTGTTATATTAACTGCTAGTATATTACTTAGCAGTGCTATTATGCTGTATCTTGGTGCTGTGGGTGGATTGGTAGGCACTTTATTGTCCAGTCAGGCCATATGGATGTGGATTCCTTGGATTTAGCCCAGGCCGGTATATAGCAAAAAAACCTGCTTAAAAAAAATTTTTACATACCCCATACTTTCGGTGTCGAAAGTTTTTGGGGTGCTAGAATCTACAGTAAGCGTTAGCCTCGCTAGTTTCACTTGGTTGCCAGTCGCTGGTGAGGTTAAATCCCACTTTTTCATAAGTGCGCCAACTGCTCTGTCTTGGGTAACTCCAGACAAAAGTTGAATTTCCCCTAAATTCGAGAGTTTGACGTAAAAGTGCCTGTCCTATGCCTTCTCCCCTATGAAGTGGATCTACCCAAAGGCCTCGAGATCGGTAACTTCCGTCGCTACATTTGTGACTACTGTTCACACCCACCAATAGATCGTTTTTGTAACAACCTAAAAATATACATTTATAGTTAAAATTCTTCATATCGTGTCCACCCATGTATAGCATGGCACTGTGAGTTTCTATGGGTGTAGTGCGATCTGGCCATAAATAATTTCGCCAAACGGGATAAATTAGATCCCATGTAATTTCTTTTAAAATGATTGACATAGCAATATTTATTAGGTTCATAAATAGATTATGAAAATTGCCATTACGGGTCATACCAAGGGTATTGGATCAGCACTTTATACTCACTTTGGTAAACAATTTGAAGTATATGGATTCTCTAAATCTAATGGTTTTGACATTAGTAAAAAATCTAGTAGAGATAGAATTAAAGAATCAATAAAAGATTTTGATATATTTGTGAACAATGCTTATAATAACTTTGATAACAGCCAACTAGAATTATTAAATGAAGTTTTTGAACTTTGGAAGGGATTGGATAAGACAATAGTCAATATTTCATCTAGATATACTAATGAAAATAGTCCTTACTGTTTGACCAAAAAACAACAAGATATATTTTGTGAACAGCAAATTTATCATAAGCCTAGGATTATTAATATTAAACCAGGATTAATAGATACAGATAGAGTCAAAAGTATAAAAGGTGAAAAAATGGAATTAGCCCATATAGTCTATATTATAGAATTTTGTTTAAATAATCATGTTCATTCTATAACTTTTGGAAAATAATGTTTAACCTAATAGAAAAAATTGATAGTAAATCTTTATTAGATTTTTATTATCTAATCGAGTCTGAATTAGTTTGGCAAGATTCTGGACCAAAAGGTCGTCAAAGTGGCATACAATATAAAGACAATGAAGATCAATTTTTAAGTGCCACTGGTCGGGCTAGATTTCATGATGCTCAGTTTCATAATCTCAATGATGTTTATAAAGGCACTATCATAGAAGAACTGATCAATAAATTTAGTTTGTGCAGAACAAGATGGATGTGGGTCAATGGCTATAGTTGTTATTCAATACATCAAGATGTTACACCAAGAATCCATATACCTTTGATAACAAATCAATCTTGCCTATTCCTATTTCCACCAGATAAAACTTTTCATTTATCAAGAGACAACATTTATAGTGTAGATACAAGACAATTTCATACTTTTATCAATTGCTCAGATAATCCAAGACTACATTTGGTCGGAGCCGTTTTAGCTTGACAAACTGAATTAAATCATTTAAAATACAGAATAAAGGAGAAAGTCATGCCTACTACATTTCTTGTCAGTGACACACATTTTGGTCACGAAAAAACCTGTACTGTTTTCAAACGGGCAGATGGTTCACCTCTCCGTCCCTTCTCGTCTGCTGAAGAAATGGACGAAGAAATGATTAAGAGATGGAATGATCGTGTTAGACCTAAGGATAAGGTATACCATCTTGGAGATGTCGTAATCAACAGAAAATTCCTCAGTGTGCTTGGTAGGCTCAATGGTGACAAGGTTCTGATCCGTGGTAATCACGATATATTCAAAATGGAAGACTACACTCCATACTTTAGAGATATTCGTGGTTGTCACGTTATGAACGGGATGATCTTTACTCATATACCTGTTCATGAAGAAAGTCTTGGTCGCTTTGGCACTAATGTCCATGGCCACCTTCATTATAATCGTGTCTTGAAGGATGGTGTGGTTGATCCGAGGTACCACTGTGTCTGTGTGGAACATACCGACTTTGCTCCAATCACACTGGAAGAAGTCAATGAAAGGATCGTAAAGGAGGGTGGTACTGTGGGATTTCGCAATGGCAATGGCCCAGTAGAGGAAATGTGATGTCAAGCATTGTAAGAATATGGGCACAGGCCACAGGACATCTTATGGGACAAACGGACGAAGATCGCCCCGATGTCCCAATCCTTACCTTGCGTGAAGCCAGGATAGCATTATTTTTAAAGACCTTCTGGGTTCTGATACATATAATAACTTGCTTTTTTATTATAGCAAATGTAATCAGACACTGGTGAGGTTATGTTTAACAGATACACAAAACAACAAAATTTCAATCACGGACAAGCACCTAAGACAGCCGTACTACTTGTACAACTGGGTACTCCAGATGAACCCACTCCTGCTTCGGTCAAACAATACTTGAAAGAGTTTTTGAGTGATCGTAGGGTGGTGGAGATCCCTGCCTTCATTTGGCAGATCATTCTATGTGGAATCATTTTAAATACCAGACCTAAAAAGAGTGCTAAAAAATATGCCAGCATTTGGACCGACAAGGGCAGTCCATTACGCATACACACAGAAAATCAAACTAAAAAACTCGATCAAAAACTTAAAACTTTAGGATATGACTATATAGTAACTTCGGCCATGAGATATGGCACTCCTAATATTCCTACAGTATTACAAATGCTTAGGGAACAAGGAGTAACAAAAATTTTATTATTTCCTTTGTATCCTCACTATAGCGGAGCCACTACTGCTACTAGTTTTGATGCTATGGCAAGAGAACTAGCCACTTGGAGAAACTTGCCTGAGATTAGATTCGTACGCAACTTCCACGACAACGAATTATATCTCGACGCACTAGAACAAAACATCAGAGCATATTGGGCCGCTAATGGAAGGGGTGATAAGTTAGTAATGAGTTTTCATGGTGTACCCAAGCGTAACCTCTTGGAGGGCGATCCTTATCATTGTGAGTGTTACAAAACAGCACGACTACTTGCCGAGAGACTTGACTTAGGCAAGGATGATTATTTGGTCAGTTTTCAAAGTAGGTTTGGTGCTGCTGAATGGCTACAGCCTTACACTGAACCCAGTGTGATCCAAATGGCCAAGGATGGCATACGCAGAGTGGACGTTGTATGTCCTGGCTTTATCAGTGACTGTTTGGAAACATTAGAAGAAGTTAAAATGGAAATCAAAGACGCCTTCCTTAATAATGGTGGCAAAGAGTTTCATTATATCCCTTGCTTAAACGACAGTGATGGATTAGTTGATGCCTTGGCCAATGTTGTAGAAAATCATACACAGGGTTGGCATCAAGTACACGAACCAGAACAACGCAGTAGAGCCATAGCCCTTGGAGCCAAACAATAATGTGTAGTATACTCGTAACTAATAGGAACATACAAAACTTTGATGGGGTCAACTATTTCCTAAAGTTACGAGGGCCAGATCATACTGCGGTACATAAACAAAACGGTGTGACCTTTGTCCATAACCTATTAAGTATCAGTGGAGCATTTACTCCGCAGCCATTTGTAGAGGGTGATGTGGTAGCCCTACACAATGGAGAAATATATAGCTACGGTGACTACGCCAGTGATGGATACTGTATGATCCCTACCTATCATCAACACGGCGTAAACTTTACTCAACAGTTTGATGGAGAGTTCGCTGTAGTATTAGCAGACTTCGCACAAAATCATATTGTAATCAGTACGGACTTGTTCAAGACCAAGCCATTATTCATAGCAGTGAATGGCAACGAGTTTGGCATCAGTACATATCATACCCCCTTACAGAGAATGGGATTTATAGATATTAAGCCAGTAGAGGCCAACAGTATACTATTACTTGATCTGGACACATATAAGGTAGGCAAGATACGCAATGTATATGATTGGGATTTACGACAGCATAAAACTACATTTGATGATTGGATTCGAGCATTTGATCGCAGTATAGAAAAACGCACCAGTAGGCTCAGAGAAAGAATCTTCATCGGACTCAGTGCTGGCTATGATAGTGGTAGTATAGCCTGTGCTATGGATCGTCAGGGCGTAGACTATAAAGCGTATAGTGTAACTGGCAGTGAGGACACAAATATTCTAAACCAGCGTATCAGACAGCATCATCAATATTTGGATAGGAACACTGAGGCTTGGGAACGTAGTTTTAGACATATTATTCTAAACACAGAAGAATTCAAATATACTATACATAGTTCAAGTAGTGACTATAATGAGTATCATCGTAGCCTCACACACGATAGTGGTAGTAGAGGATTGGCTTTGATCTGTGATCAGGCTCGTACAGAAGGTTTCAAAATATATCTAAGCGGCAGTGGAGCAGATGAGATAGTCAGTGACTATGGATTTGCGGGTAATAAGATATTTCCCCATAGTAACTTTGGTGGGCTATTCCCAGAAGACCTAAGCACTATATTTCCTTGGGCCAGTTTCTATGGTAGCACAATGGAAAGTTATCTAGCCAAAGAAGAATATGTCAGTGGCAGTTATGGCATAGAGGGCAGGTATCCATTTTTAGATCGAGATGTCGTTCAAGAATTTTTATGGCTAAGTAATACATTAAAAAATAGTAAATATAAAAGTTGTATTGATGAATATTTGATGCGTAATCAATATCCATATCAAGCAGGAGTTAAAACAGGATTTTAAATGAAAGAAAAAATTTTATGGATTTGTCCATCTAGAGAGAGACCTGATAGACTAGAACACTTAATAAAATCATGGTATAAAACGACATCTGGATATTCTACATTATTAGTAGTAAAAGATTCTAATGATAATTCATATGATAAATTAGTGAATGATTATCCAGAAGTATTTTGGAAAACGACGGAACCTCCTATATTTGGATCTTTTTTAAGTATTATCAATGCTCAAGCTATAGAATATGCTGATCAATATCAATATATAGGATTCATGGAAGACGATATAGTTTTTGAGACTATAGGTTATGAAATTGATTTTATTTCAAAATTAAAGGAATTGGGGAAAACAGGAATAGTACATGCTAAAGATGGGATAGAACATTCTAGTTTATTAACTATTCCTGTTGTGAATTCCTATATAATTAGAACGCTTGGTTGGTTTTCACCCCCAGAATTAAGATCTTTATGGGCAGATAATTTTTGGAGAGATATGGCTAATCATCTGGGCACTTATTATAAATTTGAAAATATTATGATAAGACACAATCATTATAGTACTAGCTCAACCATCCCAAAAGATCATATTAGTAAAGTTGTTGATAAAAATCATAGAATTGATGGAAAGAATTATAAAAAGTATAAAGATAATTATTTTTTAGAAGATATGAAAAAACTAAAATGAAAAACAAGTTCTTTGAAAAAATTTTAAATTCATCAACTATAGGTACAGGTGATAGCGATAAACATCTTTTAACATTATTTTCAATTGCATTGTCCCTAGACGCAAAAAAAATATTAGAATTAGGAGTAAGAAGTGGATCAACTACACTCCCTTTTTTAATGGCTATGGATATAACAAACGGTCATTTAGAATCTGTTGATATTGATAGTACTAGTTTTGATTGTCCTAAAGAATTTAAAAGTAGATGGAAATTTCGAAAAAGGAATGCTCTTGATTTTCTAGAAGAAAAAGTTAGCTTAAAAGAAAAGTATGATTTAATCTATGTAGATGACTGGCATTCATATGAACATGTTAAAAAAGAATTAGAATTTATTGATCAATTGGTAACCCCAAGTAGTGTTGTGCTTTTACATGATTTAATGTATGGAAACACTTGTCCTTATTATCACGTGGATCTAACCAATTGTTCTCCACAATGGTCTAATGGTGGACCTTATAGAGCAGTAGCAGAATTAAATCCAAACTTTTGGGAGTTTTCAACTATACCATCTAATAATGGATTAACAATTCTAAGAAAAAAATATTCCTCTAAATATTAATATGAAATATCTAGTACTAGGATCTAAAGGACAAGTTGGTGAACCTCTTTGTAACTATCTTAAAGAAGTAGGAGAAGAGGTTTTAACTTTTGACATAGAAGATAATCTTGAAGAAGATCTAAGAATACCCAACAATGTTAAGCTAGAACAATCAGTTCAAGAGTGTGATTTTATATTTTTTCTAGCATGGGACGTAGGTGGATCAAAGTATCTTATTAAAAATCAAGATAGTTTTGATTTCATTCAAAACAATATCAAAATAACAACTAATACTTTTGATTGTATTAAAAAATATAATAAGCCATTTATATTTGCATCCAGTCAAATGGCCAATATGGGATTCAGTTCTTACGGTGTAACCAAAAATATTGGCGAGAGATTAACTAACTCTTTAAACGGATTAATAGTAAAATTTTGGAATGTCTACGGGCCCGAATATAATCAAGAAAAGTTTCATGCCATAACTGATTTTATATTAAAAGCTAAAAATAAAAAAGTAATAGACATGCTGACTAATGGAATGGAAGTTAGACAATTTTTACATTCAACAGATTGTAGTAGATGTTTATACATCCTCTCCAAAAAATATAGTGCTTTACCAAGGGATAAAGAATATCATATAACCAGCTTCGAATGGACTTCAATATTAGATTTAGCCAACTTGATAGCTAATCTTATACCTGGATCAATAGTAGTACCATCTAGATCCTTTGATGCTATACAAATGGATACTAGGAATGAACCTAATCCATTTATACTAGACTATTGGAAACCTAAAATTTCATTAGAAGAAGGTATAAAGAATATAATCAAAATTATGGAGTAATAATGAAAACAGCATTAGTACTAGGAGCAGGTGGCTTTATTGGCAGTCACCTTGTGCATAGATTAAAAACAGAAGGATATTGGGTCAGAGGAGTAGATCTAAAGTATCCAGAATTCAGTAACACAGCAGCAGATCATTTTATCTATGGTGACCTTAGATCAAACAAAACTATGTTCACTGCTATAGATAATGGTCCTCCCTTTGATGAAATATATCAACTGGCTGCAGATATGGGTGGAGCTGGCTTTATCTTTACAGGTAATAATGATGCCAACATCATGCACAACAGCAGTTTGATCAATCTCAATCTATTAGATGAAGTAGTAAAATATTCTAAAGTAAGACCAAAGATATTTTACAGCAGTAGTGCCTGTATGTATCCTGAGCATAACCAATTAGATCCAGACAATCCTAACTGCGAAGAGTCCAGTGCCTATCCTGCAAACCCAGATAGTGAGTATGGTTGGGAAAAGTTATTCAGTGAGCGTATGTATTTGGCCTATGCTCGTAACTATGGATTGAATGTACGCATAGCAAGGTTTCATAATATCTATGGCCCAGAAGGAATTTGGCAAGGTGGTAGAGAGAAGGCACCAGCAGCCATATGTCGTAAAGTGATTGAAGCTAGTGATAGTATAGAAGTATGGGGCACAGGACTTCAGACTCGTAGTTTCTTATATATTGATGAATGTGTAGAGGGAGTGCGTAGACTTATGCAGAGTGAATTCACTGGTCCAGTAAATATTGGCAGCGATGAAATGGTAACAATTAATGATCTTGTAGCCCTAGCCTGTAGTGTGGAAAATAAACAATTAAAGGTTGTACACATTGATGGACCTACTGGTGTTGCCGGACGTAATAGTGACAATAGGCTTATACAGGAAAAATTAAACTGGTCTCCTAATTATCCTTTGAATAAAGGGATAGAGCTAACTTACAAATGGATTAAATCACAAATGGAAAAACATGTCTAAGGCCTTTATATACTGCGATGGTGGATTTGGTAATAGATTTAATAGTTTAATAAGTGGCTTATTTTTAGCCAAGGCCTGTAATAGAGAACCCATAATCATATGGCCAGAAACTAGATGGACTGAAGCAAGTTTTACTGATATATTTGATAGTAAAGTTACTGAGTTCAAAGAGTTCAACAGCACTACTTTCTTTAAACAGTATGATCCTGTCAACATAGTACATTGGAATCCTTGGGGTGCAGAAGTTGAACAGCATAATTGTATGGGTATCTACATGGGCATAGATCAATTTCTAAATGCTTATAAAGATAAAAATGTTATGTTTTATACTAGCGTTATCTGTCCTTGGGTAGACATATATGGGCTACAACCTATACTAGATCAAGTTCCTTTTCAACCTTATTTAAGACAAGCGGCTAACGACTTTATACAAGCTAATTTTAATAATGAAGAATTCTTTGGTCTTCATGTGCGTAGAACTGATCATGCTTATCAATTAAATGAAGATGAATTCATTTCAGAAATGAATTCTAATCTAGATCGTATGTATTTTGTATGTAGTGATGATCCTCAAGCAGAGCTTAAATTTAAAAATCACTGCCCAAATGTACGTACTTATGATAAAACTAGTTATGTTGAACTATATAATCCTGAAGGAGGATGGAACACACTTACTAGAGATGAGACTGGGCATCAATTTCCTTTTAATGTCAAGCGTAGTAAACAAAGTGTTATTGAGGCTATGGTGGATTTATTAATATTAAGTGCCAGTACAGTGATCAATCAAGATCATCGTAGTACATTTTTACAAACTGCTACCCTATTAAAAAGACATAGAAACGTGTAAATATACTAAAGGAGCGATGCTATGGCATTTGAAGTTAATGGTATATTTACTAAGGGATATTGGAGTGATTTTATTCAACCAAATATTCAAACTGTATTTGGTAACGATTTTACAGGGTTGAAACTTGTTGATATAGGTAAACAGGATACTACCTATAGATCAGATCTTTTAGAATCACTGGGTATAAACTACACAGTTTTTGAACCAGTAGGTGAGAACAAGGCTCCCTTGTTAGGTAGTCTATGGAAAGGTTCTCTACGTCGTCAGTTCCATAGACCTGAAACTTTTGAAAAATTTAAAAACTCTTTTGATATAGTTGTCAATATAGGTACAATAGAACATTTGCCTAAACAGGCCACTGTATGGAATCTCATACATAAAATTACTAAACCTGGTGGGTTGATGATTCATGCTATGCCAGATGCACAAGAATGTATACAAAACTTAAGATGGTTTGGCCATTGTAGTAATTATTATGGTGAAGACTTTTATCAATTTCTAGTTGATAATAATAACTATCAAATAATTGATAACCAACTTATCAATTGGAATCGTTGTATGGCTCTAAAAAAATTAGAGGACAATGACTTTCTAGTAAATACTCGTGAACTAACAGACAAGATCACGAGGCTATGAAACTATCACAAATACATAACAAATACGATACAGATAAAGGAACATACCATTCATACATAGAAAAATATGATGAGATATTTGGTCCTTACAAATATGAAATCTTTAACTTTTTAGAAATAGGCTGCTTGACCTGTGGCAGTATTAAAATGTTCAATGAGTTTTTTACTCAAGCTCATATCTATGGATTGGATAATTGGACACAGAGCACTGACCATATTGGTCATATACTATCCAACAAAGGCATTGACCTTGAAAAGATTAAAGAAGATATTGATCTAAACTATCCAAGAGTACACTTAAAAACTTGCGATAGTACCAATGTAGAACAAGTTAAAAGTAGATTAGGTGATGTTAAATTTAAGTTTATTATAGACGATGGTGATCACAGTCCAGAGGCACAGCTACAGACCTTTAAAAACTTTTTTCCATTTTTAGAATATAATGGCATTTATATTGTAGAAGATGTAGGACATATACATAGCCTAGCACAGGATGTACAAACATATCTTAACACTAACGGTCATTATAAGAAAGTTGAAATACATGGTTGGTATAAGGGTAATCGTGCAGACGATGCTATACTAGTGATAAAATGACACAAGACTTATTAGTGGCCACAAGAGGTGGTATTGGTGATCATATCATAAGCTCTGGTTTAATTAATCACTTGACCAGTGAAACTTATAATTTTAGAAAGGCTAATGTTATTTGCTATGAGCAATGGGAAGCTAGCCTGACCTATCTCTATGAAGACAATCCCAGAGTAAACATACTAGCTGGTCAACAACCACTGTATCTTGGTCCTGAACATGAAAAGCACCATACTAAACTGGCCGAAAAGATGGGCCTAAAGCCTTATAGTATTAGTACTAAGGATGCTGATTTAAAACGATACCAAGAATTTTTTTATAAGAGTTGTGGACATCCATTTGAAATAAGATATAAAAACTTTCAATTGCCTAAAAGGATCCCAGCTAATGAACAAATATTAAACTTAAAACCAGAAAAGCCATATGCCTTAATTTTTTGTTGGGATAAGTTTAGTAATGGTCCTATTAAAAATTTTAAATTTGACACTGTTGATAGTAGTTTAGAACAAGTTTTATTAACGCCTAAAAAAAGTGCTAACTTATTTGATTGGCTTCCGTTAATTTTTGAAGCAGATGAGATACATGCTAGCCCAGGAGGTCCTTTTCATCTTATTGATAGTGTTTTAGATAGATGCAAGACTAAAAAGTTTTATTATCATAATGCTAGAGTACAAACTATATTCAATCCTAATAATAAATTCAACAATGAAATATGGCAAGTTGTACAATACGATAAAAAAGTTGCTGCATAAGTCTTGACATTGGCCTAATTAGCAAATATAATACACACATGGTAGGTAGCACTGGTGTGCGGCGGAGACTTATAAACTCTGGAGACTGGTCAGATGGGCTGGAACGGAAAGGTTCGAATCCTTTACCTACTACCATAAATACAGGATGAAAAATATATACGAATATATTAAACGTCCTAAAAACGAACGTCAAGAACATCTCGACCTAGATGACTACTGCATAGAGCGCGGTGGCAATAGCACCTATAGCAAAGCACTACTTGCCGAACACACAGGCACTACCATACCCAATGGACATATGATTCATGTGTGTCATGCCTGTAATAATGCTAAGTGTAGTAACCCTAAACATTTATATTGGGGTACTGCTCAGGAAAATAGAATGGATCGTGTTAGGTATGAAAATCGTACCTTAATTGAAATTATGGAAGATCATTATAGAAAAAGGAAAGTTAATGTTACCTAGTTTAGTATACCGCGGAGTAATCAATGCAATGATTAATAGAGCCAAACAAACCCCCCCGGGAATTTTTGTAGAAGTAGGAGTATATAAAGGTGGAACAGCATGGCATCTATGCAAATTAGCAGAGGAACAAAATAGAAAAATTTATCTTTATGATACCTTTGAAGGAATTCCATACAAGGATAAAGTGGATAGTCATAAAGTCGGAGACTTTAAAGATACTTCCTATGAAAAAATAGTAGAGGAATTACCATATGCCACAGTTGTAAAAGGAATATTTCCTGATAGTGCAGTGGACATGGAGGACATAAGCTTTGTTCATTTTGATTGTGATCAATATAAATCTATCATTGATGGAGTAGGCCACCTTAGATCAAAAATGATTAAAGGTGGTGTAATGTGGTTTGATGATTACGGGGCATTACAAGGTGCTACTAAGGCTGTTAATGAACTTTTCTCTAAAGAGCAAATTAAAAGAGATAATGGTAAAGCGTTTGTTGTATTTTAATAGAAGGAATATAAGTTTATGATAGAAGTAAATGGTTGGTGGATGCCACACAGCAAAGATCATTGGGTAGTAAGAGCCAAAGAGTTTTTACCTAAGCGTGGTTATCAAAGTGAACAAAGACAATTAAGTTTGAGTAAGTTACCAAACAAACGTGTGGCTATAGATGTAGGTGCTCACGTGGGCCTATGGAGTAGAGATCTTGTACAACATTTTGAAAAAGTTATAGCTATTGAGCCTGTTACTGAACATTTGGAATGTTATAGAAAAAATGTACTAGCAGAGAATGTGGAAATCATTCAAGCAGCAGTGGGCGAAGAGATGGGAGTATGTGACCTAGCGTTCTATAATGATAACAGCGGCAAGACACATAGGATAGAAGGTAATACATATCCTCTAATAACAATAGATAGTCTTAACCTAGATCTTGTGGACTACATAAAAATTGATGTAGAAGGTTTTGAAAAACAAGTGCTCTTAGGTGCTAAAGATACATTGGAACGATGTCATCCTAGAATAGTTATTGAAATTAAAAAGTTAGCCCATAGACCTAAAAATGATGAATTCAGTGCTCAGGAATATTTATTAAGTTTAGGTTATAAGAAATTCGGGTTTCATGGAGCAGATCATATTTTTGATTGGCCAAGATGACTATAGCCTTTGTAGGCTATGAGGGTAAGGGCACATGGCAAATACGTGCCAAACAAATTGCTCCTCTTATAGAAGCTAGGGTAGATCCACAGCTTCTAAAGCCTACACTGTGCAAGGCTGTTATATTAATCAAGATGCCAGAAAAACCTTTACTGGCAAGGATAAGAAAATTTAACTTACCTATAATTTGGGATCCACAAGATTGTTGGCCCCAAAATGATAAACTTAACATGAACAATCATGATAAAGATACCATGATTGAATGGTTTGATTCTAGTCTAAAGCATGTCAATCCAGAACTTGTAATAACAGCCAGCAGTAAGATGCAGGAAGACTGTGAGAATTTAGGATTCAAATCAGTAGTAATACATCATCATTGCAGACCAAAAATTAAAATTAATCCTATAAGAGAACAACTTAGTACAGTAGGTATAGAAGGTACTCCAAAACAAGTTGGAAATTGGACTAAAAGATTAGAAAAAATATGTACAAGCTTGGGACTACAATTTAATGCTAATTTAGATGCAACTAGAGATGCACTTCATACCTTTGATGTACTGGTTAGTCAACGTGAGCACACAGGTTATGCTAGTAAAAATTGGAAATCCAATGTTAAACTAGCCAATGCACATGGTTCAGGAACTCCCAGTATTTTTACTAGGGAGCAAAGTTATATTGATACAGCGATAGGAAGTGAACTATGGGCAGAAACAGAAGAACAAATTATAGAAAGCTTGATCAAACTAAAAGATTATGAATTGAGGAAAAGTATTAACCAAGAGTTTTTAGAGCATACACAAACTATTAATAATATTGCTAGCCAATACAAAGAACTAATAAATAAATTTTTGAATTAATATATGGACATAGAAAGAAAACGTGTAGCAGTAATAGTAACTGGACATCTTAGAACATTTAAACTGCACTTCAAGCATTTTCAAAAAAACTTACTTGATCTACATGATTGTGATGTTTATTTAAGTACGTGGGATTGGAACCATGTAGGACCTATGGCTGGGGCCAGTCTACAAAGAGCTACACATGAAGCTATACATAAACTAGTCAACATATATCCCAACCTAAAGAAAACAATAATCAGCAGCTATGCTCAAATTAATGCTAGAAGTGAAAACTATATAAAGGAATATGGTGAATTTGGTATATGTGAAGATGAAGCCTATAAAAAATATATAGGAGGCATTGTAAATAGAAAAACCATGCCATATAATGCAGGTCAATGGTATCCTGTACAGGAAGCATTCAAAGCTATAGAGAATCCAGAACAATATGATGTTATATTTAGAACAAGGTTTGATATTGACTTATGGAAGCCCGTCAGATTTTTACCTAACGAACTAGTAGCAGTAGGTCCAGGACCAAAAAGATTACATGATGGTACCAAAGAAAGTTCAATATATAATATAAAGAATCATATGTTTTATGGTCAGCCTGGTATTGTTGAATTCATGCAGGACATATACGATAAAAATTTAGAACTTACATGTAAGTTTACCAATCTTGCTACTAATAGCTTGTTAGAATATTATTTTAGAAACAACAGTAAGAATTATCCATTAACCATAGACAATACATTGGTTGAGTCAACCAACTATGGAGTTTGGAAATGAAGATTAGTTTTTGTATCAGTACATTGTTCAACAATGAGAAAGTGCCTAATGTAATAGATAGTATTCATAAACTTAACATACCTGCTAACGACTATGAAGTTTTACTTATAGGACCTGCTAAAGGTGTTAAGATACCTAACATTAATTATATACATTTCGATGACAAGGTAAAACGTGGACTATGGGTAACACGTAAAAAGAATATATTGGCCAATGAGGCTAAATTTGATAATCTAGTAATCTGTAATGATTATTTTATGTTTGATCCAGAATTCTATATCAATTGGGTAAAGTTTGGAGAGGACTGGGATGTGGCCAGTAATGCTCAAAAATATGTAACAGGTGAAAGAGTATTTCATGATTGGTGTACACTAGATCATCCTAAATATCCTTGTTGGACTATGGTCAATTATGAGGATTGGACCAATACACGATATCAATACCAAGCAGGTGGATATGTTGTGGCTAAGAAGAAAACCATGCTAGAATATCCCTTTAACGAAAAACTGTTATGGGGTCAAGCAGAGGATGTAGAATGGAGTAAAAGAATACGAGACAAATGCAAGTGGGTATGTAATGGTCTTAGTATAGTGAAACATAATAAAAAGCATCATACCTACAATCAAAGACATAATAGAAAGGTACCGGTAACAACCAATGAGTGAATTTATAAAAAATAAAATAGACGAAATATTTTCTGTTATAGGAACTACCAATAAATTTTGTGTAGAGTTTGGTATATATGATTGGCATCAGGATAATACTACTAGACTAATCACTAATGGATGGGGTGGACTATGGATTGAAGCAGACAAGGGTAGGCACTATAGAGTAAGTGCTGTACTTAAAAATCCAGAAGTAACTTTTTTAAGAAGATTTATAACTGCCGAAAACATTAATGAAATATTCGCTGAGGGTAATGTACCCCAAGAATTTGATTTCATGAGTATGGATGTTGACGGTATGGATTATTGGCTATTAAAAGCTTTGACCTATAGACCAAGAGCATTCACTGTAGAATATAATGGTCTGGCCAGACCACCTAAATTAAAAGTTCCAGCGTATAAAGAAAATTATGTTTGGAATCAAAAAAGCCATCATGGATCCAGTCTGTCTAGCCTAGTCAAGCTATGTAAAGAAAAAGGCTATGAATTGATCAGTTGTGATGATGTAGGCGTCAACTGCTTCTTTGTCCAAGCAGAACTATTTCCTTTATTCAACATAGAGGATAATAGTCCTGAAACATTGTTTACAAAATTCAAATTCCCACCTTGGCCAGATCCAGGAGGCCCTTGGCTTGAAATCTAATATCAATATAGTTATTCCCATGGCAGGATTGGGATCTAGGTTTCCCAGAGATCGTTATCTTCCTAAACCCTTGATCGACGTCAATGGTAAACCTATGATTGTTCGTGCATTGGAAAGTCTTAAACTGAATGGTAACTTTCATTTTATAATTAGAAAAGATGAAAATACAGAACTAGTCAAGGACATAATTGTAGATGCAGTAGGTCCTAGCTCATTTATTGAAATAGACAAGACTACAGAAGGCCCAGCTTGCAGTGTGCTACTATTTGAGCACATGATTAATAATGATAATGAATTAATAGTGGCTAACTGTGATCAAATAATGGAATGGGATAGTAAAATCTTCCTACAAGTTGCACGTAACTATGCAGGTTGTGTAGTAACTTACTATAGCACTACTGATAAAAATAGTTATATTAAAATAGATAGTAATGGTTTAGGCACAGAATTAAAAGAGAAAGTAGTTATTAGTCATATAGGACTCAATGGCATACACTATTGGCGTAAGGGTAAATACTTTGTGCGTAGTGCCAGTATGATGATAAGCCAAAATGATAGAGCACCTAATGGAGAATTCTATATCGCTCCTACTTATAACTATATGATCAAATATGGACATAGTGTAGGCATTTATCATATACCTAACGAACAACATCATGCTGTAGGTGACCCTGGAGACTTAGACAAGTATCTAAATTTATTGGAAAGTAGACGTGCAGGCTAAAATTATTACACTATTAGGCAATGCTCATAGTGAACAAGTCAGTAGAGAATGTGTTGAGCAGGCAGCTAAGTTCGGTATCAATGTAGAAATCTTCTCTGCTATATACGGTACTGATAGAAAATCACACTTAAATAAATTAGGTCTTAGACCTTTTCCAAATTATAAAATGAAAGTGGGAGCATATGGATGTATGCTCAGTCACTATTATCTATACCAGTATTGCTTGGAGATTGATGAGCCTTTGCTAGTATTGGAACATGATGGCTATTTGATGGAACCACTTGAACCTTGGCTACTTGATCAATTTGAAGATGTTTTGAAATTAGATATCTATAGTCCTTATCAAGAAAAATATAATACTAACATAGACAATAGTAAAAGTGTAGAACTAACCATACGTCATGATATTAGTGGCATTCATAAAAAGTCCAGTTATGGTTGGTATAGTTGGGGAGCATATGCCTACATACTTAAACCTAGTGGAGCCCGTAAGATATTAGATAAAATTCATACTACAGGATATATGAAAGCTGATTTAATGTTAGGCACTAATGTTTTAACTGTAAGTATTCCTAGTAGACCATTGGCTAGATTACACCCTATGTATAACAGTCAAAATATAGATGCATTAAGTTTAACCCATAATTTAAGATGAATAAAAAAATTGCTCTTGTAATTACTGGACATTTTAGAAGTCACCAAAAAAACTTTGACAACTTAAAAAAATTTATATTAGATAATAATAATGTAGATATTTTTATCAGTACTTGGGATATGAATTATACTGGTCCAAAAAGACCTGATCCATCTAAGCCTAAATTATTTGCTATTAGAAAATTTAGTAAAGATGAAATATATGAAAATTTAAACATTTATCCTAATATTAAAAGTATTAAAATACTTGAATCTGAACATGCACAAGACCTAACATATGAAAAGTTTAGAAATTTAAGTAGTAAGAAATGGTCAATGGGTAAGGCTGTAAAATCTTGTATAGCATGGTACTGTGTTAGTGAAGGATTTAAACTAATAGAAGCTCCTAGTAATTATGACATACTAATGAGATTTAGATTTGATATTAATTTACTTACACCAATAGAATTTAAATCAAATCAATTAGTCGTCACCCCATCTGAAAATAGAAGAATTTTTAAAGTTAGAAATCATTTTCAATACGGTACATCCAGTATTCATAATTTTATGACTAATATGTATGAGCAAATGTTATCAACATATAACATGCATAAAAGTTGGTTATCAGAACAAATATTAGATCAAGTTTTAGCAAATAGTAAACTCGATGTACTAATTGATGAGTCTTATACTCAAAATATAAACTATGTATTAAATAAATATTAGAATGAAAACATACAAGATACAGGATTTCTATAGAGGTTGGTTCATAGGAAACTTTGAACCCAGCCTAATAAAAACTGAAAATTTTGAAGTTGGATTATTAACACACAAAAAAGGTGAGCAATGGCCTAAACATTATCATATAGTTTCTACCGAATATAATTTATTAGTATTTGGTAGTATGATAATTAGAGAAACAAGAATTGAACCTGGAGAGATTTTTATTCTTGAACCTTATGAGATAGCGGACCCAGAATTTTTAGAAGACTGTGTAGTGCTATGTGTAAAAGTGCCTAGCCTACCTGGAGATAAGTATGAACCTATTTAAAACTTTAGAAGAGATTGATAAGGACAAATATTTTATAGCTACATATGAAATAAAATCAAGTACCAATCTACGTGATGCTGCTTGGGATATTGCTATTGGACAAAGTGTAGGTAATCCTAGTATACGCAATCAATGGGAAGATGATGAACTATACTTAAATCATAGTTGTCTTATTTTAAACAATGAGGATATCTTAACTAATCTTAAAGAAGGACACATTGATATAGCATTTCCTGTGGCCAATATAGATTGGTATGGCGATGGTATCAATCACCTTATCTGTCAACTTATGGGAGGACATACTGACATCAATATTATTCTACGCTGTAGATTAGTTGGGTTACAATTGCCTAATCACGTAAAGGCCAAGTTCCTAGGACCAAAGTTTGGTATTAGTGGTATGCGAGCACAGGTTGGCAGTTATAATAAACCTCTACTAGGTGGCATACTTAAACCTAAAGTAATAACAAGATATGCTATATTAGCAGATATGACTCGTGCTCTAATAGATGGTGGGGTTGACTTTATTAAGGAAGATGAAATAATGAGTAATGTTCATCATTTTCCTTTGGAACAAAGAGTATCAATAGTTGCTAACCTACAGGCTCAAAAGAACAGTAAAGTGGTGTTTTGTCATACTATAAATGCTGATCCTCACGCTATACTAGATCGTGTACGACTAGTACATAAACTAGGAGGCAATGGAGTTCATGTCAATGTGTTTGGTAGTTTAGGAGTATATAATAGTATACGCAAATTAGACTTGCCAATCTACTTACATTTACAGAGCAGCGGACAAAAAGTTTTCACCGACATCAGTCATAGGTATAGTATAAGTTGGCCCATAGTGTGTCAATTAGCCACAATGATGGGTGTGGATACCATACAAACAGGTATGATTGGTGGGTACAGTAATGATGATCCAAATGAAATATTAGCCTGTTTAAGAATACTTAGAGAAGGTAATACTGTACCTGCATTAAGTTGTGGCTTCCATCCTGGGTTAGTTGATTGGGTCACTAACGAAGTTGGAGTAGACTATTTGGCCAACAGCGGCGGTGCTATACACGGTCATCCAGGTGGTACACTAGCAGGTTCTCGTGCTATGAGACAGGCTATAGATAAGACACACGGAGCCGAATATCATGCTGCTTTAGAAAAATGGCCGTATGTTGACGTTAAAAAAGTATAGTATTTTTAGGATATAATATTATGAAATGGCAAGAAGATCTAACTAAAGATATAAGGCTTAGTAAAGATAAACTTAATAATCGGGAAATTATGTATGAGCATCCATATAATACTGGTGAACAACAAATAGAATTTACTGAAGATAATAAACTTGCTTTATTAGAATATTTTTTACAAGTAAAAGATACCTGTAAAGCAATATTAGAAATTGGGGTGTGCAGAAATAGCCAAGATAGTTCTACATACATATTCTTAAATAATAAAAACGATTCAACCATTTATATGGGAATAGACTTAGATGATAAAAGTTTTTTAAATAACACAGAAAAGAATATTCATACAATAAAGAGTTCAAGCTTTGACATTGAAAAAAATATAGAATCTTTCAAAGCAGCTGGTATTGAACAGTTTGATTTTATTTTCATTGATGGGTGGCATAGTATTAATGCTGTATTAATTGATTGGGAATATACTAAATTATTATCTCCTAATGGCATTGTAGGCTTTCATGATACAAGTTGTCATTCGGGTCCACATGATTTTATTCGTGCATTGAATACAGAAAAATGGCATGTTGTTCCTAACCTATGTCCAAATGATTGGGGAATTGGCTTTGCATGGTTAAAATCATAAGTCATCGTGGTAACTTAACTGGTCCTAATAGTGTAGAAGAAAATACCGTTGAGGCTATAGATCATTGTATATACAAATTAAATATTGATGTAGAAGTTGATCTTTGGTCTATCGATAATAAATTATACTTAGGCCATGACGAACCTGCTATAGAAATAGATCTTTGGCATCTCAGAGTTCGTCAAATGTATCTATGGATACATGCCAAAAATAAAGAAGCATTAGGTTTTTGCTTACAGGAAGGCTTACACGTTTTTACACACGAGAATGATCCCTATACTATAACCAGCAAGGGATATGCTTGGGCATACCCTGGACAGATGCCAGCAGGTAATAGATGTATTGGTGTAATGCCAGAACCTCATTGGGATACCTTGCCTAATTTTTATGCTATTTGTACAGACTACGTTTTAAAATACATTTAAAATGAATCATTTTTATCAAGACATACAGGGCTGGAGTGAATTTATAATACCATTTTATCAGCATATGGTAGCAAGTTCAGATAGTGGTGCAACATTTGTAGAAGTAGGAGCATGGAAAGGTAGAAGTATTGCTTACCTAGCTACAGAAATAATTAACAGTAATAAGGCCATATTCCTACATGCTGTAGACACTTGGTTAGGTAGTGTAGAGCATGTTAAACATGGGTTTAGAGATGACATTATCAATGATAAAATATATTATGAATATTTGAATAATATTGAACCAGTAAAGGATTGGGTCAATTCAATAAGATTGCCCAGTGTTGAAGCGGCCAATACATTTTACGACAACAGTTTAGATCTAGTATTATTAGATGGAGATCATAGCACTAATGGTTTAAAAAATGATATTGAGGCATGGTGGCCCAAAGTCAAGCCAGGTGGCATATTAGCTGGCGATGATTATGATCAACACTATTGGCCCAGTGTATGCCAAGCTGTGCATGATAAATTTGGCTATGATGATATTCATTTGTTTAGCACTGGTGGTATTTGGTTTAAAATAAAACGAAAACAGGTGACCACTTTTATTCCTGATGATGGTAGTGAATAATAAGTATCTAACAAGGAGAATACTATGACAACTAAACTTGTAGATACTATGAAAGAAGCACTAGCAAAAAAACAAAGCAAATCAGCACCTGGTGGTAAAAAATCAGGCTCAACAAAAGAAACTGTAAAAAGTCAAACCTCATCAAACAAGCCAATGAAGAAGGCTGCTGGTCGTGGCGGTTAATCAAACTGCTTGACTTATCTATAAAATAATATAAAATTTACGTATGAATAATTTTGTTAAGTTAGCCTTAGATCATGGAGGCTCTATAAAACCTTTGATTATCCCATCATCATATACTGGTGGTACAGGACTAATGAATCCTAGTATGTTTATAGATGACGACGACGTCATTAAAGTGAATCTTCGTCATGTTAATTATACTTTTTATCACAGTGAAGCCAAACTGTTTCAACATCAGTGGGGGCCGCTAACCTATATACACCCAGAAAATGACATGCATCTACGTACATGGAATTGGTATTTAGAACTAGATCATAATCTAAATATCACTAGATATAATAAAGTAGATACTAGTACCTTTGATACCTATGAACCAAAATGGGACTTTGTAGGACTAGAGGATGCACGTATCTTTCGTTGGGAAGGTAAGTTGTACTTGAGTGGCGTGCGTAGAGATACTACTACTCATGGACAAGGTCGTATGGAACTATGTGAAATAGAGGTAGGTGACGACTATGTTAAAGAAATTAGTCGTGTAAGAATCGAACCTCCTGTGGACAGTTACTGTGAAAAGAATTGGATGCCAGTAATGGACATGCCATATCACTATGTTAAATGGAGTAATCCAACTGAAGTGGTTAGAGCTGATCCAAAAACTGGTCGTGCTGAAACCGTATACCTCACTGAACGTGCTCCTATTGCTGCTGACTTTAGAGGCGGTAGTCAGGTCATTAAATTCCGTGGACTCTATGTAGCAGTAGTACACGAAGTAAACTTATTTAAAAGTGAAGTAGGTCGTAAGGATGGATTATATAGACATAGATTTTTACTTTGGGATGACAAATTTAATCTAGTTAGATATAGTCCTATATTTGCTTTTATGGATGCACATGTTGAGTTTGCTGTGGGCATGGTAGAGCAAGGTAATGATATGTTGATCAGCTTTGGCTTTCAGGATAATGCTGCTTTTGTACTACGTATGAAATCAGACACGTTGGACAAATTTATTAAAGGTGAACTATGAAAAAGGATTGCTTTCCTTACTTTAACGAGCGAGAATTATTAGAACTACGTATTAACTTGTTGTATGATCATTTTGACGAGTTTGTAATATGTGAGGCTAATCGTACACACAGCGGAGTTCCAAAAGAGTATACTTTAGAACAAACTATTAATGAGCTTAAACTGCCCAAAGAAAAAATTAGAATAGTTAAGGTAGAATTACCAGACAAGGAAACTGTGACCGATGATTATGATCGTGAACGTATGCAGCGTAATGCAGCAGCAGACTATATTGGATATGGCGATATTGCCTTTGTCAGTGATTGTGATGAAATAATGAATCCAGGTTTCATCGACTACTACAGTATGGTGGCACAAAACAATCCAAATAGTATTCTACGCTTGCCCATGGCATTCCTAATGGGTCGTGCTGATCTTAGAGCACATGATACTATTGGACAACCTATTCCTTGGAGTGCTGGATTTATCTGTATGGGTCATCATAAAGAACGCTATACACTGAGTGAAATCCGTGAAAGCCAAAGTAGGGGCATATTCAATGTAGTTTATAAGGATATCTATACTGTAGATGAAGGTCGTGTAAAAGATGCTGGTTGGCACTTTAGTTGGATGGGTGGTGGGGAACGTATGAAAATCAAATACCGTAGCTTTATGCACTATCAAGATAATATACCTTTGGCAGCTGGTAGTGGAGACAAACAGCAACTAGAACAATTTATTGGTAGTCATAAGGTCAGCGATGGCAGCGTGGATCCATTGGGCAGAGGTAATCATATTATGAAAACTTATCAAGTAAATGACTTACCTAAAAAGATTTTTGAACTACCTAATGTAGAAAAATTCTTGTTCGCAGATTAATTTATGAAATTTTTAGATTTAGAAAAGCTCAAGTTAATTGCTGATAATAATAAAGAATCTTATTCTACTGCTAGTCCATTCCCCCATGCCGTTTTTGATAACTTATTTGATAGCAGTCTTCTATTAGAAGTTGCCAATGAATTTGCTGGCATGCGTTCTAAAATGATAGACAAACCTAAACCTGCTAGTAAAAGAAAACTAGCCTTTAGAGCACAAAATAAAATTGATCAATTTGAACCTTTGACCAAAATTCTTTGCCAGGAACTAAACAGTAAAGAATTTTTAAATTTTTTAGAAAATTTAACAGGTATAGATAATTTAGTCGCTGATCCATATTTAGAAGGGGGAGGACCTCATGAAATAGCACGAGGTGGCTTTCTTAAAATGCACGTAGATTTTAATGTACATCCTATAACTAAAATGGATAGAAGAATTAATGTACTAGTATATCTAAATGAAAATTGGCAAGAAGAGTATGGAGGGCATTTAGATCTATGGAATACTGACATGTCCGATCTTAATAAAAAGATACTGCCTATTTTAAATAGAACAGTAATTTTTAATACTACAGAAGAGTCTTGGCATGGACATCCAGATCCTTTAAATTGTCCCAAAGAGCTTACTAGAAAAAGTATTGCCATGTATTATTATACTGATACTAAGTTAAATGAAAATAATACACATTCTACAATATATAAAAAACGATTCAAAAAAGACTTTTAATAAGGAGTAACAATGGCAAAAGGCAGCGGCGGAGGTCGAAAACTCAAACCACGTGATCCTATGACTACGAAGACCGGAAAGCGTAGACTAGGTCCACTTAATCTTGTACAATTAGAGGACATGCTGGCTAAAGAAGCACGTAAAAAGAATAAGGGCAAAATCCTTAATCGTATTCGTATACTTAAACAAAGACAAAAACTTATTGGATCAAACTAGGCACTGATATGAGACATATTAGCACACTGACCGATGATGAACTTGAAGATTGTATAGATGGTAGTAGTAACTTGACCATGATCCGTGACATCTTAACCAAGCATGGTGTAGTTGGTGATGATGGATATCTTGATCCAGAAGTATTTGCTGATTGGTTTGCCCAAGGTGTTGAAGCATATATTGAGGCTGAAGTCGACAGTGACGAATGGACTGACGCCAATGACAACAATTGGAATTGGGGTTATGACATTGCGGATAATATCAATATGTTGTTAATGCCACAAGAAGAGGTTGACAAGTCTTAAAAGATTAAATATAATACAGAACATGCTGAATTAGCTCAGTGGTAGAGCAACCGCCTTGTAAGCGGTAGGTCGTCAGTTCAAATCCGACATTCAGCACCAAATATCTCGGATTAGTTCAGCCTGGTTAGAATGCCTGCTTTGGGAGCAGGAGGTCGAGAGTTCGAATCCCTCATCCGAGACCATACAACTTAAGGAAGATAAATGAGTGATTCAGTAACAGCCAGCCATATCTTAGTAGAGACTGAAGAATTGGCAAATCAAATTTTAGATGAAGTTACCAGTGGAGAAATGTTTGCCAAGTTAGCTGAGAAGCATAGCAAATGTCCCAGTGGAAAATATGGTGGCAACCTAGGCCAATTTACCAGAGGTAAAATGGTCAAGGAGTTTGAAGATGTAGCTTTTGGTATGGAGCCCGGAAGTGTGTCAGGCCCAGTTCGTACACAATTTGGTTATCATTTAGTATATAGGCAAGCATGAAAAAATTAATTTTAAGTCGCGGCCCCAGTATCGACATTCAACAATGTACAAAGATAGTGGGTGGAAATAAGTTTGAACTAGTGTTAATTGCTGCTCAAAGGGCTCGAGAACTACGTAGGAAAAACCCAAATGAACGTCATAATTATACTGTAGAATCTTTATTAGACCTCCAGGATAATAAATTGGACACAGCGGAGATGCTTAATAAAAGAATTAATCATGTAAACAAACCATCCAAAAAAGTAGATAATACTAGGACAAAGAAAGTAAAATAGTAGTAAGAAATGCGGGATTAACTCAGTGGTAGAGTAGCGCCTTTACACGGCGAATGTCGGGAGTTCGACCCTCTCATCCCGCACCATAAGGACACACTATGAGAAAAGAAATTATTGCTTGTTGGTTATTATTAATTATTGGATGTAGTGCTATTACAGGCATCTTATACAGTATTAAGGATAAACATTATGGTGTTACAAATGTATGTAACAAACAATTTTATCCAGACTTATGTGGCAAGAAACAAGACTAATTTATAAAGGTAAAAAATGGAAATCACATTACGCAGAGCTAATTCAGTACAAAACCAAATTAACGAAGTATTGAAAAGTCTTAACTTTGCTTATCTTATAAGCGTTAATGAATTTGAAAATGCTGAACAAGCAATTGAAAGTGCCGCTATTAACTTTAGCGAAAATATTAAACGTCGCGAGAGATTATTAGAAGCGCTTTATGCCATTCGCAAAAATGTAGGTAGTGCTAATATTAGTGAAGGTATCGATATTAGAATGGCAGATGCAGCACATTTAGAAAAGCAAATTAAATTTTACACGGATTTAATGGACGCTAAGATCCGTCTTAGCAAAGAAGTCATTGAAGGTAAAATTAATCGTATTCGTACTACAGAAAATGTTAGCCATATGTATCGTGAAGAGGGTATTCAAACAACTATTTTTGTTCAGCAGGATTTAGTTAATTTCAAAAATATTGTAAACTTTGCTCGTAAAAAGCGTCAAAGAATTCAGGATGAAATTCTTGAATTGAATACGAGAGTAACTATTGCAATTAGTAATGAGGTTGAAAAGACCTTGAAGGATGAGGGTATTATTTAAGGTTTTGCCAGTTAGGCAGGACATGAGAGTCTGTAAACTGGCCGTAGTTGTGTAGGGTAGATGAGAGTAGACAGCCTATTATAGGCAACTGTCTTTATTTTAAAGACTCCAAACGCTAGCCTCTTGGAAAGAGACTATACTTGTGTGCTCCAGATCTACATACAAACTTGTTTTTTGTTCACTGGATATAGACAGGGTAATGTGCTTTGTATATTGCCCATTGTCAAGAGTGATCTAACTCTTTGTACATTGTCCAGTCTATTACTTGACCTTACACTACTATGCCTGCCCTGTTTAGTCAGGGCATTTTTTTGACTCCGCTAAATACCAACATGAATAAAAAATTAATTATAGCCAGCCGCGAGAGCAGATTAGCTATGTGGCAATCCAATCATATAAAAGCTTTACTAGAAAATTTAGGATTTGAAGTTGAAATAATCAGTATGACTACCGAAGGAGATCGTAGATTAGATGTTACCCTAAACGAAATTGGTGGCAAAGGCTTATTCATCAAAGAACTAGAACATGCCTTATTAGATGGTCGTGCCGATCTAGCAGTACATAGTATGAAAGATGTACCTATGGATATGGGAGATGATTTTAAAATTGTGGCCATTACAGAACGTGAGGATGTTAGAGATGCCTTTGTCAGTAATAATTTTGAAAATTTAGAATCTTTACCAGAAGGTAGTAGAGTAGGTACTAGTAGCCTACGTCGTCAAGCACAAATATTAAAGCGTTTTCCTAAACTAAACATACTACCATTACGTGGTAATTTAGATACTAGACTACGTAAACTAGATGAGGGCGAGTATGATGCTATAATATTGGCTGCTGCCGGATTAAAAAGATTAGGGCTTGACCAGCGTATAAAAAATTTCATTGAAACTGATGTGATCATACCAAGTCCCGGACAGGGATCATTAGGAATTGAAATACTTCGTAAAAGGGATGATTTAGTTGAATCATTAGGACATCTTACACACATTGAAAGCACAGTGGCAGTAATGGCCGAGAGAGCCTTCAGTAGAAGATTGGGAGGAAATTGTAAGTTACCTATAGCTGCCTATGCTGAAATAACTCCTTATCAAACATTTAAAATGTACACAATGATATCAATGCCAGATGGATCTAATATGATTGGGGCTAAATGTTCAGGACCATGGAAGAAAATAGAAGAGCTGGGAGTACAAACTGCCGAAGCTATACTTAAACGTGGTGGCAATAAAATAATAACAAAATTAACAGGCGAATCAAAATTATGAATAAAAGATTTTTACAAGCATTATTTAAACAACCTACAGATACAACACCAATTTGGATTATGCGTCAAGCAGGAAGATACTTACCTGAATATCGTGCTACAAGACAACGAGCAGGTAGCTTCCTAGGTCTAATGAAATCACCAGATTTTGCCTGTGAAGTAACTCTTCAACCTCTAGCAAGATATGATTTGGATGCTGCCATATTGTTTAGCGACATCCTAACAGTACCAGATGCCATGGGTCTCGGCTTACACTTTATTGAAGGCGAGGGTCCTAAATTATCCAATCCCATACGTACAGAAGAAGATGTCAAACGTCTTTATGTTCCAGATGTAGGTACAGAACTCGATTACGTTATGGACACTGTGAGCCTACTGCGACATAGTCTACGTGAGCAAGTGCCCTTAATTGGATTTTCAGGAAGCCCATGGACTCTGGCCTCTTATATGATTGAAGGTGGTGGTAGTGAAGACTATGCTACAGCTAAAAATATGATGTATGCTAGACCTGATCTTATGCATACTATTTTAGACATAAACGCTAAAGCTGTTACCGACTATCTTAATGCTCAAATACGTGCCGGAGCACAGGCTGTTATGATATTTGATAGTTGGGGAGGTCATCTAAGTGAACAAGCCTATTTAGAATTCAGTCTAAAATATATGAATCAAATTATAAAAGGATTGATTAAGGAACAGAACAATGAACCTATCCCTAATATTGTATTCACAAAAGGCGGAGGGCAATGGCTTGAATCCATAGCAGAAAGTGGATGTACGGGCATAGGTTTGGACTGGACCACTAGTTTAAAGAGTGCTAAAAATAGAGTAGGCTATAAAGTAGCATTACAGGGTAATATGGATCCTACTATACTACGCAGCACAGCAGATGCCGTGGCCAAAGAAGCTACAAGAATAATGTTTGAATTTGGAGAAGGTGATACTGGACACGTATTCAATTTGGGTCATGGTATTAACCAATTCACTCCTCCTGAACACGTTGAAGTATTGGTAGAAACTGTACATAATGTTGGCCGCTTACAACGGGCCAAGGCAGGAAAACAATTGACATTAAATCTAGGCGATGCTATAATATAACTGTGGTCGTGAGTGGAATTGGCAGACCTGCCGCCTTTTACAAAGAGGTTGGCGATGGGCATCCGACATTGTCGTGCTTTGTAGGTTCGAGGCCTACCGACCACACCAAGGAGCATATTATGGAAAAGAAAGTGAGCATTAGTCCAGAAAGATACAACTTCCAAGAAGAAAAATACTTGGAACGATGCGCCACCGAGGGCACGGAACCTAGCAGTGATTATCTTGAAATGTTTCGTGATACTAGAGATAATCACTTGCGTAGGTTTGATGATCCTAAAAGTCGTAAGGATAATCTCGAATATGACCTACTGACTACGGATTGGATTTTGGAAAAAGTTCGTGACAATAAAGTATATGCTCAAAACCTTTACGCTGCCATATGTAATCGTGAATTTCAAAAACGTGATCTATGGCCCGTATTAAAAGATCAGCGTTGGAGATGTAGTTGGAGATATGCTGGAGGTATCATTGCTGATATGCGGCAATATGGTGACTATATAGATTGGTACTGTAGTGGAATAAAGGGTGGTACTAGCATACTACCAGATGGAGAAGAACAGGAAGGCATTCCTGGCTATGTGGGCGAAGGCTACGTGACTGAAGAAATTCAAAATGACTTAAACAAACTTGGATGGATGGTGATTGATGATGACACAGACTTACCTGTATGAAGATATTTTTCAGGACATCCCAGATGATCCTGACAACGTTCTCTTGACAATACCTGAAGAAGTATGTAATAATGCTGGAATAGTGCCAGGGGATCGTATTCGTATCCGCTTGGAAGATCAAAGTCTTATTATAGAGAAGGTAAATGAACCCAGTAAAGATCGAAACTAAGTACGCTCTTGAACTTGCCTGTGCTAGTCAAAGGCAGAACAATGCTTATCTTAAAACTACTGAACCTGTATATAGTGATGAAGGCAGTTACCTCTACACTAACTACAGTAATAAAACTTTGATCTTGAACACTGCTTTGGGTGTGGATGTTGATAAGGTTCGAGTAACTGTTACCGAGGAAGATCAAGCATTGGCCGAAGAGATTTTGAAATACTTCCGTAGATTGATCTTTAATACTGTGGCAGGTGAGCAGAACTTCTGGACTGACCTTAATCTTGTCATAAGCAAGCCAGAAGTAGATAGTAGCGAAATTGGTTTTATTGCCTGCTTGCCCAGTGTGTATGCTCGTGAAAAACTACAAAGCGGTGTTAAAAAAGTCGTTAGAGATTTGGATGATAGAGAATTAGGCTCACCAGGTACTCAGTTTTTTGATTTGGACTGTGAGATCATCAACTTTAAAAAATCCAATAACTTTGACGCTATTAACGTAGAGGCCGTAATAGATAATAGACTGGTCAGTTGGTTTGCCAAAGCAGAACCCAAACTTGGACCTGCTATACTACTCAAAGGTAAGATCAAAGAAGTTAGAAGTAGTTTTAAATGGAAGATTACTGAGACAAGATTAAATTACGTAAAGATAGCACAATGAAAATCACCTTGGTCAGTGACCTACATCTTGAGTTTAGTGATATTAATATCACTAATCAAAATGGTGCGGATGTTTTAATCTTGGGTGGTGATATTATGGTGGCCCAAGACCTACACGATCATCCTGAAAATGATCAAATAATGGACTTGCTATTGGGCACTAGAAGAGAAAAGGCTCAACGTTTTAGAAACTTTTTAAAGCGTGTAAGTTTAGAGTTCCCTCACGTCATCTATATTGCGGGTAATCATGAATTCTATCATGGCAAGTATCCAGATAGCATTGACTATTTAAAAACAGAGTGTGCTAGGTTCCATAACATACATATGTTGGAAATGGAAAGTATAGTCATTGAGGATGTTACCTTTATTGGTGCTACACTTTGGACTGATATGAACAAACAGGATCCAATGACATTGATGGCTGTGAAAGACGCTATGAATGATTACAGTGTGATTAGGCATAGTCAGCGAGGATATGCTAAACTAAGACCTACAGATACAGTACTTCGTCATATGGATACACTGTCTTATATCAAAAATGAGATAGCAAAAAACCCTGAGGGTAAGTATGTAGTAGTGGGACATCACGCTCCTACCAAACTTAGCCTCAAACCAAAGTATGAAAAGGATGTATTATTAAATGGCGCCTATAGTAGTGATCTCAGTGAATTTATTTTAGATCATCCTCAGATTAAACTATGGACACATGGTCATACTCATGATTGTTTTGATTATGAAATAGGCAGTACTAGAATTGTATGTAATCCCAGAGGTTACGAAGGATATGAAGATCCCAGTGGTTGGGACTCTAACTTAATATTGGAGGTATAATGGAACAAAAAACTAGTAATCTTTTAAGAATGACAGCAGCCAATATGACAGAGCTATTAAACAGAGTTGCTGATTATATTGAACAGTTAGAGTATAAAGTACAAACTTTAGAAAAACAAATTAAGGATCAAAATGATCAAGTATCACGCTGAAAAATGTCTTGTAATTTGCGAAAATAATGGCAAAGAAGTAGAAGCTGAAATACTAGAATTCAAAGAAGAATCTAAATTAATAGTAAGTTTAGATCGTAGTGTTAAACTTAATTTAAGTTGGAATGGTAATATATATGAAGGTCGTGGTTTTGGAATGAGCTTTATTAGTAAAGGTCCAAAAACAATTACAACAAAGGAAGGAAGAAATGCCTAATTTAGTACCTATGGTAATAGAGCAAGAAGCTCGTGGTGAACGTGCTTATGACATCTATAGTCGCCTGCTCAAAGATCGTATCGTAATGCTAGACAATGAAGTCAGCGAATACAGTGCCAGTCTTATTGTAGCTCAAATGTTATTCCTTGAGAGTGAGGATAGTGAAAAAGATATCTTCTTCTACATCAATAGTCCAGGTGGTCTGGTCACTGCGGGTATGGCCATATACGATACTATGCAGTTTATTAAGCCTGATGTACAGACAATTGTCATGGGGCAGGCCTGTAGTATGGGTAGTCTACTGGCTCAGGCGGGTGCGGCAGGCAAGCGTAAAATGCTGCCTAATGCTCGTCATATGATACATCAACCTAGCGGTGGCGCTCGTGGTCAGGCTACAGATATGTTGATTCAAGTTGAGGAAATTTTAAAAATGAAAAAGAACCTCACAGAAATTTATGTAAAGCATAATAGCCGAAACAAAACTTATGAACAAATTCTAGCAGATATGGAACGTGATAAGTTTATGTCAGCACAAGAAGCATTAGATTATGGTCTAGTGGACGAAATAGTGTCCAAACGTCCGTAGATAAATACAGTGTGAGGTGTGTATGGATCCAGCTAATTTTGATTGGGGTCAATTTACCCGCCAAGCACTATATAAAGCATTGCTTGAACACACTGCCATTCTTGGTCACGAACAAATACTGATTCGAGATTTCCAAAAATGCCTACGCAAGTTTTTCAAACCATATCCTATACGTGTTAAAAACACTAGGAATAAAAAAGTTACAACCAATAAAGTCTTTGTAGGTGGGGGATATTTCAGTGACGATGACTACGATGGATTAAAACCAATTGAAATAGAGTTCAATTTTTGTCCTAAAGAAACACATATTGATATAGATGAAACTAATTGGAGTA
>Ga0214917_10000471_pt1 | contig 52961 bp, 42 predicted proteins | sample LL_1208_BB_MetaG_FD_177983 | JGI IMG/M metagenome (GOLD analysis project Ga0214917, IMG submission 177983) | Freshwater microbial communities from Lake Lanier, Atlanta, Georgia, United States - LL_1208_BB | ecosystem: Environmental > Aquatic > Freshwater > Lake | place: USA: Georgia | collected... | reverse complement strand
GTGTGACGGGCGAGACGGGCCCGACGGGAGAGACGGGCCCGACGGGAGAGACGGGTCCGACCGGTGAGACGGGTCCGACCGGCGAGACGGGACCGACTGGAGAGACAGGTCCGACGGGTAAGACGGGAGAGACGGGTCCGACGGGTCCAACGGGAGAGACAGGTCCCACGGGTGAGACGGGATCGACAGGAGAGACGGGTCCGACGGGTCCAACGGGAAAGACAGGTCCGACGGGAGAGACGGGTCCGACCGGCGAGACGGGATCGACGGGTCCTACAGGATCGACGGGTTTCACGGGACCGAGGGGGCCGACCGGTCTGACGGGTCCGACGGGAGAAACGGGATCAACGGGCGCGACAGGACCGACGGGTGCGACCGGTCTGACGGGTCCGACGGGAGAAACGGGATCAACGGGCGCGACAGGACCGACGGGTGCGACCGGTCTGACGGGTGCGACCGGATCTACAGGATGGACGGGCACGACGGGATCGAGCGGACCTACCGGTCTGACCGGATCTACAGGATCGACGGGCTCTACGGGACCGAGCGGACCGACCGGTCTGACAGGAGAGACTGGATCTACAGGATCGACGGGCTCTACGGGACCGAGCGGACCGACCGGTCTGACGGGCGCGACGGGAGGAACAGGATCGACGGGCTCTACGGGACCGAGCGGACCGACCGGTCTGACGGGCGCAACCGGATCGACAGGATCAACCGGTCCAACGGGACCGAGCGGACCGACCGGTCTGACGGGCGCAACCGGACCGACAGGATCAACCGGTCCAACGGGACCGAGCGGACCGACCGGTCTGACGGGTCCTACAGGCCCGTTGGGTACAGGACCGACAGGATGGACAGGATCGACGGGATATACCGGACCGACGGGGCCGCTGGGTACGGGACCGACAGGTCCAACGGGTGCGACGGGTCATACGGGTGTCACCGGATACACGGGTCCGACAGGACCGCCGGGTGTGCTTGTCGTGACAACCGCCAACGCTCCACCTCCCGGAGGACCTCTTGCACCCGGTAATTCCGATGTGCTTTCTGTGACTGCAGATCCTAACAACGTCTACATCAGCGTAGGCAGTATTTTATTCATCTCGTATGGATCCTCTTCCGGGTATGTCCTTGTGACAAGCATCCTCGCTACGAATCTGTATCAGGTACTGAATCCGCTCAGTTTCAGCAATGGGAGTATAAATTGGACCGATGGGACTTCGCTCGCATTGGTCGGTCCGAATGGACCCACCGGACCTACCGGGTACACGGGTCCTCTGGGCACGGGAAGCACGGGTCCGACCGGGATACAGGGACAGACGGGCGCGCCTGGACCGCTCGTCACCATCGCGCCTCTCATCACTACGCCTATCTACACCTATGTGCCCGTGAATGGAACCGGGACGGTGACGGCCTCTACGAGTACATCCCCGAATTATGTGTATATCAATACGGGCGCGATTTTGTTCTCGCCCGTGAACGACACAGTAGCAGGCGCGTACGGAGGGTATCTGTATGTGAATCGTATCACACAAGCATCGGGCGCGATCTCTGTTTTTGTATCTAATCCATTCTCTCTCGGGAATGTGCTCGCCAATGCGAATGGCGGGGTGGCATTCCGATTCGGAAATATCCTGACATTGGTTGGCCAGCAGGGTACGACGGGAACGACGGGTCCTACGGGCCCGACCGGCCCGACGGGTTCTACAGGTCCTACAGGTACGACCGGCCCAACCGGTTCTACGGGCCCTACAGGACCGACCGGCCCAACCGGCCCTACGGGTCCTACAGGACCGACCGGCCCAACCGGCCCTACGGGTCCTACAGGACCGACCGGCCCAACCGGCCCTACGGGTCCGACTGGCCCGACCGGTCCGACGGGTGAGACGGGTCCGACCGGACCTACGGGTCCGACAGGACCGACAGGCTCGACAGGCCCGACGGGTCCAACGGGTGCGACGGGTGAGACGGGTCCGACCGGACCTACGGGTCCTACGGGCCCGACCGGAGAGACGGGTGCGACGGGCGAGACGGGTCCGACTGGATCTACGGGTCCTACAGGACCGACCGGCGAGACCGGTCCGACGGGTCCTACGGGTGAGACGGGAGAAACGGGTCCTACAGGATCGACCGGCGAGACCGGTCCGACAGGCGAGACAGGGCCGACCGGCCCAACCGGCCCAACCGGTCCCACCGGTCCTACGGGAGAGACGGGTCCGACAGGTGTGACGGGATCGACAGGATCTACGGGCGAGACCGGTCCTACGGGATCTACGGGATCGACAGGTGAGACGGGTCCGACTGGTGTCAGTGGACCTACAGGTCTTACCGGCGAGACCGGCCCGACTGGTCCGACAGGAGAGACGGGCCCAACCGGCGAAACCGGTCCGACCGGTGAGACCGGTCCAACAGGACCAACAGGAGAGACGGGCCCGACCGGCGAGACGGGTCCAACAGGATCGACAGGAGAGACGGGTCCGACCGGCGAGACCGGTCCGACAGGACCTACGGGATCGACGGGCGCGACAGGAGAGACAGGCGAGACGGGTCCGACTGGCGCCAGTGGACCTACAGGTCTTACAGGTTCGACAGGAGGAACAGGCCCGACCGGTTTTACAGGAGAGACGGGCCCTACAGGATCGACGGGCGAGACCGGTCCTACCGGATCTACCGGTCCCAGCGGTCCTACGGGTCTTACGGGCGAGACCGGTCCTACAGGAGAGACCGGTCCTACCGGCGCCAGTGGACCTACAGGTCTTACAGGATCGACAGGAGCTACCGGTCCCACGGGAGAGACGGGCCCGACAGGTGAGACGGGTCCGACAGGTTTGACCGGTCCTACAGGAGAGACAGGTCCTACCGGCGCCAGCGGTCCTACAGGACCGACGGGAGAGACCGGACCTACAGGACCTACGGGCGAGACGGGACCGACCGGATTTACGGGCGAGACGGGACCGACGGGGCCAACCGGCCCAACCGGTCCTAGCGGTCCTACCGGACCGACCGGTATTACGGGAGAAACAGGATCCACGGGTCCTACCGGCGAGACGGGTCCGACAGGAGAAACCGGAGAGACGGGTCCGACGGGTCAGACCGGTCCGACTGGAGAGACAGGGCCGACAGGATCGACAGGACCGACCGGCTCGACAGGTGAGACAGGCTCTACCGGAGAGACGGGAGAAACAGGATCGACCGGTCCTACCGGCGAGACCGGTACAACGGGACCGACGGGTCCGAGTGGACCTACCGGACTGACGGGAGAGACGGGTACGACAGGTCCGACTGGATCGTCAGGCCCTACCGGACCGACGGGTGAGACCGGATCGACCGGTCCGACAGGTGAGACCGGTGTCACCGGTCCTACGGGTCCGACAGGCCCGACGGGTGAGACAGGTCCGACTGGTAAGACAGGTCCGACCGGTCCGACAGGTGAGACAGGTTCGACGGGTCCGACAGGCCCGACGGGTGAGACAGGTCCGAGCGGGCCGACTGGATTGACTGGAGAAACAGGTCCGACAGGTCCGACGGGAGAAACAGGCGAGACGGGTCCGACTGGCGAGACAGGATCGACAGGGCCTACCGGATCTACCGGTCCTACAGGTCCGACGGGAGAAACAGGCGAGACGGGTCCGACTGGCGAGACAGGATCGACAGGTCCTACGGGTCCTACCGGAGAGACCGGATCGACCGGATCGACGGGTGAGACGGGTGAGACCGGTCCTACGGGTCCTACCGGCCCAACCGGTCCGACTGGAGAGACTGGGCAGACCGGTCCTACAGGATCGACAGGCCCGACAGGCCCTACCGGTCATACAGGTGAGACGGGAGAAACAGGATCAACCGGTCCTACAGGTTCGACAGGTCCTACCGGAGAGACTGGACCGACCGGGCCGACCGGATCGACCGGTCCTACGGGTCCTACCGGAGAGACGGGAGAGACCGGGCCGACCGGACCTACGGGGTCGACCGGTCCTACGGGTCCGACGGGAGAGACGGGAGAGACGGGGCCGACCGGACCTACGGGGCCTACCGGTCCTACGGGTCCGACGGGAGAAACGGGAGAGACGGGGCCGACCGGACCTACGGGTCCTACCGGTCCTACGGGTCCTACCGGAGAGACGGGAGAGACGGGGCCGACCGGACCTACGGGTCCTACCGGTCCTACGGGTCCTACCGGAGAGACGGGTCCGACAGGCCCGACTGGTCCGACGGGACCGACCGGTCCTACGGGTCCTACCGGAGAGACGGGAGAGACGGGGCCGACCGGACCGACGGGACCGACCGGTCCTACGGGTCCTACCGGAGAGACGGGAGAGACGGGGCCGACCGGACCTACGGGTCCTACCGGTCCTACGGGTCCTACCGGAGAGACGGGTCCGACAGGCCCGACTGGTCCGACTGGACCGACCGGATCGACGGGAGAGACGGGTCCTACGGGAGAGACGGGTCCGACAGGATCGACAGGTGAGACCGGTTGTACTGGGCCCACCGGTGCACCAGGTCCGCTCGTGACGCTCATTCCAGACATCACTCCTGATGTATTTATCAAGATTCCTATCGGAGAAGAACGTCTTATCGGTCTTTCATCGAGTGCCAATAATCGATCTATCAGTGCATCTGCGATTCTTTTTTCGAGCAATCAATTTGGCGAACCTTCTGGCTACCTCACTGTTGTCGATATCTCTCTTTCACCACCTCTGATTATATTGTACAATGATCCGATCCTTGGTAATGAATCCGATGTATATGTGTATGACGGTGATTCCTTCGGTATTCTGACGCTCGTTGGTCCGCAAGGCATTACTGGTGCTACAGGTCCGACCGGCGAGACCGGACCAACCGGTTCTACAGGTTCTACAGGGCCAACCGGAGAAACAGGTCCGACGGGAGCAACGGGTCCTACTGGTCCGACGGGTCCTACGGGAGAGACCGGACCTACAGGTCCTACAGGTCCTACCGGTATAACTGGATCGACGGGTCCGACAGGTTCAACAGGATCCACAGGCTGGACAGGTCCTTCCGGTCCCACGGGTCTTACGGGTGAGACAGGTCCGACCGGTCCCACAGGGCCTACAGGCCCGACCGGACAGACAGGCCCGACCGGAGAGACTGGATCGACAGGTCCTACTGGTCCTACTGGCGAGACCGGTACAACAGGACCGACAGGATTGACGGGAGGGACAGGATCGACGGGTTCAACCGGAGAGACGGGATCGACAGGATCAACGGGAGGGACAGGATCAACAGGTCCGACTGGAGAAACGGGATCGACAGGATCGACGGGTTCTACAGGTTCTACCGGTCCGACGGGCGCGACGGGATGGACCGGACCTACTGGTATGACGGGTGAGACAGGATCTACCGGGTATACAGGAACGACCGGATCCACAGGCGAGACCGGATCGACCGGTCCGACAGGAGAGACGGGTTCGACAGGTCCTTCTGGTCCCACGGGTTTTACGGGTGAGACCGGTCCTACCGGCGAGACCGGTACGACGGGACCTTCTGGTCCTACGGGTCTTACGGGTGAGACCGGTCCTACCGGCGAGACCGGTACGACAGGTCCTTCTGGTCCTACGGGTCTTACGGGTGAGACCGGTCCTACCGGCGAGACCGGTACGACAGGTCCTTCTGGTCCTACAGGTCTTACGGGTGAGACCGGTCCTACCGGTGAGACCGGTACGACGGGAGGGACCGGCCCTACTGGTCCTACGGGTGAGACCGGTCCTACCGGCGAGACCGGTACGACGGGAGCGACCGGCCCTACTGGTCCTACAGGTGAAACCGGTCCTACCGGCGAGACCGGTACGACGGGAGGGACCGGCCCTACTGGTCCTACGGGTGAGACCGGTCCTACCGGCGAGACCGGTACGACGGGAGGGACAGGCCCTACTGGTCCTACGGGTCCGACAGGTCCTACAGGTCCTACGGGTCCGACCGGTCCGACAGGCCCTACTGGTCCTACGGGTCCGACAGGTCCGACAGGTCCTACGGGTCCGACCGGTCCGACAGGCCCTACAGGTCCTACGGGTCCTACAGGTCCGACAGGTCCTACGGGTCCGACAGGCCCTACTGGTCCTACAGGAACCACAGGTCCAACGGGCCCGTATGGTCCGAGTGTGACATTCCCTATCAATTCAGGGACTTTGACGTCTATTACTGTTGGACAATCGAATACGTTTACTGCAGGTTTAACTACGAATGCTCAGTACATAGCTATCAATTCCATCATTTACATCGGCTCTACGAACCCTGCTTCAGTGAATCCTGGGTATGTACGCATTACGGCACGGAGTGCCGGTGTTTCTGATTACACATTTACAGCTTATAATGATCCGGTTTTGGGCAATCAGGCTCCAGTCACCATAACGAATATCGGAACCAGGCCATTGTATGGATCGTTGGTGCAACAGGGCGCTACCGGTTCAACCGGTTCTACCGGTTCTACAGGATCGACTGGTTCTACAGGATCGACTGGATCGACCGGTCCGACTGGAACAACGGGTCCGACAGGTCCTACAGGATCCACAGGTTCTACAGGACGGACCGGTACAACCGGTTCAACCGGCCCTACAGGATCGACGGGAGGAACAGGCTCGACTGGTTCTACAGGATCGACCGGATCCACCGGTCCAATCGGTTATACGGGTCCAACAGGTTCTACAGGTCCCACAGGATGGACCGGTTCTACAGGATCGACTGGTTATACAGGATCGACTGGATCCACCGGTCCAACCGGTTATACGGGTCCTACAGGTAAGACAGGTCCTACTGGTGATACTGGTCCTACGGGTGATACCGGTCCCACCGGATTTACGGGTGAGACCGGTACAACGGGATCTACCGGTTCTACGGGATCGACCGGTCCATCGGGTCCTACTGGTGAGACCGGTCCTACTGGCGACACTGGTCCTACGGGTGATATTGGCCCCACCGGATTTACGGGTGAGACCGGTACAACCGGATCTACGGGTTATACAGGATCGAGTGGTCCTACCGGATCTACTGGTTCTACGGGATCGACCGGTCCTACTGGTGGCACTGGTCCTACGGGTGATGTCGGCCCCACCGGATTTACGGGTGAGACCGGTACAACGGGATCTACCGGTTCTACGGGATCGACCGGTCCTACAGGTTCTACCGGTTCATCGGGTCCTACTGGTGAAACCGGTCCTACTGGTGGCACTGGTCCTACGGGTGATGTCGGCCCCACCGGATTTACGGGTGAGACCGGTCCTACCGGCCCTACGGGTTCTACGGGATCGAGTGGTCCTACAGGATCTACCGGTTCTGCAGGGTCTACCGGTCCTACAGGTTCTACTGGTGTATCGGGTCCTACTGGTGACACTGGTCCTATGGGTGAGACCGGTACAACGGGATCTACCGGTCCTACAGGTTCTACTGGTTCATCGGGTCCTACAGGTGATATCGGTCCTACAGGATTTACCGGCACAACGGGTACGACAGGTTCTACAGGTCCATTGGGTCCTACTGGTGAGACCGGTCCCACCGGATCGAAAGGTGAGACCGGATTCACAGGACCGACTGGTTCTACGGGTGAGACCGGTCCTACCGGATCGAAAGGTGAGACAGGCTCGACCGGTTCATCGGGTACGACAGGTTCTACAGGTCCATCCGGTCCGACTGGCCCGTTCGGTCCCACCGGTCCGACAGGTGAGACCGGATTCACTGGACCGACTGGTTCTACAGGTGATACCGGCCCAACCGGATCGAAAGGTGAGACCGGATTCACAGGATCGACTGGTTCTACAGGATCCACCGGATCTTCTGGCCCTACTGGCCCGTTCGGTCCCACCGGTCCGACAGGTGAGACCGGATCCACTGGACCGACCGGTCCTACGGGTGAGATCGGTCCTACCGGATCGAAAGGTGAGACAGGCTCGACCGGTCCATCGGGTCCTACAGGATCCACCGGATCATCCGGTCCTACTGGCCCGTTCGGTCCCACCGGTCCTACAGGTGAGACCGGATTCACAGGACCGACTGGTTCTACAGGTGATACCGGCCCAACCGGATCGAAAGGTGAGACCGGCTCGACCGGTCCATCGGGTCCTACAGGATTCACCGGATCTTCTGGCCCTACTGGCCCGTTCGGTCCCACCGGTCCGACAGGTGAGACCGGATCCACTGGCCCGTTCGGTCCCACCGGTCCGACAGGTGAGACCGGATTCACAGGACCGACTGGTTCTACAGGTGATACCGGCCCAACCGGATCGAAAGGTGAGACCGGCTCGACCGGTCCATCGGGTCCTACGGGATCCACCGGATCTTCTGGCCCTACTGGCCCGTTCGGTCCCACCGGTCCGACAGGTGAGACCGGATCCACTGGCCCATTCGGTCCCACCGGTCCGACAGGTGAGACCGGATTCACAGGACCGACTGGTTCTACAGGTGAGACCGGTCCAACCGGATCGAAAGGTGAGACCGGCTCGACCGGTTCATCGGGTCCTACGGGATCCACCGGATCTTCCGGCCCTACTGGCCCGTTCGGTCCCACCGGTCCTACTGGATACACCGGTCCTATAGGATTTACCGGCGTCACCGGCCCTACCGGCCCTATTGGTCCGACAGGCGCGCTCCCCACGGTCGGCGGTATCGACGGATCCGTCCAATTCAGTGCCACGGGAACCCTCACGGGATCCTCCGGTCTGCTCTACGACTACAGGACCAGTTCCCTGACGGTCGACGGTTCCATGACGGTGACCGGCACCGGCTATTTCCAGAACGGTCTCACCGTCCTCGCCGGCAATCTCGCCCTCCCTATCGCCCAGACATACACGGTCGTTGCCACAACTTCCGATACAAACATCACCATCGGTACGACCGCGGGATGGTTCCTCAATCTCGGCGGCATCCGCGTCGCCTGGGGTACCGTCGAAAATACGATCGGCGAGGTCATCAGCGGTCAGATCACATCGATCTCATTCCCCAGCGGGTTCTTCACCGCCGTCGATATCAACACCCTTACACTACAATCTGCCTCGTCGGCCGATATGTTTGTCAGCGGTAATACAACGCTTACGACATCCACATTCGGCTGCTACATCTATAAGATTGATGGTCTGGGTGGCACTTGTACCCTCTCGTTCCTCGCCATTGGCAATTAAATGGTTCACAATCCAATCCAAAATCATTCTTCATCAAAAATGATTTTTCCTTATTATAGAAGAAAATATGAAACGAGCCCTGTGGTTTTTCTTGGGTTTCTTGTTTTTGTCGATCTTCCTCCTGTGTGCACTCCTGTTGTACCCGTCCTCGGCCGAACGATTCTCCACCGCACCACCATCTTTCCAGTTCCGTCTCGGCGATCCCGACGAACCGAACCATGCTCCTCGTCTTCTCTCCTCGTTCCTCTCGCCCGAGGAGGTGCGACTCCTCATCCAGGAGAGCGATCGCGTCGGTTTCAATGCCTCCAAGATTGAAGACCACAAGGAAAATACATCGATCCGGCAGAGCGAGACGTGCTGGCTCTACCCCGCCGATTCCCCCACTCTCCGCTCCATCTACGAACGCGTGCTCACCATCCCCGAACTCCAGGCCGCCGACGACAAAGATTACGTCCTCGAACCGTGCCAGATCGTCCGGTACGGTCCCGGTGGGCATTACCGAGAACACTACGACCAGTGTTACGATCAGAAACCCTACTGCATACAGCAGATGAAAGATTTCCGCGGGCCTCGCAAGTGGACGCTCATCATGTACCTCACCGACGATTTTGAGGGGGGCGAGACGTATTTCAATAACCTCAACCGGCATGTGCGCGCCCGCGCGGGCGACGCCCTCCTTTTCCACGGCCTGACGCTCGACAACACGCGCGTCCATCCCTCCTCGCTCCACCAGGGGATGCCCCTCACGCGCGGGGAGAAACGGATCGCCAACATCTGGATCCATTATACCGGTGTCCGCATCGAATAAAAGATATATATCTAAATACATGTTATATACATATTCAAAATGGAACTCATTATTTGTATTTATGCCTGCGATAAAGTGCCTCGATATAAGGATCAGATCCTCAAGATCCTGGAGACATGGGGGAGCGAGAGATCGGATCGGGTCAAGATTCTTTTCTTTTTGGGAGAAGAACAGTCTGAAGATTGGGGAGACGATTTCATCCATCTGCCCGGGGTCCGTGACGATTACATATCGGCGTCCTACAAGCAGTTCCTTGGCATCAAATACATCCATGATCATTATCCGATGTACCGATTTCTGCTCTGCATCGGCACGGATGCGTTCCCTGTCATTGATCGTCTTCTCGATTTCCTGAAAGACCTGGACGCAAACAAATCCTTGTATATCGGGGGTCATGGGTGTCATCGTCGCATCAATGACATCTACCCACGGCTTTATTATCATTCTGGTGGACCCGGGTTCTTGCTGAGCCGTGCCGCGGTCGATCGCTTGTATCCTATTCTCGATACCGCGGTCGAAGTGTGGACCTCCATCTGCGAACGAAACCATCTCGATCTAGCCTACGCCTGCGATGTCGCCATCTCCTATTTTGTCCATCAGGACGGCGGTATCCAGATTGTCCGTCATGATGGGTTTTTCCATTGCAATCACCATGGTCTGCCCTGTCATGCACATCAGATTGATAAAAACAACATCTTCTCCTGTCATAGCATGTCACTCGAGGATGTCCAGGATTTTTTTCAATATCTTAAAAACAAGGAAACGATATGAAATCTTAAGAAAAATGAAATTTTTTAATGATTTAAAAAAATAAAAACGAATGACAAATGGCGGCACTCGGTATCAACGATATCAAGGGCAAGGGGAAAAAGGAGTTGCTAGAATTGGCGAAATCCCGACCGGGATATGATCCCAAGGTTCATAAAAAAGTGGAAGATCTTAAAAAATTCTTGGTGCCCGATCTGCGATCCAAGAAAAAGACCAAAAAGGATGAACTGATACAACAGGCGTCCCAGTATCCTGATTTCCGACGGTCCACGCACGGCAAGAATATTGCGACAATCGAGGCGTTCCTGGCGAGCAAACGAGACGGTGCGGCGCCGGCGGTCGTGATCGCCGCCGCAGCAGCGGCGGTGGATCAAGGACGAGACTATACGCGCCAGGATATCGAACGGATGAAATTCACGGATCTCAAGAAACTCGCGAGAAAGCACGGATGGACAGAGAAGACGGGGAAACGACCGGATTTTCTTGCCTTCCTGCTCCCTCGTTTCCCCGAGAAGGCGGGATCGGAGGGACGTCTCGCCATCGTGGAGGAGGTCGACGCCCCTGAGATTCCTGAAGAAGTGGATCTCGAAGAATGGCCGATCCCTCCCGAGGTCGTCGAGAGACATTCGAAGACGATCGAGGCTCTGAAACAATTGCTGGCGCTCAAGGGCATCCGGGAGGGACTGCCTCGTTCCAAGAAGGAGATCCTGGAACTCCTCAAAAAATCACGGTGCGATGCAGGGCGATTTGATTGCGAGGATTCCGAATTCTGCGATCTCCGGAATCGTCTGTGCCGTGATCTCAGCATCCTTCGCGATCAGAATGGCGAGATTACCAAACTTGCCAAGGGACTCAAGTATTTCGATGAAAAGAATCAGCGATTCTACGGGGATAAGAACAGCATCGAGAAGGTTCGACTCGCGCTGCGCACTCCGCCACCTGGCGAGGTGGAAGAAAAAGAGGACGAAGAGGTGGAGGATGTTCTCCTCCCGGTCATTATCCAGAAAGAACCGACCCCGGACAAACTGAGTCCCATCAATATCAATAATCTCCTCGAAAAACCGTCCGAGAATGAGATCCGCAAGGCCATCCTCCACTGTCTTGGGCTCTACAACGACCTCGATCCGAATGATGAGATTATCGTTCCCTGATTTTTTCCGTATTTCATAGACTATGTTTTTTATGAAATGATCTAAGGAGATTAGATTTGAGGGGTTAAAAAGAGAGATGACTCAAAAAGAGGATGATGTGATTCGTAACAGGACGCGGTTATCCATCGTCCCCCGGCATCAATTGATTGATCTGAATAAGGAGTACATCAATTTTGAGATTTTCTTCGAATGCCGGTGTGCGGACGCTTCCAAAGATTTCGAGATGTTGGTCATCAATCAGGATCAGTTGAATACGATCGATCTGAGCAATCTGGTGATGAAAAAGACCAAAGGTGGGTACATTTCTGGGAATATTGTCGCGGACGAGGATCGATATCAGAATTATTTTCTGGTGGTCCGTGCGGACGATCCGGTCGAGGCCGATCTCGATATCACGATCCGTCCCATACCTCCCAAAACGGTTGTCCCCCCCTCGCCGACAGATGAATTGCTGGTACCGGCGGCGGCGTCCGTCGCACCAGCCATTTCCCGGGCACGATGGATCCATGTCCTCACCGATTATCCGTTCTATGTGTTTCTCGGGGTTGTCCTTTTGGCGATCCTCGTCTATGTCGGTTATCATTATTATAAGAAATACATTTCCAAGGTGCCTGATGTGAACATCGATGATGGCAAGTCGGAGAGCGCTCATTCGAGCGCATCGTCCCGTCGGTCCTCCAAGGACGACGATGATGGCGAAATATTGAAAAAATTATTGAACAAGAACAGACAAAACAAGAGCCGGAGTGAAGAAAAATAATCATGCGATTTGCACATGTGTGGATGATGTTCTGGCCCGCGATGGTCATCTCGTGGGATCTGCGCGCCTCCTACCAGTTTGTCGAGAAGCAGAGCCGTCGGTGGGCAATCGATGATTCTCATAATCATCTCCATTCGAAAGAGGTCCTGTTCTGGTCCAAGGATATCATGGATCGTCTGCCATTCTCTCTCCTCCGTGAGGATCGTGTCCTTGTCGGTCGGTGCTGTCTGCTGCACGACATGATGGATTCCAAGTATGTGGATCTCTCCATGGAGACCGAACAGCATCTTCTCGTGGAGGGTCATACCGCGGAGGAGATCCGGCTCATGATGCGGATCATGCAGAGTATGTCCTACAGCAAGATTGTCGCCCCCGACAAGAGCCGGATCCAATTCCCAGTCTGGGAGGACGGTCGTCAGGAGATCCTGTTCCACATTGTCCGCGAGGCGGATCTGTTATCATCCTACAACCTCGCCAGGATGATCGAATTCCGATCGGGCATGCCGTCGGAACAGATCCGACAGGAGATCATGGATCTGTACGAGGTCCGTATGGGGCGTCTCGTCCAGGATGGGCTGTTCTATTTCCCCTCCACCAGGGAACGGGCGATGCAATTGGATGCGCTCTGCCGGCTGCGCCTCACCCTCCTCCCGGATCTCGATCTCCGATCCCCGCATCAACTGGACATCCTCCGCATCGTCAATCATCTGTCGATCGATCGTCTTTTGCGCGAGTATCATCATCGCGTTTGTCGATGAAAAAGACATTGTCGAGCGGGATCTTGCCCAATCGTGTGTGCGGATCGCACGCGTAATTATTAGGCAGATGGTACGCCAGGCATTTTCGTGAGACGTTCCCGTCCTCCCATTGGAGGTAGCCTTTTTTTCTCATCTCCCATATGAGGAACGAGGCAGCGGTCTCGCGCGAGATGGAGCATTTCACGAAATCGGGCGGCATGATGGATCGCAGCACGTCCCCGGGACAGATCCAGAACGCATGGTACGGCAGCGGGTGCATCATCTCCGTCACAAATTCTCGATCTTTTAGAATCTCCAGGTGCCGGACCGGCTCTCTCCGCTCCGCATCGGAATTGTACCGGACGCCGTCCTTCTCCTCGACCCGGAGGAACACCGGCACCCCCCGTGGCCACACGATCCGGAAATTCTCCAGGTACCGGACGAAATTCTCCAGCGGGATATCCATGTCGTCCTCGACATACATGAAAAAATCGTACTCGTCCTTGTGGAGCGAGATGTGGTACCGGTGCATCCACGTCAGGTGGAACGGGTGCGCCAACCGGTCGTGCCGGAAGATGCCCACGCGATCGTCCGGGTACCGCTCGCGGAGTCGCATCTCGCCCTGTTTCGAATTGGTGTCCACAATCACCGTGACATTGAACCGCGACGTGTACTCGTTCAGGAACCGATCCATGAGCACGTCCAGGTACCGGAACCGATCCTCGATGTAATGAAAACAGATACAAATGAGTAATTTATCCATTTATCGTTCCGGATCATGATTTAAAATCAGTATTCTAGGAGGCATCGCGCGCAAATCGTTATGCCATTTTCCCCAAAATAATTACCGTAACATTTTCAGCCCCAATGCCGGACGATAATTTACCAAATTTTTTTTTTTAGTGTTCTCTCATATAAACAAATGTCTATCAATCAGATACAAAGCGCACAACGAGACGTAAGAGCCGAGATCAGAGAATTAGAAACTCTGATTGACACATACCAGGCACGGATCGATACATTGAAAGAAACATTACAACGATTGAAAGAAGCGAAACAAAATGCTCAAATACAAGAACAATTAGGCGCGCAAATAGGCGCACAGTTGCAGGCACAAATGCACGCTCTACCCCAAGAACAACATCAGAAGCAGATACAACGACAGGTTCTGAGACACAAACGACAGCAGCAGATACGAAAACAGGCTCAAAAATATTTCCAACAACGAGAAACATATAGGCGAAAAGCGACTCCCACGAACTATGATCAAGATGATGCATGGTCCTGGGCCACATGGAGGGATCATACTCAAGATGAAGCATATTTCCGGGAGAAGGCAAAACGAGATGGCACAATGAGGTGACGGTTGAAGGGCTCGTCGAGCGTCTTGACCAGCTCGACGAGGAGGTCTAACACATGGTACTCATCTGAAAGCAGATGATATACAATCAGTATTCCATCTTTTGGGCGGTGGTCGACCAGAGATGGAAGGCATCGCGCGCAAGATCCATCGGAATCCGTACCATGTCCTGTTGTCGGGATATGATCTGTTTGTAGATGTCGTCGTCCCGGAAACCGATGGAGGTGGCGTCCTCGCGTGTCTTGTGGTAGAAGATAGTCTTGATCCCGGTCCACCGCAGCGCGCTGAAACACATGGGACACGGTTCGCAACTGCTGTAGACCACACAATCCGAAAGACAAATGTTCTTGATCTTCTTGCACGCCTCGCGCAGCGCCATAATCTCGGCGTGGGCGGTCGGATCGCAGGTATCCACGACACGGTTCACCGCCTCGACCACACATTCGTCCCCGCGCACAATGATGCACCCAAAAGGACCGCCATGACCCGATTCCACATTCTCGTACGCAATCTCGCATGCCCGGCGCATCCACACCGGGTTCATTTCGTCTGTCAATATTTATTCCATCCCGTGTAAAATGATAAATATCAGAGGGAAGTTCATGGTCTTCTTCCGGGTTATCTTTGGTAGTGATCAATAACCATTTCATCCCCACATAAATGAATTTCCACACTCTTGTTCGTTTCGTGAAATAAAAACGACAGGGTATTATACGGAAATGGCAAAAGAGTAGAGTCCGCGGGAAAGGTCCATCGTCGCTGAAAGACATGGGAGGGTAGCGAAAACGCATTGGACAATGACAGACATGACGACAAGACCAACCCGGTGAAATGCATCCTGGTTTTTTTTTCTAAAAGAAAAGGAAACTTTATACCGTCCGACATTTAAAATGTGACATTTTAAATGTCGGACGGTGTAAAACATCGTTATTTTTTGAATCTCATCATTCCATCATTCGTTGTACCAACCACGATACTGTTGATAAATTTTCCCACCAAAAAATCGACATTTTTCATTCCTATAATTCTATAATTCATAGAATGAATAAATGGATCGTAGTAGACAAATAAATAGACAAAGACTTGAACAGATCGAACGTATCGACAATGACGATGACCGCGACGTGGCTCTCCGTCAGTTGGCCGCGGGAATTGAGGACAGGAGAGATGCACGACGGGTCATCGCACGGATCACTGACCGGCGTATGCGTGATCGTAGCTATCGTCAGTTAGCCGCTAGGATACAGGAATGGAGAGATGCCCAACAGGTTATCGAGGAAATCCGTGATAGGCGCGCCTATGACCAAGCCCTATCCCAATTTTCCGAGAGGGTTCCGGAATGGAGAGATGCCGAACGCATCATTGATCGTATTCGCGATGATCGTACCCGGTTTCATGCCCTTCGTCAATTGGCGAACCGCATACAGAATATATCACAAGCCTACAGAGTCATTGATCGAATTCGCAGTACGAGGATTCATAGGTTGGCACTTGATCAATTGACTGATAGGATTTCCCGTATACAACGGCGCAGGAGACATGACGAAACGATGATGGAGAGGACCCGCAGAATGTTCCGTGCACTGTCGCTGATGCAGGGGGGTCAAGCCGCACCCGCACAACAAACGAGCGCTTCCAGGCCCGGTGCGGAACCATCGACAGAGATTGAATCTTTGTTACAGAGGCTCCGTGAATTGGGAGGTGACAATGCGATAAATCAATTACGAGACAGTTATCCGGATATGTTCGATTCTATCACGTTGGACATTATGAGGAATCCTGTCCAAATAGGAACGGGTCGTTCACATGATGCACCATCGGTAAAAGAATGGTTCAAGACGAAAAAAGAAGATCCGGTTTCCAAACTTGCCGCTCATGAACCTATTATCAATACTACCATGCGTGGCGTCATTGCATCGATTCTCAAGGAAAAAATACAACGACTCCAAAAAAAAACACAAACACCACGACAAAAAGCGCTACAACAGGAAGAGACAAAAATAGATCCACCGCAGAGAGTACGACAACAATTCATCCGACAATATCGTCAATTAGTTCCCAATGCGTCCCCGGCTCAACTGGTTCGTTTCCAAGGATTCGATCTACAAACCATGAGACGTACCGTAGGGCGATTGACCAATCTCCGGAATAAATAGAAAAAGAATGTGTATCATCTACCCTAGAATTGCATGAAATGTTACATGCGATAAACCAAATATAATCACTCAATATACTTACATACCTATCATTCTCCGGATTCAATTTCATACTCCGCAACAATGCACGGATTGTTTGTTTCGTATCTTCGTCGTGTCCTATAGGGATGGTTAGGACTTGTCGTAGCAATTGTAGATACTTTTGTTGTGTGTGGGAGGGCTGTTGGGATTGTTTCAGGAATTTGATCCAGTATCGCTCTGTCGGTAATCTGAATATTTTAAGATGTTTTTATTTATTTCGTCAGTTTTGTGTAGACGCGCATCAGGTTGTTGTTGTATGCCGGATCAAACATCTTCCCGTACATGGGTTTTTTCACGTCATCTTTGATCTGCGAATTGGCGAATTCGATGTGTTTGATGGTTCCGTCCTGGTAGGGTTTCAGCCACTGGAAATATTTGTCAAACAGCGGTTTGTAGGCGAATTGGGTCAGTGGCTGGAGGTAGACCATCGCCTGGCACAGGGCCCACCACCCGTAGATCTTGTACTCGCAAGAATCCCGGTAGTGAAAATCCTGATTGGCCGCGGTACAGCAACTGCAATCGCTTTCCCGGATCCAATCGAGACAGAGGGTGTGGCACTGTCGCGCCCGTGTCGTGTCCTTGAGTTTGAGGACGATCGAAGCCATCAGACAAAGACGGTGCGTCTGCCAGTTGCTCATCGGGTAGAGCGCATTGGGCGGCGTCGAAAGACCAAGATGGTACTGGTAGAGATTGATCAGATCGGTTCTGGAGACTGTCTTTGCCTGCTGGATCGAGGCTGCCAGCGCAAACGAATAGTCTGTGATCCGTGGATTGCCAATGTACGTCTTTGGATCCATCCCTCTCTCTATAGGAAAGATTTTTATTCTTTCTTGGGAGAATCCCCGAAAAGACTGAACCAACTCCGTTCGACGTAGTGTCCCGCCTCGGGATTGGAATGGGTCTCCACATCGCGGATCAGTCGTTGATAGAGTTCAAGAGGATGCCGGCGGATGCGGTCGCGGGTGCTGGCAAACACTCCGCCGTACCATACGCCATGTATTTTTTGTTTGTCCGAAAAATGATGCTCGAACCATCTTCCGAAGGGACGGATCGGACTTTTTTCCAGTTTTTTCTCGCGATTTAATTTTTGATTGTCCGTGTCCGAGGCTTGCCATTCGTCCAGCATGAAATTGTACAGACCGGCTTTCATATCGTGTTCCGATTGTGCCTTGAAATACTCGTCCAACGCATGATTGTTTTCGATGATGTCCATGATGTGTCGAGCATTGGAAAATTTTAGAGGCGATTGCACACTCCCGGGCAGGAAAATGATCTTGTCCGGGAGATTATGATAATGCGTGATGATGTAATGTAGGTACGTATGATCACAACGTCCCACATTCGGCAGTATGACTCGTTCACAAGGAGGAGGTACGCAGTCGGGATGTGGGTTCGGACTCTTTTCGTAGACAATGGTGGGATAACGATTGAAAGGGGCGCTGAATAACCATGAAATATTTTCATTGTACCTGGAAACCACAAGATAGATCGGGTTGTGCTTCTGTCTGTTCCATAACGATAGGATCAGTATGACTAAGATGAATAATGATAGGATCAGGATCTGCCATATCATTTTATATTTATTTTATTTTTCAAAATAAAAATAATGAAATGGATGGTGTCGTTTCTTCTGTTACAGCGCATGACGATGATGACCGCACGATTCAAGCATCTCTATCACGGTGGTCTGATCGGCCCTCAGGACAAATCCATCGAGCACATCATCCCGAAACGATTGTTTGTGAACCGGCACGACGCGGAAGACCCTATGAACAAGGCGTTCTGCGATCCGTACACCAATAGCATGCGCAGCGATTTCCGTTTCGGGGACATCTCGCGGGTCTGTTCGCCCGATCTCATCCTCCCGACACACGATGATTATAGACCCCTCTACGACAAAAAAGGGAATTTTACAGGACTCATCAGTCGTTCGCGTCGCGTCTTCTACCCCTCATTCACCTGCGATTACAGGCATCTCTCTTCCTCGATCCTCCACATGCTGTACCATTATCCGTACCTGTACTCGTACATGGATCAGATTGTGTGCGAGCCTGGACTTCTCCACACATGGACGATCCGCGAGACATTATCGTTGAAATACATGATGGATCTGTAATTATTCTGGAAATCGTACTCCTTCTTGTACTAATGGTGGTGCTGAATTCGAATCTATGAGACACAATAAAAATCTGAAATATTTTTAATAATCTATAAATAAAATGAACACAAAACAATACGTCGACAGTTTATTCAGAGTACCACCATCGAATTCCGAGATATCCGACCCATGGTATGATTATGTTCGCTCGATTACCCAAAAACCAGGGAATCGTTCGAAAAAACCGACAGAACGAGATCGAGCCATCCGGAAGATTGCCGATGAATTCCAGACCCCAATACGACAGGTTCACCGAGTAATTGATAATTATAAACTTGAACCTTGCACACATACACATCCAGGCTTTGGTGCATCCGGCTGTCTTTTCAATCATAATCAATCGTTCGAACAATTAACCAAAAATATTAGGAATCATTACATCTATCAATCGGCCAAGGAAAAAGCCGCCGAACAATTAGGGATTCCAAAACGTGCTCTGCAACAGATGAAATACAAAAAAATCCCATGCAAGAAAGGGACTCGATGCGACTATGGTAGTCGATGCACCTATGGGCATGATGAAGATCCGGAGCATCTTAAAGAATGTATGAAAATCGCATATAAGAGACGATCGTACGGCAAACGTCGGAGTTCCAAAAAATAATACGTGTCTTTATCGCGGAATTGATGATCCGATAAAGACATGACTCTTTATCTCATCGCCGGAGACATCGATAATGATCCTGTCATGTATTCATACATTACATGTTTATGAATTCGAATAAAAAATGACATTGTACATCCAACGACTAATAATCAATCCATTATGACTCGATGGACAGATTTTTTTATGCCGGAATTACGGTATCTGATATGGGAATTCCTCCGGGACAGGACGAACATGGACGTCGTGCTCTACGAACTGCAGATCGCACTGGGCACGGCGGATCTCCCGTACACCGATCCATTTTTTTTTGTTTGTCCATTGTAGATGATCAGCCAATAAAAATCCACGAATTGTAGTGCGCATCGATAAAGGCGCGAGCCCGATCCGCGGAGGGTATCGTCCGATAGACCTCATGGACGTGCAGCATCCGGGCGATGTATCCAAAGAACATAAAGACCAGTAGACATACGATCATGCGCCGGTTGATGGCGTACCCTAGCGCACGTCCCATGAAAATGAATGCCACCATATTGGCAAACGCCGTGTAAGCGATTGCATGGAAAACAATGGAGACAACGATCGAACCCCAGAATCGACCGGATGCCAGCGGCGGGTGTCGTGATGTCGTCTGCAGGTAAATGTCGGTAAACATGATGTTTATATTCCAGAAAATATAAAAATATCGATTTTTGATAATGGATCCATTTTATACTTGTTGCACTGGTAAGCGTGTAACGGCCGATGAATGTGCTCGTTGTACTGATGATGCTTCTTTTCTTTTCCCGGATTGTGCTTGTTGTATTGGTGGTGCCTCGAGGGTTGATGATTGTTTCTCGAGTATTCCTTTTATGGCTCGTTGTACTTGTTGTGTTTGAGGTGTCTGGAGGGCTGATGGTGCTTTTTTGAGTATTTCTTTCATGGATTGTGCTCGTTGTACTCGTTGTGTTTGAGGTGTCTGGAGGACTTCGTTTCCTTTCCTGGATTGTGCTTGTCGTACTGGTGGTGCTCCTATTCTTTTTCTGGATGATGATGAGAGTTTTCCCAGGTCTTGCACCGCCGTCTGAAAACTCAGGGGCAGATCAGAGGAGACTATCTTTTTTTTTTCACGTCGTTTCTCAAGGATGCGTTGTTCTTTTTGTCGGGTCTGATCGAGATATCGTCGGATGGTAGGATTCTGGAGATCGCGCGGACTGTAGTGTGTCTGGACAAAATGTTGCAGACGAGAAGCGATCCCGTCCTGTCCGAATTGGATTGTGCGACTGTCCTGTGGTGGTTTCTGTTGCGGTTTTCGTCTCACGCTCGTCATGTCTAGAAATTCCTTGAATGCTCGGTACGGATCCAGGGCCTGATAGGCTTGTCTTTGTTTTGGATGAGCGGCATACCGGTGCTGTTGTCGACCTTGTTGATTTGTACGCGTATGCTGGACAATGTGGAGCAATTGTGTTTCGATCTGCTCCGATCGTGGCAGAGATAAATAGAGGATCTCGAAAATCTGTTTGCGTTTCAATCGGAGCGCGAGAAGGAGAGGAGAAATGCCATCCGCTGTCGGACGCACATCGAGAGCCGGATCTTGGATCAATTCTTGGACTCTGTCGACATCATTCATGCGAATAGCGGCGGTGAGGGGTGTATCGCCATATACGTTATAACCATTCTCCGCCTCAAATTGTAAGATTTCGGGCGGCATGAGAAGATCCGACTCGGGCGGTGGTTTCAACCCATAACGGAACAGGGTCGTGTGTAGATTTGGAATCGTCGTATGTATGTGGATGCATGAAGGGGATCGATTCACATCGGCGCCGTGATCGAGGAGCAATTGGAATATATCCGGAGAATTAACAAAAATACTGTACGTGAGAGCGATATACCCGTAATTATCGATCTTATCGAGATCAACACCATGTTCGATAAGTGCTCGGACCATGTCCGGTCGATTGTCTACAATCGCCCACATCAGAGGAGTAATACTCTGTTTACCGGCTATATCCGCATCGGCACCATGTTCGAGAAACAACCGGAATAGATCCGGAGAATTATTCACGATACTATATATGAGAACGGTAACCCCTTCATTGGTCTCCTTATTGAGATCAACACCGTGATCGATAAGTGCTTGGATCATGACCGGTCGATTGTTGTCGATTGCCCTCATCAGAATGTCCTTTGATCCCGTTGTTGAATAGCCCGGATGAGGTTTCTGGTGATTTCTAGCGATTGTCTATCTGTAACCTGCGCAATGAATCGTTGGATGATTTCTTTTTTGGCATCATTTGTTGTATATTGTTGGGCATTGACCCGTTCTTTCTTCTGGAGTTTGGTCAGGATCGTACGCAATCTCTTTTGTTGTTTCGCAATCGAGAATTTGCGGATACTATTTGTACTCGCCATCTGCCTGGCGTATCGTGCAATGATTGTTTCGACGTCCGCATCGTGCGACATCTTCTTTTTTTTATGGAGATAAATAAAAAAATAGAATCCTTCAACATTGTGCTGGTGGTGTACTCGATCGTTGTGCGGTTTGTTTTTTCAGGATCTGCATCAACAGTTGGGGGAACAGAATGATCTTGCAATCGATGCTCCTGTTGAAGAACGTCCACACAATGGGAATGAATTTTGTAAGAGATCGTAATGTTTGTTTGACCTTGACGTTCCGGTGTTGACGCGAGAGTCCGAAGGTATCTTGGAATGTGGTGCATTTATCGGTGTTGCGGATGCACATCGAGGTGTTCTGCGCGTTGAGAGCATTCCACCTCCCGCTCGGTTGGAGACGATTTGAGTCATGATCGCACTGGCCGGTCTGCGCGTATCTTTTTTTCACACTGGCGGTAAACTCGTGGAGGCACGAGAGGATGATAATCTCCTTGACGATCTTGTCATGGTCTTGAAAAACAGGGTACATGAGCGCGAGCGTCTCGATGCAGCGCCGCAGCGGGGAGGAGACCAGATGGATCGTATCGGCTTGGGGATAGGTCGTTAGATCGCGATGGATGGCTCGCGCGGCGTCGTCGATGCCTTCTTTCGTGACAAGGAGGGGGTCGTAGACGGGCGAGGATACGGCACGCCATAGTTTTTGAGTCGACGAGAGGACATTGTGCTCGCCACGACCGTGGCGGATCATGTAAAAGACGATCGGATCCGTGGGTGGTTTGTCTCCAAAAAGAGAGGATACGGGCAGGAGGAACGATTGATGGAATTCGGTCAGATACTCGTAATGTTTCTTGGAGACTTTCTCGTCATTCTTGATGCCGGGAAAAAGCAATGTGGCCGCGACAGAACATTTCATATCATCGAGCGGCACGACCGAAAATTTCATCACGGCAAGATTCTGCAGCGCTTTGTTCTTGTCCCTGAAAATGGACGGTTCCTGGGAAAGGAAGGCCAGCCGGTTCAGGAAACAGACGATGCGCCCATGATGCGCGGCGATGATGAATAGGTATTTCACTTTGGATCGTGTATCTTGTTGAAGAATTGGATTCGGAACGTTGTGCGATTCCTCCACGGTTCGGGACGATTTGGAGCCCATTTATTTTCCATAGATTGATTTTTTTTTATAGATGGAATATTCGCGAATGGAAATCGAGCCGACAATCGTCATCCGTGAAATGGAGTCGTTCCACAAAATACGATAACGGCAGACGCAGATACCGGCTGGTGCAATCGTTGACGCTGTAGGTGAACAGGATCTTGCCCCGGTGGATGTCCAGACCGATGCTGTACTCGATGGGGGCGTTCTCGAACGAGAATGGCGCGGTCGCGGCCACCACTTTTTTCTCACGCTCCAGATCGAGCACGACCAGATAATGGAGGTACTTGCGCCGTCCCTGGATCATGACGACGGAATGGACCGTGAACCACACGAATCCGCCCCACGCGAGACCCGGCGAGGATCCACGGAATTCCTGGAAGAACGCGGGCGAGTCGAACCGTTCCTCGATGACGAGCCGGTGATTCTTTCTCCGGATGCGCCCAATCTCGATGGGATGCCAGCGGTAGATGAATCGATGATCGCCGCAGTGGACCCAGTTCTTCTCGCAGGCATTCTCCTCGTAAGGAGGGCGGGCGACGATCGTATCGCACAGCACCGCCCGATCAATGTCGTACCGTCCAAAAATGATGCGGATGGCATCGCTGTAGGAGAATTCCCGTGTGACACCGTAGAAATAAATGGTTTCCTCATCATCCTCCTCCTCCTCGTCTCGTCTCCCGCGGATCAGGCGGACGTCCTCGATGCCCACGATCGCCCGTTCCTCTTTCCGTCGGTGCGGGATGTCCTCGCGGAGGGCGCGGCACGCCACGATCGGTCGGAGCGTCTCCCTGTCCATGAAATAGTATTCGTTCTTCGTGATGCCGTTGTACTCGGACGTTATTTTTCCATTGACGATCGAGATGTAATTCCCGGCGGGCATGATCCGGTAATTGACACGGCGAACGTTCACCAGGTAGAGTGTCGGACTGAATACGAGCAATCCCGCGGAGGAGGCGACAAAATCGGACTGATCCTGCGAGAACTGGAGATCTCCCTTCTCGACGGCCGGTTCATGGGTGAGCGGCGTGATCCTCCCGATCATGGTATTCATCACATTGTGACGCTGGTGCTTGTCGTTCATGGTCAGGATTTTCTGGAAGAAGAACCGGTTCAATCGTCCGGATGTGTTGTCCTTGAAGAGCATGTTGTACGCTTCGATCCGACGATCCTCGGAGAGGTAGAGGGAGGGCAGCCAGGTGTAGGGCGGGAGCGAGCCGAGCGGATCGTCGGGGCGTTCATGATGGTGCTCCCAGAAATAGGCAAACAGACGGCTCCGATCCCACGAGGGGTAGCGGACGTGCAGACGGACCAGGTGCTCCCACGCCTCCTCGTAGGCGATATGATCCCACAGGTCCGCCGCGAACAGGGCCTCCCGTTCTTCGCGGGGGAGACGATTCCTGCGGTGGAGCTGGATGTTGGCACGATGGAATCCCTCGATGGCGGATGGCCATCGGCATCCCTCTAGGAGGCTCTCGCACAATCTCCATTCGCCCATCAGGCACGAGAGAAAAAAGAATCGACGATGCAGGTCGATGCCCATAGCACCGTCATAATCACGATGGTACCGCATCCACTCTTTCTCCCACGAGGTTGTTGGATTTTCGAGCGAGAATTCCTCGGGGTGGATCCGGAGATCTGTTTTTTTTTCCACAAACTGCTGTTCCAGGAAGTACAACCATTGCTGGTTTTCCAGGACAGGCAGAAAAAGACAAGGACGATCCGCCTCGACTACCCGCGATGATAATTGTTCGAAGCGGGGACCGCGGACCGGCGTGTGGTACAGTGTCGGGAGTCGGAACCAGCATTCACCCGGCCGCGCTTGCGCGCGCGCCTCCTTCCCCACGATCCATTCGATCCGCGGATTGTTCCGATCCAGGATCACGTCCGGCAATTCCTTGACATAGATTTTCAGCGGGAATTCCTGGTACGACCACCCGAACCTCCAGTCCCCCCATGATGGTCGGGCCTCCTCGTCCCATACATAATAGAAGATCCATTCCATTTTTCGTGGGAGCGCATCAATTATTTAGATGAAAAAAAAAGGAAAAGACAAAAGGTTTCCGATGAGAAGTTGTGGTACTATTAGACAACGCCGAATTTAAGGCGTGTTGTGCGGAAATAGAACGCATAATAAATACGCAAAAATGTCCAGTACAATGGGCGGATATCTCAATCGGCGTTGAACTAGTCATGACCAAATTACATCACCAAAAGTCCATTTCTAAACTCACTAAATGGAAAGCAAACTTATGGAAACACATGATTCAAATTTATAGAAATCTACGACCTGATATAGGGATTATCTTGAAAGAATTGAGAAAAGTGTTCTGTACCTGAACGAGTATTTCAGTCATCAGCAAGATATCGCACTGTCGTTGATGGACAGGCAGAAATACCAATTGCTGCGATAGTACAAAGAGGCGATGAACGAACTGAGAAGAGAGTACGAGGACGACCAGGACGAGGAGTATGACTATGTGATTTACCAGATTCACAAAAAAGACATCATGCAGAGTTCAAGAGGATCCTGAAACGAAAGAATAAACGACAACATCTTCCCGCAGAAACAATCAATCATGGTAAGCAACGACCTGTACCGCGATTATCAATCCTACTATGATACATAAAATATTTCATGAAAAAAAAAAATAGGAAAGAATAAATATCATGAGCCGACGGGAACAGCCATCACGTGGAGGATACACATCGTTCGCACAGATAGCGAGCAAACCACCGGGAATTCAAGGATTCCAAAAAGAGGCGCTGCAATGTCTGAGGAAAAAAAATCTAACAGGCAGGACGACACAAAACGATCGTCGATATGTCGAGAAGATTTCGAATGTATTAGGTTCGAATCCATTTGTTGATGTCGAGACGATTTTCCCTGGGATACGGACGTCGAAAAAACAATGTCTAAAACAATTTATTGAGAAATGGAACAAACGCGATGAAAAACGAGAGGATCAAGTACATACAGAACTGATCCAGGTTCCCTTTATCCGACAGGGATCAAAATCCGAATCGATTCGGTTTCCGATTGGCGGCGGAGAGATCCTTCCGAGGATGCAACGGAATCCGCAAAGAAAACAGGTACAACAACAACAGAATCCGGTAAGACCGTTGTCGTACTACGATCGATTGATTATTCACTTAACGCCAGCCGAAAAATTATATCTGGACAAATCACAGCAATCGGCGTACAAGGAATTACTCAAAGAGGGTGTTCCGCCTGTTCAAATTGCACCGGGACAATGGATTCAAGATACGAGTATCTCATTCGGTATAGAACATCAGGATGAAAACCTACTGATGAAATGTCTGAACCGACGTTCAAATATTTTTTCAAGCGTATTCACATCGCAGCACAGCACCATCAAAGAAACAATCGAAAGGATCTTCGATCAGGCGTGGCGTGACAATCAACTGTTGCCTCATCCTACCACGATCCTACCATCTCTACACTATCGACCGAGTAAACAGGTCTCTCAATGTATCGGTCTGTACATTAGGTATTGTTCCGTGCTATTCATCCAATTGAAGATACGACAAGTCTACCCCGCACTCGACGATAAGGAAAAAAAAACAGCCGATGAATTGATAGCATCACTCAATGAAAAGATGCGAGATATAAAACACCGGATAGGATTACTATCAGGATGATAATCAAGATGTAATATGTGGATCGCGAAGAACGAGGGGACGGTGCTTTTGTGGACTGCGGGGGGAATGTGGTGGTGGCAATCTCCTGCACGGACATCTCGCACATGTTCTTGTGGACCTTCCTGGCGGCGAGGTCGATGCCGGCGAATTGCAGGTACGCGTCGATGGGGCGTTCCTTCCCGAGGCCATAGATGTCGAGGGAATCGAGCTGGCGCGGTGTGAGGTGCGCCTGGTCCTTCTCGAGGTTCAGGATGTACCGGACTTTTTTCAGCGCCTGCTCGGAATCGAGGTGCTTGTTCTCCCAGAATTTAGGATCCTTCTCGCGGGTGTACATGTGGTAGATGACGTTCCGGTTGGGCGTGAAAATGTCCCAGCCATGGGTGAAGAAACGGGCGCTCAGCAAGAGTTCCTCGCCGACAAACACAAAATCCAGTTCGGGATCGAACGGGAGTTCGTTGAGGAACCGGGCATCGGCAAAGAACATGCCCGCCGCGATGTACGCGTTGGGGCGGGGCAGGTGGTCGGGCGTCGTCCACCCGGCGCCCAGCAGCGAGATCAGATTCTGGTCCGTGAACCACGCCTGGCAGATGGTGGTCACGGGACTGTTGGGATCCGGATTGTTTGTATATTCATCGTAGCCGGGCGTGTAGGTAGAAAGGACGGGCTTCGGGATGCCGTTCTCCTTCAGGTCCTTGATCATCTTGATCAGGATCACGTCCCAGTCCTTGATAAAGAGACAGTGAGAATCGATCTGGAGGTAGTATTCTTCGCGGTCGTAGAGCGTCGAACACAGGTAGCGCGCGTAGGTAGGACCGCGGGCCTCGTTGTGCCGCAGACGGAGGATGCGCACCTGATGGCGGAAGCCCGGCAGCGATTCCAGACCTTTCTCGAGACAATCCACGTCGCCGACATCGTTCTGCTGGCAGATGCCGATGTACACGCGTTTGGGGTGTTTTGCATTGGTGAAAATGGATTCGATTGTCGCAGGACAGATCTTATCCCGATAAGAAGCCACCGAGATGAAAATGGTGTCTTTCTTCATCTTTTCTTAAATCTGTGAATTTTTTTTTTACGATATGAAGAAAATTGAAATGGAGAATCTATACGAATCATTAAAAGGAGGGATGAGAACTGATTCGTATGGTGGACAGCAGGTCATGGACATTATCCGTCCTTCGGTGGAACGGTTGTTGGAGTACATCACAAGATATATCGAGAACGAGGATGCGCCCTCGAGGGGAGATTTTTTTTCGACCAAAGAGGTGATGGACGTGTTTACGGAGTGTTATCATCGATCGATCCGCAAAGATATGGATCATATCGAGGCGATCTACCGGGAGGAGATGATGATGATGTACGGGTTCATGGGACGGTTCGAGTTCAAGGATCTGGATGGATTCCTGAGACAGGTCCATGGGTTTGTGCTGATGAAAAAATGGTTCGCTTGCATGTTCCATCATATCAATCGGGCGTTCCTCAAGATGACCGGACTGAAAGAGGCACAGCTCCTCCCGGACTGGATCGATTCGAGATCGAGCGTCCTGATGGACCTCCTGGTGAGGAGATGGGACGATCGGCGAGGATCGTCCGAGACGGACGAAAAACTCCTCCAGACGATGCACTGGATCGAGCAACTCCATCCCGATTTCTACACGAGACTCCATCCATTGTACATGGATACGACCCGACTCTATTACCAGCAGAAACGCGAAGAATTATGGTCGATCGGATGCGATGTCTACATCCGACAGATCCCGCTTTTCCGCGAGGAGGATCGTCGCATGGACATCTACCTCCAAGAAAAAACGAGACTCAGCGTGCAATGCCTGTTTGTGCAAGAATTCTATTATCCGTATTATGTGGAGGTGCTGTACGATCCGATCCACGGATGGGAGGCCGTCATCGAGCAGCACCAGGAAAATCTTCCGGCGTTGATCCATTTCCTGCAAGAGGGTCACCGGGAGATCTGGCGAAAATGTCATCGAGAATATCTCTACAAGAAACTCGCCGGTACCCATCGGGCGGAGGATCTTGTCCATATCTTCCGGCGCCAGGAAACGATCCTCGCGCACATCCCCGATCCGAATGATTTTTCCAACATGATCCACAAGGAATTCCGACAATTCCTGATGGGAAGTCCTCACATGGATTACCCGCTCGTGCGCATGCTGGATATCGCGATGCGGAAACGCGAGTACGATCAGATTATCACGCCGCTGGAACTCATGCGACTCTACCCGGATCAGGATCATATTCATTCCATATATCGTCATCATCTCGGCGCGCGCCTCCTCGATACCCAGTCGATCGCGGACGAGGAGCGCGTCTATCCGTTCTTCAAGGACAGCCTTTCTCATCTCCTGAATATCCGGACCATGCTGAAAGAATTCAGCGATAACACATACGAGAGGGGTCGTGTCCATGTGCGGATGATCTCGAAACTATTGTGGACGCCGTCGATCAGCAATCTGGTCTTTCCGCCGGAGATCGCTCCGCTCCTTGGCGCGATCCAGGAGGAGATCCGGCAAGAACGTCCCTCGATCCGTCTCGAATTATCGACCCTGGGCGCGGTCGTCCTGAATGCGCATTACGCCGATGGGAAACGCTACGAATTCATCATGTCGCCCGAGCAGGCGACCGTGGTGCTCTTTCTGCAATCGATCCAATCCCCCCAATCGTCCGAGACACTGTCCTCCGTCCTCCGTCTTCCCTCGGAGAGCGAATCCCTGCACCTGCTGGCCCATCCGCGCACCCCGATCCTGGTGCAGAACGATCGAGGGGAATGGAGGATCAATCCTTCTTTCTCCTCGGCCACCCGGCGTCATCGCATCCGGACCTCGATGCCCGTCAAAAAGACGGTATCGATCGCGTTATCCTCATCCTCGTCGGACATGCCGGATCTCGATCATCAGATGGATGCCATCCTCGTGCGTCTCATGAAAACACGCAAGAGCATGTCGCACCATGATCTGATTGTATCCACAGGATATCGCACCCGATCCCAGAACGTCCGTCACATCAAACAGCGCATCGAATCGCTCATTGAGCGCGACTATCTCTGCCGGGATGCCACCGACAGCCAACTCTATCACTACATCCCATAGATATCCAGTCCCTGCAACTGCCGGTATTTACGATATGATTCATCGTAGGAGAGATGAAACGGATCGAAATGAAAGGTTATCGCATGAGTCGGTCGTTTCTCATTATGATCCATAAAGAGAAGATTTTGTTTCAGGAGATTCAGTGTGGTATTCTGAAAAATCACATTGTCCTCGTCAAGTCGAATATCGTGATGGTGGTCGTTCTCGATAAAGGAGCAATGCTCTTTATCATTATTTTAGCACCTACATGTATCGCAAAAACTGATTTTGTGTCATTGATATCCTTCAATCGATCATGGAGGGGGAACACGTATCCGACCGTGGAACACGCATTCCAGGGAGCCAAATACCTATTGAGCGATAAACCGGAGATCGAGAAAGAATTCCGGATCGACTGATCGATCGGGAACGATCCTCTGGGAGCCAAAAAGGCGGGAGGGGAGAGCGGGCATGGCGAGGATAGGAGCCGTCCTGGATCGATCATCCTGGGAATCGGCGTCCGAGACGATCATGAAAGAACTGATTGCGAGCAAAGTCGCGTCGCACCCCATCATCCAGCAGATCCCTCCGATCCTCCGAACAAGCCAACCTCCGCTTGTACCATTATTCTCGGTCGGACATGAAATCCCCCATATCGATAAGGAAAGACATCTCAAACCTATTCTCCATCTATATGGAGATGAAAACGGTCTAAATAAAAGGATCGGAGAGGGTAAAAATGGATCTTCGCGTGAATAAAATCTCGAATCCCGACATGAGAAAAAAAGTGGAGGATTCCAAGACATTGCCGAAGATGCCCCGAATGTACCTAGAATTGTTAGAGAACAAGGACAAGGTCAAACAGAATCAGGTGAACAAAGAGTACGATCCTGACGATGCGGTATCGGAGATTAGTTTTTTTGAGAATCCGCGTCGGACGACCGAGGATCAGAATCTTTCAGATATCGAGGAAGAATCGGCTGAGGATTCGGAGGACAGCCTCTATAAAAAAGAAAATGATGATGATGACGATAATGATGACAACGATGATGACGACGATGATGACGACGATGATAAAGATGATCATGAAAACAATGAGGTGGACGACGAGAAGGAAAAACATGACGAGGACGACGACGATGAGGAAGAGGACGAGGAGGATGAGGACGAGGAGGACGAGGAGGACGAGGAGGATGAGGATGATGAGGACGAGGATGAGGGACGCATCGATGAACCGGTCGTGGCGGCAAAACCGAAACCGTCCAAGACGCAGAAATACAACAAGATCCTGGAGGAGAGTATGCCCCCGAAACTCTCGGAACTCGAGAAACAGGGCGAGATCCACCAGCGGAAGACCATCCCCAATCTCGATCGCATCTATGCGACAGAGGACGAGGAGGATGAACTGAAGCGCGAACTGTTGTTCAAGTTCGAACTCCTGAAAAAATCGTACAAGATCGGGGACATCCCGGAATTCAACATCCATTCGGACCTGAAGACCATGTCAAGGACGTACGAGAACACGCTCCGGCGCGTCTCCCTGGATTCGTCCGTCGACAACTACAAGCAACTGCTGATCGGCGCGTTCATGCTGCTCGAGTTCATCCTGGGCTACCTGTTCAAGTTTGACATGCAGGGGTACACACAGCAGCAGATCCTGAACATGGCGCAGTACGAACGTCTGCTGATCGAATTGGGCGAGCAGTCGTACGTGCCGGGCGGATCGCAGTGGCCGGTGGAGGTCCGTCTGCTGCTGATGGTGCTCGGGAACGCGGCGATCTTCATCATTGCCAAGATGATTATGAAAAAGACGGGCAACAACCTGATGAGCATGATGAACTCGTTCGCGCACCCGCAGCCCGCCAATCCCGTCCACAAACGCAAGATGCGCGGACCCACCATCAATCCCGACGACATCCCGGACATCTCGAGCGATGTCTGAGCAATTTCATTTGGATGATCATCCGACTCGATCGGCTTGATGCACCTGTCGTTGTTGTTGTGCGCCGCCGCCCTGATGGATACGTCGGGCAGCAAGTTGTGGTCGTTGTTGTCGTTTCTCCTGAGCCACACCATCACCTCTGGGCGATCCAAGATATCCATTCTGTTGTTGAAGAGTGCCGATGATGTTGATCATTTCTTGGATCAAGGCGTGCACGTAAGCCCGTTTGTTCTGTTCATCGAATGGATCCAAGAATTGTCGTTGTCCGATCTTCCTTCGATCATAAATAGGATTTTTCAGCAAATTTTGAATCATTCCGAAAGGACCGGCAAATGCCCCGTTTCGTATGCACCAATCAATAAAAGCATCAATCGTAACATTAGCAGCGACATGGTGTTTATAATATTCGAAAAGTTTTTGGATGTGCGCTTGGAAACGCATGCGAGGATTGTCTCCAAAATCCGTATCATCAAAGACAGGAATTTGTGTAGTACTATCCGGAATCACCGGGTTCTTACTCCTTTGGATAGTCGCCATCGAGTTGTCCAAGCTGCGCAAAACCCCCTCATAACATGCTTCATAATCAATGTTATTCAGAAATGTGTACGTTCCTATCGCCCGAAGTCTTTCCATGAGGTTGATGAAATTGCCTACATGATGGATGAATTGAATCCCATGGCTTTTCTCTGGATGAACCGCCATACGTTGCCGCAATTGTCGCCACATTGTGTCTATATTCATGTCGGCATTGTTGTCCAAGAGAGAATTGAAGACATGTATGATATCCAGAAAACGCGTCCTAGCGTCCGCATTCGGGAGCCTTCGGACAAATCCTTGAATTTGTCGGAGTTTTCCCTGTAAACGTATTTTTTGCTCTTGTTGGATTTGTTGGTTTCGCAGTAAAGGCTGTTGTTGTGCGGCTCTGTATTGTCGTTGCTGTCGTCGCTGTTGTCGATATCGTATCGCGCGTCGAATGAGTTGGATAATGAAAATGACGGCAAGGACAACGAGTATAATCCACCAGTAACTTTTTTTTTTCCGCGATGGTGGTGGTGGCGGCGGCGATGACGTACACGGGGAACGTCCAAAAAGATCATCGAACCGTCGTTGGGTATCATCGCCCTTGACTTTCAAATAATTCAATGCATCCTGGAGGTACTGGAGATGATTTTGTTCATTACAATCACCGATCCAGTAATCGGCATAACTAGGTGGTGGTACACAGGGAACATCGGGTATCGAATCCGGTTTGTACGTCAAGGAGTAGAAAAATCCGAACCATCCATCGAGATAGGTATTCAACCGGATCAGATCTTGCCAGACGAACGAAACGATCTGACATTTTTCATTCAGTGTGCATGTTTGTGAGGCGACGCACGCGCTGTTGAATGTCTTGCAGAGTTGGGTCGTATCCGGATCCTGCGGGAATAGGTACGATACCTCACATTTGTCTTTGTAGCAGTCGGCACATAACTTCTTGAATCCGGTTTGGGCGTCGGTGACCAGCCCGTAGTACGAATCGCATAATTGGCCGTACAGAGCATAGAAATCGGTCATTTGTGAATGATTTTTTTTTTCTTTCTCTTGAATAGAGAGACAATGACCAGTCTCAGGATACAGACCGAGTCGATCGACACGAACCTGATCGGTCGCCTCGCGAGGAATACCGAACTGCAGGTGAACCAGACGGGATTCGAACTGGCGGATCCGGGTGCGTCGATCCGTTTCTACGATGAAGATGCGACACAGCCGACCGAACTCACCTCCACCTCGATCCAGACAGAGAATATCGACGTGCTGACCATCAACGGAGAGCCGATCCCTTCCGGCGGTGGCGGCCCGATCGCCCAGGCCAGCGGCCAATTCACGACGAACGTGACGAACCAATGCGTCGGGTATTTGTATTCGTCGAGCGCCTTTACCATCTCCCCCACCAATACACGTTTCATGTATACGGTGCCTTCTTATTCGGGGGCGGATCCGACGGATCCATGCGTCGGCAGTTTGTCCATTAGGAGCGTGGATAACGTTACTACTTACGCCTCCATATTATTAGAAGTGTCTAATACGACCCTATACAGGACCGTTGTACCGAGTACAACGGTCTCGATGAGCGCCGGTACTTATATCTTAGTGCTCAATTTCAGTGTATTCACAGGCACTCCGACATTCCGATGCGTGGGTTTCACGCAGACCTAAAGGATCCATTATGTCACTTTTGTCCTCTTAAATGCTGAGGATGGATAGATAAAATAATGGATTGGAAGCAGGAATTGGAGGAAAAGGGTGTGGTGGTCATCCCGGGCATCTTCACACCGGCGCAGTGCCGCCGCTACATCCACCGGATCGAGGAGCAGGTGAGCAGGGCCATCTCACCAGAAAAAAATCTGAGCGCATTCCTCGCGGCAAATGCCGTGAACGGGGTGATCCACGGCCTCGATAATCTGAGGGTGCTGTGGGAGATCCGGACGGATTCGAAGATCCGGGAGATCTTCCACGAACTGTACGGCCCGACCACGCCGTTGTACCTGTATGTGGACCGCTTCAACTACCGGCCGCGCGGTCATCTCCCGCTGCAGGAGGAGTGGCACATCGACGAGGATCCGACGCGACCGCAGTCCGAGTACCAGGCGTTCGTCTCGCTGACACGGTCGGGCGAGGAGGACGATTGCCTAGGCATCCTCGAGAAGAGTCATCGATATATGGACGAGTACGTCCAACGATTCCCGCTCTACCCGTTCTACCGGGAACAGTACGACTGGTTGCTGGAAAAGGGATGCACGCCACGGCGCGTCGCCTGCCTTGCGGGGAGCCTTGTCCTGTGGGATTCGCGGTGCTACCATACGCCGCTCAATTCGTTGCGACCGGTATCGCTACCACGAGTGGTGGTCTACACCCGCTATTTCCCCGCCGAACGGTTCCCCGAGGACCGGCGTCGCAGGATCTTCCTGACCTACCCCGAATTCCACGATAAATCCCTCGATCTTGTGACCGAGGACGATGTCGATTACCACCCGTACCTGTACGGAATATCACATATCGTTGAAAAATAAAATAAATAATGATAAATGTCGAAACGAGACGGTACTAAAAAAACGTCACAGACACTCCTCCGTACGAACATTGTACGAGTACAATATTTATCAGACGATGAGGATTTTCAGAAAAAATGCAAAGAGATCGAAGAGAGGGTGAATACGAAAAAAAATACAATCGACTGGATCACATTCTTGAAAAATTTCGAAAACACCCTGACAGTATTGGACAAGGCACCACAGAATACGGATTTAACGAGATGGTTGATGGAAGATGGTCTTAAAAATGCGATTCATTTTTATAGACTCATATTACGACCCGATACTGGTGAATTTTACAATGATGTACTCGAGATGCCTGAACCACAACGAGCCAAATTTAAAAAAACATTGTCGAAACCCATTCAAAAGTTGCATGACTTTGTATCTAAAACTTACAACAATCGCAAACTTCCGGATTGGAACAGATTCACAGCCTTGATTCGTGAAGTTTTACAAATTGTAGATCAATACAAAACACGATCGCCGTCGGAACAAGATGAAATCGTGCATGATTTTCAGGGATGGATGGATACTTTTACAAAAGATTCAGAATTATTGAGTCGAGCATGGGAAAATGTAATCATCAACTCGAAATGGCTGGAATTGCTGGTCATCAAGAAGATTGCAGCCGATATGATCCCGTTGATTGGGGAAAAATTACGAATCCTCGAGACAACAGAGGATCGGAGCCGGATCCTATCGGTCATTTTTGCGCTCTATAATGACACACTCGATGAAACCATGGCGAAACGGATTTTATCGCATATTCGACAACAAAAAAGAGCGCCCGCATCGGATGCCCTCCGCGCGCGTCTCCGACGACTGGTTACCAATCGACGCACAGAATCAGCATCCGTGGAGATCCCGCCCGAACAAACAGAACAACTCCAGAAAAAATTACAGACGATTCAACGATTCCGCCGGCAACTGATCCAGCAACAACAGCAACGGCAACGACAACAACAAGAAAAGAGAAAAACGGTAGTAGCACCATCCTCTCTTCAGACAAAATCCGATCAGCATCCGCAATTGCTCCAGCCCGCCCCCAAAACGATACCTAGATCCGCCGCACTACAACGACAACAGCAACGAGCCGCCCCTCCTCTTCCACGAATCAAACACTGGAGACACAAGGCCGACCCTTCCAAGGTTGACGATGCGGTGCTATTAGCACGCAAGCAATACAATTGGAATTTGCTCCATCGCGACAATAGGATCGATCGCATATCCGCTGAATTATGGGCGCTGTACGGAGGGTACGATTTTATATTTATCGTGGATGTGCAGAACATTCTCCGCAGCGAGGGACAGACGGATTTTGGTGAGATCTCGCGCAAACTCCACACTCACAGCGAACGCGAGAAAATCAAGGCCTCCATCAGGACATCCCTGGGTATCCCCGACGACAAACAGTGCGCGTGGGTCTTTGTGACGCAGATGAATTTACGCGGGACGATCGAGGATCCGGTCATGATCCGCTGGAACACCGAGCCCGACGATGAAACGTCTTCCATTGTGCAGGTGGCCTGCCGGGTGTCCGAGGAGGATCCGAGGGATTGTCACACGGTTCCGCCAAAAAAAAATCCGATGGACGACATGGTGATCCTGTACCTGAACGAGTATTTCAATCATCGGCGAGATATCGAATTGTCAACGATCGATCGGCAGAAATACCAACTGCTGCGACAGTACAAAGAGGCGATGGACGATCTTAGGAGAGAGTACGAGGACGACCAGGACGAGGAGTACGACTATGTGATTTACCAGAGCCATAAACGAGAGATCATGGAGAGGTTCGAGAGGATCATGAAACGAAGGCACAAACGACAACATCTTCCCGCCGAAGCAATCAGGGTCAGCAACGACCTGTACCGCGATTATCAATATTTTTACACGTGATGATGTGCGACACGATTATTTAGATAATAATTATCATTGGAACAATCCCATTTTACTGATTCATCATAAAAAGGATCTGGGACAATGATGAAATTTTCTATTTGTACTGTTTTTAGTCCTTTCGGATAAGCTGTAACAAAACCACTTTTATACTCAAGATTTGCACTATGGGCTTTATGAGCATGGATCTCATGTCGTTTCAAGATCCGAACCGCCTTTATATCATCAAACGATACACCATAACACTCTATATTCTTCAGAGAATGCTGATCGCTCTCGATATAGATTGCTGTAAAACTATTTGCACATAGAATGATAGGTCCACATATTGGCATGGTGCGTATACCCGCTTGGATCGTTTGAAAAAATTGACAATATTCATTCGTTGGTGGTAACTCGATAATATTTTGTGCGAGTATAATCTCAATATCCATCTCGATCGGACTATAAAACGCCGTCAAAATATCCGCATTATAATTTTTCATCATCTTTATGACGGGATATAGACGACAATTCATTTAAGATCATCGGATTCGTTAAAGGAAAACCAATCGAATGGATCTATTGGGATGTCGGGTGTACATCATCTCGCCCGGCAGGGGTGCCTACCGAAATCGATTGGCTGTGTGCTTCCAGCGGCTCGTGGATCGGGGATTCCGCCACATTGAATTTGTCCGGAGCATCGAGGACGAGAATAAAACACAGAGTCTCACGAGGACGACCGCCTGGATCCTGGAACAAGAACTGACCCGCCAGGAGCCGTTCCTCATCGTGGACGATGATATCCAGGTGGAGGCCGTGCCCACGACAATCACACTCCCCGAGAAGGCGGCCGCGGTCTACTTGGGCGTGTGCAAGTGGATCTATCCTTATGGGTACGAGACGATCGGGAGGGGGTTGCACATCCGTCCGATCACCGCCGAGGATTGCACGCCGTACAATGATGTGTTTGTGCGGATCCACGGCATGACGAGCAGTCACGCGATCCTTTTCCTCGATCGCTGTTTTGCCCGCGAACTCCTTTTCAAGATGAGGGGGAATTCCTCGCGACCGCACGACCTTGTCCTCGCGACGCTCCAGAAACACCATCTCGTCTACGCCCTCAAGCAACCCCTCTTCTTCCAGGACGCGACCATCGGCGGCCAGGAGGACGTCACGCGCCTCGCATGGTCCGACAATTGTTTTGCCCATCTAAAGAAGACAGTTCCTGCCTAATAAATATCATCATGACGACGAGTTACGATTCGCTGGCGGCGCCTCGCGATCGGGAGACGAATGCGATCCGGCGATCCAACGCACCGCCCCTGACGGACGAAGAACTGGGGGAGGCGATGCGGATCAAGTACAAGAGCCTGGAATTCCCGGAGATCGACCGGCAGTACACCGATCCATCCATCCTGCACCAGAAGATTGTGCTGGTCTCGTTCGTGCCGTCCAAGAACGCCCGGCCGGACGAGGACGGCATCTACGGGATGATGAAGGTGCGGGGGAGTTATGCGACCGAGGAGGAGGCGAATGAGCGCGCGGAATTCCTGATCCGGAATCATGATTCGTACCACGAGATTTTTCACGCGTTTGTGGGGCGACCGTTCCCCATCACGACTCAGAGCGGGTTCGAGAGAGAGCTCAAGACGATCGACATCCGCAAGAAGACCGTCCGTCTCATCAGCGAGGACATCCTGAATAAGAAACGGGAGGAAGAGAAGGAGGTGCGGGAGATGCAGCAGCGCGAGAAGAACCTGCTGGAGGAGTCCAAGCGCGCCAAGGAGGACATCCCCGAGGATCCGTACGACGTGTACATTACGGACCAGGTGAAGCGCGCGCAGCTGATCTGGACCTACCACGAGACGATGAAGAAATGCGACCAGATGAAGGACCTGATCCGGACGACGAACGAGACGATCGCGCGCGTCGAGGCGGAGAACCCGTCGTTCCGCGACCAGTACCGCGAGAAGTACATGCAGGCGCGGAAGGACGCGGGCCTGACCGAGGAGAACGAGGAGGATTCGTTCATCAAGTACCTGGGTGTGGATCTCCTCCCCACCGATCAAAATTGATTCTGATGAGGAACATACGGCCGTACCAAGACGATGTGATGTGGATATGGAAACGATTCTCCCGGCGCGAGTACGCCATTTATTCGGTCCTGGCCGGAACCTCGCACGTTTTTGAACACCGGCTCGGATGCTGGGGTCTCTGTCTCTGCATCCGGTCAGATCCGACCTACCTGTCGCTGGACGCGTGGTTGCATCATCATAAACCGCCGCTGACGTCCCGGATCCGGGTCGCCAATGCCATGGCGCGCTTGTACAAGGATCTTCATGCAGTGGGCGTCTATCACGTCGACATCAAACCGGATCACATCTTCATCTCGGAGACACTGGACGTGCGCGTCATCGATTTCAATCACAGCGTCCTCCGGGATCGGTTCGAACGACCGTGGTGGACGCGCCCGTACCTCGCCCCGGAGATCCGGAGCGGGGACATCGATTGGGAAAAATGGGACATGTTTGTGCTCGGTCTGGTGCTCTTCTATGTGATGACGGGCCGTGAGTACATGACGGGATCGCACCGTCTCTCCGATATCACGAGGAAATTCCGGTCGGAACTGCCTCATGGCATCGAGGAGGTGCGCGCCATGGTACAAGGGCAAGAATGCATCGATATCGGGTGTCTCCTGGAGATGGACCCAAAAAATCGGGCGTTTGTGTGGAAATAGATTTTATTTTGGGGGGAAAAATGAAATCGCCCGCCATGATGGTGGAATCGGAAATGTGAATTTGATGGTTGCGAGAAACATCCGAGTTACAATGTCCGGGGCGAGACGAAGGGTCGTTTCTGCGCCGAACACAAACATCCCAATATGATCGATGTAAAAAATCGGAGATGCGAATCTCAAAATCTAATTGGAGGTGTAACTTATGCTCATTTTTGTTCAGCACAATGTTCAAAAAGATCTGATCAAATTAAATCGGAGATCCTACGGGGTAAACCTTATGTAGGATTTTTGAATCATGTGTACCAACGAAATGATCTAGGCCAGTGGTACGACCGTCGCTTCGTGCCACTCGAAATGTATAGATTCTCACGACGGAGTGACATACTACCGGTTGATGATCCAACCACGTTCATGATAAAGAATATATATTAGAAAAATTGTTCGATAATAGGGATAAGATTACTGATCGGTATATTTTTAAAGTAATGGGAGGTCATAATCCCCAATATGATAAAACCACATATTGTTTTGTTATCTACTGTAATAGAGACGATTGTGATACGATCATAAGAAGGATCGATAAAATTATAGGTTTGAAAATGAAAGTATATTGAAAAAGGCATGGTCCTCAATCATGGGAAGTCCCCTATAGAGTGAGTGAACATCATTATTTGCCAGAGTATAATATCGATATTGATTTCTTACAATCCCGTTTTCGCCGATGTATGTGGAAATGCACTGAAAATTTGCATGACAAAAAATGTACACCTTGAAAGAGGATACCATCATAAAAAATGTGCAAATTGGATAAGTCCATGTCCAATGAAATATTGTCTATAATTCCAAAATACGTATATCACACAGAAAATAGTGCTTTGGATCGCCAAGGTACTATTTTCTATCTAATTTCTCTAGGCGAAGAATGAATTCAGACATTACGATAACGATGAAATAGTACAGGATTGGGATGGATGGAGAATTTCCAGGTAATATAATCATCATATGATCTGAACGATAATGTCCTCATGTTGTCTTATACGTCCTGGCCTGGTTGTGGTACATCTGCAGAGTGTGGACGAACGGTGGACTCTTGTAAAGATGTTTGTCGATGTCGTACCCGCCCTGTTTGTTCCGGGCGAGGAACGAGGCCTCGTACGGGGAGACTTTCATGTCGGTGGTGTGCACGGATCCGTAGAGGCTCGTCCCGATCGGCAGGTACGAGTGCAACATCATCAGGATGTCCTTCTTATCGATGATCGTGTGGGCCCTGATATTGGGGGATGCGGTCAGTCGCGGATCGAGCAGCGGGGGTGGCGCGTAGAGGAAAAGTTCGATCGGCACCTTGTCGACTGCACGCGCGATCTGATGGGCGCAGTAGACGGCCATCGTGGACCCCCTGGAATGGCCGTAGATCCGGATGTCGGTGATGTTGTCGTAGGTTGCGAGCGCCGGAAGGACGATGGCGGTCGTGAGGTCCTTGACGCGCTTCCCGATCTGCGCGTGCTTGTAGGCCTTGTCGGTCTTGGAATAGACAAACGTACCACCGCCCAGGTTGCCCAGCCATTCCATGACATTCTGTGTGCCCCGGAAGATGATGTCCACTTTTTTCTGATCGTACTGGATCATCATGCCCGTATCGGACGGGAAAATGATCAGGTCATTCATGGAGGGATAGAGATTGTGAGTGGCCTCTCGCAGTGCGGATTCGGGGAGCGTCCGGGTGTCGGTGTGTAGTCTGAAAAACTCGAGGTAGGTGGGTGTGCAGATGGGTCGTTTCGTGAGTTTGGAGGCACGATGATTGATGAGGTAGTATTCCTCGAGGACGTTGATTTTTTCAATCCCAGCCAGGTCGGCCTTGTTTGTGGCGGCGGGGGGATGGAGGATCGAGCGCGTTTTGCGATGGATCGCGACCTGGATGAGACCGATCATGATCGAGAGGATGAACGGCACGTACCACCATGTCTTGTACCGATCCATGGAACGATCCTGGTAGTAGCCGATGATGAACAGGACGATGCAGACGCCGAGGACGACAGACGGCACCGTCGGCCAGTGACAAAGGAGGATGACGGGGAGGAGGAGAGGGTACCACCGCCGCACGGCGTGCGGGATCTCGATGAGATAGCCCGCGACCAGGAGGCCCATCGCAATGAGGAACGGGTAATGGTTCACCACGTAGCCCCATGGTTTAAAACGGATCAGCAGGTACGAAAACAGGAATCGCGCGTGACCGATCGCCAGCACAATCATGAGCGCCAGGTACTGATCCCGGTAGGGCGTGGACGCCATGACCCATTTGGACCACACGAGCGCGCAGCACGCGACAAGGATGTAGCACACGAATTGTGCCACAAGGTACGGGAAGATCTTGGCGTATTTTTCTTTGTCCGATCGTGCTTCGAGGTAGAGCGTGTACCAATAGAAATAGGCGAAATAGAATTGCAGCAGACAGAAAGGCCAGATGATAAAGAGCATAGGGTTCATCTTTTTTGAAAGAAAAGATGAAAACAAAACAGAAAAACTTTTTAGGGGAACAGCGTGGTAAAGACTTCCTGCTGGGGGGTGGTGTTGATGCTGACGTCGCCGTAGGGCGCGCCCTGCGTCGAGACGGCGGATTTCTGGGCGGCGACCGTGGCGTTGGCGATGAGCGCCTGGCCGACCGAGGTGTTGGCGGGGGGTTCCCAGCTGGTACCGGCGAACGTGTTGAGCGCGCCGGAGTTCGACTGCATCTTGAGCTGGACCATCTGGCGCATGGAGTCGTTGAAGGCGCCGCCGAGGACCGCCAGCGCGCCGGGATTGAGGTCGATCGACGGGTTCACGGACGGGCGGAACCAGGTGCACGAGTTCGGGTCGGCGTTGGGGAGCACGGGCACGATCGGGAGATCGCCGCGGATCATGTCGCCCTGGTTGTACCGGTAGCTCTTCATGTTGGCGACGATGAACCGGTCCATCACGAGGGGGACCTTGCCGCCGCTCGCCGTCGCGGTCGCCATGTTCTGGACGGGGAGTTTGTTCTCCATCGGCAGGCCCGCCGATTTGTCCGAGCCGGCCTGCGCCAGATCGGTCTGGAGTTTCTGGTACTGATTGGACGAGCCCGCGGGGTACTGGAACGTCTCTCGCAGATCTTTGATGTTGGGATCTTCCTTGATGTTGTTGTTCTGCACGACCTGCGCGAGCTGCACGGGCGACAGTTGGAGCGGGTTGTTGGGCTCCACGCCGAGTTTGCCGACCTCGGGGAGGTTGTAGGTGATGTTGGCGCCGAATCCCGTGCTGGCGAAACGGGGATTGAGCGGGCTCTGCTGCGTGCCGGGGACGGTGTAGACGGGCGGGACGAGTTGCGCCTGGTTGCCCTGAGGGATCGCGTGGCGCGTCCCGGGATTCACGGGGATGACCTTGATCCCGCGAGGGACGTTGATCCATCCTTCGACGATATTCTTGCCGGACAGGACCTTCTGGACACAGAAGATAAGGAACGAAAAGAGGAGGACGGTGCCGAAGATCTGCTTCCCAGCCATTGAGGAATCTGTCATGTTTATTGATCGAGTAGAAAAAAAAAAACACAAAAAATTTCTTTCCATCAACATTTTTCGGAATATTGTGAAACGAGAAAAGAAGATGAATCCCCAGAGTTGCGCCAATTCGCCGTGCGCGGGGCTGAACGGATGCACGACGCACACCGATTTTGCCGCCATGAACAAGTGTCTCCAGGAGAGTTGTTACTGCACCGAGGCGCCGTACGCGACGTTCGCGCCCGCGACAACCCCTTCCCCCGCCTCGTTCTGCAGCAATTGTGGTTACATGAACCAGTGCGATCGACCCGACCAGATTGACGATCGCAATAAATGTCTCGTGACGAACTGCAGCAGCGTCTGCGCTAATACGTTCCCGATGACGCCTTTGCCGGCGCTGCCGCCGCCGGGGCGATGAGTTTCTCTTTCTTGTCGACCCAGAAATAACATTCGGTCGCCTTGGTCTCGATCCGCTGGATCTGTTCATGCGCGGCGAGTATCTTCCGTATCGTGGGAATATACTCGGTACACGGCTGTTGTCCATCGTTCCGCACGACATACAACATTCAAAACTGTATCCTATATGTTTGGAAAAGAATATTATTGCAATAAAAAATGTTGCGACGACTGTTCTGGATAGGGTATTTTTCTATGGCAGTCGCATGGATGGAGGGGAGTTACAATTCGTTTGTGGACCAGACCGGGTTCTGCAAACTCCAGGGTTTTGATACCGTCTCGCGATCCACCAGCCACAGCGTCCCCATGTTCATGGACGGGCGCGTCTCGTTCGGGGTGGGGACACGGTTCCGGAGCATCTCGGACTGCGGGAGGTGTCTCCGTATCCGCCGGATCGATCGGTTTGCCATATTCTCGTTCGAACTCGATTCGTACGAGTACGACGGCGCTCGGAACGATTCAGGGATCGATGCCATTATCTTCGACCAGTGTCTGGATCCGGTCTGTACTCCCGGTTACCTGGATTTCGATATCTATTCGCCCCTCCAGCCCGTCAGGGACGGGAATCCGACCCATCTCGAGTGGGAGTTCGTCCCGTGCCCGATCCTCCCCGGCGAGTTCATTGAATTGTTGTTCTGTTTCTCCAACACGTGTCACGAGCACGACGCCGTCGCGCGGACCAGCGCCACGATCCTCGCCGGCGCGGACCCTTTTTATTGGACCGTCTTCGTGAGGAACAGTCGTCTGCCCGTCCGGCACCTCTACCTCCCCGAGCATAATGTCGCCCTCGACGACGACAACGGCTGGGTGTACCGTCGTGGTGCGTTCCATCTCACCATTCCGTTCTCTCTGACGATCGATCATCGTCACAACGTCACGATTGACCTGCTCCGCCACCCATCGCTCGATGACTACCGCGGGGGGATCCTGGTCCCGACGACGATCCAGACATGAGGTCTCTCACAATCTGTTTCGATGCAGCATAGGATCCACTAGGCGCTTGAGGCCTCCTAAATATGAGTTTTATGCGTCCATTGAGATAATCCCGGATTGTACCAGGGAGTTGTTGATCGAATGGCGCATCGATATCGGCTTTATTCTGTAATAAATAACGAACGAGCGCCTGTTTATCATCTTTGGTCAGCGTATCGGCATAATAGACTTTCAGGAATCTGCGCAATAAATGAGTGGTCATCGCCTTGATCTGTTGATCATTCTCCGAATACAGTCCAAGCAGATGAGTCAGTAAAGGTATATTCCCGTGATGCAGAGCGAGTTCGAGAAATTCGGCGAGAATGGCTTGTCGGCGTTCGAGTCTCTGGAAATTGTACGCCGCGATTTTGTCCTTGTGGTTTTGATAGACCGTAGGATCCCTGAAATAATCCAGTACGAGTCGGAATTGCGCCTGAGTTGCTGGAGATGGTTTTGCGAGAAGATGGTGTTTGCGTCGTTTCAAATGACAATTCAGTTGTTGCGCACTCATTTTATTGTAAAATTATTTTTTTTTTTCGGGGATATTGTTTGATCCGTAGATTGGTCGATGAGCTGCATATAATACAGTTCACAAAAGCATCCGTAAATCATTCATGACATTTTCCTTCAGGTTTTTTTTAGAAATCAATGAGGTTATTTTGTATAATCGTACGACACCACAATGATCGGATATGATGGCTGTCGGCAATTTCTTGGCAAGGGCCAATTTCGCGATATCGATTTTTGTCATTGTTGGGATACGTTCCAGGAGTCTTTCTATCGTTAAAATTCGCTGCAATCTTTGAAAATCGAACGGTTCTTCTGGAAAATCAACCTGTTCCATAGTGGTGTCACCGATCTGTTGAAGAGTCTGGAAATCGAACGATTCTTCCGGAAAATCAACGAAAGTGTGTATTTGACAGTACGGTGAGAATTGCTTTGTGAGGGCGCGATACGAACACTGGTGTACACGGCATTTCATCCTGTTTATAGATGAAAACATATATTTTTTTAATCCGTACATACGTCATCCGCTATAAAACTGAAATACATCACTCTGTGGTACAGGATCGTGAATAGCGCGACTCATCATCCATCTATCCGTCCGCAGATGTTCCTGTTTCTCAGCAAGTATTTCTCCTCTCCGACGATTGTGAGGGTGGCAGAACCGTTCCGCGCCTCGGACATTATCGAGGCGGTGGCGATCCGGAACCAACGACGCCAGTTCTTGGAGGATCGCAATCGTTTCCAGGAGAAGATGGAACGCCTCCTCTCGTCTCTCCGCCAGCATTTCCTGGAGATTAAGGCGCGCCGCGCCGTGCGCGCGTCGTTCACCTCGCAGGTCATCCCTTTCCTCGCAGCCGCCTCCATGCAGATGAAAGAGACAAGGGCGCGTCGCATCATGAGAGAGAGGGTGCTACCGGAATTGGTGGCTCATCAGCATCATCAACATCATCGTGCAGATCCGAGAAAAGATATCCTGATCGATCCGTTCGTGATGCTCGCCATCGGCGTGGTATCGTTCTGGATCGTGGTGTATGTAGCGCTCTCGTACGCGACGTGCTACCTCCACCGTATGGTGGCAAAAACGGATGAGTTCCTTGTTCATCTCGAGCGCGCGTACACGGCGACTCATCCCACCCTGTCCCGCCGAAAACGCCGTCATCAAAAACGAATGGAGGCCAAGATGATGAGAAAATACAAAATCTATCGATTTTTGTAATGGGAAATACAGATACATTTTAATGAGTAGGATTGTTTTTTTTTTCCTCCTTGCGGGTTATGATCAGGATTGAGGATGTCGTTCATCACGATACCGGCGACTGGTGCTGGCGGGTGTTCAGGAACGATGGTATCACACCGGGATGCATCGATCTCGCGGTATCTGTCGACGCTTGACTCTTGAATACTGAGAGGGTATTTTTTGGATTCTTTCAATCAATCATCCCAAAAAATATTTGCATGGATCGAAAAACTGATTTTGTCTGATGCATTGTGCGCATGAAATCGGTAAGATAATCCTGATGGGATATCGTGTTGCAGATTTCGACGATGCGATCCGCGCGTCGTTATCATCGGACTATCGGTGACGACAGCCTGCTCGATAAGAGATATCGTGAGCAATACGGTCATGGATTCTACAAGATCTACGAGGCGGGCGATGAGGACAAGGCGGTCTTCCCCGAACGAGATACTCTGTGCGGGAACGGCATGCTATTGTACCATCGGTACCGCAAGGCCGTGTTTCCTTCCTACGAGATGGGTTCTCTCCGGATGCGTGGGTACGATCCCGAAATCCCCCACGTCTATATGACCAAGTGCTATTGCAATCATTACGGCTCCCTGTGCAAGGAGTGTCGTTCGCTGAATACGACGTCGTTCTGGGGATTGGACATACCGCTGTGCCCGGAGGACTTCCGAGAGGTAAAGACTCTCCTCGTGGACAACCTCGGATGGACGATGCTAGGATGGTACGCGTGGTTATCGTTCTGGATCGAACAGATCGGACTCCGCTATTCCGATCGGGATCGTCTTGTTTTCTGGTCGTATTCCACATTCGGATGCCATTCCGCGCATAATAGCCCGCACAAGATGTTCCGCTACCTGATGAATGGCATCCGTCGGCACGCGCGGGATGAGAACGATCGTACCGGGGCAAACCGGTCGTGCGTTATCACGAGGATTCAGACATCACGGACGTACGATCGTGCGAGATGTTGTTGATCCTCACCTTGCAACGGTACCGCCGAGGGTACATGGTTCGGTCCGTCCGACGGATCGGACAGCGTCGCCCGTGGAGTCGGATCGTGTGGGCGCCGATCGACCAAGACAGTGTTCCGGCCGTGCCTGGAGGAGATCGAGCAGGAGGTCGCGTACCGACCAGGAAACGTCAAGATGCTCGAGGCCGAGGCGGATTTTCTGTATTATCGGCAATATTAGGATGGGGCGACGGAACGGATCGTGGGGAAAAGACCCAGGAATGGGATCCGTTTCCCGAATACCCGGGCTCTGTAGGTCGTGCCCGGACGCAGCCGTCCAAAGACCTCTGCCGATTCGTAGAACATCAACCAGAACGAATCCTCGACCATGTATATTGTATCCTTATCATCCGTCACATACTTGCCGCGGACGCTGCACATTTTTTCTCGGATAGTGATGTAGATGGTTTTATGATAGAGACGAAGGATGAGTTGTACAATGATGACGATGATCCCCACCACGATCCCGACGACACCTATCCATGAAGAGATGCGCTGGTACCAATGAATGATTGTATCGGGTTGTGCGGTCGACGATGGTGTTTTTACAATGGATTTGGATTTTGTCATTTTTTATTTTGGGTAAAAAATAAAAATGATGACGTTATCCCGATGGGCGACGGTGTTTGTCTATGTTGGGATCTTGATCCAGTTGATGGCATTCTTCCCCGCATTCGTCCGGTTCTGTGTCCGGTACGTCCCGTTCCATACCGAGGCCGTTGTCCTGGATAAATTCTGCGGTTCGGAAGAACAAAAATTCATGGTCGACACGTCGGGCGCGCGTACACGATCGAGGACAGCAAACTCCTCGCATTTTTCAAGTCCTCGGAATTGTTTGGCAACCTGCAAATCGGGAAACGATACCGGATCTCGGGCAAGGGCGTGAGGATCCCGTTCTTCCGATCGTATCCGTCCATCACCAGCGCGAGTAGACTAGATACCATCGAACATTAATATTCATATCTATTCGTTAACGCATGTCGATGAATTCGAAAAAAAATGTCGACAGTTTAAAAATATTTGTGTACCAATAAAGAAAAATGGCATCCTCCTCATCCTCGGCGAATTGGTTCATAGGATTCACAGTCATTATTACGCTGATTATTTTTGTATTGATTGTGGTGTACGCCATCCCGATCGATCTGCCAAAAAAGCAGATTGTCGCGCCACCGGCGATTGTGACAACTCATCCTCCCTCCACGGCGCCACCGCAGAACCGGATCCTCCACCAGGGGGATCGACCGATCCCTCACACCGAACTCCGCACGGTCTCGAATACCATCCTCCGGGATTACATCCACGCCCTCCCCGAAACTATCCAGACAGCCAACGATCTGGTGTTGGGCGGGCATCCTGTCCAGTCCGTCGCGATCGAGAAACCCGTATTCTTTGTCTATGATGCGGCGGCCGTGTACGATCCCGTGAAACACTCGTTCCGTGTGACCATCGTGGTGGAATTACCGCCCATCAAAATTGTCATCTCCCCCACCTACAGTCGATATTATCCTCTGCTGAATCCATATATCCATGTCGCGCAGTTCACCTACCGGTGGGATGTCCGCGCGGACGATACGCTCGATACCATGATGCGCCTCGAGACGGTGGAATTGTTCCTGGTCGATTGGGATCGGAACCGGTACTGGAATACCTACATGCATACTGTGAATTCTCCTATGAAAATCCCCGATATGCCGCCCCCGCTCCAGTTCACCAAGGAAGAACTGGAAGCGTTCTTCCTTCGCTCACAATTATTCACGAATCTTCCCGTCATCTCCGAGAATGGTTTCCACGCGAAAGCGCTGTCTTCCTCGACACCGATCCATATCAAACAAGACTGATGAAAATTGACTTTACAATATTTCTACGAAAGAAAAAATAGGATATTGTAAAGAACTATCATGGGAGTCAAACATTTTTATTTATGGTACAGTCGGAATTTCAAGGACTGTCTCTCGAGTCAACCCCCCATGCCGATCGATGTGCTCGCGCTCGATCTGAATGGACTATTCCATCCTGTGGCCCAGCGGGTCTACAAGTACGGCACGCACGCCCCGCCCCAGCAGTTCCTCTCCCGCTCCGCCCGCCCCCCCTCCGTTTCCACTCGGCATCTATTTAAAGAGATATGCGATAAGATCGAGTATTGCAGGAGGATGTGCAACCCGCGGAAAAAACTGCTCTTGTGCGTGGACGGCGTGGCCGGGCTGGGGAAGATGAACCAACAGCGGCAGCGTCGGTTCCGTACTGCGAAATCGATGGAGGGATCGGAGCAGGTGTTTAATCCGAACGCATTCACCCCGGGCACAAAACTGATGGATCATCTCACAAAGTACATTGATTGGTACATCCGGAACATGATTTCGTTCCACCCGGAGTGGAAGAAATTGGAGGTGGTTTTCAGCAATGAGAAGGTGCCGGGCGAGGGCGAGCACAAGATCATGCAGTACATCCGAGAGCACGGTTCGAACACGGATTCGTACTGCATCTACGGACTGGACGCGGATCTGATGATGCTCGGGATGGTCCTGCCCGTGGACAAGATTATGATTGCGCGGGAGGCGGACGAGGGGATCATCCAGTATGTGAATGTCCAATCGTTCCGCGCCGAGATCCTGAACCTGATGCGATGGCCGTCCGGATCGACGGGACAGCCCAGTTGCCCGTTCTCGGAACAGGAGGGGATCCATGATTTCATCGTCCTCTGTTTCCTGGTGGGGAACGATTTCCTGCCGACCGTCCCGTCCCTGTCGATCATCGATGGGGGGATCGATATCATGATGGATATGTACCGGGAACTGGGCAAGAAGAACGGGCATCTCACGCGCACGGTCCGTGGATCGCAGCGGCTCGCGCTGAAGATCCCCGCGATCCACGATTTTTTCCGGGCCCTCGGCGAGAGGGAACAATCCATGATTGAGAAAAAATATGCGGGGCGTCCCCGGTTTTTCCCTGATCCTCTGATCCTAAAGAACCTTTCAGAGGATCATCTGGATATGGGGGCATTCAAGCAGGAGTATTACCAGAAGAATTTCCCCCAGGATGTGCCCCTGAAAAAAATCGTCCACACCTACCTGGACGGGATGATCTGGGTGCTCAATTACTACCGGTACGGCATCCCCGACTGGTTGTGGTACTATCCGTACCTGTACGCCCCGTTCCTCTCCGATTTTATACCCTTCTTGTCTTCGTACAGGACGCCCCATTTTGAGAAGAACCAGCCCGTCCCGCCGTTCCTCCAGCTCATGATGGTCCTTCCCTCGAGCAGTTCCGATCTCGTCCCGGAGTGTCTGGGCGATTTCATGAACCGGCCCGATTCACCGCTCGTCTCGTACTATCCGAGAGAATTTGCCGTGGATATGGCGGGGAAGAAACACGATTGGGAGGGGATTGTACTCCTGCCCAACATCACGTTTGCGGATTTCATGGATTGCTATCGCCGATCGGTCCGTCTGATCCCTCCCTCCCTCCTCAAACGGAACATCCGGGGCACCAATTTTGTGTACCTCTGGAACGATGCCGATCATGTATTTGCCAGTTTCTATGGCAATATCGACAAATGTTCTGTCAGGACCGTGCCCATTAATTTCTAACGACTTTTTTTTTTACTCCTCTTTGGTAAAATGACCTCCATCTCTTGGAATACCCGACCGGATAATCAAGGGAATTATAGTTTTGAATATGTACGAGACAATCAGTCGTACGCCACGATCCTCCGTGGTCTTACATTATCGGGACTCGAATACCTGTATTCGTCCGATGCGGATACGGTGAACATCCTGCTGGCTTTTTTTGATCCCGACGATAAGCAGACGCACACGCTCGATCGTTTCACCCGGATCATCCTCAACATGGTGCAGACATTGAAGACCGATTGGGGTGTCAACATCCTCCGCATCCCGATCTGTCTTTCCGCGTATTCGGACACCGTCGGTGTCCTGTTTGCCGGCGACGGCAAGACCTACACCTACCCATTCCTGATCAAGTTGGTCGTCTCCATCATTGTGCAGAACGATCTTGTCGCGATCATCGATGGTCATGTGTGGGCGACCGACCCTACCACAGGCAAATTCCTCTACAACCGATCCTGCGCGTACGATCCCGCGAGCAGCCTACGTCCCGGGAATACACAGAATTACGGCAATCAGCGGTACGCCCTCCAGGATCTGATGGATGTGAGGACGGGCCGACCGCTCCCCGATGTCCAGAGCGCGTGGAATAAAATCGTGACCGATATGGTCACCGCGCCGTCGTTCCAGACGAAGAACCAGGCCGTGTGGTTCGAATTTGTCAATGAACCGTTCTATCGTCCGTTCACCGGCGAGGATATACAGTACGCCTCTATCCAGAACCAGTACCTCCGTTGGAAATTCTTTTTTAACACGCTCCTCCGCAACGCGCGCGCCATCACGCGGACAAACATCCTCATTGTGAACGGATTGGATCGGGGCTACGATTTCAGTCTGGCCATTCTGGAGTTGCAGGACAATGATCGCAAGAAACCCCTCTTTGATCAGATGAAAAATATCGCATTCGGCATCCATCCGTTCCAGGTCGGGTCCTGTTGTGGACTGATTACGGGCGTCCAGGATGATCCTCCGATCCTGTCGGCGCTCCGTGATACGCATGCCGCCTATCGTGACGAGGATACAGATCCGATTGTTGTGGCGGATCCTGGGTACGACCAGGATCAATCGCGCGCGGATCCGTACGAACGAGCATTCTGTCATTTCCCCCGGCCGTTGCCCTCCTCTGCGTCCTCGAATCTGAAAGGAAAACCGTTTTCCATCCTATCCAATACAAAACCCTATTATTTCAATCTTCCCGCGGGGACACAGAATACGGACCTTGCCGGTCTGAAATGCGATACGGTCATTTCTTCTTCGAAATCCTCGAAACTCCCACCCTGTCGTTTCGACAAGACGCTCCCCAATCCCAGGAGCAACGCGAATATTGTCGGGGCGTACAAGGGCGATTGCCCGCCCGCCGTGGTCCAAGCCCTTCAGAATCGATCCAACATCATCCCGCGCAGCGGCTGGGATCGGTATTTTCTGGGCATGAAACGCTACGGCCCGCTGATCGCGACCGCCTTTGGGACGTTCGATTGTTCCCTCCCCTATATCGAGGCATTTGTACAGTACGCCCAGTCCCATCGTATTTCATGGGTCGCCTACGGCATCCAGCCTTATCTCCCGCAGCGCCTCTATACAAAAGGATTCAATCCTTGTAGTCTCAACTGCCTGTCCATCCCCGCGCTGAATCCGATCGATCCGAACGATCCCAAAGTCCGATCGATCCTGCCATCGGGGAAACGGGTCGGCAATTATTTCGAGTGTTTCCAGAAAGAGAATTGCCCGGCCGTCCTCTCCCCGATCGGCGGACCCTCTCAGATCGGCCACTATATCAGGAATCAGATCCTCGTACTGAATCAACCAACAGCGTCTCTTTCATATCCGATCCCACCTCCTGTTCCCCCCGTTCCACCCACCATAGCACCACCGCCGCCTCCGCCTCCGCCTCCACCCACCATAGCACCGGCCACCACATCACCGCCGCCTCCGTATACCACATCACCGCCACCTCCGCCTCCACCCACTACTCTTCCGCCTCCGTATACCACATCACCGCCTCCGTCTACCCCATCACCC
>Ga0214917_10000470_pt1 | contig 53122 bp, 54 predicted proteins | sample LL_1208_BB_MetaG_FD_177983 | JGI IMG/M metagenome (GOLD analysis project Ga0214917, IMG submission 177983) | Freshwater microbial communities from Lake Lanier, Atlanta, Georgia, United States - LL_1208_BB | ecosystem: Environmental > Aquatic > Freshwater > Lake | place: USA: Georgia | collected... | reverse complement strand
GGTAGAACCCAAGGTAGAACCCAAGGTAGAACCCAAGGTAGAACCCAAGGTAGAACCCAAGGTAGAACCCAAGGTAGAACCCAAGGTAGAACCCAAGGTAGAACCCAAGGTAGAACCCAAGGTAGAAGATAAAAACATATATGATAGCGAGGAAGACGCTTATGTTGACAATGAAGATGAGGAGGAAGAGGAGGATGACAATGAAGATGAGGAGGAAGAGGAGGAAGAGGAGGAAGAGGAGGATGATAATGAAGATGAGGAGGAAGAGGAGGAAGAGGAGGATGACAATGACCCAAGTTCTAGAATAATCTCGAGAGCAAAGAAAGCGTTTAATGACGTTATATCACAGGAGGAGGAAACAGACGAGTCTAAAGAAATTTTTGAAAAGTACAAGGGAATTTTTTCTTACTACAAACTCTTTGCGTCAGAGCCAAGCGATGAACTTACAACTAAGATAAAAACAATGAGAAAAAAAATATTTGGGCGCATCTAATAAATGGATATTCTGGCAGGTTATGAAAAAGTTCACTCTGTAATAGCTACCGTATTCGTAACTATAGCCGGTCTTGTAATGATAGGTATTGCAATTCATCTCATTCTAGCTCCTAAAAGAAAGGCTTCTGTAGAAGGTACTGTCGACAGTTATGACTCAACAAAACAAACAATTAGAGTATCTTATAAAGTGGGAAATAACACGTATTTTTTAACCTCTCAAGGAAGTATGGGAGAAGGAAGTACAGTTCTTGTTCTCTATGACAAAAATAATCCGTCTAATGCACGCTTGAATACGCAGATGTCAAACAAAATGATAGCTGTTGTACTACTAGGTGTTGCAGTTATTATTATGGCTCTCACATACGTTAGCACGTACTTTGTGTTTAAGAGCAAGTCATACGCAACAGTTGCTGGAGGGTTAGACATTGCATCACAGGTAACAGGAATGCTAAATAAAGTTTAATTAGATAAATACTTCTTTCAAATGGATCGAACTACATTTGAAACAAAACTTAGACAGATAGGACAGGTGGAAACGAGTGCACTGTACAAGGACCACCTTTTGAGTAAGCTGAGAGAGGAAATATACTTATTTCTTCTTGCAAGACAAAACGAAGATGCATTTTACGACTTCTTTCATAAAAAAGAATATATAGAAAATGACCTGATTAAAATTATATGCGAAGAACTTCAGAATGCCCAGTTTAAGTGGCGTCTAGGATACGGTGGTACAGCTCTTTTCATCTTCAAAGAAACAATCCCAAAGACATTCTGGGAATAAAGTAATTACCGAATTACTTTATCTCTTAATAAGATTCATTTAAAACGCCCGCTGGGTCTCAGTCAGCTTGGTCCACTTTACAACCAGACCGACAGGAGCAGCAGTCAGCGCGGACGCGGTTGCCCCAGCGTAGGCGTTTACAGAAAGCTGCAGCCAGCTGTCCTGAGGAAGCGTGCTACCCAGACCTCCCGAAGGTGCGGAAACGCCGGTACCGAGAGCAGAGTACAGCACAATACCAGGGGCGGCGTTACCAGTGGCGGTGACGGATACAGTCTTATCACCAAGGAGATTTACCATACCCGTGTTGCCAGGAGCTACCAGAGAGCACGACAGAACCGACGCCCCTTGATCGTACAGACCAGGAAGAGCGATCGTATCACCAGTACCAGCGGTCAAAAACCCCTTAGAGTTTACCCAGAACTCATCAATAATATACGGCCCGACAGATACGTTAACAAAAGAAGTATCAATGTTGAGGATAGACATTTTAATAAAGAAAAGATTTTTTTTTATTAAAATTACAAAGCGAGAAAATATTTAAATACCAAAAGATGCAACATCTACATCCGCCTGAGAAAGACCAAGCGAAATCTCCTCAGAACGGCCAAAGAGATGCTCCATAGCACCGGGATTAAGATCGCGCTCGGGCTTTACAGATACCTGAAACCACTGAGGATGTCCGCCAGAACCAGGCTTGTAGTTATCAGGTGCGATCATTAAATCGCCTCTAATGTAATCGCCTTTTCCTCTAAGACGAGAGCGAATATTCGAATACATTACTCTGTCAAACATGACAGGCTGAGACTCCGTTCCCAGCATATTGACATTGCACATGTCCGAAGGAAGAGGAACAGACGCCTCCGAGTAATCCGAGTAGTTTTCCTTAACCTCCTTGCGAGAGTCTCTCTGCATTTGGCCAAAAGGGCTTACTACAACATCATCAGCATGGTCAATAGGAGAGTCTGTATTAACCGCGTACTTAGCCATATCAATAGGAGAGTAATGATTAAGCTTCGGGCCAGTTACCATAAGACGCGGAGGAGGCGCCGTTTGAATATTGCGTACAGAATCTACACCTCTGTCATACTTTCCAACAGACGTCTTATAACCAAGTTTGTAATCTACGTGATCCTGCAAATGCTTTCCACCGCGAAACTTAGGGTTTACACCTACGGGCATAAGCTGTACGCCATCACCACCCCACCCAGAAAACCGCCCGTGGCGTGCCATACCGCGATCTCCCGAAACCAAGACGTTTGAACTAGTAAAGTTTTCTTTAATCTCGGTCTTGAACAAAGAAAAAATTATCGCAAACATTGCTATAAACGTAATCATAAAATTGCTGAGCATTTATTATGTGAAAAAAAATATTTATTTTTTGAAATATACAGAGTAGGCGAAAGTCGGTATTATCCTTATTCAATGCCAAAAAGTTGATCGTATCTTTTGTTTAGGCGTCTCTTGCAGTATGCGTAGGTGTAATCCCAATAGCACTTAAAAAATGCATCCCCTATTGTTTTACATGCATAGTAATGTCTCAAAAAATCTGCCTTGTCCTCCACTGCCCCACACAAAATATTCGCAGATATATCTTCAGGTTCAAGATGTTCAACTTCGTCGATCGTCAGTCCAGAGTGGTATCTGTAAAAAACGGTCATGTTCGTCTTTGGATGACTGCGTAAAAAATTTTTGTCAATAGAAGAACATCCACTTATGATATTCCAGTCCCACGGAAAGTCTGGATACTTCAAGATGTGCTCTTTTGTAATGTTTCTGTAGCTAACAACTTCTCGGTTCCAATCCAAGTCTGGTCTAGAAAGTATAAAGTTGACCGAGATCCCTTCGTTCTCAGACAAACTGTACATCACACTCCTTCTTCTAAGTTGTGCTTTTGAAAAAAATTTAAATAGCGCATCTTCGGTTAGATTCGGATTTTTAGCAATGCCTTCGATGGGCCATTCCACGATGTGATAAGTTCTTTCTAAAAAAGACAAGGACAACGCCTTATTTGAAGCCAGTACTTCCAAGTCAAGAAGGGCGATGTACCTTATCACAAAATCTTCTGTGATGTTCGTATTAAGACTTATGCATAACCAGTTCCACTCAAAATCCGGATAACGTTCGACATCTGCCACTATGTTCTTGTCGTTCCTGCTAAACAAATCTGCAAAATAAATACTTTGTCTCACCTGCGGAAACTTTTCAAGTTCTTCAAAGTTTTCAATAAGATATTCCAGTCTAAAAATCTCTGGGTGCTTAAATTTTTCTTCTCGGGTGATCGCAAGGTTCATCGTCAGTTGATACTTATTCCAAGGCTTGGATGCCCACTTTTTAATAAATGGAACATCGATCAGATGCACTCTAGATATCCAAGACCATATCCAAGAAGGAATTCTATCGATACGCTTTTCTATATATGCTTGGAATTTTTCCCTTTTGCTGCGCGTGTACTTCTCAAGAGGAGTCATCTTTCTTTATTCCAAAAAACAAAAGATAACTCTAAAAATCAGTTTACACCTCGCCGAACAATTCAGAATATCGTTTTTCCAATCTCTTTCTGCAAAATGCATAATCGGTAAACCAATAGGCATCATGCATCATTTTTTCTATCTTTCTGAATGCATAATAACGACGTAGATACTCGGCCTTTTCCTCTACGGTTCCCTTTAACAAGTTTCTGTCGATGTCACGTGGATGCAGATGTTCAACTTCGTCGATCGTCAGTCCAGAGTGGTATCTGTAAAAAACGGTCATGTTCGTCTTTGGATGACTGCGTAAAAAATTTTTGTCAATAGAAGAACATCCACTTATGATATTCCAGTCCCACGGAAAGTCTGGATACTTCAAGATGTGCTCTTTTGTTATATCGGTTCGTTCACATATAATATCGGAAGACCATCCAAAGTAAAGTGTCGACAAAAAAAAGTCGAGTGGTATGCTTTGATTTTGAACGAGAGCTTCTCGAATTTCCAAAGTTTTCTTCAACAGATCCTCTGGAAAAATATTGAAAATATTATTTTCATTTAAGTTGGGATTAACCGCAATGAGCGTCTTCTGCCACTTAAACTCCTTTGCTGTTTTCTTTAGAAATTCTACCGAAACGGCGCGGTTCATACACACAAAACTTTTATTTACCATATTTATATGAGTTCGTACAAAGTCTTCGGTTATGTTTTCGTTTAAACTTATTTCGTTCCAATCCCAAGGAAAATCTGGGTTCGCCTTTACATCATCTACTATGTTTTTGTCGTGGAGGCTAAGACCACGAATACACCATGACATAAATCGAGACTCCGACTTGAAAAATTCTTGAAAGTTTTCGAACTTGTTTGTCAGTCCACAGCCAAGCTTTTGCTTTTCTTCCGGTGTCAAACTGGGATTATCATTTAACCAAAACGTGCTCCAAGGCGCCTTATTCCATTTTTTAATGAAGTCAAAGTCTATCAAAGGATGAGCACACAGCCACGCCCAATTCAACTCTGGATCTGTCATATACCTTTCGATATACTTTTGAAATTTCTGCTGTTGCCTTTTAAACTCCCTCTTCAATGGCGTGGACATTTTTGCATATATCATGGATATATGCAAAAAATTTCAGTTTATTTCAGTGGAATCATCTCTTCGTAAACCACTTCTAGTTTATCTTCCGGAAAACAAATAGCAACTTCATCATAACAGTTCGGGATATCGCCTTCAACAAACCGTACCATTCCGTCAAACCCAGCTTTACATATCAAGTTCGCCAATGTCCAGTCGTTAAGCAACTCGCTGCAATCAAACCGACCTTCTTTTAAAAGTATAAGATCTGTGACCGCCTTTTTTACACACTCTATCTTATCCTTATTTCCTTTGTATACTCTCTTAGCAAGTTTAACAAATGTTTTTGCTAGCTTTACATCGTCTTCTGTTACGTCTTCGGCCCACATTATAGATTTATATGGCACGTTTATTAGTTTCAGGTCTCTTCTAGCCACCACTCGTAAAAATCTGCAGTATCTATCGCACCGCTTTGCCCAAATTTTTTCGTCGCATCGCCCATCTCTGAAATAAGAATAAAACTTTGGATTGTCGTATTTTCTTTTTTCTTTGGTTTCAACTCGAAAAAACATTGTTCCTTTTTTTAAACGCAGTGTTCGCATTTATTAATACTTCAAAAAAAAATCACACAAGAATCTTAGTAGAAGGCGCGTTCATGTTCCTCGTGATCTTGAGACGTTTTACAAGTTCCTTGTGAGATCCATCCCTTGGTTTGAAGTATGTGATATGCTGATCGGCGTAGTACTCGGTGATCAGCATTCCGTCAGGCTTCTTCTCGAACACGACGTTCGGTCCGGCCTCCGGAGGCATCTCTCCGTAGAAGGTGATGCCTCGGAACTTATATCCTTTGTTGTTCGGCATCGTCTTTAGATTCCTAGATATGTAGTCGGGAACAGTCTCGGAGATGTCTAGGAACCGATCAAACTCTCTCTCGATATCCCGCCGTGCAAAAAATTCGCTTCGCATTTCCTTTCTTTCCTTTTCGTCAAACACCTTTCCTTTGGCGTGGTTTTTACGGTCCTTCACAGCGATTATAGCCTCTCTCTTCTCGACCTCTTTCTTCTTTTCCATGATCTCGTCTTTCGTGTCTTGGTACATCTTGTTGATCTCGACGTCGCACGTACCGGACATAACACCCACGAGCTTTGCCTCCAGTTGTCTGTTCTCTTCGCGGTACCTCACAATCGATGCCTCCGATCTTTTGATACGCTGATCAAAGTATGTTCGGTCCTTGTCTGCCGACATTGTACTTTCGATGCTGTCGATAGACTTGGTCAGCATCTCAATCATCCTTTCGTTGCCCCTGATCTTCTCGTAGAGAGAGTTTTGAAACGCGCGGCGCTTTGCTTCCATTTTCTTAGAACTGCTTATCTGGATTTTAGTTTCTTTAAAAAATCAAATTAAAATCCAACTATCACTCTTCGCTTTCAGGATTATAGCGTTCGTTATGAAATTCCCAGTAATCATTGCACCCCAGTTTAAAGTTGTTGCTTATTGCAGGATCTGCCTTGTACCAAAACACACAGTCTTCCAACTTGTTCGAACGGGTGGCGTTATGAATATAAAGAGCTGTATAGTCGTCTGTTATTTGATCCATAATCTCGCAAAAAAGAGAAAAATCAGGAATAACTCCAGCATAGTTTTCCCACAAGGATCTGCGGTTTCTTAGATTTGTTTCGCGTAGGATAAACGTTCCGTCTACGTTTGTGCGGATGACTGGCATAACGTCCATACAATACTGAAGCGAAAGAATAAACATCATCTTCCAGTGCCTACCATTTTTGAAAATGCCTTGAAATAAAGGCTTCTTCAACACCTTTGGGTCATCAGTGCAGTCGTCTAGAAGTAGTATAGCCCACGGGTTTTTAAGATGCTTCTTGGCCAATCTCTGTCGCTTTATAAATTCTTCCACCTTATCTTCGTTTAACTCGTTGAACACAAAGGTGCTCGGAAAAATCTTGCTGTAGAACCCGTTGCTGTCTTCTGTACCGCTCATAGCGACTCCCACAGGAAATATGTGCTTTTTGCTATGCAGCAAACTCGCAATTAATGTAGTTTTTCCTGTCCCCGGCTTTCCTATAACCACGATTTTGGGTCCGCCTTGGTCCGCCGAATACATCTTTTCTGTAGGAGGAGTTATCATATTTAGATCGAGTTCCTTTATCTGAAGAACTTGTTCAGACATTTAGAAAAATAATTCTAATTTTTAAATACAAATAGATGCCTAAATTATGCGTACTACTTTAGTACTTCACGCCAAAACGTTGCATATCGAATAATATCAGGCGGAGAGACAATATCCTTTGACTGATTAACGATATCTAACATACTGATAGCCTTGGCTAGACGCTCTTGGGTAATATCTTGTCTTCCGCCTTTAGTTGCGTAGTACCCCAAAACAAATGCCGACGGATTTTTATACTGTATGAACGGCGTATTGGAAACCTTATCGCTCATCTTAGTAAAATCGTCTCTTGAGAATGGCTTCTCTCGCGCAAGGTCGTTTATTCTATTTGCAACTCCCGCGATGATAATGCGAAAGCGTTCGTGAGGGTTCTTTACAGATTTCAGATTAACGTCTGAGCGAATGCCTCCTCCGGCAAGTTCGAATTGTTTTATACCGGCTACAAATTGTTGTTCTTCTACCTGCTCTTCAGGTTCATCACCCACATATTCTTGCTCATCTCCGTATCCCGTATCTTCCTTATCATCGTCATCATCATCACCCTTGTATTCATCATCGCCGTCTTCATAGTATTCATCGTCGCTCATTTATTAGGAAAAGTGTTTTTTTTAACGTCCGTCTTCCGCTGCTGTTTGCTGTACAACCTTTGTTTGCTCGGGAGTTTTTATTTTTTCGAAAAACTGACTCTCAAAGAGCTTTGAAAAATTTCTTTGAGGAACTTTGTCATAAGTCGCTTCTATCGGGGTATACCGGGTTCGATCTGTGTACATATGATACTGTCCATTCTCTAATCCTTTTTGAGTTCCGTATCGTGCTGAAAGCATTTATTATTGTTGCAGTTTTAGTATTTAAAAATAATTTATCACTCCCTAAATGGACTGTCCATACGACACGCTTGTAATTTCGGGAGGTTCACTGAATGTAATAAGTGCGTTAGGTGCACTGCAATTTTTGCGCGATATAAGCAAGACAGACAACATTAAAAATTTTATAGGAACTTCTGCGGGTTCGATTATATGCTACTTTTTAATCATAGGATACACACCGATTGAAATCATAGTTTACATGTGTAAGAATTACAAAATGTTTGAAACTCTTAAAACCGTAAACTTTGTTCAAGCGTCGAGAGGAGAAGGTGCGCTGTCCTTTGCTTTAATCTCCGACATTATCGAAAAAATGACTATAGACAAGATAGGAAAGTTGCTTCTTCTTAAAGATCTAAGGGAGCTGTACGGAAAAACGTTTGTATGCACTACATTTAATCTTAGTAAAAATTGTACAGAGTACATATCAGACGAGACTCATCCAGATGTACCTTGCATCTCCGCTATTCGTATGTCGTGTAATATTCCAGTCATTTTTGAGCCATACAAGTACGGAGACGCTTTATACGTAGATGGCGGCTTAACAAACAACTTTCCGGTAGATATCGGTGAAAAAATTGGGAATCGTGTACTCGGGTTGAATATCGATACAAGTGAGCCTATAGTTTTTGGCACTATAAATACAGTTGAATACGCATACAAGCTTCTTATTATATCTCTTACCGAGTCTGTTAGATGTAGGATTGCGAATAAGCGTAGTACCACGGATATCGTTGATATAAAGTCCGGCGGAAATACCATTAAACCCTTTGATTTTGATATTGCTACAAGGAATAAGTTATGTTTATTTTCTATTGGTTACGAATGTGCCAAAAATTTTATGAATAAATGATTGGTTAAAAATTAACTATAATTAAATCTCTGAATCAATTATTTTATTGATGCCATAGTGTGGCTTGTTTGAAAGAATGGCTAACATCAATAAATTAGATAAAAATTATGTTACGCCATTTATAAATGGCGGGACGCTATACATACAATCCAATAAATGAAAATACCATTAGAGTCGTTAGAGACGATGGGACATCGGAAATTATGGAGACGAGGCGCTGGTACGAACTTTTGTCAACTGGAAGATTGCCAGCAGAACCACAATATATTCCATTTTATACTTTATACGGGAACTGCGAGTCTTACCATAGAAGAACTAGAAACAGATTACTATCCGCTCAGTATATGGGGGATGGTATAGTTCGTGTATTCAACAACCAGACCGGTGCAATAGATAATATGGGGTACGATGTTTTTATGAATACGTATTCCCCACGCGGTTCTTTGAAGATTACAAGTAACTGTCTTGATCTTGCTAATATCAATGAGATACGCGAAGCTGTAAAAAACGAACAGCGTGTGAAAAAAGAAAAATTAGAGCGGATGTGGATAGGAGGAACTTATTATGTTATAGGAGAAGACGATAGCTCCCGTCTGCATACGGTACCGAGAGGAGATTTAGCTGTTCGCTATTCTAAGAGTAGGAAAACGGTTACAGTAATCAATAGAGGTACTAATGATAGGTATGAGATCCCTTTGAATGATTTTGTAGAAACATATATCTTGCCTTATTTTGACCCGTCTACAAATAGAATAAATCCCGATAATCCGTATGCACTTGATGATGACCAAGCTGTATATTTCTACAGATATTTCTCTATGGAACTGCGAGATAGACGTGAGCGAGAAGAGCGAGATAGACGTGAGCGAGAAGAGCGAGATAGACGTGAGCGAGAAGAGCGAGATAGACGTGAGCGAGAAGAGCGAGATAGACGTGAGCGAGAAGAGTATGCGGGTGTGCGAGTCGATCCTCGAGAAGTTCAAAAAGCACGTGAAGGTCTTGCCAAGTTAGGCATAAAAAACAAAAGAGAATGTAGACGTTGGGTTGCCCAAAATCATCCAGATAAAGGAGTTGTATTGCCTCCAGGAAGCCCGAGTATTAGCGATGTTTCTGGTTGGTGTACTACCCTAAAGGATGCCGGAGAGGCCAACTTTACTTTCAGAAAAAAGAAAGCATCTCGCAAGTGAAACATATATGTATAATTAAACATATATGCACTGTTTACTCAGAGCGATTGATTTTGATTGCGACGACTCCGCAAGCACCGACATCAACGTCGGTGTAAAACTCTCTAAAATACTTGATTGCGTCCCCCTCTGTTATAATGTTTCTTATATGAGAAGGAACAAGCTTTTCGCCGAGGATAAACCAAGCATCTCCAAAATTTTTAAAGTATGAGATATTTTCAACGCATATCTCGACGAATCGTTCCCCATCTGTTAGAGTAAATTTTTGACCGATATTCATATCTTTCCAGAAACCGGCATTCAATTTCGCAATATGCGTTTGTTTTCTTGAAATAATTGATTCCAAGGTCTCTTTCGAAACGTATTTGTATGTCATTTTATAGTAATAATTTTTGTTCTTTAAGCGGTATGTCTAAGTAAATCTAAGCTGAAGAATTTAGTATGTGCCATTGTCTGCTGAAGATCTCGCCTCATCTTTTATCTTTTTTCTTTTGAAATTCCCAAGTGAAAAAGTTGCTTTTGCTTGAGAGTGGGTTTCGTGTTCTCTGACCACAGTCATTCTTTTTGTATTGTTCAAAACTGCATCTTTTGAAATGAAACACAAATGTGTCTCTGTAAACTCCGTATACATCATCTTTGTAACTACTCATATCATTAACTGCGTGTACGACGTTTCCATTGAAAACTACAGCAGTCCCCGAGTCGGTAGATATGCTCGTCATTGGATTTTCAAAATCGTCAAATATGTCCAAATTGCCTCCAATAAGCCCTTTCTTTTCCTTTGGATTGTGGCGATAGCGATAGTAGTAGAGCACCGTCGTTACAGTCGGAAACTCTATAGCAGTAAAATCGTCTTGATGCAAGTTTGGCACAAACTCATTGACAGGTACAGAAATAGCGGATTTTCCGTACAGGTATCTCTCTATCCCAAAAAAATTTGGATCTGGCGTGAACCTCGGGTCAACCATCTTCATAAATTTTGCAATCGAATTGACCAGCAGCTGCGCGCGCGACAAGATCGATCCTACGCTCTCATCTTTCATTGTCTGGCATATTGTTTTATCTTGCTTTGGGATTTGGGCATTTTCTTGAACACGACATTTTACGAGCTTCCCGTCGTTTGCCGATATGTGGAAATTTTCCCGAAAGGGCAAGAAAAACTCTAACAGTTTTACTATATGATGAGGAACCACGACTTTGTAAACGGGGAGAAGATCCGGCATAGGCAAAATTTTGAGTATAACAGGAGGTTGTCTAAACGATAAATCTCTTATGATTTCTCTGTGTTCTTCATCAGAGGCCATATCTAATTTTTCTAAAAGTTCCTTTGTTGACATGGAAACCATTGCCATTTATTAGAAAACTTTTTTTTACCGATAATTCATTTAATAAATGAATTATTTTTCAGAAGGTTCCACCGAGATTCGAACTCGGGTTCTCAGATTCAAAGTCTGATGTGATAACCACTACACTATGGAACCTTAGTTTAGACACTTGGCGTTACCCAGGAATTGCCACGAGGAGGCGGTCTATAAAAAAATTCCCATATGCATGGAGTGGGGTTCGAACCCACGCGCTCTTACGAGCAGAGCATCTTAAGTGCCCCGCCTTAACCACTCGGCCATCCATGCTTTCTACTTGTAGAACATATCTTTTTAAGCCTATAATCAGCGAGGAACCTAATTCCCATTTAAAAATTTTTTTGATTTTTTTAAATGCTGCACATCATAACAGTTGCAACGGAATCAAAATACTACTACCCTTATTTAGAAAAAACATGCGCAAAATGGAACGTAAAGCTGACGACTTTAGGTATGGGCGAGAAGTGGAGAGGTTACGTGTGGAAGTTTAAAAAGGTTTTGACTTTCTTAAAATCGGTTGATCCAGACGATATCGTTTGCTTTGTCGATGGATATGACGTTATTTGCACTCGGGACTTGAACGAGCTTGTGCCAACGTTTTTAAAGATAAAGGAGCGGAAGAAGTGTGATATAATCATCGCCAAAGATCATTCTTTGATGTTTCCCATTGATAAGATACTTCACATTTATTTCGGAACGTGTAATGGCATACGTATAAACTCTGGGACTTACATCGGTTACGCAAAGGACCTTCTGGACATACTTCAAGATGCTATGAGACTTCAACCTGATGAAAAGGACGATCAGCGTCTTATAACAGGTTATTGTTCTCTTTACTCAAAACGATTTTACATAGACAAGAAACCGGAATTTTTTCAAGTCAATTTGTTGCCGTTAACCGAAGCAAAGTTGAACAAGAAAAAACCCTTCTTTGTTCATGCAGCTGGATGTGGATATCTAACAAACATCCTGACTGAGATGGGGTACGTTGTAGACCCACAAATCAAGCTAGGTCTTAAGAATTACTTAATAAAAAAAAATTTTGAACACGTGACGGTTTTTATCAAACGTTATTTTTTGTTTATTGTAGGCATCATACTCCTAATTGTCCTCTTAATAAGATACATAAAATTCCGCTCACGTCTGCCATAAACCTGATCCTAAAAATATCGAGTTAATCTAATTTAAACATATTATTTTAGAATTTAAATGGCAAGCCAGAATTTTCGAGTGATAACGACCTTTGTTAATGACTTGGGGGAGGTCTTTGCAAATGAAAACCACGCACTTGCGCTATACGAGCGTCTTGTTAACAAAACTACTCCGGCACACGTAGAGGCGATTGAGAAGCATATAAGTAGCTTCCGGTCCTTTTTGATAGAAAATGAAGAGAATATAATAGCCCGTAAAACCCCTTTCATGGGTTTAATCTCGTACTCGTCAAAGGTGTTCATTGATATGAATGAAATTATGGGTCTAAAGATGGATGAAGAGACTTCAGATATAATCTGGAGGCATCTCCTTACCCTTTCCGCTATTGTAGCCAACAGCTCAAAGGCAAGGGATATACTTAAGGAACGCGCGTCTGCTATTACCAAGATTGAACCGATTTCCGAGGCAGACGAGGACGATTTTTTAAACAATATTATTTCAAAGGTCGAAAGCCAAGTTAATCCAAACGCAACCGATCCTCAAGAAGCAATCGGATCCTTGATGAGTTCAAATCTTATTCCGGAACTTGTATCGAGTCTCAATACGGGAATTTCTTCAGGAAAGCTAGACTTATCAAAGATGATTTCGTCGGTTCAGAAGATGGTTGGTAATATCTCAGGAGAAGCACAGAATGACCCAGCTCTTACAAATGCAATGGGTATGTTAACCAATATGATGGGTATGATGGGAAACAAGCAATAGAACATGATTTGTTATAAATATATAACAAATCAAGGCATAATATTATGAATTAATATGTAGCAAGTGAAAGAGATAGGAGACTTGTATTACCTAAACTTGCTAAACTCGAAAATTGTACAATAAGAAAATCCGATTGTTTATTAAAAGTTGTACAAAAGTTATTAAGTAGTCCAGTATTCACACCGCCTACTGTTACGGGTAAAACCAATGTTGCAAAAAGGATTGCGCCTGCTAATGTAGTCGGAGTTGTTGTTTTGTATAAATCAATAGTAACTGTAGTAGCGGTTCCAGAAGCGACGACCGCAACTTCAAGTTCAAATACAATTAATTTTTGAGCAAAATTTATACCCAAAACAGTACTGGACGTGTTGTTAAAATTTTGACTCCCAGGTGTTAGATATTTTGGACCGGTATTTGTAAAATTACTATTGACAATAGCGAAAAAAATATGTGCAGGATCTGTATTTACAGTGAACCCGTTTGAATTGGCGTTTGCATTTATCAAATCTGTTCCGGACAATTGTAGTGTTGAAGGTGTACCCGCTGCAAGAGCTGGCTGTTTTATATCATACGAGATATTTCCCGAAGTCGATAGACCTGAAACCGAACATTGTTTTAGTTGTACAAAAGCCGAGGTGTTTATATTTTCAACACCTACAAGATCTTGAGCAGTACCCGACACAGAAATGTTTGTGTCTCTAGCAGTAAAATTACAAGCTCCTGTGACATAGATACCCCTTCCAATTGCGGTGAGATGATTGCAAGTCACATTTATCGTCGTTGCTCTTATAGCATTTGCAGTGTAAAATGTCGTTTGTGGGTTTGTGCTTGTTCCACTTGCTAATACGCCGTAAATATTATTATTATTACTCCCAGAATAAGTTACATTGACAACCATAGTTCTTAGTTTTGCGGTTGTACTTGTAGTAAGATTAAATAAAATGGCAGTCATATCTATATTATTACTAGTTGAAAGAGTTACAGTCACATCTTCTAATCTCGTATTAGTAGACATAGTAATGAAAGTTAAATTTGAACTATAAGATGAGGGAGAAATTGTAACTGTTTGTACATCATGGCCACGGATTGCAACGCCTGCTGGTATTGTAAACGGAGTCTCTGAATATGTACCCGGCATTACCCAGATTGCGGGAGATGTGGGAAACGAATTATTATTAATGTAAGTAATTGCCCCATTTATAGTTAAAAATGGGAGGCCATTGACCGATGCAGTCGCATCATTTCCATTCTGTTTATCAACTACTGCAACATATCCAAATTTAGAAATTCCCGTAGGTCCCGTAGGTCCCGTAGGTCCCGTAGGTCCCGTAGGTCCCGTAGGTCCCGTAGGTCCCGTAGGTCCCGTAGGTCCCGTAGGTCCCGTAGGTCCCGTAGGTCCCGATATAACGTTACCGTATGTTATTTCTTTTGTAGACGAATTGAAGTACAAGATATTTCCAGATGTTGCCAATCTTACCGGATTTACATAAAACGCGTTTGTTTGTCCAGATGGCGAAAAATCAACATTCGTTGCATTTAACACTATGGTGTTGGGAGGTTGATCTGTCTGTCCAGCGTAAGCGCCAATTGCTACACATCCTGTACCTTGATTTGAATATCCTGAATTAGCGCCAATTGCTACACATCCTGTATTTTGATTTGAATATCCCGAGGCGCTCCCTACTGCAACTGACGATTGACTTTGCGCTGTGTTTCCCGCTGCATTTCCTACTGCAACAGAAAATGGTCCTTGGCTGCTACTTGCTGAACCGCTCCCTACTGCAACAGAATATTGTCCTTGGCTGCTACTTCCCGCGGCATTTCCTACTGCAACAGAATATTGTCCTTGATCCGCTATTCCCGCGGTATATCCTACTGCAACTGCACCTTGAGCCTGAGAAACTTGTCCAGCGTAAGCGCCAATTGCTACACATCCTGTACCTTGACCAGTATATCCTGCATTGCTTCCGATATGTACAGCACTCTGTCCCACGCTCCATGAATTAATGTAACTATCCCAAAAAACATAGTCAGAATAAGCTGTTCCAGAGGGTGTAAAAGAGCCCGTAGGTCCCGTAGGTCCCGTGGCTCCAGTAGCTCCCGTAGGTCCCGTGGCTCCAGTAGCTCCCGTAGGTCCCGCAGCTCCCGTAGGTCCCGTAGCTCCCGTAGGTCCCGCAGCTCCCGTAGGTCCCGTAGCTCCCGTAGGTCCCGTGGCTCCAGTAGCTCCCGTAGGTCCAGTAGGTCCCCCCGCAGTTGCACCGCCTTTGTAAATAGTGTATAAACTTGAAGTACCAGTTGTGATTATTTTTACCAAGATATTGGAGCATTGGATTTGCCCTTGAAAATTTTCAGGATGATCTGTTAAATAGGTATAAGTATCGACTATAGAAAAACTTTCCGAAGACGTATTTGACTGATAAACAGAAATAGTTGCATTTTTGTCGCACGACAGCTCAATAAAATATTTTGTATATTGAGTAACGGTATCCCAACCCGTTCCTTGATGATTGCCAGTTATAGATGTCCAACTATTACTTGTGCTTTGCATTTACTTAATAATAAAAATTATTCTTAAGTTTTCTTACTTGTATACAACGTAAAATTTTACTGTAGCTAAAACATTTCCGATATTTTTGATATCATATTTTATATACGAGTTCGTTAGCTCTCCTGAAACCAATAAAGTTTTGTTTGAAGGTGTATACATAAACTCTTTAACTGATGTGGGTGTGGTTGGTGTGGGTGTGCTATCCTGAAAGACCGTAATAAGAAGATTTGTATTGGACTGAATAAGAATGTTATAGGTTTCATATAAAACAACGGAATCCCAAGATGCAGATATGGCGCCCCCTCCTGGGGATATATTATATACGCTAAAATAATTTGGACTGTTCATTTATTATAGTACTTAAATCTTCTCTATACCGAAAAGTGCAGATAACTGAATAAATGGATCTGGGTACTGTCCATTACCAGTATCGTATTTAAGCGGTTGAAATACATTTCCGTTGGGCATTCGTATCGTAAGCTTAACGTCTGCGTTTGGTTTAAAGTTTATAATTTGCTTTATTCCGTTTCCGTTCAAGTTTACAAATGCATATTGGTCTGGATTGCTCAAATTGGGGACAGGAACTTTGAACACCGCTTTGACGGAGTTTGGATTATTCGAGTACATTATGTTTCGAGTTCCAGAAGATGAAGTAGATACATTCTCTAATTCAACGTATATATATGGGTGCATCCATATTTTTCCACCATTTTTCAAAGGGCAATTCGGTAAAATAAGCGTATTCATCGAAACTTCGTGTTCCGATAGCTGGGTATTGGATGCAAACGATCCTGAATAATTGAAAGGAACGCAGCTATCAGCCGAATATTGGAGTATCTCGAAATACATCGGAAAACTGAGTCCAGTCGTGTTTTCCAATATAACATAGGATGTAAAGCTTGCCATATCATTCAAGTTTGTAGTATATACTCCTGAACTTGTTTGTCCTATGATCGACGTAATTTTCCTTATGTCTATTATCCTACTTGTAGCATTAGAATAAACACGAATAAAAGAATTGATCAACGACGGATTAGATGCTATGCCAATATTTACAGATGAGTTGAAGCCTGTCAATCCAGTTGTAAGGCTTGCCGCGCTACTTGCATATACAGGAGGCTTCTTTCTAATGATATAAACATCGGTCAGCAACCATCCATATGTTGTCGGAGGATTTGAGTGAGATATATGAGTAGTACTATCAAATAGATCTATATCTGCATAATTTAGAGTGCGTTGATTCCAAACTACGTATCCAGAATAATAATTATCTTCGCTTACAGACGACGGAAGAAATAAAAACGCATTGCTTACATTGACCCCAGTGGACGGGTTGTAGATTGTAAACGTAGTTGATGTATTCTTGATGACATCGCTTATAGTCTCTTCTAGTACACACTCAAAGTACTGTAAATTATTAACGGTATCTACATTTAAGAATCTCCATCCTACAATTCGCCTTAAGATATTTGTGTTGCCTTGACTATATTGAATAACAGCACCAACAAAATAATTAGTCGCTTCTATAACAGTTAGACGCGAACCGCCTGTGTAATCATAACTAAGTAAAAGTCGAAAAGATGCAGATGCAGCTGTCAGAGGGATCGGGTTTGATAAAGTTCCAGACGCAATAGTAAAGGTAAATTTTAATCCGTTATTCGCAGCTACTGGATCGACACAAGGTATATCGTTTGGACAAAAAATAAGATCTGGATATGCTTCAGTTATAGGATCTACAGCATTGTACTGGGTTTTAGAACCTTGTGCTATGTTAACTACAAACTCTCCAGAATTAGGGTATAACACTCTGTTCCTATATGTACTGTCAAGTTCTAAAAAGCGTTGAACTGGCATTTATTTAGTATTTGCTTTTATTTACATCCCTTTTTGCAGAAACAATCTATAGAAGCCCAATGTTTTTGTGCTTTCTTACTTCTTTGCATTGCTTCCTCTGCTAAGTTGTTGTCTGGATAATAAAAGGTGCATCCTTTAACCACAAAAGAATATACTCGTGCGTATCCCCACTGCCCTTGTGTTGCACCGGGACGGTGCCCCGTTCTCCAAGCTGCGAGGCCTTTATTGTACACTTTTCGGATGATATCAAGCGGAATGCCCGTAGCTTTGCTAACTCCTTCTAAGCCAGAGATACCGGGAAACATAGAGTGAAACTTTTGAGTATACGTAGACACCTTTGTTTTCTTTCCAACATCTGTTATAAACGGTTTATATGCCTTTGGGTCTCGATACGATGTTTTCTCTCCGCGTGATATCTCTTTTTTACGTACCTCTATCTCTCTTTTGGTTAATCCGGCATAATACTTTTTAGGAGAAAACTTTCCCTCTATGATATTCTCGTTCTCTTCTATATTTTTCATTTATTTATCGTAAAAGAAAAATAAACTAAGTGTACATATTCAGATACGTCTCATCGGTTTTTTCGGTTTTGTTTTCTCGAATGATGTTGATACCTTGCTCAAAATCTTCTTCGCTCAATATAAACTTAATTTCGCGCGGCAATGTAAATGTGCGGATTGCGTGTGCGATTTTGCACTTGGAGATATAAGTCTCGACGTCTCCTCCAGCATTTTTAAATAAATCGATGTTTGTTCTTATGATAGTCTCTAGTTTATTACAATCAACCAAGGTAGCCCATTGTATATCCTTTATGATTTTAAGGGCAATTAAAGCAAGCTGATGAGGCGTATATGTTTCTATCTTATGAGTCCAAGGAAATCTTCGCTCTAACCCCTTATTTATAGAAAAAAAGCACTTCTTAATATCATCTTCGTATCCTGCAATAATAAAGCACAAGTCGGTCTTGTGTTCAGACAAAAACGAAGTCAATGTGTCTACCGCTTCTTTCGAGAACGAATCAAGATCGTCTTGTTTATTTGCTCCCATAGCATAGGCCTCATCAAGAAAAACAACGCCTCCTATACACGATGTTAAAAGTTTCTTAACCTTAATTGCCGTTTGACCCACATAGCCAGCAACCAAGTCATCTCTGTGAATAAGTTTTATCTCACCATTTCCAAGAATGCCTAAATCTCGGTATATCAGAGCGATGATCTGGGCGATGCTAGTTTTACCAGTCCCCGGAGGGCCGACTATACACGTATGCAAGTACTCGCCTTCTTTGTCTCTTTTGTGAAACCCTTGAATGTAATAGATTATTTGCCTAAAGATAGATATTTTTATCGCTTCCATCCCGATAAAATCTCGTAGCTTTTTTAGATGCGGAAGAATGTTCCACAAAGCAACCATATCAATATTATTATAGAAAATTTTACAGTCCCCAACACGTATAAGATCATACAAATCTTTTACCGGAGGACATTCCAGTCTAGGACGCTTCCTAGGGTTGCTCATTTTATTACCCACAGTTCCTCTTTTGATTTAATTTAATTTTAATTAAATCAATCAATCTAACACATAATCATACGATAGATAGACAAAGGTGTTTCCTTTGTCAAAAGCTCCTGTACGCGTTGCAGTGTTGTCTTTACTCGACTTTCAAGATACGTGTTATGAACCTTGCACATAAACATAAACTTGGGCTTTGGAAGAAAGGCAAGCTCGTGCTTTACATACCGAGAGTAGTATGCCGTGTGCACTGTCTTAGCAAGTGCTGCAACACGCTTGTCAACGTCCTTAAACTTCTCGGCGAACTCCGAGTAGAGTTGCAAGAACACCTGAAGCTCTTGCGGGTTGTTCAAAAGCTCTATATACCTAAGCACCATATTCGGGCAATTATTTCGAATCTGATACAGATAAGAGTATGCCTTAGAAACAACCTTGATAAAGGCGTCTGGACTGATGAGCAGAACGCCTTGTGCGTGAATGGGGTGCATACCCGCTACGTATGTAGAAACTTCCTCAACCGTCTTAAAATGAAGTAGAGGCGGACTTGGAATTCCAACATTCTCTTCGAGAGTGAAACGATTATCGACAAATGTCCCCACGTGGAGAACTCCAAGAATATTTCCATATGAAGAAACAATTCGGTTTTCTCCGTAGGGATTAATAAGAAACATGTACTGCTTGGTCCTATCCAATGACTCAAAAAAAGTTTCATAGTTGAAAATAAGTTGCCCCTTTTGTTGCATAAACGTCTTCAAAGGAGAAGACGGAACTTGAAGCATTCCATCAATCGTCTGACGAAACTGCTCTTCAAAGGAAAGATCTCGGTTCGCCCAATAAGACTCTGATGCAAAGAGCTTCTTGTGAGTAGATACAAACCACTTATTCTTGTAGAAAAAGACCCTAAGAACTGTCCCTTCGAATGAAGGGATGATCATATACTTGGCCACTTGTCCAATCTTCGCAGAAAGATTGGGATCATCGTGTGTATACTCGGGTGTATAGGGAAATCCCCTCATAATCAACTGACCTTCATCGTTAAAAACAACGCCGCGTACCTGCTTTAGAAGAGGATTAGAATTTTCATCTGCCAACCGATAATGGTAAAGAGATAGGTCCTCAAACTTCTCACACACTCGAATTTGACCCTCAAAATTAGAAAGGTCATTAAAAGCAATTGTCGGTTCCATTTTATATTACACAACTTATATTTAAGTAGCAATTAATTTGGACTCGTATCGAACCTTTCCCATAATCCATTTTTTTGAAATGATTGAATAGGAACACCGGCTACGATTATTCCTTCTTGGTTATTTTCTATATCTATAATATAAATTTCAATATCGTCAGCGGACCATACGGGCAAGTTATACAATTCAGAAAAAAGAAAAGAACTTATATTGTCTGTATTTAATACTTTCATAAAAATCCGCATATCACCTTGCATAATAACATCCTCGAAAGGAAGATTCTTTTCGAAAAAATTTTTTTTCAATGTAATTAGTCTCGGTTTAGAAACTTTTTTAAAACCGCAGTGGATTACGTACAGGTGTTTTTGTGTTCTAGCAGAAACAACGATATCCCCAGCTTTGATGTCCTCAATAGACTTGTAAGCCTGTATCAATCCGTCTTCTGATACAGTTAGAATTTTAGTTCCTTTAACAAAACCGCTATAATGAGCCATCTTTAATATTAATACGAAATTTATTACCAACTATGCATCCAATAAGTGATTGCATATGATTCTTTAAAAATTTCTTCCGGTTTCTCTGTGTTTAATCTTTTATAATATTCTTTATGGGTACAGTTGTCCCAATTGATAGGATATAAAATTTTTGGTTCAACGATAAAAATTTTCGACGAAAACGAAGGACTGATGTTCTCAAAAATATCCTTTCCGTATAGAGATATGAGTAGGTTCAAGTTTTTATTTTGAGTCTTGTAATAAACGTAGCAAACAAAGAGTAAAACTGGACCTGTCGCAATCTCCGGTGCAAGATTATTATCGTTTCCAATAGAAATTAACGCATCAATAACCACCTTAAAAAATTCGCTTCCTTTCTTACTGATCATTATAGCGTTAGGAATGGTGTGTAATTTGTACTTTTCGGTATCCATTTGTCCCAGAGTGCCAAATATAACGTCCGTCTTGCTTTGTATGAGTAATAGTTGATCGAAATTTTTGAGACACTCGAAATCCAAATCTGCGTATATCCCACCGTAATGGTACAGATAAAAATATCGGATAGCGTCTGCTCGTTTTATGGGTTTATCATACCGATCAAATATTTTTAAGAAGTCGGGATAATGTGCCTTGATAAACTCGCGGTTATCCTCGTCATCCCAAAGCTCATAAAAGTAATCAGGATTGTACTTTTTCCAAGAGTTTTGCCACGACTTGAGAATTGGGTTATGCACATTCTTTTCCTTCCAAGTCTGAAAGATTCTTTTTGGTATTTCTTCGGGGTTAGACATTAGTTTTATCTCTTTACTTACATCTTTAATCGATTATTAATCGTGCAGATTTTTATAATCATCCGAGTTTAAAACTGACATTTTTAAACTTCATTTCTCGAAATAAGTAGTCAAAAATGGAAGCAAAACGCGCACTCACAGACAGCGAAGTTGAACGTTTACTTGATTTTATTCAACCACAGAAAGGAATCCATCCAGAGATTGCGGACAGCGTAGTGAATATGCACAAGGCGAAGCTCAAGCGACAGCTGATTGGTTGCACAGTATACCCTTCGATTCTTCCAAAGCTAAAGAAGAAGATGCAAGAGATGTACGAAGTGAGCAAGATTCAAGCTGGAGAGAGCGTGGGAATCATTACTGCGCAAAGTTTCGGTCAATTTCAGACACAAAGTACATTGAACTCTTTCCACAAGGCTGGATTAAGCGAGAAAACGGTCGTTTCAGGTGTCGCTCGGTTTTCCGAAATCCTTGATGCGACTAGGACTCCAAAAGGTGCTTCGTGTGTAGTGTTTTTCAAAGAAGCAACCTCGACTCTCCAAGACTTGAAAAAACTTATCAACCACACGATAGTAGGACTTTCTCTAAAAGATTTGTCGGATGATATGACTATATCGTTGAAGAAAACTGATGAAGATTGGTATAAGCCATTCGAGATTATGTACAACGGCAACTTTCGAGACCACGAGTCGTGTATCTCGATAAAGTTTAATCAAAAGTTAATGTACCAATATAGTCTATCTCTAGAGACAATCGCAAAAAAGATCGAAGATACATACGGCGATTTGTTTTGCGTCTTTTCTCCACTTCATAAGCTCAGAATGGATATTTTTGTAGACTTGAGTATGATCCAGTTTTCGGAAGATATGAAGTGTTATGTTACGACAGACAACGCACACGAAGTTTACCTCGAAGATGTCGTCATACCGAAGCTCGAAGATTTTCTTGTTTGTGGTATCTCTGGCATCTCGAATATGTTTTTCACAACAGAAAAAAATGAGTGGTTCATTGAGACAGAAGGATCAAACTTTTCAGATGTTCTTGCACATCCAAAGGTAAACAACCAAAGAACAATTACCAACAACATCTGGGAAATATACGACACACTTGGAGTGGAAGCCGTGCGTCAATATATGATCGAAGAGCTCACAAGTAGTATGGCAGGCATTAACCCGTGCCATTCGCGTTTGCTTGCAGACAAGATGACTTACAACGGAACAATCGTATCAATCTCGAGATACGGAATGCGGTCGACAGGATCAGGCGCACTCTCGAAGGCGTCTTTTGAAGAGACGTTGGAAAATTTGCTTAATGCAGCTGTTTACGGAGAGTCTGACGACACAGAAAGTGTTTCTGCTGGGATCATCTGTGGCAATCTGGGAAAGTTTGGAACGGGCATATGTGAGCTTATGATTGATGTTCCAAAGCTCGCAGGATTGCCCCGCATCATAGAAGAAAAGGTTGAAGAGTGTTGAGTTGGTTTTGCTTTCAAAAATTAAATTACTTTAATTTTTGTCAAGACTTGAGTTAAGAGATAATCACAATTACTCATCTTCCCATTCTTTTCCAATCAATACTTCGTACATATTTTGAATCTCTTTCTTTTGAGTATCGTCTTCCCCGAAAATCTTTTCAGCACAACCGTCGTCCATATAGATCTGACCAAAGTAAGACAACCGACCTCTCCCGACACGACTCATAAGCTGAAATATGTCCGTAGTACTCTTCTGAGAAAAAAATTCATTGGTAATGAAGAGACAACCGAAAGGATAATCAAAGCCATAGCATATGTCTGTTATCAAGAACTCGAGCTTCCCGTCTTCAACCAGACTAAGTACTTGTTTAGTATAAGCACGAGATAATGTCTGTTTCGATGAAAGCACACCAACGCCAGAGTAAAGTAAAATCAAAAGTTCTTCACTTACTCCAACGGTATTAATATTTTTGAGCTCTAAAGGCTTCCTGTATTTTTTCATTACAACATTTCTTTTTCTGCAATAATCTTTGGTATTGATCTGAAACTCTTCTGGAAAACCGAACTCTGGTCTCTTTTGAAAAATCTCGCTTTCCATCAACAGACGTTCTTTTTCGTCTTTTATATGTTCGAGTACACTCTTCTTTTGCTTTTCCCAAACAGCAACCGCATTCTCATACTTGTTAATTAAAGAATCACACGAACCGATATTCGCCTTAACTTCTGAGATATGCTTTGAAAACATAGCTAACGCAAAATTTTCCGGATCTGGATGAGCTACGATATTGTTATTTGGGAAAAGTTCGTAGCTCAAGTTATACAGGTCGATTTTCTTTTCATTCACTCTAGGCTTACAAAAGATTTCGCAGCAATAATCGTCCTCAAAGTCGACCATAATTTGGAGGATGTCCATTGCTATTTTACGGATATTATCAGGGTAGATCTGTGAGACATCTTGGAATATTTTTTCTACATCCGGAAATCGGTTAAACCAAGACTGAACCTCAATCATTTCTTCGGCGGTTGGATTCTTGTCGTCGTCGCACATCGACCACGTTATAATTTTTTTTGCTTTTTCCAGCATTCCACTAACGGTTGAAGGAGTGTAGAGTCGTCCTTTGAATTGGTTCAATAAAATTTTTTCTATCTCATACTTTAACCCGTCCAATTTTGTGCAAAACATGTGAGGAGAAACCTCCTTCCCGCTAAAGGTATATGCCGAGACGCTGCTAAATATCGTTTGGGATGTTATGATTTTAAACAAGCTTGTCTCAAAACTGACCCGATGTATCTCGGAAATAAATCTTAAACTTTCTCCCTCGAGATTTGCCCCCGAAATATATGTCCACTTTGGTGCGACTGAAAGAAGCTTCATATGCGTTTTTAGTGTTTCCGACTTGTAATGAGCGTTCAAAGTTATTTCATCAATAAAGAGGACGAATTTCTCTCGCGAGAGAGGCGTGGTTGAAAGAATTTCGTATGCTTTGTTCGGAGAGCAGACGACTGCTTTCTTGATACCAGAGTATAGCATAAGTGATTCCACTTTTTGCCGTACGGGAAGGATGTCGCAGCAAAAAAGAAAGGTTATGTTTCCAAGCTTTTCAATGATCGATGCGATACCTGCAGCTGTAAAAGTTTTTCCAGAGTTTGTAGATAGAGAGTAAATGCATACAAATCCATTTTTAACAAATGTTTCGTTTCTAAGCATATCCACAGCCTCTCGTTGATGCGAGTATGGCTTAATGTAAAGCTTTGGAACATAAATATCGTACGGGGACGCTGCTATAAGCTCTGGAGTTTTTTCATACAACATTTTTCCGCTATAGCAAAAGATATGACACATTTTCTTACAAAATGCCATTAAATCCTCAAGAGCACCTTTTGCAAAGGGCGTTCCTTTAACATTCTCAGAGAATCTTTGGATACTAACAATTAGGCTGTACACTTGGAAAAGATCTGCCTGAGGATTTTTGAGATAAAACCAGCAACAGTACATAAAGCATATAGCTCTGTTTTCAAGGGTTTTAGAGGAGAATATGGGTGGAACGACAAGGGTTTTTTCATCAAAATGAATCTTTGACAATGTCGCTTGAATGAGCCTGATTGTATTTTCTTTTACAATTTTATCTTTTTTCTTTAGTCCTTCAAGTGAGATAGTCGCTTTCTTGCTCGAATCTTTCAGGAAAGGAACGCATTCTTTCACAAACGGGTAGAACTCGTCTCCGTAATAGTCAAAATTTTCTTCTTCAACTTTTTCTTTCTGAAGGGCGGAGCAGACCGCCAATTCAAATTCGGTTGGTTTCTTCATTTAATCGGGAATTGTTAATTTATAGTCCAAGTACGCTATAAATTATCAATCTAAATTACGCCTTTAGTTTTTCGGAGACGTCCTTCAGTGCTAATACTTGGTTCTTGCAATCAGTGAGAGCGTGATGCGCCGCCCACCCGTAATCTTTCATAGATCGCCCTCCAGTTGCAAGAAAGGTTCGAACACAGCGAACGTTCCAAAATTTCCAAGGCTTGTAAAAATTAAGGCGTTCGAATACAGTTGAAAGAATCGGTTCATCGAAGTTCGCGCCGTTGCACCAAAATTTTTCTGCCTTATTTTTCTCCCAAAACTGAACAAAGTCAAACATCGCATCCTTTATATGTACTCGATTCTCGGCATTGAAAGCTTCCTTTCTTGCATTTGAAGATTGTTTCTCCCAGAATTCCACCGTACTGCTATTTTTTCGAAGACCAATCTCTTCACAGGAAGACACATCAATCCTCCGGTAAAACTCTGCCTTTATTTCAAAGGTTTTTCTATCAAATGCAACTGCGCCAATTGTCAAGATCTGAGCATCCATACTTGTACTCAGTGTTTCTAAATCAACCATAATATCGGTCATTATTCTTGATATGAAGGAAGGATCATTTAAATAAGCGTCTATATCTTATTAGTTTAAAGATGGAGGGTAAACAATAAATGACGTCTAAAATTCAGATCCTTACCGAGTTTAAGACTAATCTTGTTAATTTTTTAGACGAGCTCATCGAGCAGTTTCCCGAGGAGGGCGATCTCATCGTTCTTAGAATCTTTCTTAATGATCAGGTTCCTATTGCAGATATTATGAAGACATTTGTTGAAAAGCTTCTACCGCTCAAGGAAGTTGTTAAGAAGCGAGACGAGCGGTTCTTTCTCAATAACAATATTTTGTTCGAAAAGCTTAACAAGGACAAAGTGAACCATTTCAGAACGCTTTGGACAAGCCCGAAATTGGATTCGGACGACAAAGACGTCATATGGGCATGGTATGATTTGTTTATCTCTATTGCGGAACGTTATGCCAAGATGAATTAAAATGATATATTAAGTCTATCATTTTCAAATAAAATGTGTGATTGTTGTCAAAAAGAAATTTTTAAACTCCAAACGCAACTAAGTATGGAGAAACTCAAGAGTAAGCTTTATAGACAAATCATAGAAAACCAACTTCATATGAAACTCGAAGACGGAACCGAGGACTTGATAAACGATATCGTTTCAAGGCATTTTCAGCAACAGAAAAAGATTAATGTAGGTATAGCTTCAGTACCGGATGAAAAGAAAAAGCCGCTCTACCGTCCTCCTCCAAAAACCGAGATCGCAGATGAACCCGCAATCGAGCAAATCCAAGAACAAATTCAAAAGTACAGTGAATCTCTCTTGAGTGAAACAAAGGCGCTTTTCGGAGACGTTAACAGAGATGTGATTATGGCCGAAATTTCCAACAGCTTTGATAACTTGAAAGACACATCTAAGTACACGAATCTTCTTTTGCAGATTAAAAATAATAGGAGTAATCTTTTCGCATTTCTCTCTCTGAGTGAGTATTCTAATGTGTTAAGAGAGCATCTTGAGAAGTTTAAGGTTGCAATGTGTGATAAGGGCTTTAATGAAAAGAAGCTGAGTACACTGTATCCGAAATTTTTGTCTGCAGTGGATTATCGGATTCTTAGAATAGACGGATTTCACAGACACAATCTAGAGGGAGATGATATAGTTAGGTTTAAATTTAGTCAGAAGATCAGCGCACCGCATTCAAAGATATACAGAGCTTTTGATAAAGATGGTTTCTTTTCTTACATTTTGAACTATGGTCTTGTGATATCATCACTTGAAACTATTCTTTACAACTTTTTTGTAAACCCATACGGGCTTTTCAATATAGTGTATGTTCCTTTTAACGATGACGGGTATGCGTTCTATACTCTTCAGAAGATCGAAAACGGCAAGAGATGCTGGAAGATGGACTGCCGTTTGGAACATCTTACCCTAGAACTTTCGGATGTTTTGAGAACCTATTGCATCAACGAGTTTCGCTTTCTTTATAAGACGTGTTTCGATACAAATGATTACATTGCCGATTACAATAAAAAATTTTCCATTGCCGAGTTCGAATGCGGCCAGCTCTTACAAACTATCTATATAGCGAGCAACTTCGATAGATTAAATGGGTTGCTTCGAAGTATCGTTCAAAAGAATTGTGTTCATCAGTATACAATGAACGACAAGTTTGACCTCAGATCTGACGATAAAGACCAACTCGAAACTTTTAAGACATACAGACTGTCAGAGAATGAGGCAAAGGATATTGCATATCGTATCTTCGATACTATGGATGAGGATACGGAGCAACGAATCGTTTCGAATATAAAATAATAGAAAGTTTTATTTTAATAAAGAGATGGACCCAATTACGACAAGGTTTGAGGTTTTAAACAGTTTCGAAAGTTCGATGCGTATGCTGTTAAAGCAGCGTGCAGCAGGTGATCGTCGGTCGTTCTTGAATGATATGCTTATTATCATCAAGTATGTTAGTTCGATAAAAGAAGGCGTGTTTCTAGCAGACGAAATAAAAAAATTCTTTGAGTTTCTTCTTCCAAAGATTGAGACCGATTGGAAAGATGCCGTATTTACGCCTTTATTAGAAGCCACTGAGCGTTATACTGAAAAATTAACTTCGCATTTGGCTAAACAACAAGACCTCTTTGAGCAGGTAAGTCTTATCATATCAACTCTTGATATAGAGGAGCATACTGCAATCAAAGCAACAGTCAAGTCTACTTTAATACCGATAACCGTCGAGTTTCGAGTAATAAAAATTCTTTGTCAGATTCATAATATCCTTTTCCGTAAAGATCAGGAAAAACTAACTAGTGCTATAGAAGAATTTTTACTCGAGTTTAAGAACCTCGAGGAGTCCGCGTCCTATCCTCTTAAACAACTGAGAGGACTTATAGAGCAAATTAAAATCGTGGCTCAGATGCCAACAGAACCAGCATTAGTAAAGAAACTTCTTCAGCATGCAATCGATATTGCGGATAGTTTTATCCATTCCTTTTGCGGAGACTGATAATATCAATTATTTATACCTATAAATAATTCGGTTAAAAAAAGTGAAAACCAGCTGTCGGTACGGGTTTATTTTTCTTTGAAAAGTGGTATACGATGACGCCGATAGCTACGATAAATCCTATACCCGGCGTCAACATCGCAATGAATAATAGTACCATTATCAATGGCGAAATACCGCTAGTAAATAAACAGTACATCGCAAAGGCGATAAATATTATATCGATGACAAGAATAAGTATAAAAATTCTTACTACCATCGCAACGTCTTGTGCCGCCTTTTTATCGTCATCGTACTTTTCTTTTTTATTAGACATTATATATGCAGTTGACAACATTTATCTAAGAAAATATTATTTTTTTGATTCGTTTTTAATATAAGTCAAAAAATCTGTATCTGCCTTCTTTCGAACATTTCTGAGTTAAGAACTTCTTTTCTCCCTTCTTATTTTGATAAGATGATACAGCTAGCTTTGAGGCTGGGATATGTTCCATACGTCGTCTTTATGTATAATTTGGATTTTTAGCTCCGTGGCTTTCTTTACTTTTGAAGTTATCTTACTTTTATCTTTAACTATGACTGCAAGTGTGTTAGTTGATACCGTTTCAGAAACAATGCCTCCCAAAGACTCTATCTTACGCTTAAGTTCTTCATCTCTAAACCCAGAGAAAACAAAACCTTTTCCTCCAAATTTATTTTCTGAGATGCATTCGCGTTTAATTTCTTTTATTTTTACGACGTCTTTTAGCCCCTCAAAAAACTTTTGGAACTCTGGGATACCATCTACAATCTTCTTTGCGGTCTTGTAAGAGAACCCTTCCAGCTTACATATCTCATCAATCGTTGGAGGGGCATTATCCAACAAAAACCCAAAAGATTCTACGACGGCTTTGAGCTTCTTCTTACCTATTCCATCTCCAAACGCACAACTTGCAACTGCTAAATCCGTAATATCTACACTGTTCACAACCTGTAATATATTGCTTCTTAAGCGCTCGGATAGCTTGTCCTTAAGCGTTGGGATCTTTAGAAAATCTTCTTTCTTTGCGAATAAAATTTTTCGGATAGTATCAAGGCCATTCTCGTAAAGCTTTTTAATGATACCCTTGTTAATTTGCTTTACTCCTATCGAGACAAAGAAATGCACATTTTTTTGAATGCTTACCTCTGCGGGGATCTCTTCAACTTTACTACATATGATATCTATGTTCGTTTCGTTCCAACTGTACGGAATGCTCGGAAAAAGGGGCGTCTCGCTTTGAGACAGGACCTTTACGATATAAGGAATAATGTCGCCACTGCGAGTTATAAGCAACTTAGACCCGACATTGATCTTATTATCTCGTATGTATGCTCCATTGAACCCTGTGGTGTGCTCGATGGTGATACCTCTTAGTTTAATCGGCTTAATACGTATCCGGGGAACAAGAGTTCCCCATCGACTCGGTCTCCATTCTATATCAGCTACCTCCGCCGTCTCCACTTCTAACAGCATTTTAAAAGCAAATGCATACGCAGGATTCCCAGATGAAGCTATGTCTTTTCGATTATACTTTTCATTTATACACACAACTAAGCCATCTATATCATATTTTGAACTTTTCTTTCTATCGGTTAAATAGTCCGAGAGAGTGTCGGATGAAAATGAGTCAACTATACTATAGCTTGGAGTTTGAAATCCAAGAGTTTGAAGTTTGATAATTTGTGCCTCCAGTGGTATCGAGGTTCCTTCTACCACAATCTCATATGCAATAAAAGACAAGTCTTTAATTGCTTCTTTTAGAGATTTTGAATTCACAACGGAGACAATGAGAGCGAGAGAGTTTTTGTACTCGGATTTCCACTTTGTTTCAAATGTGTCTATCTCGATGATAATCTCGCCTCTGATTGCAATATCGATATCCAAAGTTGTAGGAATCCCTTTTATTTTGTCTCTCAAATACGAGATGTCGGATCCTTCTCCAGTCTCTTTGTCTCCTCGTGTGTATAGATTACAACTTCCAGACTTGTATACGATAAGACACGATACACCGTTGAGTTTATCGGATACAACGTATGTGTTTGACGGGTGCTTTTGTATCCAAGAAATAAGCTTGTTATTCTCCCCTTTTTTTATTTTATCCATACCTCCGAGTAGATATGGAAGATTTGTTTTGTTATCGCCTTGTCGCAGTTTTCCGCCGACCTTTACGTAAAACTCCGGTTCTCTCTCTTCTATCACTTCTACTAGTATATCGTAGCGTAAATCTTCAAGTGTTTCTTCGCCTGTATTGTAATATCTATTATCGCATTCGTTCTTCAAGGCTTTCAGAAGCTTCGAAGAACACGAAGATAGCTTGTCTCGCAGTCTCGATATATTTATCTTATTGAAATGGGAGATTATCTTAGACATTTAAACTAAATCCAGATGGATCTATATCAATTTAATGTACTTTAAAATAAAATCGGACGGTTTCTATATAGTTTTTCAAAATTATAGTACTGATAAATGAGCCTTTTATTCATCGATTATCGGGATGATGAACGCTTAATAACTTCGGAAGAGAGCACACTTTTTGGATTTATAACTTCAAAAATTCAAGAGAAGATTGTACTCGGAAAGCTTTCCATACTAAAGACGATTTCGGGAAGCAGTGTGATAAAATTTTTCAAAGCGGTTATTATCATTGTTGATGACACTTCAATTGGTGCTTTCATAGTATCGAATCTTCAGATAATATACCCAGACAAGAGTTTCAACTATCTGACGCCCAGTACGGTAGCTAGTTTATTTCCTGAGATGATATATGTGCGGTCGGCTAACGTCGATTTGTTTAGAGATTTTTCGCTTATTCTCCCTAACCTTTACATATCAAGTATGAACCATGCACACAACAAACCATTGCTTGATGCTCTCAAAATTTATTCTATCGTAAACGTTGCTCCTAAATGCTGCTCAAACTATTTTGAAGAGCTTGATAACTTTACATATCTCACTATTGATGAAGACGACAGACCCGATTCCGATATGATACAATATTTCAACATTGCATTTCGGTTTATCGATCGGTATTCTAAGCATAACGGTGTACTAGTTCATTGTATGGCGGGTGTATCAAGATCGGCCACTGTCGTTATCGCTTATATAATGAAAAAATTAGGATTAAGTTGTACTGAAGCGAGTAAGTTCGTTCAAGATAGGCATCCAATCGCCGATCCAAACATTGGGTTTATGTACCAACTCGAGTATTATGAGAAACAATTAAGAGTTTAATAAAATTATTGAAGCTTATAAAATGGAGAACGCAACGCTTAGAACCAGAAATCGTATAGATTATCAAAAACCTTTGGCGGCCTTTTGTACGCCCATATGTGGGCCTTTTGAAAATAAAATATTTCTATCTGAAAGTGAGCCTAATAGCGACATTCATAGGAACATGTGTCGTATGAATAATACCTGTAAAAACGATAATACTTATACATACCTAAACGAGCGAGGAGTAAAGCAAAGCCCGTTCTTTGACTCTGGAAAGGGGCAAGTTATGGACAATGTATACAAAACAAATAAAGCCGATGCCCGCCTTGTAGATGCGGGTCGTGATTATCGACACGAGTTGGATATTAAACCTATCCAAGTCTACTACGATCTCATACACGACAATGTGTCGCAGAACCCAGAACTAAACGGATACGGAAAGAACTACAAAGGATATTCGTCTGTGTCAGGAGGACAAATCCAGTACTACGTAGATAAAGAACTTGCTAATCCATTCACGAGACCCGTTTACGCATCTACCACCAATGTTGTTGGTTATACATATAAGGATCCTATGGACGCGGTTAAACCGCAGTTTGAAAAATCCTATCCAAAAGAAAGCTTCACTGGTTTATCTTGGCTGGATGATAGCTGTTCCTTTAGAGATGACATCATCGCTCTCCAGCAACGCAAACATAACGAACAGAGATATGAGTTGGTTTATAATAGAGTCTAATATGTATGATTTAGGGAGCATGTCGCAATTCGCCATCAACCGTTATAAAGCTTCGTAGACATTTATAAGTCATTCTCACTCCTTAAATATCAGTCAGTAATATGTTATCGCTTGTCATAGTAAACTTCTTTGAAAATAGACGCAACATTCCTTGGATCCAAATTTTTTCCTGGGTGGGTTTGGTTATAAATGCGTAGAAAATGAAGCATCAACGGCGCAGGAATCCGAACGTCGTCATCAAATGATGATATGGCGTATCTAGAAATCAAGTTCTGAGTCTCTCGTGCAATTACTGGGTTCGATATGACAATATCAGCCATTTCAGGGGCACCCACAGAAGAACACACTTTCTCAAGTACGGCTACAAACTCAAGGATCATTTATTTAAAAGATACAATCTTGAAATCAGTTTACTTACATACTCGAATATAAACTGAATCAAAATAAACATATGATCAGAAATTGATTATTTTTGGGATTAACGATCAGATAATTATTTGCAATGCGTCGACTAAAGACTCGGCCCTTTATATTTCAACACGACACAAACCCCGCAACTATACGTCTCGGGCTGTGTTGTATCAACAACTCACTTAGAGAGAAAGACATATTTTGCTCTCGAACTCTCATCGCACGAACGTACACCTTGGAGAAGGCGCGAAACTGTGCTTCACAGAATCTCTCGGATCTTAAACAAATACTTCGATGGAACATCGAACACGGTATACATCACTATCGACTATCATCTGATATGTTTCCTCGTATTACCGACGGCAACATCGATGCTTCGCAGCGTCTAAAAGTCGCCGAGTTCAAAGATCTTCTCTCGGATCTGGGAAAGTTTGCGAGGGACACAGATCAAAGGGTTACGATGCATCCTGGACAGTACAATCAGATCGGCGCACTAGATAGGAAGGTGTTCGAAAAAACGATGGAGGATTTATCTATCCATACAGAGATTCTAGACTACATGGGGATGGATGAAAACGCGATTCTCACAATCCATGGCGGCGGTGTATATGGAGACAAAGAGAACACGATTCGACGATGGATCGATCAGTTCGACGAGCTTGACAAAAACATTCAAGAACGCATTGCTCTCGAAAACTGCGAACGCAACTACAGTATTCGAGATGTTCTTTATATCTCAGAGCAGTTCAAGCGTAGGATCCCAGTTATCTTTGACTCACACCATCTCAACTGTTACAACATTGTACACGGAACAGACTACAAAGGAGAAGACTACATCCCACACGTTCTTGATTCGTGGGATGAACGCCGGATGGTGTGCCACATCTCGGATCAAAAAGAGGGTGCGCGATTGGGCAGTCATTCAGACTATATTGAAAGTATACCCGATTATTTTCTAAATATACCGACGTTATATGGAGTCGGCGTTGATATAGAAGTTGAAGCCAAGAAAAAAGAAGACGCGATTATGAGGCTCAAACGCAAGTATTCTCTATAAGTCTTATATAAATGATTAGATATAAGACTTAAACTTTCTTATATATCGTATTCTATTGCAGCTTGATCTTTTGTTCAAAGGTGTGAGCTATAGACTTGAAAAAAGGCTTGTGAATACCGCTTTGGGTATACTCTATATTTTTTGTTTTACGAAACTCCTTTATATCAAGGTGTCCTCCATATTGTTTCAAAAGCCTCCAATGAGGAGCCGGCTCTACCTTTCGACCAGCGATTCGATTAAGCAAAACTTCCGAATCAAGATAAATGGAATTCTTTTTATTATCTTTGACAAAGGCCATTGTACACTCCAAAGAACAAAAAATACCGTCGGTCTCGTAGTAGTCGTTCTTTTCTTGAATGACATCCCCTTGTACAACTTGAGAGATAACGCTTTCCTTTACCATAAACTTTTCTTTGTTAATCTCTGAAAAGTATGACTTGTGTATCATCGACGGAACATACTTTGTTGGACAACCTATTGGTTGTTCTGATATAGGATGTCTGCACCAATAACAGCAATATATCTCGGTTCCTCCAAAGTCAATCTTAGATAGGATGCATCTATGCATCTTGCGGGTTTCGTCCATAAATTGTAGCACCTCTGAGTGTTCTATAGCTTCTATTGTCGTTGTATTATTTTGTTCAGAAGTGAGCTCGTATTTTCTGTGGATTTCTTTGATAGCCGAACCAGACAATTTCAAGTCAAATGTGCTTTTCCTACTCATTTATTTTTATTCTCTGTGCGAATATCATTTTAAAAAGCCCGTATTAATAAACAACATGGTTGATAACCTTATTCTGTTCGCCTTTGTATCTATACTCGTAGGATTTATTGTAGATGTAAGATACGGCCTTCTCGTTTCTACTATTCTTCTTTCCGGTTTTTTAATTCTTTTTATTAATAATAAGAAGATGCATACAAATATCACTGAAGGATACGAACCTACAACTATTGGAATTCCGAAAAAAGATAACAATATACAATATGTAAAAAGACCCTCTAAACCGTGTCTTAATTCGGATGAGTTCAAAACGTTTTCTGACCCCGCTAGAAGAAAGCCGCAAATTGTTGAAAAAAACATGAAGTCGCTTAATCATGCACTCGAAGGTCCTCAGAACCCAAAGACGTTGATACCTCCAATGATCACAAAACCGATATATGACAGAGCTTTCAGAAAAAGTAGTCAGATTGTTCCAAATATAATCAACGGACAAACAAATGAAAACCTGTACCTATCGGGATACTTAGAGGAACACCCAGATACTTCAGACTCACCCGTGGTACATCGCTCTATTAATTACCCTGCCAGTATGGTTGGGAACGGTGAAGTCATAGAAAACTACGATCCATCCTATACGTACGCAGAGAAGACATGGGATAACAGCATTCTCGTGGGTAGGGGATATGATGCAGAGCAGGTCAAGGCAAGCGGTTTTCCCGGAAATCTTCCCAGAGGTAATTGTATGAGAAATCCAAAGCTCAAGGGATACAACGATAATATTTTTACACAGACAGTGCAACCGGGTGTCTATTACAAAAACGAAATTGCAGAACCTATAAACTCGAATATAGGCATCTCATTCCAACAGCAGTTCAATCCTCGTACATACAAAGAAGGTGAAGGTGCTTTAATAGTTACGGATCACGACCCGAATTTTGCGCCTAATCCCGAAGAAATCATAGAGTATCCAGAAGAACCCAATATAAGCAATGTATATGATCCAAGATTTTATGGGTACGGAACTTCTTACAGAAACTATGTTGATTCTGTTACAGGACAACCTAGGTTTCCATACGATGATATAAATGCAACAAAGATGCCGAATTATATCGTAAGAAGTAAGCTTGATACTCATAATTTTTCTGATACCTACGGCCCTATGCAAAACTCTGGTTTGAGTCTCAATGATGTAAGAAAGAAGGCACAAGATGCGTTTCTTGAGGACTCACTTCATTTTCGGAACGATTTAACAACTCGCCTTATGAGAAAGCGGAACTCGGAGATGTGGCAAGAAAAGATGTATCCCAAGTCGAGAGCTTACTTCAGATAAACACAATCTATAGGGTTTTGGTTGTCCTATAAAACTTTTTATCTTTGTAAATAATAAGAGCAACCTTGGTCTCGTCTATCATTGTAAAAGCACATATTGCGGATACAGAGTTTTCTATAGAGAAAGGAGAAGAGATAAATTTTATAGAACCATTTTCTATTGATATGACGCAATATATTGTTAGTTTATTATTTTCGAATTCCATACCAGAGTAAAGGAGGGTATATGTTTTGTTATTGTAAGATGTTGAAAGCGATGGTTTAAACCACTCGAGAAATTCTTTTTTAACAGGAACAATCTTTTCGCTTATAACAAACGGATAAAGAGATAGCATACTTTCAAAGGTATTACCAATATAACAGATACCTTTGTATTGAGTCGGAGGAGTATTTCTATGGAGTACCAATTTTTGGCTTGGAATAACAAACGTATCTTTATCAAAAAAATAGGCGTGTTTAAAAGGCACGTTCTTTTTACTTTTTTCAATAGGGTTAAACTCTTGGTCTAATAAAGTTATCGTGTTGTCTTCAAGATAACTATACGTTTTTGATTCCTTATCCCAGTATAGAGAAAGATTATAGCAATTAATTGGTATTTGAAGTTCGACTGCGGTTGAAATCAAAATAGAATCAAAGAAAGGCACAATCGTATTCAAAATATTTTTTTTTACGTCTGTCATAGTATTCATAAGCTCTATACCATGTTCAATGCATCTTTTATCCTTTCTATCTACATAGACCTTGAATTGTAAAGACTTGTATCCTCTCGTATACAATAAATTATCTACAAACAAAATTTCTCTTTTCGGGAGGGGTGTATCTTTTCCCTTATCGATATACTCTTGACATTTTTCAAGGTTCCCTCTTTTATAGAAATATAGAGCGGTAAGGTAAAACGCATCAGAGCGAGCGTTATATAGCTCATATGCCTTATTAGCCCAATGTTCTATCTCGGCCTCATACTTGCCTTCCTCTTTGAAACTCATTTCGATATATGATCTGCATATCATGCAGTGCGAAAACCAAACCTCTTCCGTCCAGCCTCCAACATCAATGCGCTTCTTATAATATTTTATTGCATCTTCGTATCGGTTCATAGAGCTATATGTCTGGGCAAGGTAAAAGTAATATCGACTCTGCAACTCGGGTTCTTCTTCAATCCCTTGTAGTAAGAGCCGTTCGTCTCTTTCAAATTTATCGTCTTTGCATCCGCCATCGGAGACGTCATCTATCCATATGAGGTCTTCGTCTTCTACAATTGCTTTTGTCGATTCCATATTATCGGTTACGCACCAATATTCGTGAGTCTTTCCTTTGCACACCCAAGATAGACTCATTCGTATCAATCTGATATTGTAATAACTCGTACAGTTATCTTGCCGAAGACTGTATGAGTCATACTGACCAAGCATCTTTTTCGTAAACACGTTTGAGACAATAAGCTTCATATCCGCGTCCAATAACAATCCATATGTATCAGTTTCATCCCAACCCAATTCAGATAAAAATTGCTTTGCGCATGTAAAACTTTTGGTTCTCGATGTTCCAAAGTCTACAAATTTTTCAGAAAAAATTTTCCCTTGAATACCCGAAGCATTGATAATTTCATTTGCAATATCTACTGTGTTATCTGTAGAACCGGTGTCTAGAATACATATCGCATCAAGAATAGGTAATGCCGAATCCACCATTCTTTTGAGGATCTTTGATTCATTTTTAATCATCGTTATTAACATAATTTTTGGCATTTATCCTTTACCCATAAACTTTTAAATCAAACGAATTAAAAGTTTTTAGGAAAACACCGCTTCAGGATATCGAAGAACTCGTAATAAGCATCGACCATGGTAGATGGCGTCTTTCCAGACATAATAATGCTTCCGCTTTGAAATACAAGAAACGTGTTGTACCTCTTCTTTCGCTTTATTGTCATCTTTTCAGACAACTCTTCATATGTAATATGCGAGTGTCGAATCCCATCGCTTCGGTATTCATAATATTCTATTGTACTCTTATTAACGGTTGTATCAGGCACAGGAAACTTAACATTTATACCGGTATACCCGCTCGTTGTTTCTAAAAAACTCGTGTATCGGGTGTGCGAGTTTATAAAGACATCAAGAGCCTCTCTTTCAATCGTGAACCCAATAGAGAAATCTATATTGTGCATGACAGACTCATAGTACGCAGTAAGATAAGGCGTATTGAGAAGTTCATATACAAACGGATTTCCCTTGATCTTGTCCCAAAAAGAAAGGATACACTTCTCAGCCTGTTCTCTCGACTTACAACCTGTCATCTGAAACTTACCTTTCTCTGAAACTTTAATAGCGATAAATTTATCATCAATCTTCATAGTTATCGGCATCGAGTTTCTGAAAAAATCAGAAGTTTTACTCTTTGAAATCTTTGTCTTCTTTACGCCTTGAAACTGGTTCTTGTATTCTATGCAGATAACCGAACCTGACGGTATGTCTTTATTCGGATCATCCTCGTTTTGCTTCTTCCTACGACCACGCTTCTTTTTTACAATCTTATACTCCGTGATAGGTATCACCATTTCATTGAAAATTTTCTCTATACGGAGGTTTAAATTCGTATACACAATAAATGTCTTTGTTGAGACCGAGAATGAATCGAAACTTGGCACGGGCATTTAAAGAAGGTTCTTTTTCCGTAAATCAGTTTTAAAGATCATTCATCTATACAATCTTCTACAGGCAAATTATTTACAACTAACCCAGAGCCTTTGTTTTCCAGAACAATATGATTATTTGGTATCCCTCCTGTATTTGCTCTATTCCAATTCATTTATATAAAAGTAGTCTATTAAAATTTATTTTTCTCGTGATCCATGTTCATCATGTCGACCAATCTGCTCACATCACAGAACAATCCGTCTCCCTTTTTGATGACCGTCTCGCTAGGATCTAATCCATCCTCGTTATATGCGAATTGATAAATATTTCCCTCTACATTTCTGACGGTTCCATCGTACTTTACAGAAATGTTTTCTGTCACCTTTGTTAGCTTTCTCTGCGTGTACCCAGACTTACTTGTTCCCATTGCAGTATCAGTAATACCCTCTCGTCCACTCATAGCGTGGAAGTAAAACTCTTGAGGGTTCAACCCATGGATGAAGGAGTGTCTAATAAATCCCCGTGATTCGTACTCCATTTCTTTTGTCATCTCTTGCTTCAAAGGATAATGCGGCAATGTCCGTGTTCCTCTATTGAGGTGCCGTTGAATACGCTTGCCACTTAGATTCTGTTGACCCAAGAGACCGGTGATCTGAGCAATGTTAAAAAAATCTCCCTTACTTCCCGAGTTCACAGTTGCTAGAAAATTGTTTTTTGGGTCAAGTGCGTTCTTGGCAATTCTCAACCCGATATCACGCGCCTTGCTCAGTGCACCATTGACACGGGCTTCTTTGATGCCTTCGTGATATGTTGTTTCTTCTACGCCCTTTGCTTCCATAAAGCACTTCTCTACGACTTCTTTGATAGCGTCCGACTTTGTTGCGAGACAGTCTCCGATACCAACAGAAAAGCCAGAAAACGTAAGCCACGCATTGGTCAGGAATTGTACATTATCTATAAAAGTTGTTGCGACTTCTTTGCCATACTCCTTGTAAAGCAACTGAATAATCGAGTTCCCACTACCGCCGACGTCGCTTTTGTTAATTGCACCTTCGTACAACACACCTCTGTAGATCTTGACAACGGGCTCACTTGCGTCGGCGTCGTTTTTGTTTTCATAATTAAAATTATGTGGCAGTGCAAGAGAGAAAACACCTCTTCCATTGAAAGCCTGAAGCTTCCTGCCCTTAAGCTTCAAAACTCGCCTTATACTCTGAATCTTGTCTAAGATAAACTTGGGAGTAAGGCTCTCGCCGTTTTCTTGAATGCCTTTCATTGCAATGTTAAAAAAGTGGTGCTTTTCCATCTTCTTTGAGTCTGACTGCGTCATCCTATAAATAGCGAGGAGAGAGTCCTGAACAATCTGGATATTTGGTTTGGAACTTTGAGGGGTCATCAGATGATGCTGTGTTGCGGAGAGGCTTCGAAGCTCGATCCGTGCCTCGAGGGACTGAGGAACGTGGATATTCATTTCGTCTCCGTCAAAGTCTGCGTTAAACGACTTTGTGCTCGCCAAGTTAAAACGAAAGGTCTTACAGTCCCGTACAACAACTTCTTTCGCCATCATAGAACCTCGGTGGAGCGTGGGTTGACGATTGATGAGGATAATGTCTCCGTTCATAAGCTGCCTCTCAACGACATCACCGTCTTCGATAGAAAACTCTTTGCGTTTCGGAAAATGCACTCGTATCTCTTCTCCGTTTCTTAGGATAACATCTCCTTCTTTTAGGTTGATGTCTCTTTGTCCTACATAATGAGTTCGGTTGCTTCCATTGACGATGATGTCATTGTAAAGAAGTTCTGTACCGCGTGTAAACAAAGCGTATGAGAGATTGATCCTAGTTTTCTTGTCTTTTCGGATGACGTAATTGGCTTTTCCCTCTGTGATCAGTTTCCACAACCAGTCTTTGTTTATGCGATTAACGGTCTCCGGAATCGTTAGATTAGACGCAATCTCTCTTGGGACAGCAACCTGACCAAGGCGAAGCGTCGGTTCGGGTCCGATAACTGTACGAGCAGTCTGCTCGCAACGCTTTCCCATGAGATTCGTGCGAATCTGCCCTTCCTTGCCCGAAATGCGTTCCTTTATCCCCTTGAACACCTTTCCGTTTTGAGTGTGTTTCGCCTTCTTTTGTGAGTTGTCGAATAGTGTTGAAATCCTAAACTTTAGTGTCTGTACGTTCTTGACTCGCTTTGATTCCTCGTTGTTTTCTTCTTGGCAAGCAAGGCGAGCATTTGCTTTGATAATTTCAATGTACTGGTTGGTTAGATCGTCATCTGACACACTGCCTTCACCGGACACGACTACAGGGCGTGCACACGGAGGAAGAACTGGCAGTACAGTTAGAATGAGATTGGCGGGCTTGATAAGCTTTGGATTGAAACCTAAAAGTTCGACCTGTTCATCTGTTACATTTTCAAATATGTGATAAATTTCCGAAGTTGTAAGAGGAAGATCAATCTCGTTAGAATCACCCTTCTTCCCAGATTTATGGATAGTTCTAAAAGAAGCATCTGCAATAGATAGAACGAACTTGGGTTGAACTACTTTGCAGCTTGGGCATACATCAACCTTCTTCAGACACTCTATGATCTTGTTAAACCGGATGTTTCGTTTGTATTTGTGGAGACCTTCCAGCTCTATCTTTTCCTTTGAAATCAACATAGCCGCACATTTGATACAGAAGCATTTCAAGTATGACAAGATCATCTTTAGATATTTCGGATGCAGAACAGGCTCGTTTAGTTCGATGTGTCCGAAGTGTCCGGGACAAGCCTGATAGTTAAGTTCACAAGTAGCACAACTTTCATCGCTATCGACCGACGCGCCCATGTGTTTATCGTATACCGAGTTGGGTCCAGAGAGCTTTGGGTTGTTTACTTCTACGACGGAAATCTTCCGTATCTCTTCCGCAGAAAAGATGCCAAAGTTGACACATTCGATTTCTTCTGTCTGAGACATTCTTGCTACACAGTTATGATTAACCTAAAAATAAACTTTAAAAAAATCATTTTGAAACCCTACTGTGACCATCAATTGATTTTTAATAAACAAGTAAAAAATAAAATGTCTCTTAGAATAAGCATAGAATCTCTGACGGATGGGCAAAGGGAAAAGATTGCTACCGAACTAACCGTTTCCCCCGAGGCTCCAACAAAGTTCAAAAAAACATTTTATGCTCCCAGAGCGCCCTCAATTGAGCTTTTCCATATCGACGGTGATGACGTTATAATTCCTTTTTCGTATGGGATTTCGCAGTTAAAAATAAAAAAGCCAAAAAGCGACGCGTATAAGAAGCATTCCGCTTCTTTTACCGGAAGCCTACGTGAAACCCAGAAAACAATCAAAGACGAAGCTATTTCTTTATTGAATACACACGGAGCCGTACTTATTTCTTGCTACCCCGGATTCGGAAAGACGATAACAAGTATATACATTGCATCGAAAATTAAGTTGCAGACACTTATCATTGTTCATCGTATTGTTCTGATATCGCAGTGGCAAAGTTCTATTAAAAATTTTTGTCCAGACGCAAAGGTTGTTGTATTATCGTCTTCTTCTAAACAATCGGATATCGAAAGTGCGGATTTTTTTATAGTGAACGCAATTAATATGGGAAAGTTTGCAACATCGATGTTTCTTTCCCATATTGGAACAGTGATCGTTGACGAAGCCCATCTTATTATGTCAAAGGTTTTGTCTCAGTCTCTTCGGTATCTTTTTCCAAAGTATCTCATTGGTTTGTCTGCGACTCCTTATCGGTCTGATGGACTCAATATTTTGCTGGATCATTATTTTACCCCACATAGAATTACACGGAAGCTTTATCGAGAACACGTTGTTTATAAGATTAATACAGGTATAATTCCGAATGTGGAATACGATAGGAATGGAAAAGTTAACTGGGGATCTATATTAGAATCTCAGAGCAATAACGTCGAGAGGAACGGGTTGATCTTATCAATTGTTAGAAAACATCCGGAACGAACCTTTCTTATTTTAACGAAGCGTGTCGAACAAGCAAAGTATTTGTTTGAAAAATTAAAGGAGATGAATGAAAACGTCGCAATTCTTGTAGAAAGCGAGACAGATTTTGACCGAGAGTGTCGTGTATTAATCGGTACTACAAGCAAGGCGGGTGTTGGGTTCGATCACGATAAATTAGATGCATTGATTTTAGCATCTGATTTAGAAGAATATTTCATTCAGTATCTGGGCCGTGTGTTTAGGAGGCTAGACACGACCCCCATCGTCTTTGACCTTGTTGACGATAACTCTATTCTGAAAAGGCACTTTTCAACGCGTAAAGCGGTTTATTTAGAGACCGGAGGCAGAATAGAGAAGTATGAATAATTATGAAAATATTAATCGTTAATATTTTCATAAACTTACATAGAAAAGCTTAACTCCATAAGCAGAATAGTAATTATCTAAAGCAGCAGGTATATTATAAGTAATTGTTCCAGAATCGTTCCAATTATCGCCAGAAACGATAAACGCATACGCTTCATTATTTCCTGGAACTATAAGAGCCTTTTGGCCGCTAGGTACTACACTTATTGTTTCGCTGGTGCCATCTGATTTTTTGATTTCCTCATTAGTATGATTTGAAGTTGAATTATATGTAAAAACTTTTGCATCATTTATATCAGTTGTCATAACATTGTTATCTGCAACATATTTTCCAGTTAACGCAGATGCTACTACGAATTCCTTTCCATCTATGGGTATTTGCCCTGCAGGGACGGGATTAAGAATAGGCGCGGGCGCCACTACACTTACAGGTGCACTTGCAGATGCAGGTGCAGACGCATTTTTTACCACTGGTTTCATCATATGCATTGCGACTAAACCAGCGACTACAACCACGATAAGTATACTAACGCCAACAAAAATCATAGTTTTTTGTTTAGGAGATAACACCATTTATTATAGATAGTATAAAATAAACAGTTTAATAATAAAATGTCGGCAAACCTCTCAAAAATTCTGAAAGAGGATATGATAAAACTACTTCAAAAAAATAGAGTCAAAATACCAAGTCAAAAGTTAACCAAACAACAATTATACGAACTCGCGCCCCAGTTTTTTGGGGAACCTGAGGCAGGAACTAAGACAAAATCCAAAGTAGAATCCAAAGTAGAATCCAAAGTAGAATCCAAAGTAGAATCCAAAGTAGAACCGAGGAAAGAAGTTGCAAGAATGGGTGGTCCCAAAGCCATTGCAGCTGCTAATTACGGAAAGCGACTTATAGTCGTCGTACAAGATCCAGATGAAGAAGGCCAATATCTTTGTAGAGGGCATTACCTAAACTGCCGAAACTTTGCATTCGAAAAATCTACCGGTACTTCTAACGAAGAAAGCTTTAGAAACGTATTCCTACCCATCTTAAGAACCAACAGTGATTGGCTTGCAAAAGACAGCGGACTCGGCAAGATATCGGTAGGTATTATTAAAATCGTCTTAGATCAATTACGAAAAGAAGGTCATAGCGATGAATGCATTTTAGACTCGGCTTTTTTCTTGACATATTTTCTGGACAGGTTTGGATGCTGGAAACAACTGCAGATATCAGCCGCTCTTTCCGGAGACGAAAAGGATTCTACGTGGAATGTCATTTTAGTAGCAAAGAGGCTCAAAGAATTTGTACTTACACACAACCTTGTAGATAACGAGGGTTCTTTCGTTGACTTTTACGCCAAATACCACTTAGAGATAGATGGTTCCGTTCCAGCGGCAGAAGCGGCAGCCGGTATAAAAGCATACAAAGAAATGATATCACAAAATTACGCAAAAATTAACGCAGAAAAGAAGGGAAAGAATTTTAAGTATACAAAAGAAAGCGCAGATCTTTTTTCAAAACTTTTTTTGAATCCAGCAGGAAGAACAACCACATTGAAAGGGTTAAGACCCCTAAACAAAAAACCGAGCACGTCTCGCATAGGAAATAACCCGTTTTTTGTTTATCAAAGAGATAGTACTATACCGAAAATTGAGTATAAAACCCTCGACTCTACCCCTTTATCATCTGAAGCCGAACTTAACGATTGGCTTAACCTTCACGCGGCTTTGTGTGCTAAATATCACCTAAAACGCGATGGAAATAGTATACGAAAACCAACAGAAGAAGATATTAGCCGCGACACAGCAAAAAATAAAAAAGAGTCGCCAAGCACTGCAGAAATCGAAGAAAGAAAACATGACGTAGAAGGGTTCTTTTCTGGTTGGAAGTTATGCTAATTTCGTATTAAAGTTGTATTACTTTGTCGAAACTTCCTTGTACTACTTGATGTGCGATTAGAACCACAAGCTTATCTCCGAAATTATCTTTTAATCCTCCGATTACCGATGCTGTAAGATCTTGATCAAGCGATGCTGTACACTCATCCAAGAGTATCAGAGGTGAATTATATAGATCGGCAAACGCAAGCGTAAACGATAAAATAACTCGGCTCAGTTCTCCTCCGCTCAACATTGTTAAGTCGTGTTCTATTCCTTTGTAATCTATCTCGAGATTTATACACGGCTTACTCTCATTCTTTCCGTTTTCTTTGAATGAAGATATCCGAGCCGATATTGGGTTATCTGGAAAAAAATGATCAAGATAGATCTGAACATGTGTGTTAATACTTGCTATGAGATTCGAAATGTATATGCTTTCTGACTCGAGAATCTTTTCTCGGAACAAGCATGCAGACGCATACTTTTTTCTGTCGTACGTCTCCTTTTCTTTTAAATCTTCTACACTCTTTACAAGCTTTTTGTATTCAGTTACTTCTTTATCGTTTTGTTTCCACATAGAAAGTTTTTCAAAAAAATGATCAATATCGCTCTTTCTTTTGGTATGAAGTCGTACATTCTCAGTTATCTCTGTGAGTTTATTTTCATAGTCTTGGTGGTCTACCGCTTTCAACTCTTTATTAATTTCTGCAAGTTCCTCTCTATACCTTTCCACCGAGCTCTCCACACTCGTGAGCATTTTCTGGACGTGCTCTCTTTGTTTCGCGTCGCTTTTTACCTTCCAGATCTTTTCTCTAAGTTCCTCTTCGTTGTCTCCCGCATTTACTATATCCTTTGTTTCGATTTTTTTCTCGTCCGCTATAACCCGTTGTTCCAATCTAGTTATAGTAGTGGAAAACACGTTGTTTGCCAAGTTAGATTGAAGACTTTTGATTTTGGATTCAATTTCGGTATTATCTTTAAGCAATTCTTTGCTCGATTTAAGGTTCTCTTCGCACTCTTTTGACGTTATATCTTCTTCTAGTAGTTCATTCAGTTCTAATTTAATGCGTTTTATTTGAGAACAAAGTGTATCCCTTTTTCGCTCCTCTTCCATCATCAGTTGAAGTTCGTTTCGTCGTTGTAAAAGAGTTTTAAGACGCTTATCAAGCTCGTCGATGTTGTTTGTAGGACTTGCCTTAATATCTACTGCAATCAGTGTATTATTTAAAAACCGAACCTTTGCTCTACATGAAGGACATGAAAAACACTCTTTTTCAAGCTTTGAAATCTCAATGTTTTTCTGGGTTTCTAGTATAGCGTCTTTACACTTTTCTATTTTATCCTCTAATCCGTCTTCTGTAATTTTAAGCTTTTTCATAGAAGATTCCAAGTCAGACAATGTCTTCTTTTTTTCGCATACGATTTCCCAAACCTCTACCTGCTCTACAAGCTCTTCAAATGATCCATCCTGCCAAAGTTTTTCTGTCAATAGACGCAAACTTTCCCTCATCTCATTAACCTCGTTTGCTTTCAGCTCTTTTAATCTTGTCTTTGCCTCTTCAACTGACCGGATAAGATCAAGTGTCTTTTTAGAGTCAAGATGAAGGGCGAGCTTTCTTTCCAGTTCTTCCAATGTTTTAGTATTTTCGGGAATTTCACTCAGTTCTTTTTTACGCTTTTCTTTTTCTTCTTCCAAGGTACTCAAGAGTTTACTTTTCTCGTCCTTCTTTGCAAGTAGAATGTCTCTTTTACCTTTATTACCACGAAGAACCTGTAGTTCTCTCTCCCCTCTTTTTATATGGATTTCGCTATTTTTACGCTTAGTTTCCATATCGGAGATGTATTTTTCTCGATTCTCTCTTGAAACCTTAGCAGGAAATGATACGGCAGTTGGTTTAGGTCGTTCCTCCAACATCTTAGTCGCATAGTCTAGATTTCCTATTGTTTTCAACAATATTTCGTTTGCTTCTTTGATGACACTCCTCATCCTATCTTTTAATTGTGCGATATCAAAGTTGCTAAACGCAAAGGTCTCTAGAAAATCAAGGCGTTCTGAAGGAGACATTAACACAAACGACTTTTTAAGATTCTGAGGGATATACGAAACAGAGTTAAAAATTTTTCCAAACTTTTTTTGGATAATAGCTTCGCCGGCGTCATCTTCGTATGTATCATTTACGATAAGATGATTCGGCCCCTTTTTCCTGACAATCTTTAAATCGCCAAATTCAAGCTCTACGCAACATGATCTTTTACCGTTTGATATTATTTTTGTTCCAGTTCCAAAGAGTGCAAAGTCAACCGCCATCAACAACGTACTCTTACCCTTCCCAGACGATCCTGACAACAACGTGAGCCCTTTAGATCCGAAATCAAAGACGGCGTCATCATAACACCTAAAATTTTTCAGCTTTAACTTCATAGCGATAATTTATTTAAATTATCAAATCAAACAATTCATTTTAATAACATAAGTATACTTATGTTATTACTCAAGTACAAATTCGAACAGCTCCTTAAACACTTCGTCGTTTTTAAGATTGGATTCCGCATTGAGAGTTGTTACGCTCTTTGTTTGGACCGCCTCTTTCATCCAAGACTGATGCTGCTTATGTATCTGTGTAATGTATTCCAACGATACGCCCGTCTCTTCGTGTCGGTTTCGCGTCCTCATTCGTTCAAAGCTCGTTTCCGGAGAGCATTGCAAGTAAATAAACCCATAATTGCCAATGGAAAGGTTCTTTTCGAGCCAAGCGAACCACTTTTCATATAGAAGATATTCAATCTCGCTCATCATACTCGATTCATAACAGTTCTTTGCAAATACGTTCTTATCACTCCAGATACTACGTTCGATAAAAACAGCTTCCTTTGTATAGTCGATTTCTTGAAGCTTTTCGACTCTTGAGACAAACGCCGTGTTCTGAAACGTATAGGCAAAGCGGGTTGGGTTCTCGTAAAAATATTGAAGAATATTTTTTCCACTCTTGTCTTTGAAGCTGGTCCAAACATCTACTGGTTCGTAGATGACTTGGAACCTATCCTTGTCGTAAAGCTTCTCAATCATCTGAAGAAACGTGCTCTTGCCCGTACCAATATTTCCTTCTACAAAATAGATCTTGGCCGTCATTGATTGTCTTTATTTAAAAATAAATCACTCACAATTCAATTTAAATTCTATTCGGTCTCGCTACTATAACCATATCTCTCGAACCAATTCTTTCCGAAAACTTCACGCATAGTGTCTATCTCCTCCTTATCAAGCTGGCGCGGACGCAGACCGCTCTTTAACCCCTCTCCTATATAGGCCGCGTCTTCTATCGCTTTTTGACGCGTGTCGACTCCGGCAACGCCCAACGTTTCATAGTCTACAGAGTAGACCTTTTCTCCCTCTCTTTTGTACTTTTCTTGGTCATCCTTCGACAGGGACTTGAACGCCGTCTTAAGCGCTTCGTCGCTGAAAAGATCGTAAGTGCTTTTTTGGTGCGGAAGAGGCTTAACTGGGATGTTGAGCTCATTTCGATCTGCAGATGCTGCCATTTATTTCTTTCAACCTTTTCTTAAAGTTATTAAATACTTTTCCCACTCATCGGACATATTTAGCTTGTCGGTTACTATCTCGGGTGAATGCGATATTTGAGTATTGTACAGCTCACCTTTTAGGATAATTTTACCGGTTTCAAACGACACGTTTGAAATGCTTTCTATAGCGTTATTTTTTATCATAATATCTTTTGAGGTTATTACCTTGAACACCAGAGCTAAAAATATGAGCGAGATGAGGTAGCGGGTCTGCTTTAACGTAAGCGCGTGTTTGTTTTTCATACTAATTGCCCAAACTTCTATCATATTATCCTTTATATTTTTTTTCTTGATAAGCGACCAGTCGGTTATATCTTCTTGAAACTGTTCAATGTTTCTTTTTTTAATTGCAAGTTCTTCACTTGAGATGATGTTTAATTTTGTTGTAAACAAGTTGTAGATATCGTTATACAACTCTCTCGGTTCCTTTTTCACGATTTTATAGACGAATTCTTTGTCTTTGTAGTTGCACATAATAAACCCTTTGGTTATGAAGGCACCGTATGGAGCAATCCCATAAGCTAAGTCTTCAAAAATCCCTTTCCAGAATGGGTCATCCGTAAGTAATGAACACTCTATAAAAAACGGGTAGAGCAGCTCTCTTTTCATTTATTTTCAGAGGTTTATCTATAAATAACGCAATAAAATTTAGCGACGTTTAGACAATCTTAAAATTAAAATTATCACTAGTATCACTGCCAGTATTACTGCCAGTATTACTAAAAAATAGCGTTTCAGAAAAACTAATGTATGCTCCGACGCCTTCTTTATCAGGTATGTTCTCAGTTCTTTTTTAATATTTGGGTCTACGCTGTAACCCATATCAACTAGGATATCCGTTAGATATCCACATCCAGCCGCGTGTGCAAAAAACGGACGTTTTTTATTTAGTTTCATTTCTTTCATAGGAACAACCGACGCTTGAAAAAGATCAGATTGCTTGTCTATATAAATTTTGTTAGAGTAAATGGAACAATAATTAGTTAAAAGTTTTTGGTCGTCTTTTTCGTCTGGAAATATTTTTAACGCATCCTCAAGAATACGAAGTAAATCCAAAGAATAACCGATGTATGTACCCGAATTTATTTGTATGCCGTTGCACGTTCCGAAATAAACGTTGGCAATTTTATTAAGCGGGAAAAGAAATGTGTGGTCTTTAGCAACGATCATATCGCAATTTTCCCTCTCTTTTATCTCTAAAAATTTTGGAACGAGTTCGTTTAAATCGCGGGTTGCGACTACGTCATAACCATCCACAAAACATACAATATCATCTGCGGGTACAGAACGAAGGAATTCTAAAATTTTTTTAAATTTCCATACATAGCCTTCCCATTTCTCTCCCATTCCTAAGACTTCCAATTTCACGTTCCATCTAGCACAGGTTTTTTCTAGATAATGGAAATAATATTTTGGATGCGTAGCGACAGTTGCTACGCGAAGCATTTATTTTTAAGCAAAATTGTTTAGATATTTAATTTGATTTTTTTGAATAGGTTGAGATGAAGAATAACTTACGATACTATGCAGAATACGCTCGTAAAAAATATAATCGTTTACCCAAGTGAACTCGGATCCGACCTTGAGTCTTTTTTGGTGAAGAAAATTCGCGAGAAGTATGAGAACACTATAACAAAGGACGAAGGGTACATTTTTCGTGTAGGCGATGGGGTTCGTATACTATCGAACCATATATCGCCTGGTACTGGATATGAAGTTGTTTTCAAGGTTCAATTCAATGCAAACGTGTTGAAACCCGAAATTGGAGACATTGTAGAGGGTAGGATCATCATTGTCGACGAGAGAGGTATCTTTGTTTCCGTTGAGGACCGGATGAATGTGCTTGTTCCGGTGTCGAGGCTGAACGATTTTTCATTTGACAAGCATAAAAAGGAGTTTACCGGAAGCTCTGGAAAGAGCCTTAAGCTAGGTAATGAAATAAAAACGAAGATCGTTGCGATTCGATACGATAAGAAGTTCAACTGCATCGGTGAGTTGGTTTAATTGATTTTTTAAACGTTTTTGCTTTAAAAAAAGAAATGGATAGAGACACAGAGGACGCTATACTGGAGTTTGTTCTTCAAGAATCGGCAGAGCTTGAACGACACCGGACTGAAATGATACAAGAAGAGAGACGCCGCATTATCGCTCAACAGGACGAAGAGTATAAGGCAAGCTTGGAACTAGATCAGAAAAAGGTAGGAGAAGAGGTAGGAGAAGCTGCGGACGAACCTAAAGAGGGAGATATTAAGGCACTGCGGGAGGCGCGACTTAAGTATTTTAAAATAAATTGATTTAAAGCTGGTTTTGTATCAATTAAATCAAATGTCTTTCTCCGAGGTTCTTACCAAGGCTGTTGAATCTGTTGTTGTGTCATTTATCGACACGGTTTCTTTGGAGTATAGTATCCCTAAGGACGAACTTCTTAATCTTTTTAATGGCGAAAAGAAGGTTGCGGCAGAGGTGCAATCCGATGCACCAAAGCTTCAACCTTCGTCCGAACTTAACAAGTTGAACAAGAACGAGCTAATCGCACATTGTAAGGCAAAGAGTCTAAAGACGACTGGAACAAAGCAAGAGTTGATCGATCGACTAACCGGTGCGGTGCCCGAGAAGAAGCCCGCTCAAAAGAAGCAGACTGACCAAAAGAAGCAGACTGACCAAAAGAAGCAGACTGACCAAAAGAAGCAGACTGATCCTCCTGTCCTTAGTAAGCTTCAGAATATCATTCAAACAGTACAGATTAAGAAAAACGCTTTTGGAAATTTCGAACACCCCGAAACCGGTCTTATTTTTGATAAGCATAGTCAAAAGGCTATTGGAAGGCAAGCTTCGAATGGTAAGATGGAATCTCTCACCGATGATGATATCGAGCTGTGCAATAAGTACAAGTTTAAGTATGATATTCCCGAGAACCTTAACATCGGAGCTAAGAACTCCGTTGCGATTGAAGGTCTGGACGAAGAGGAGGACGAGGATGATAGCACGGACATTATCAACGAGGCAGAGGAGTTGCTAGAGGATGACGAAGAGTTGCTAGAGGAGGATGATGGAGGAGATGCGGGAGATTTTTACGAGCATGATGATTAAGCTATCTATTTTTGTTTAAGAAAATAGATATTAAAAATTTTCTGGATGCAGCCACTCTATCTGATCATCTAAGTTTACTTCTATGACTCCCGAGTTCAAGGCGCATTCTATACAATTGTTTACCCCTATCCTAATACCCGTGCAGTTCTCTTTGTCGTTGTTTTTAAAGTAGAACGGGAGAGACCACCGCACAACTTTGAAATTATCTACGACCGCAAAGAGGTGATAAGACTCTGTAAATTTTAATAGGCAATATAACTCGTTTTTTATTTCAATCGCGAACACGCTTTGTTCAAAGAGAGAAAAGAATTTCGGAAGCGATTGGACTTGAAGAGATAGCAAAGGAGTGGTAAAAGTTGTGTCTCCCTTCTCAACTCCTTTAATTTTTTCTATGTAAAACCGCATATTTGAAACAACGTTTTGCTTGTTAACATCCGCCTTGGAGAGATATCTAAAGCAAGTTTTTAATCCTTTACGCTTGTCAGGAAAGATGTAATACTCTACTATACTTGCTTCATATTCGAACCCACCTTCATACGGAAACTTTTCAATAAATAAAACATCGTTGTGAGGATACTTAAGCTTTCGACCCTTTTCGATATAGTGATAAGCTTTATAAAAATCTCCGGATTCTCTGAAAGCTTTTGCGAGGAGATATAGTGCTTCCGCTCTTCCTGAGCGAACAAGAGTTGCTTTTTGCGCCCAATACTCTGCTTCTGATTTTTCTCTTAGATTTATATAGCACATAGCGACTTGATATAGCGAAAAGTACACCTCTTCATTCCAACCGCCCATTTCTGCACGCTTTTTGTAATACTCTATTGCCTTTAACATATTCCCATCATCTCTAAATGACTGAGCAAGATAAAAAACGTATCGCTCGTTTTTCGGTTCTTTTTCTAGTGCATTGAGTAATACCTGTATATCACGTTTCATCTTATCTCTTCCAGATATACTTCTACTTCCCAAGCATCGACCAGTCATAAAAAAGTTTTCTGGAAGTTTAGGTATGATATTATTATCCTTGTCGTTTGTGGGATACTCGTGAAGAACTCCTACATATCTCCATTGATCTCCTATCTTAAAGATCTGAGTACGGTAATACCTTATGTCTTTCAGGTGAATAAGCATCATAGCCGCATTCGGCTTTTCTCTAAGCAGAATATCGGTTAATTGTTCTTTTCCATTTTCAGGAAAATTTATTAAATCGTCCGCGTCTAATACAATAGCGTAATCCATTTTTCCCTCGCACAACTTAAGAGCCTCGCTTCGGTTCGAACCAAAGTCTTTCCATTCTGAATCGTAAATGAACCCAAAAATTCCCTTGGAGTCAAAAAAATTTTTAATAAGATCTTTTGTGTTATCTTTAGATCCCGTGTCTACTATGACATACGTATCAATAAGCGGAAGGACGCATTTTAACCCCTGAAGGATAATGTGCGATTCATTCTTAACGATCATATTGAGTCCGATCTTTACAGATCGTGCATACTCGCTGATATTCATGCTTAATTTAATGTGGTTATACATTAAATTAATGTAATTTTATCGTGGTGTAAGAAATTGTTCCCGTAGTTGTAGATTTTTAAATTTTCTTTACTTACAAATTACCATCACCCATCACTCCTCAATATAAGACAACCAAGCCTCAATCTCTTCATCTTTCACGCCCAACTCTCGTAGTCGTTTTG